>Ga0075424_100003857_pt1 | contig 14086 bp, 11 predicted proteins | sample SoiMethybrSBSTD3_FD_75301 | JGI IMG/M metagenome (GOLD analysis project Ga0075424, IMG submission 75301) | Bulk soil microbial communities from a Populus tree surrounding site in Tennessee, USA - Soil MetaG P. TD hybrid SBSTD3 | ecosystem: Environmental > Terrestrial > Soil > Tree plantation... | reverse complement strand
CAAATTCTCAGATGAGCAAAAGCAAAAATTAATTAAACATCATGGCAAGGCTCTAAAAATAGAAAGATCCTAAACACTGTATATAATCAGAGGTATAATCAGAGATGGTTCTGGTATTTATCTAGATCAGATAATAGAAACAAGACATGTGTCAGTCCTAAGGTGTTATTTTTACTTTAATCAACTAGATCCAAGTATGGAGTCTTTGCACAAATTCTTATCATAAATGTATATCGTATGTTCTGGGTTTGAATTGACTAATTTATTAGCAGGGATGGCACGTTGGCAAAGCATTCAAGGGGAAATCCAAAACAAAAACCAAATCGGAATCAGAATGAGTCAAAGCCAGACAAAATTAGCCTAACTATCTATAGCATGACTCCCGCTCAAATTTTGTCGGACAATACATGACGACAAATAACAGTTAAACATCATATGTAAGTGATAATATACAGAATACATGCTTATATGTCTGAATTAGCCATCTCTCAGTCGTACTTTGAAAACGAAACCAATTAGTAGTTCGGTAGTCAACTTAACTCCTCCCGCTAGCCAGAATTGTAATAATGTATTTTTTGAACAAAGAATAGGAGATGCTACATCAGGATTAATCCCCCATTTTAGTAAATTGCTCTATAAGCTATCAAAGGAAAACACTTGGAGTATTGCAAATTATATTATATCCATGAGAACTGAAGTAAATATATCCGATCACTATAGACGGAATATCATCAGTGTATTGACCAACTTTTCAATTTTCTATAATAACAAATCATTTAGACAACTAACCAGAGATGAAATTCTAGCGTTTCTTGATAGTCTTCGTAAGGTCGAGGATGTGGATCCAATGCACAAATGGGTTGGTACATATAATACATATAGAATCTACATTATTAGGTTTTTAAAATGGTTATATTATCCTGATATTGAACCAGATAAGAGGCCAAAACCAGACGTTGTTGAAAATATTCCTCAATTAAAAAGAAAGGAACAATCAATCTACAAGCCTACTGATTTATGGACTGAAGAAGATGATATTTTATTCCTGAAATATTGTTCTAGTAAGCGCATAAAATGTTATCATGCTATTTCACGTGACACTAGTTGTAGACCAGATGAAATATTGAAATTAAGAATAAAAGATATTGTATTCAAAAATGCAGGGAGCAATCAGTACGCTGAAATTCTAGTCAATGGCAAAACTGGTACTAGACATATACCATTGATAAATTCCATTCCATATCTAAAGGATTACCTTGATCATGAGCATCCTCAAAGTGGAAATCCAAACTCAATACTCATCTGTGGAAATGGAAGGAGTCTTGGTAGGAAAATAGGTGTTGGAACTATTTATCAGATATACGACAAATACAAAGAGGACTATTTTCCAAAATTACTGAAAAGTCCCAATGTACCACAGGAAGACAAGAGTAAGATAAAGGAGCTACTAAAAAAACCATGGAATCCTTACATAAGAAGACACTCTGCCTTAACCCAAAAATCTAGATTTTTAAAAGAACATGTACTAAGACAACATGCGGGCTGGTCTGGTAGGTCACAAATGCATTTGAAGTATCTGCATTATTATGGAAACGAGTCGAATGAGAGCATTTTGGAAGCATATGGTATAGTTACCAAAGATCATAATCTATCAGATCTATTAATGCCAAAACAATGCCCTAATTGTACTGAACCTAACAAGCCTGATAGTAAATTCTGTGCTAAATGTAGAATGGTATTAACATATGATGCCTATTCCGAAACTTTGGATTCTGAGAAACAGAAAGAAGATAAACTAGCTGTAGTCGAAGAAAAATACAATAACATGCAGTCAATGCTTGAGAAAATTATTGCAAGTCTAGCTCAAGTTCAAAACCCAGAACATTTTAGCTCAATGGCACAATCTCTTCTTTCTTCAGGAATACTGAAGGTAGAACAAAAATAGAATTCTGATATTATTTAATAGCTTGATCAGATAAATTGATATCTTCAATAAAGTGTGCTGTTTTTGCATATCTATAATTAATACAATCTAGCTTATCGAGAACTGAAACGATTTCTTTCCTTAAACGATATTTCTCAAATAGTTGTTCTTCTTGCTGATAATCATTGTCTGTACATATTTCTTCATGATATGGTATAGAACCAATAGAAAAGTGATCTGGCTTATACGCATTAAAAAATTCATAATATCTCTGATGGATTCTTTTTAATTCCTTTTCGAATTTGACGACCTCTTGTTGTATCTCTATTATTTTAAAAATAATAACATGATACAAGTTACTTAGCATTTGCTTATCTTGTATTTTATGTGACCATAGTAATATGGCCCTAGAGGTATATGTTAATATGATCTTTTCATAAATGTTATAGTGCAAAAAAATGAGCATCTGTTTTAGTTCCTCTTCGATATCCATTAATATTTTTTCATATCTCGAATCGAGACGAACATTCTTATTTTCTTTTTCAATTGCGTTAATTTTTTGACCTATTTTGTGTAATAGACTAAAAAATGCCCCCCTAAAACCATCTATTTCCTTAGTAACTGATAAGACTTCATTATCTTCATTTACAAATAAACTATGTTTATGCGCTTTAGGTACATGCCTAGCTATAAGGTAATGCCCATCTTCTAGTCTTTTTATTCGCTTAATAGTAGGTATTCGTGAATATGATTTTTTGAAATACTCCACTATGCCTTCTTGGTGAACACCTGGATTATCCGCTACATATTCGACAATTTCTCTTTCCTCCTCACCTAGTTCAGTAATACTTTGATAATTTCTTGATCCTTTTCTTCCTTGATTTACTTCACTAGCAATCAAGTCTAATTTCGTTTTTATTTCTTGTACAAGTTCATTGACGGGCATTGTCTAGGTATTATCTATTATATACAGATAATATATTTCTATAGTTAGACATAACCAATTATATGGTCAAAACAACCATAATGATTGAAGATACAACGAGAGATCTTCTCAAGCACGTCGGACGCAAAGAACAGTCTTATGACCAGCTCATCAATGAGCTAATTAAGAATACAGTGAGAAGCAATGGAGGTGTTGTTGCTGAGAAATGAGTCGACAGGCTGATAATCAAGTTACAGCGATCTCCAGTACAGAATCACCTTTTGTGAATGACAATAACATAAATAGCCTAAAAAGCTTAGACAATGAAGACATTATTACTCGCGAAATTGAATTTTGTCTAGTACCATGCCCTAATTGCACAGGAATATATATCGATAGTATTAGCGGAAATCGCCTACGAATTCTGTGTCATCATAGCTGCCATAATAAATTAGATAGGAGTTGAGTGGAACTGCCAAATAAAGTTAAGATATCATTCACAATATCCTGTGATGAAGAAATATTTATTAATGGTACTTCATACAGGGTATCAGATCTAGCACTTAATTCTAAAGTGAAATCCCTAAATACAGATCCCAAACAGACGCGCCTATGTGCTCGTTCCTGTCCTATCCATCAGCAAGATAATCACCCACAATAAAAATAAGGTTACATAAGTTGAATTTCCAAGAAATTATGAATAAGCAAAGAATCTTGATTAATGAGATCACAATAGGCGATCGTTTTAGAAAAGAAATGGGTGATTTAGATGATCTTGTTATTAGTATCAAGAATAATGGCTTACTTCATCCCATAGCAATTACAAGAAATGGCATGTTGGTTGCAGGTAGACGAAGAATCGAAGCATTCAAAAAATTAGGTCTTGAAGAAATTCCTGCTACCATGATAGATATTGATATTAAAGAAAATGGGGAAATCGATGAGAACAATATAAGGAAGAATTTTACACCTGAAGAAATGATTGCGGTAAAAGAATACCTTGAATCTAGGGAGATTAATTTAGAATCTAAAACCCAGATTAAGCCTGGGAGTAATATGCCGCAGACTATAGAAAATCAAGGGCGTCCAAATTTTGGACTCCCTAAACGCAGTAAACGAATAGCAAAAAGAATTGGAATAAGCGATACTACGCTAAGAAAATTAGAAGTAATCCATGACGCTGCATCTGCTAAACCCGAGCTATTCGGAGACCTCTGGCAGAAAGTGAATTCGAAAGATATAACCACCGATAAAGCATTCAATACCTACAACCGCATATCCCAGCGAGAGAAGGCAATTAAAGAAAGTCGACAAATCCAGTCAGCTATGCCCAGCAATGCACAGCTAATCCTTGGTGATTTTATGGACAAATCAATAACTATCCCTGATAATTCAATTGACCTAATATTTACAGATCCGCCATATGACGAGAAATCACTATCACTGTACAAAGAGCTTGCTATAATTGCAGGAAGAGTGCTAAAATCTGGTGGCAGTTTTATTTGTTATTGTGGTACGTACTCAATTCCATCAATCTTAGATTTCATGAAGGAAGCTGGATTAACATATCATTGGATTCTCGCAGTCAAACTTCAAGGCTCCTTTGCTAGGGCTTGGGAAAAGGGTATTTCAATCAAGTGGAAACCATTGCTCTGGCATATCAAGGGAGAAACCAAATTCGATACAACCGAGTTTATTTCCGATTTAGTAGATTCTACTCGTGAAGATAAGAACTCCCATGATTGGCAGCAGAGTATGAGTGAAGCTCTACACGTAATTTCTAGACTAACTGTGGAAAACCAAACGGTATTAGATTTAATGATGGGCAGTGGAACAACAGGGATAGCAGCATTGCGGCTAAATAGGAAATTCATTGGTATAGAAATAGATCATGATACTTTTGAAATTGCTAAGTCAAGAATAAGTAAGTCAATTTCAGAAAGCTCGCAGCGAATAATCTAAAGGTCGCCGATTTGCCTACTAATTAGAGCTAGTGTGACTATCATATGACGTCAAAAGTTAATCACACTGGTAATGACAATAATGACCTATATCTAATTGCAAGAAGATACGTCAAGCTAGGCATACCTATTGTTCTGTTAATGAAAAATCATCATCCTCCACAGGGATTACAACAGAAAGTTGCAGCTAATCCTTGTTACTATTTAGAGAATATTGGATTACTAGAAAGTGATATTAGACAATACGATATTAAACACGTATCCGTCTTATTTGGACAAGCTGCAATTAAAGATAATTTTGGGAATAGCTTAACCCTACATGGTTTAGATACTGATGGCGAAACTTTTGGTAAAGATGAGCGTAAAGTAAAGCTAATTGAAGATTTGAAAACAAAAACAATGGTCGTTAAAACTCGCAAAGAGTGGGGACATCTTGTGCTATGGTTTGAACACTCTAAACATCACATACCAGTTCAGATATCATATTGTATAGATCAGTTCCACTCTCTAGAAATAAAATGCCAAAATAATGCACGTGCTGACGTCCCGCCAAGTACTCATAGAAACGACGATAGCTTTCGTTATTATCATGTTGGTCTAGAGAAAGTTGTGGTGCTGGATGGACTATATGATAAGCTTGTGGATGTAGATCTAAGGGATTGTATTCGATCTGATAAACATCCTTACGATTCAAAACATCAGGATCAAGTAGCGGCAACTGAAATAGGAAGTACAGTATACACTAAGAAATTCAATTCATTGTATGAAGAAACCATATCAGCATTGATTCCATTAGCTGGAAAGTATTACGTAGAAGGGAGTCATGACAAGTTTACTTTCCAATTTGGTGGTATGATGTGGCATGCTGGTATAGATGAAGAATCAGCTATAGCAGTTATTACGAAAATTTGTCATCAAGCTGGAGATACCGATAAACTACAAAAGAGAATTGACACTATCAAGGACACTTATAACAAGGGTAATAAGGGCTTGACAATTGCGGGTACTACTGATTTTATTCACCTTGTACAACACTTGAGAGAATGTACTAAGGAAGATGCAGAAAACGTAATTAGAAGAATAAAATTAGTGTGGAGAGTAGATGCTCCTGGGCCTGAGCTAAAACAGTCCATAATAATCGGGCTAAAGGGAAGCAAGAATAACAGTAATAAAAAGAAACGGAGTAGCGATAAAGATTACGATAATGAAGATAATTATAAAGATAATGAGCCCAAGTTTCCCCCACCTAGCAGTGCTGAGATCCTTTTACGCTTAGCTGAGAGAAAGATTCCCTTTCTATTTGCCAATCAGTTTGATGAATGTTATACTTGTATTTTAGTACCTAACCGTGTTTCTTTGATCTGCTATGGAAAAGAAGGTTTCAGAATTAACACCGATCATAATGATAGTAATAGATTATTCAATCACAATACATCAGATAGTCACAGTATCAAGTCATTTACTGAGGGTTACCATATAGAAGCCGTACCTATCTCTAGCCAGAAATTTAAGGAGTATCTGATGCAGATCTACAGAGAAGATTCCGAACTGCAAGAAGAACGAGCTATAGGAGCTCTACAACAAACTAAGGATCAATTGCTGGAAGATGAAGTTGACAAATATTTATGGAAAGATAATGTAACTGATAACAGAAAACCAGACGAGATCGAGGAAGAACCAATTATTGTGCATGGCAAGATAGTTGGTAGTGAGGCTGTAAAGAATGTTCAAATACTCTTAGCATATCAGGCTAGAACAAAATCCCCAATATTACCAACATACAAGAGAGTAGCACCCAGGTTTGATGAAAGCAGTTTTTACATCAATAGTGGAGCTGGAACTATTGAAACAACATTGTCATCATCTCAAGGACAAGTATCATCTAGCACACAACCGCTATCTGCTCTATACTACGCTCTGTATGATAATCTAAATCGAATAATAGAGATAACAAAAAAAGGTTGGACTATTAGAGTTAGCGATGAGAATATAATTTTTAATATTGATACTAAGAATAAACAATACTCTACTAAAGACTTGCCATATTCGTTACTACCTATATTTATTAGAGATAGTGAAATTTCACAAGTAGCGCCTTCTCGAGGTTACCCGATTGATATATTTGAAAAATTGATAGAACTAACTAATATCAAAAATGAAGACGAGCAATTGTTAATTAAGGTATACATAATATCACTTTTCATACCCGAGATACCACACTATATGCTTATTCCTTATGGTACTTATGGTGCGGCAAAGTCATTTCTATTTAAGCTGATAAAGCTATTGGTAGATCCAGACAAACCTCTTCTTCTTACCTTACCAAAAGAGAAGGAACAATTTGTTCAGCAATTATCCCATAGCTTAGTTTTGTATTATGACAATATTGAAAATGTGCCGCATTGGTTTAATGCAGAAGTATGTTCAGCAGTTACCGGTGGAGGACATAGGAAACGCAGACTGTACACAGACGATGATGATTTTGTATATGAATACATGCGATGCCTTGGTTTTAATGGAATTAATATTGCATTAACAAAGCCAGATTCTCTATCTAGATCAGTTCTGATTGAAATGGCTGAAATTGATAAACATAGCAGGGAAGAGGAGAGATATCTATTTGGTAAATTGAGTCAGATGAAACCGCAGCTGCTTGGCTACATAATGGACATTTTAGTTAAGGTACTTAACATCTATCCGACAGTTGAATTGAAGAAAAAGGTACGAATGGCAGACTACGCCGTATGGGGAGAGGCTATCTCTCAAGCAATTGGTAATGAGCCTGAAAAATTTGCAGACATACTGGAAGCAAATCAGAATCGCCAACATGTAACTGCAGTTTTAGCAACACCGTTAGGAAGTTTTATGATCAAATTCTGTAAGATAGAGCTACTTGGTAAGAAAAAGATCGAATGGAAAGGTCAACCAGATGATCTGATGGAATTTCTTACCCGAATGATAGATGACAAAATATTGCATGTGGATAAAAGGGAGATACCAGGACAGACTCACAAACTTGTATCGGAGCTAAATATAATAAAACCAAATCTTAGAGACGGCTATGGGATAAGATTTGAAAATAGTCATAGACCAGAATCAGGATTATCCGAGATAAGTATTAAGATAGACAAGGAGGCTTTTGCAAAGGCAACTAATTGTAAAAGTGGTAATAATAATGAAAACGCCAGTGCAATTATCTACACCGATGGCAGCAACAGTGAGTCAGAAAATCAAGCCGCTGGATCAGAGAAAAAAGTTGTATCAGACAATGATAGAAAAGTACCTGTAAGAAAGGATTCTCAACATGTAGAAGCTCCCGCTGAGAACGAGTATAGTGGATACACTAATAATGACTCTATAAAGAACAAGTTTGGTTTAGGTGCAGAGGCAGAAGCTTGGGATAATGAAAGCTATGATGATGAAGATGCCGATATCGGACACTAATGGATAGGTGCAGAATAGATATTGATAAACCATACCCCTCCAGTTTTTTATGCAGTACCTGCCCTCTGGTATTCGTTCCCTAACTTTGTTCTATTACATGGTATTATTTACTGGAAGACAGATATATCATTCGTAGAGAAGAAAGTTAGAGAATCTGACACAGAGGGTACTAGAGATAAGAACAACCCGACCCCCACATCTTTTCATCATGAACTGGAATTGAAATGAAAAAGGAAAGTAAATTTAAGATTTACAGCGAACATGAACTAGTAAAGGATTCCGTAAGCTTCGATATGGAATGGATTCCTTTCACAGGGCCTTATTGGCATAACAAGACAAGGATTTTAGCTGCTTCATTTTGTACTAATACTGGAGAGCGGATTGTATTACACATTAATAATTACAAGGATAATGAAAGAGCATTAGTTGTAGACATTGTCAAAGTTCTTAGTCAATTTAATCTTGTATTTGTTTGGTTTGGTACTAACATAGCCAGGTACGAGTATAATGAATCCACCCTTGAATATGTGAAGCTGGATGGAATTTATACTGACTATTTCATTTTGCATCAGCGCTGCCTATTTTATGGAATTTTCTCGCCAATTCGTCTGTTAGCCGGTGGCAGAACTGCATTGTTGAAAAATGAAAAGAAAATCACTATTGACCTTGGTAAAGTATTTGAAAAACAAATTATAAAAGGAAAAGGTGGTCTTCTAAAAGGTAGATACAGAACAAGTCATTTAGATGAAGTCGGCTCAACTATTCTTGGTATAAGCAAGTTCGAGAATGCCAGTGGTAAAGACTTTCAATCTCTTTCATTAGATAAGCAGATAAAGTATGCAGCAAGGGATGCAGAGATTCCAATGATGTTAGCTCAGTACAATAATTCTCTTGTATTAAGGGTTATGAAACTTATTGCAGAATACTCAGAAGTAGATTATCAAATCTGTTGCTTTACTAATAAAACCTGGTGGGATGCAAACATTTATGATAAGATGCTTGAACGTGGGGAAATTACGTTAGAGTTTACACCTGATTATAGATTACCAAAGAAGCAATTTGGAGGAGGACACCAATTTCCTTCAAAAGCTGGATTTTACGTAGGAATTCCAATAGATGAATTAGATGTAAAAGGAGAATACCCAACTCTTGTCATAAAATATAATCTCTCCCATGATACACTAAACTGTAGATGCTGTCGTGATAATGATAGGGCATATTTCGAACCTAGATTAATGGATGCTATCAACACAAGACTGTCAAAGAAGGGTGAACCTTCCAGAACTGAAAAGTACTGGACTTGCAGAAAAAGAGAAGGTGCATTTCCAAAGATAGTAAAAAGGTTCTTGAAAGAACGCAAGCGCTGTCAAGAAATTCTAATAAAAGAACAATCAAAGCCTAAAGATGAACAGGATCAGAATATAATTGAGGAATATGATGCTAGACAACAAACAGCAAAATTATTAGCAAACGCCGCATTTGGTGTTTATGGAAATTCTAACTTCAAATACACAAATTATAAGGTAGCTGAAACTATCACAGCGTTTGGGCGGCTAGTTCATGAAGACATGATAAAACTCTGTGCTGAGGAACGATTTGGATTTGAAGTAGTATTTGGATTTACCGATGGAATTCTGGTCAAAAATGCTATTCTTCACAAAATTGATCAGTTCATCCAGGAAGCAAAGCAAACATTTAACATTGAAATTGAACACAAAAACAGATTCTTTAATACAATGATATTCCCTCAAATGAATAGATATCTAGCCTGGAGCGGTAGACCTAATGAAAAACCTACTTTGAAGAATATTGATGGAATGAGTAAACGCTCTCCAAAATGGGTTCAAAAGTACATTGAAAAAATAGCCATCAGTATTATTACAAATCCTGCTCGGGAGCAAATTTTGAAAATGGTTTCTAGCATCATGCAAGAAGCGTTCTTAGAGCTAGAGTCATATTTGTTTAAGCAAGAAAATCTTCAAGATTTGCGCTTTTCCTCCAGAGTGAGTCAAGATTTAGATAAATACAAATCCAAGACATGTCAAACCGTAATTCTTGCCAAGGAACAAGAGGCAGCGAGTGGGAATGTCATATTTTGGTATATAGCAGATTACACAAAGATGCCCAATGGTAAAAGTTATTCTGGTGATGCAACATGTATTGATATTATTGGATATAAGAAATGGCTATGGAATAAAATCAAACTACTGCTTATAGGCACGCATTGTTTTTCAGAGGATGATTTGAGGGCACTTGAGAAATTTACTATTCATTTTTGCTCAATTTCAAAATAAGAATCAATATTCTCTTAGCTCCGCTGTCTATTTCCCGTATTGCAAAGCTATTATTTTCTGTATCAAGGCAAATTGCAAAATATCCCATTTCTGGTACTGACGTTTTTGGCATTACGATCTTGTCTCCCAATTGTTCTAATTTGGACGAGTATTCATTGATTAACTTTACATCGATAAAGTTTGTGATACCTTGTTGCTCATTTTGTCTTTTCATCGTACCTCCCAGTCAAGGATTTGGTTCCTTTATCATCTGTGGTGGTTACTATACCGTATTCAATCCTTTCTGGTAATTTCTATCTACCTGCCCATTTTTCAATACTCCAACCAAACAATTAACTATAGAATTTTTTTTGACCGTTGGATATCTTCAGATGGGGATTTTAAAATGTACTATTGTTGGCATATCTATCAACATCGTAAGAACAGTAGCAGTGGAATACTATTTAGCATTAATCATAACACAAACTTGTCAAGAATGCAAGTTTGATAAAAGTAAATAATTGATCAACGTATTAAATCAGTACCAACTATGAAGATAAGCCTTCATCCGGTAGGATCGAATATCCATCAAAATAAGTCCAGCCTTTATAATTGTTCATAGGCCTGCGCTGGATTTCCTTCAGTCTGTCCGAGGACTTCAAAAAAGCTCTTACTACTTTGATTTAGCGTTTTCACAAGTTAATAGCACCAATAGTACTCACAATATTATCTGGTATGTTTAATGTTACCTAGTCATTACGAAATCACTACCCTATTTAATAGCGAGTAATACCATGATAGATGATGTATAGAAATGAAGTCTGTTCAAATTAACAGATACGGAGGCAGTGAGGTTGTTGAGATTAACAAAGACATGCCTGAACCAACTATATCTGCAGGAAAAGTTTTAGTGAATGTTAAGGCAGCTGGAGTAAATCCGGCAGATTGGAAAATCCGCGAAGGATACTTCCTGCAAATGATACCGCTTCAATTCCCGTCAACCATGGGAACAGATATTTCTGGTATCATCAAAGAGTTTGGTGAAGGCGTGTCTAATTCAGGGCTTGAAAAGGGAGATGAGGTATATGGACAAGCCTCAGCCATCTTCAGCGGTGGCTCGGGAGCATTTGCAGAATTGGCTTTGGCAAACAAAGATAGCATCGCACACAAACCAAAAACACTAAACCTTGAAGAAGCTGCAGCTTTGACAACTGTTGGTGTTAGCGCTTGGCAGGCTTTAGTTGAAAATATTCGATTATCGAAAGATAAAAAGATTCTAATTCATGGTGGAGCAGGAGGAATAGGTTCTATAGCTATTCAACTTGCAAAGCATCTAGGTGCCTACGTAGCAACTACAGTAAGTACAAATGATGAACAGTTTGTACAAGAATTAGGAGTAGACAGAGTAATAAACTACAAAACAGAGAATTTCGAAGAAAATATACATGATTACGACGCAGTTTTCGATACTGTTGGTGGAGATACTTACAAGAGATCTTTCAAAGTATTGGAGAAAGGTAGCGGCATAATCGTTTCTATGCTAGAACAACCAAATTCAGATCTAATGAATCAGTATGGAGTCAAAGCAGTATTTTTATTTAGTCAGGCAAATAGAGAGCGATTGACTAAACTAGCAGAGTGGGTAGATCTAAATAACATTAAAGTGAATATAGACAAGACATTTCCATTAGATGAAGCTGCTAAGGCACTTGAGTATCAAAAAGACTCACATCCAAGGGGTAAAGTAGTCTTAACTATATAATAGTATGGGGTTAAAACAATGGTGAAAGTAGCTCATGCATATCCAAGAAGGTGTAATTTTTCCGTTTCTGAAACTCATGTGAGAGCAAGGTCATGACTGACACAAACAAACAAAGAGAACCCACAGTGGCGATCACAGGGGCTGGCAGCGGCCTTGGACAAGAACTCGCACTCGGATTTTCTGCAAAGGGCTACCGAGTATTCGGTACAAGCCAGTCAGCAAATGAAGCTACCGAACTTCAAAATCAATCAACTGCTGCTGATGGTGGTGAAATTATCCTTACTATTACTGATATCACCAAGGAAGAACAGGTAAACAATTGGAAGGAACAGGTAATAAAATTGCTTAATGGAGACGGATTGGATCTCCTAATTAATAATGCTGGTGTGCTTACCCCTGGACCAATGGAAGTTTTATCGCTAAGCGCTATCCGCCACGAATTTGAAGTAAATGTTTTTGGCAGCCTGGCTACCATCCATGCTTTTTTGCCCTTATTACGTCAGGCAAAAGGTCGCATTGTCCAGATCGGATCGATGACAGGACGTTTTCCGCTTCCCTTCAGCGGACCATCGAGTGCTTCAAAAGCAGCAATGGAAGCATTTGCGGATGTTTACCGTACTGAATTAAAACCATTTGGTATAGATTTTATAATGGTGCAGCCTGGCGCGCTGCTCACAGGCGGTCCTGCTAAGACTGCCGCTCAATTGGAACAGATATCAGAAAACATGACAGTTGAGCAAAAAAAACTGTATGGAAAATATTTTGATCAATTCGTAACAGCACTTAACAAAATGCAAAACTCTGGCTTAACTGCATCCAAGGCGGCTGCAAGGATAATTGAAATTTCTGAACAAGTGCCAGCTCCTATAAGAGCACCCGTGGGAAAGGATGCAGAAGAATTACTCCGTGCAGTTCGTGAAAAATCAGATATGGAGCTCGATAGAATGAAAGCCCAAATTTTCGGGTTAAATGAATTAAAATGAAACCATTAATTATTACACATGATGAACGAACAGGAAAGTGTGCTCTATAACTTCATCATCGTCGGTGCAGGCTCTGCAGGTGCGGTACTTGCCAACCGATTGACAGAGAATTCTAAGGTCAAGGTACTATTGATTGAAGCAGGTCCTGTTTTTAGTCCTGGCGGCTATCCAGAGGTAATCGCGAGTAGTAATATTGTTGCTGCCAATTTTGATAGCCGTTTCGAATGGGGTCATAAGACGCAACCAGGCTATATCGGCCATACCATTAATGCAATAAGCGGAAAGGTGTTAGGAGGCAGTTCAGCCATAAATGGGGCGGCCGCGGTACGTTCGCTTCCGATTGATTTCAGCCGGTGGACTGCTGCAGGTTTAGAAGGCTGGAGCTGGACGAATGTATTTCCCTATTACAAGAAAATGGAAACTTCAAATGTTGCTGACAATTATTGGCATGGTCATTCGGGTCCTTTTCCCATCACACAATTAACCAAATCGGATATCAGCCCGATGCAGCTTGCTTTTATCAACGCCACTGTGGAGACTGGATTTAAGGAGGTCGAGGATTTTAATGCAGGAGAACAGCACGGTGTCGGTCCGTATCCCATGAACATTGTTGATGACCATCGCATGAATACCGGCATGACGTATTTAAATGACAATGTGAGAAATCGTAAAAATCTTACCATTATCGGGAATGCCATTGCTGACAAGGTGCTTTTTAATGTCACTACGGCCTATGGAATTCAACTGGTAGATGGCAGACAATTCAGGGCCGATGAAGTAATTCTGTCAGCAGGTACTTACGGAAGTCCTGCTA
>Ga0075424_100003855_pt1 | contig 14090 bp, 20 predicted proteins | sample SoiMethybrSBSTD3_FD_75301 | JGI IMG/M metagenome (GOLD analysis project Ga0075424, IMG submission 75301) | Bulk soil microbial communities from a Populus tree surrounding site in Tennessee, USA - Soil MetaG P. TD hybrid SBSTD3 | ecosystem: Environmental > Terrestrial > Soil > Tree plantation... | reverse complement strand
GGGATGTAAATCACGAGCGCATTTCAGTCCCGAGGGTGCGGGCGTTGAGTCAACAGCTCCGAACTTCGTTCAACCATTACGAAAGCGCGTGGCGGACATGAAACACGGGTTCGAATCCCGTTGGGGCCACCATTGCTAGTGGGACAGGTATCGCCGACCAGCAGCCCTCCATAGCTTCCCGTCCCGAGGAACTGATAGCCACGCGTCGAGCCTTCATTGAAGGGCGCAAACGCCAGCCGCTCATTGAAGAGCGCCTGCAGGACGCGGCGCGCCTCGGGCTCGCGACGGGTCAGGATGCCGAGGAGGTCGGCCGCGCGACGCGTGAGCGCGGCGCGAAGGCGTTGGCGATCAGCGAGTTCGCGACTGGGTGAGTCGAGCGTGATGAGTTCGCGCTCCAGCGCCTGTCGCCGCGCTTGGGCGGCGTGCAGCGCCGTGACGAGCATGTCGAGCCCCTGGCCCTGTTTGACGGCCTCGATCAATCGGTCTTCCTCGGTGCGGATGGTTCTGAGCGCGTCGTCGAGATCGGTCCGCCGTAGCCGTGTCGCTTCCCGCCGCTCCTCTACGAGCTCCATGGCCCGGTCGATGGCCGCTTCCAGGATGGCGGGATTGAGCGCTGTGGCGACGGCGTCGAGGACCGCGCGTTCGAGGGCCTGTCCCTTCTAAAAACTCGTCTGTCGCAACGATCTTGCGTTGCGCGAAGTGATCGGCTATTTGGCCGGTCATGGTCAGGTGGCTCGGGATCCTTCTTCGGACACTCCGCTCCGCGGTTCGCACGCGCCGCGAGTTGGCGCTGGAGAATCTCGCGCTGAGGCAGCAACTCGCCGTGTGGAAGGCGCGCCAGCCGCGGCCACGGCTGACGGCCCTGGACCGGATCTTCTGGGTCGTACTGTCCAGGGTCTGGAAGAGTTGGCGGAGTTCTCTGCATATGGTGCGGCCTGAAACGGTGGTGGGATGGCACCGCCGGGGCTTCAGGCTCTACTGGGCATGGAAGAGTCGACGCCGATGGGGTCGGCTCGCGATTGAGAGGCACCTGCGGGATCTGATACGGCAGATGAGCCGAGCGAATCCGCTGTGGGGTGCGCCGAGGATTCACGGCGAGCTGTTGAAGCTCGGCCTGACCGTCTCGCAGGCGACGGTGTCGAAGTACATGGTCCGGCCTCGGAGGCCGCCGTCGCAGGCGTGGCGAACATTCTTGAAGAACCACACCGCGGATCTAATCGCGTTGGATTTCTTCACGGTACCTACCGCGACCTTTCGAGTCCTGTTGGTGCTCGTTGTGCTGACCCACAGCCGGCGTCGGCTGGTGCATTTTAATGTCACGGAGCATCCGACTGCCGAATGGACGGCGCGCCAACTGCTCGAGGCGTGCGCGCTGGGGGAGGGGCCCCGGTATCTGATTCGGGACCGAGACCAGGTCTACGGAGAACGATTTTCGTATCAGGCCCGGATGTTGGACATCCAGGAGGCCGTCATTGCGCCCCGCTCGCCGTGGCAAAACGCGTATGCCGAGCGGGTGATCGGCTCGATTCGACGTGAATGCCTGGACCACGTCGTCGTGATCGGCGAACGGCATCTTCGAGAGATCCTGTCAAAGTACGTCGACTACTACAACGGGACGCGGACACATTTATCGCTGTCAAAAGACGCACCCAAGCCTCGGACTGTACATCTGCCGAGTCAGGGCAGAGTGGTGGAGGTGCCGCGCGTCGGTGGACTGCATCACGAATACCTGCGGCGGGCGGCATGAGGCCGATAGGACGAATAAGTGGAAGGCGCACGTACAATGGAGTGTTCTGCGCTCGTCCCGTGCGCCTTGACGCCGACAACTCGGCGGAGTAGAAGGGGGATGCGGCGACGCAGGGCGCCCCGCGTACCGCGAGTAGAACTCCTGAGCGAACGGGGGATCGGAAATGGACACCACGCCACCGGGCTCGGAGACGGCGTCGTCGGGAACGAGCTAGCGGTTCCAAGCGGCGCCACAGGCACTCAGCAGAACCAAGGCCCGGCTGCCTAGCTTGGGCGCGCAGGTGACTCTGCGCAAGAGACGAGAGGGGATGCCGTGGGCGGGTGCTGCCCGCCCACGCCCCCGAAGATCTCCGATTGTCCGACCCACGGGACGGGTCAACCCATGGCTCAGCGCCTTGTCATCATCTCCCGTGATCGAGCCGACCAGTTCGAGCGCTTCAGTGGGGCATCCGTTCATCGCACGAACGTCCAAGTAGTCGCGGATCGCCGGCGCACGGAGCGGCGTCAGCGCAATGTGCCAGCCTCGATCGAGCGGCGACGAGGCGACCGGCGGCAGGTCAATATCGATAATTATCTCCGTCAGGTTGGCTGGGTAGAAGTCCCCAGTGCGCGAACGCCACGCCAGGCGTCGCGGGCACTGCAGCAACTTCTCGAGGGCTGAGTTCCCGGAGCGCTTCGGCTCGATCACGATCGCCGGAAGACGCACGCACTCGCGCTTCACGCACGGCGTAGCATGGCGGAAGACGGGGCGCCGCATGCGCCGGCCGCATCTTCTTCTCGGCGTCGCTGTCTTCTCCGGCTGGGTCGCTTCGTGGTCCCCGACCAACGCCACCGGACCCCTCGATTCGCACCTCTTTCCGGCGCCCAGCCGACCCGTCGCGACCATTATCACGCCCGCCTACTCCGACGAGAAGACGCCCGACCGCCGGGGCGAGGCTGAGCGGGTAATGGATCGAGTCGGAATTCGGCCCGGAAGGCCGAGTACTTGGGGCGGCTGGCGTCGCGGCTGAACCGTGAGGGCATCTCCGGCGTCACGCTGATCCACGGGGAGCCCGGTGATCCGAAGCTCCCGCCGGCGGCGATCGATCTGGCGATCCTCGCGCACATGTACGACGAGATCGAGAATCCCTACGAGTTCCTCAACCGGTTGCGGCCCTCATTCGCCCCCAACGCGCGGCTCGCGATCGTCGACCTCGATAAGTCTACCCAAGATCACGGTACGCCGCCGGCGCTCCTCCGATGTGAGCTGGCTGCGGTCGGCTACCGGCAGGTCGACTTCGTCTTGCTCACACCGGCGGACGGCTACCTCGCGATCTTCGTCCCGCCCGACGCGCTCCCGCCCGTCGAGGCGATCAGGCCCTGCCCCCAGTGAGCGCACCAACTGGCGCGGATCCGGCATCCATGCAGGATGCCGATGATGTCCATCCTGTCGCGCGACCCCCCGACTCTGCCTCCCGCCACATTTCACAACCTCGTGACAATTGACGCGCTTGCTGCGATACGATCGGCCCGCGCGATCCACAACGGGTCAATGATCGGGGGGAACCATGGGCCTCGCGCTCGGCGTCGGCCTCACGAACGCCTGCGACTTGGAGTGCGCCCACTGCTACCGGGACACCGGGCGCATCGATCAACTCTCGCTCGAGCAGGTCACGTCCGCCTGCGAATGTCTTCCCGTGCGCTCGATCAACCTCGGGACCGGCGAGAACGGTCTCCACCCGCACTACGCCGAGATCGTCCGCGCGCTCGCGACGCGCGGCGTGAAGCTGTCGCTCACCTCGAACGGCTACACGATCGAGCGCTCGTCGGACGAGACGCTCCGAGCCTTCCGCGAAGTCGAAGTCTCGATCGATTTCCCGACGGAGGCCGAGCAGGACGCCTTTCGCGGCCGCGGGAACTGGAAGCGCGTCATGGTGGCGATCGAGCGCGCGCAGGGGCTCGGAGTGACCGTCACGGTCCTGACCGTGATGATGAAGACGAACGTCCGCCGGCTCCCCGAGATCGCGAAGGTCGCGTTCGCCGCGGGCGCCTACTACCGCGTCAACGTGTACCAGCCGGTCAAGACCGACGCCTTCACGCTGACCTACGAGGAGTACTGGGACGGGTTCCGACGGCTGCTCGCAGCCGCGCGGCTGGTCAGCACGACGGAGCCGATCCTCAACGCGATGCTCGGCGAGCCGTTCAAGAACGGATCGGGATGCGGTCGCCAGACCGTGCGCATCACGCCGAAAGGCGACATCGTCCCGTGCGTGTACTGGACCAAGTCCGACCTTCGTCTGGAAGACCTGCCCGCGCACGGCGCCGACGGTGTCCTTGCCTCTCCGCAGTTCGCACGCGTCCGCCAGATGCCGGACGTGTGCCGGAGCTGCCCGTTTGTCTCGACCTGCCAGGGAGGCTGCGCGGGGAGGCGCGAGCTGGCCGGCAGCGTCGAGCTCGCCGATCCGTACTGCCCGCTCGTGCGAGGCGAGAGGGTTGACCTCGAGTGGGCCCCCGCGGCCGCGCGCGAGCTCTTGAAAACCGGCAGCGCGTGCACGACGGTGCTGGGCCCGGTCTGAGGCGACGTCGGGTGAAGGCGACGCTGATCATCCCGGCCCTCAACGAAGCCGACGCCATCGGGTCTCTTCTGCGGCGCGTGCCGTGCGAGGTCGTCGACGAAGTGATCGTGGTGGACAACGGCTCGACCGATGCCACCGGCTCGATCGCGGCCAGCGCCGGCGCGCGGGTGATCAATGAGCCGCGGCGGGGCTACGGGGCGGCGTGCTGGGCCGGCGTCAGCGCGCTCCGTCAAGACGCGGACGTCGCCGTCTTCCTCGACGGCGACGGGAGCCAGCATCCCGAGGAACTCCCCCAAGTCTTGGCGCCGCTCGTGGCTGACCAGGCGGACTTGGTCCTCGGCGTGCGGCAATTCGGCGGCAACCACCCGCTCCACGCGGCGCTCGGCACAAGGCTCGTGGCCGCGTTCGTGGCCTGGCGGTACAGGGTGACGCTCAGTGACATCGGCCCCTGTCGCGCGATCCGTGTCCCGCTCCTCAAACGGCTCGGGATGCGCGACCGCGCCTTTGGTTGGCCGGTGGAAATGGTCGTGAAGGCGGCTGCCGCTGGCGCACGCATCGCGGAGGTTCCTGTATCGCACGCGCCCCGGCAGGGCGGACGCTCGAAGGTCTCTGGCACGCTTTGCGGCAGCGTGCGCGCGGGCTATGCGTTCGTGACCACCGCGCTCCGCGCGGCGCGCGAGACCTCATGAGCACCGCGGCCATGCTGCCGCTCAGGCCTCCGCTACCGCGCTCGCTTTACCTCGAAACAACGAGCCGCTGCAACTCCCTCTGCGAGACGTGCATTCTCACTTTCGGCGGCCGCGAGCCCCAGAAAGATCTCGCGTGGGAGGAGTTCCGCCGCGTCGTCGATCGGTTCCCTGTCCTCGAGCGGGTCCTCCTCCACGGCATCGGCGAGCCGCTGTTGAATCGCGACCTGCCGCGCATGGTCACTCACCTCAAGGGCCGCGGCGCCACAGTCCTCTTCAACTCCAACGCGATCACGCTCAACCAGCGGCTCGGCCGCGCGCTGGTCGACGCGGGGCTCGACGAGCTGCGCGTGTCGCTCGACGGCTCGACGGCTGGGACGTACGCGCGGGTGCGGGGCGTGGACGCCTTCGCGAAGGTCATGGGGAACCTCGAGCGATTCGTCGAGGTGAAGCGTGAGGCGGGCGCGGTGCACCCGCGCGTGTCCCTCTGGTTCACGGCGCTCCGAGACAACATCGAGGAGATCCCGGGGCTGGTCAGGCTCGCGGTGCGAGCGGGCGCCGCCGGGATCTACCTCCAGCGGCTCGTGTATAACGGCCTCGGCCTGGCAACGAAGGAGCAGTCGCTCTACGGACGTCTTCAGGAGCGTGAAGCGGCGCTGATCCGGGAGACGGAGCACGTCGCGCGCGCCGCCGGCCTCGACTTCTCCGCATCCGGCGCCGCGGCGCCTGAGATCAGCCTGACGCCGTCGCACGCCGACCGGCCGTGGAGCCAGTGCCGGCGCCCGTGGAGCCTCGTCTATGTCACCGTGCACGGCCACGTGCTTCCGTGCTGCATCGCGCCGTGGATCACGGAGCACTACGACGGCATCATCCTCGGCAATCTCTACCGACAGTCTCTGGAGGATATCTGGTGGGGCCAGCACTACCTGGACTTCCGGACCGCCATCCAGACCGACGTGCCGCCTGAGCCGTGTCGTGGCTGCGGCGTGAAGTGGAGTCTCTGATGGTGGTTGGGTGGCCGATCGCGATCTTTCGAATCATCTTCGGCATCATGTATCTCGACATGGCGCTCCAGAAGGCGCCCTGGGTCGTCTCGGGCGGGCAGCGGTACGGGTGGCTCTACGGCTGGCTCCAGCAGGAGATCGCCCACCCAACCTTCGGGTGGTACGCGGCCTTCCTCAAGAACGTGGTCGTGCCGAGCTTTGGCCTCTTCGGGCTCCTGACGTTCATCACGGAGATCGCGCTCGGCGTCGGGCTGCTCCTGGGCCTGCTGACGCGACTGGCCGGTCTCGGTGGCGCGCTCTGGCAGGTGAACATCTCGCTCGGCGCGTACAACGTGCCGGGCGAGTGGTACTGGATCTGGGCGCTCCTGATTGTTCCACAGTGCGTGTTCGCGGTTTGCGGTGCGGGACGTCCGCTCGGCGTTGACGGCGCGATCCGCGCGAAGCTCGCGCCGCTGCCCGACCGCGGCTGGGTCACCCTGGTCCGCCTCGCTACCTGAAGGAGCGTTCATGCGCCGCTTCGGCGGACTGGTGGCCCTCGCGGCGCTCGGCGCGCTGTCGGCGGCGATCTACGCCGGGGCCCTCTCGGCCGCGGCGTGGCTCGGCATCGGGTTGCTCGCCGCCCACCCCGTTGTCGTCGCTATCCTCTTCGTGCTCTACCTCGCGGCCGCGTGGCTCGTGAGCGTCCGCATCCTGCCGACGAAGCAGGCGCTCGCCGTCGTGCTCGGCTTCGGGTTGCTGTTCCGCGCGCTGATGCTGCCGACGCCCGTCTACCTCTCGTCAGATCTCTTTCGCTACCTTTGGGATGGGCGGGTCCAGCTGGCCGGCGTGAATCCGTATCGCTATGCTCCGTCGGCGCCCGAGCTCGCGCCCCTCCGCGACGGCGAGATCCATCCGCGGATCAACCGGCCGGCCGCGCGAACGATCTACCCGCCTGCCGCCCAACGGCTCTTCGCCCTCGCAGCTGCGCTGGCGCCTGGGTCCATCGCCGGCTGGCGCCTGCTGCTGCTCCTCTTCGACGGCGCGACGGTCGCGCTGCTCTTACTCCTCCTGCGGCGACTCGGCGTGCCGCCGACGGCCGTGATCATCTACGCGTGGTCGCCGCTCGTCGTCTTCGAGGGGGTCCAGGCGGGACATGTGGAGACCGCCATGATCCCGCTCATCCTCCTCGCGCTCCTCCTACGGCAGACCGGACCGCCGGTCCTTGCAGGCGTGGCGCTCGGCGTTGCCATCCTCATGAAGCTCTACCCGGCCGTGCTCCTGCCCGCGTGGTGGCGCCGCGACGATTGGCGCTTTCCCGCAGCGACCGCCGCGACCGTTGGCCTCGGCTATCTCCCGTACGTCGCGGCGCTCGGCGCGGGCGCGCTCGGCTTCCTCCCCGAGTACCTGACGAGCCCCGAGGACCACAATATCGGTCTGCGCGCGCTCCTCACGTACCCGTTCGGCTTCACGGGCGAGGTCGCGCGAGGCGTCGCGATGGCAGTCCTGTTCGTAGCGCTGGCGGTGACGGTCGTCATCATCGGACGGCGTGCTGGTCAGGACCCTCCAGGCCTCTGGCGGGCGAGCACGCTCGCGGTCGGCTCCTACCTGCTCCTCGTGCCGACCGCGATGCACCCGTGGTACGTCCTGTGGATCGGCCCGTTCCTCTGCGTGCGCCCGTCGCCGGGGTGGCTCTGGTTCAGCGGTGCCGTCCCGCTCTCGTACGTGGCCTACGTGGTCGCGCCCGCTCCGCTCCCGTGGTGGGCCTGGCTCCTCGAGTACGGCCCGCTCTATACGCTGCTCCTGGCCTCCGCCGCGCGGCTGGCTCGTCGCGCGCCCGGTGCCCTGGCGTTGAGGCCGTCATGACCTCGGGCTGGTCGTGGGCGCTCATGTGGCAGTGTGTGCTCGTCCTCGTGTACCTCGTCACGCTCATCGGGCTCCTCCTGTACGGGAGCAATGCCTACGTCATCGTCATTGCCCACCGGCGCTACCGCCGCGCGACACGAGAGGTACCGCCGCCGCCCGATCCGCTGCCGTACGTGACCGTCCAACTTCCGCTCTTCAACGAGCGGTACGTCGCCGCGCGGCTGGTCCGCGCCGTCGCCGCGCTCGACTATCCGGCCGACCGTCTCGAGATCCAGGTGCTCGACGACTCGACGGACGACACCACAGAGATCGTCGCCAGGGTCGTCGCCGAACTGCGCGCGCGAGGCGTTCAGGTATCGCACTGCCGCCGAGCGGAGCGGACGGGATTCAAGGCCGGGGCGCTCGCCGAGGGACTCGCCACGGCGAGCGGCGAGTTCATCGCGATCTTCGACGCCGACTTCGTCCCGCGCCGGGACTTCCTGCAAGCAGCGTTGCCGCACTTCACGGAGCGCGTCGCCGTTGTGCAGGCGCGGTGGGGCCATCTCAACCGCTCGTACTCAGCGCTCACGGTCGCGCAGTCGTTCGGCATGGACGGCCACTTCGGCGTCGAACAATCAGCCCGCTGCTGGAGCGGGCTCCTGCTGAACTTCAACGGCACCGCCGGCGTCTGGCGCCGGGCGGCGATCCTGGACGCGGGCGGTTGGACCTACGACACGCTCACCGAGGACCTCGACCTGAGCTACCGAGCCCAGCTCCGAGGCTGGACGATTGTCTACCGGTCCGACATCGTGTGTCCGGCCGAGCTGCCGGTCCTGGTCACCGGGTTCAAGTCGCAGCAGCGACGCTGGGCGATGGGCTCGATCCAGACGGCGCGCAAGCTCCTGCCCGCGGTCTGGAGGGCGAGGCTGCCGCTGTGGACGCGCTACCAGGCGTTCGTCCATCTGACCTACTACGTGATCCATCCGCTCATGCTGACGAGCGTCCTCCTCTCGATCCCCCTTTGGGCGACGAGCGACCTCGCGGCCGATTCGGGGATGCGGCTCGGCGCCGGGATCGTGTTCGGCCTCGCGACGCTGGGTCCGGCGACGATGCTGGTCTACGCCCAGGGCGTGCTGGACGCGGCCTGGTGGCGCCGCGCGTGGCAGCTCCCGACGATCATGGTGATCGGCGTGGGGGTGGCGCTGAGCACGACCGTCGCGGTGCTCGGCGCGTTCGGCGGCGGCCGGCGCGAGTTCGTCCGCACCCCGAAGTTTGGGATCGACGACGGTGCGACCGAGAGTTGGCGCGGCAAGCGGTACGGCGAGCGCGCGCCGTGGGGTGGGCTCGCCGAACTGGCGCTCGGGCTCTACTGCGCCTGCGCGGTCTGGCTTTTCTGGGGGGACGGGCAATACGCGATGGTCCCGTTCCTCGCGCTGTACGCCCTAGGCTTTTTGACGGTGGGATGGCTTACGATTGCGCAGTCACGCGCGGTGCGTGCGTGAGGGTGGCGCTGCTGCTCGCCGCGCTCGGGCTGCCCGGCCTGGCGCTCGCCGGATCGCCGGACTTGGTCGCCGAAGGCGAGCGGTGGTGGACGACGTCGCCCGACCCGGCGAACCCTGTGGCCTGCGCGACCTGCCATTGGGACGCGGGCGCGACGCGCGGCTGGGCCGCGAGCTTCCCGAAATGGAAGCCGCTGCCGCCGCCCGCCGCCCGAGTCATGACGCTCTTCCAGGCGAACGCCGAAGCGGTCACGCGTCACTACCGCCTCAGCGACCCGCGTCGTGCTGCAGCGACAATCACGGCGTACCTCGCGGCCCAGGGCGCCGGGGTGCCGCGCTCGCCGGGAATGAGTGCCGGCCAACCGGTGTTTCCTAAGCGGCTCCGCGCGCTCGCCGCCAGCGTGGAACGGGGCAAGGCGCTGTATGCGCGGCGGTGTGACGCATGCCATTGGGCTGGTGACGTGGCCCGGACCCTAACCGCCTACCCTCGGGTCGTCGGCGGCCGCATCGAGTCGCTCGAGGAATACCTTGAGCTCCACCGCGGGGAACCGCTGCTCCCATGGAACAGTCAGGCGACCGCGGATCTCATCGCGTATCTCTCGGAGGAGCTACCACGATGACCCGAAGCGCTTTCGTCGCCGTGTTCACCCTGTTGTCCGTCGTTCTTGCGTTCGCTGGGGCCGGAGAGGCGCGGACCGCCATCACCGGCACCGTGAAGAGCAAGGCGGGCCAGCCGCTCCCGGGGCTCGCGCTGCTCGAGAAGGGCGAGATCCACAACAACGTCTGGGACCGCGGCGTGCTTGTCGACGCCAGCGGCCGCTTCACGATCGAGCTGCCCGAGGGCGGCCAGTACGGCCTGCACGTCTACTCGAGCGGCTACATCTACGCGCCACAGGCGGTGCGTGTCGAGGCGGGCAAGACCCTCGAGGTGTCGGTCACGCTCGTGCCGGAGCCGACGCGCGCGAACGACCCCGTGATCAAGCGGGTGGGCTTCTTCCCGTGGGAGGCGCGGCAGAGCAAGGTCACGTTCGTCAAGCTCGACGTCGCCGACCCGAACGACGACCTCGGTCCCCAGGTGATGGCGTTCAACGCGGCGACCGGGCGCGTGTACGCCATGGAGCCTCCCCGCAAGGTCCGCACCCTCAAGGCGAACTTTCCGCAGGGCGTCTACCAGCTCGAGATCGACACCTCGCAGGTCCCGATCAATCCGCGCGACTGGCACTTCGTCATCGCCGACCATCGGTGCAACACGACCGACATCCTCAGCTTCCCGCACGAGCCGAAGTCTCCGCGCGTTATCCGCTAGAGGAGGCTGATGCCCTCGTTGAAACCGGCCGTTGCGGTGATGGCGAAGGTCCCCGGCGCGACCCCGGTGAAGTCGCGGCTTCATCCGTCGCTCACGGCCGAGCAGGCGACGGAGCTCTACCGGTGCTTCCTGCTCGACCGGCTGGATGCCATCGCCGGCCTCGCCGAGATCGCCCCAGCTGTCGCGTTGCCCCCTTCGGCACGAGCGCGGATGGCCGAGCTCGCCCCGCGGGAATTCCGTGGTCTTCAGTAGATACTTCAGGCCGTCGGGCAGCGAGTGGGGCGGGGGGCGTTCGGTTGGCGCCGCGCCCCTCACTCGGCAAGGGGAGCACCGTTCAATAGGGTGCGACCAGTCACCGGGACCGGGTTCTGGAGCGCCTGTATGACGAAGCAGCCACGCTCGGCGTTGCGCACCACCTTGGCCACGCGCTCGGGCGGGTCGGGCGAATCGATCTCGAGCGTCGTTTCGGCGCCCAGCATCCGACCTTGGATGGTGTCGTTCAGCACCGAGCCGTCCACCCGGTAGCGCGCCTTCACCCGCATCCGCATCCCGTTCACCGTGATCTTCAGCATGTGCCCGTACCGGGACACCTGGGTCATCAGTCAGAACGCGAGCGCGGCGCTGAAGTACATGAGCGGCGTGGGCGCCGAGCCCAGTCCGCCCAGGGTGGGGCCCTCGTCCGAAGCGAACGTCATGGGGCCCGAGCCACCCCGGCTGACGGTCGCCACCTTGAGAAATGGCGTAACCAGGCTGACGTCCGCGTCGAAGACGATCTCGCGGGTCTCGACCTTGGGATTCAACCCCTCGGGCACCGTGGCCATGATCGCTCCTTAGGCGAGACGCAGTTTCTCGAGAGCCTCCACCGTTCGGGCCGGCTCCGGGCGCCGCGTGTAGTCCGGATCGGCCTCGACCGCGCGGATGATGCCCTGCTGATCGATCACGAACCGCGCTGGAACGGGCAGCCGCCAGGTACCGTCGCCGTTGCCCCGCGCCAAGTCGATCCCGAACTTGAGGTAGATCTCGCGCAGGTCGTCGGGGAGCGTGAAGACCAGGCCGTACTTCTCGGCGACTTGATTGCCGAAGTCACGCAGCATCTCGTACGGGTACGGCTTCGGCTCTTCGGTCTCGCGCGGCGTGCGCGCCACCTGGGGCGAGATGACGGCGAGGGTCGCGCCGGCGGCGGTCATCTCGGGCAGAGCCTGCTGCAGAGCGTCCAGCTCTGCGTTGCAGTACGGTCACCAGCGGCCGCGGTAGAACGACAGCACCACCGGGCCGCGGGCCAGCAGCTCTTGGAGACCGACCGACCGGCCGCTGGCGTTGGGGAGCGTGAAGTCCGGCGCCAGCTCGCCCGCCCTGGCGATCCGATTCATGATCCCAGAGGCGCGGAGATCGTCAACGCTTCGCTGCATAATCGCCCGAGCTTCGGGCGGGATCCGCGCCTTGGACGCGTCGCGCATGGCGTCGAGCTTTTCCTGAAGCGTCATCGAGCCCTCCTCGAGGGAGATCGGCCACGGCGAGCGTACCACATTTTCTTGACCGATCGTTCAGAAACTGGTACTCGATGGGCGTGGGTCGTCCCAAGGCGTTCGAGCACGACGTGGTCCTCGATCGTGCGATGCGCGTCTTCTGGTCGCGAGGGTACGAGGCGACGTCAATCCAGCTCCTCGTGGATCGGATGGGCATCCAGCGCGGCAGCCTCTACGACACGTTCGGAGACAAGCGAGCGCTCTTCTTCGCCGCCATCACCCATTACGACCGCGTGGTGACGGCGAGACTCCTGGCGACCCTCGACGGGCCGGCGTCCGGGAAAGACGCCATCCGGGGGTTCTTCCGGCTCAAGCTCGAGCTGGCGCTCGAGCCGCATCGCCCGCGCGGATGTCTGGTGACCAATTCGGCGGCGGAGCTGGCGTCGCGCGATCGCGGGACGGCGAAGAGAGTCGGCGCGGTGCTGGCGAAGATCGAGGCGGCCTTTCATCGCGCGGTGGTGCGGGCGCAGAAAGCGGGCGAGATCGACAGGGCGCGAGATGCTCGAGCCCTGGCGCGATTCCTGACCAGCAGCGCCCAGGGGCTCTCGGTCATGGCCAAGACGTTCCCAGAGCGCGCCGTGCTAGAGGACATCGTCAGAGTGGTCCTGGCGGCGGTCGAATAACAGGAGGGTTCCATGGGCGAAGTCATCCACGTGACCAGGGCGCGCGTCGTCAAGGAGCCGGGGCGGGGCATGAAAACGGCCTATCTTGACGCCTTCCCCGACACACCAGTCCCCTACGGCATCCACGGCGGCATCAAGAAATTCTACAAGGCCGAGCCCGAGGTGGAACGGCCCGCAACGCTGGACCATCTCGTGATGGCCGTCGCCGGCTGACTGACCGGCAACATGGGAAGCGCGCTGGATGCGCGCGGGATCAAGAGCTCACCGGACAACCTCGTCGGGCACGTCGAGGGCATCATCGAGAACGTCGACGGCGTCCCGCTCATCACGACCATTCGCGTCCGCTACACCTGCAAGATCCCCAAGGGCAAGCGCGCCGAGGCCGAACGGGCCCTAGGCGTCCACGAGAAGGGCTGCCCGGCCAGCCAGAGCGTCCGGCGGGGCATCAACGTGGAGTACACCGCCGAGTTCGAGGAGGTCTGAGGCGGCGTTCGCAGCGCTCGCGGAAGCGCGACCGCCGAAGCGACCACCGCACCCGAGGCGAGGAGTCCCCCGGTGCGGCCGCTCGGACGTTTATCTTTGGAGTCCGAGCTTCCCAGATTTCTGGCGGCTTACCGCTCGGGCTCTACCTTGAGCTGAACTCTGCCGTCCTTAGGCACACGGGCAACGGGCGGTTTGTCGGCTAACCGGAAACTGGCCCAGTGAATAGCCAACATCAACGCCCTCCGGCCGCCGTCACCCCCTCGGCCAGCCGAGCAAAGGTTCGTCAAATTCGTTCGAGCCAGCTGGCGATCGCCCGTCCAATCTCGTCGGGAGTGTCCTCTTGCACGAAGTGGAGACCTCTGACGACGACGCGGTGCTGACTAGGGAAGCTGCTCGCCAGTCTCCTGATTCGGCCCGTGATGAATACACCGGGCTCCGCGTCAATAAAGAGCTTTGGCAGCGATGCTGTTTTCAGCCATGCGGAATAGGCGGCAATCCGATCGTGGACATCAGCCGGCTCGCCCGACAGCGGCACTTCGCGTGCCCACTGCAATGTCGGCCAGCGATCGTCGCCGGCCTCCAAGAATGGTCGCCGGTACTCTGCCATCTCGTCCGCCGACAGCGTCCGTTGCGTGACGCCGGGCAGCATCTTCTCGATGAACATGTTCTCACCGAGCACCAGAGCTTCGCCCGCCGACGAACGCACGGCCTTCAGCGTCGGACGGAAGCTTTCTGGCAGATCCTCCAGGGTGAGCGGAGCAACGAACGTCTCCATATAAGCTATCGCGCGAACGCGCTGCTGATGACGATACGCCCAGTCGAAGCCCAAGGCCCCTCCCCA
>Ga0075424_100003854_pt1 | contig 14093 bp, 12 predicted proteins | sample SoiMethybrSBSTD3_FD_75301 | JGI IMG/M metagenome (GOLD analysis project Ga0075424, IMG submission 75301) | Bulk soil microbial communities from a Populus tree surrounding site in Tennessee, USA - Soil MetaG P. TD hybrid SBSTD3 | ecosystem: Environmental > Terrestrial > Soil > Tree plantation... | reverse complement strand
CCTCGTGCTCCTGCTGCAGCAATCCGGTTACGACGCCGCAGCGTTCACGCAATTCCAGGTGGTCATGCTCGCTCTCACGACCTCTGGCTTGGTCGTGGGCGTGGTGGTCAGCGAGCGCCAGCGCGCCAATCTCGCCGCCCACAAGGCTGAGACAAAACTCAAGGACCTGCACGCACAAGCGGCGCGCGCCGCCCGTATGAACGTAGTGAGCGGCATGGCATCGGCTCTCGCCCATGAAATCAACCAACCCATGACAGCAGCGCGCGCCCTTGCGCGATCGGTGCAGCAGATCCTGCGCGCACCGACCGCGGAGCTGGGGCGCGCCGACAATAATCTTGCGGTGCTGATTGCCCAGATTGATCATGCCACGGGCGTCGTGCGGCGGATGCGGGATTTCCTGCGTCGTGGCCAGCCGCGCTTCAGCACACTCGACCTGTGCAAGGTTCTCGATGATGCGCTAATTCTGGTGGGACCGGATGCTGCTGCGAAGCACGTGCTTGTCGAGCTCATCGTCGATGAAGACCTGCCGCCGGTGTTCGGGGATCGCGTTCAATTGCAGCAGGTGATCCTGAACCTCATGCACAACGCGCTAGACTCGATCACCGCCACTGGCCGTAATGACGGGTCGATCCGCTTGCGCGCGCAGCTGTCGCCTTGCGGCACGGCTATTGAGATCGGCATTGCCGACAACGGTATTGGCGTGCCAAAAGGTCGGCTCCTGTTCGAACCACAGACCTCGCAAAAAAAAGACGGACTGGGCCTCGGTCTGTCGATCTCAGCCTCCATAATCGAGGCACATGGTGGGCGCATTTGGCTGCATTCCCATGTGCAGGGCGCCACCGAGCTACGGTTCACGCTGCCGCTGCAAGCGCAAGGGCCGAACACGACATGACGACACCTACGGTCTATATCATCGACGACCAACAGGTGGTGCGCGATGCCTTGGCCGAGATGTTGCGCCTGTTCGGCTACACCGTCGAAACCTTGCCTTGCGCCGACGCCTTCCTTGAGCTCACCTCGGCCGCACGTCCCGGCTGCATCGTTGCCGATGTGCGAATGCCTGGCAGGGATGGCATCGAGCTGGTGCGCGAGCTGGCACGCCGGCAGGTCTCACTACCGGTCGTGTTGATTTCCGGCCATGCCGATGTGCCGATGGCGGTCGCGGCGATCAAGGCTGGCGCCGAAGACTTCATCGAGAAGCCCGTCGACGACGCTCATCTTCTTGCGGCAATCAACAGGTGTCTGGCGCGTGCCTTTGACACACTTTCCCAGCATCAGTCTCTTGATGATCTGCGCGAGCGTTTCGCGCGGCTCACGCCGCGTGAGACTGAGGTGCTGGACCTGGTGGTGGAGGGTTTTACTAGTCAGGCAATCGCACTCAGGCTGGGCATCAGCCAGCGCACGGTCGAGAGCTACCGCGTGCAAATCATGGAAAAGACGCAAGCCGAGAGCGTGGCGGTGCTGGTCCGGCAGGCCATTCGGCTCGGCCGCATTGCCCCGTAGAAATACCACCCTAATCCTACGAATAAACGCTAGCCCTCGCTGGAGCTAAGCTTGCGAGCATGCCGCGGTTCGCGGCAGGCCCACGCCAGGTTGTCGACGTTGCCAACACCGAGGACATTGCCCTACCCCCACGCTGCCGCAGGCACTTCCGCGGGACGCTGGTTTCTCATGATGCTCGCGGCCGCCCTCGCAGGCGCCTGCCTGTTACAGTTGGCCCGCGTGCCCGCGCCGCTCATTCTCCCGGCGCTCAGCGTCTGCATGGTGCTCGCGGGCTTCACTTTGGCTGGCGTCCTCTCTCTCGCGGGCTCGCGCCTGCGCGGCTCGCTTTCCCCAGCATGGGAGGTCGCCTGCGCCTTGGTTTTTATCGGCTTCGCGGCAGCAATCCTCAGCGACGCCCGTGCGGCTGTGGCGGTGTTGGATGCGATCTATTCGGGGTTGGCACAGAGATCGAAGTTGTGACCCGAAAAGCTCCAAGGCTCTCTTGCTAGGCGGGGTGCGTGCGGCGCGTCAGCGCGCCCCCAGGGGCCGGCTTGGGCCATCACCTAGGGCGTTAGCGCCTCGTAGCGGGATGCGAGGGCGGTACGGCGCCGTTTAGATCCCTATCAGGAGAGGTAATGGAGAGCCTATATTCCGAGTTGATCGCGCTCGCGCAAGTGATCCTGATCGACCTCGTGCTCGCAGGCGACAACGCCATTGTCGTGGGGCTTGCCGCCTCTCGCGTGGCTCCCGAGCTGCGGGCAAAAGTCATCTTTTGGGGGATCGCCGGTGCGGTCGTACTCCGCATCGCCTTCGCGGCTCTCACGGTGCAGATCCTCGCAATCGTCGGGTTGACCCTTGCCGGTGGCATACTCCTGCTCTGGGTGTGCTGGAAAATGTATCGTGAATTGAGACATGACCCCAGACCAGCAGCGGCAGGAGCCGCCGTCGCTGTGGAGGCTCGCGGCGAGAGCAGCCTCGGGTTTCGACCCGCGCTGGTCCAGATCATAGCCGCGGACGTTTCGATGTCGCTCGACAACGTACTTGCCGTTGCGGGCGCCGCGAAAGGGCATACCTGGGTGCTGGTTGTTGGTCTCGGGATTGCCGTCGTGCTGATGGCTGTCGCTGCCAACTACATCGCCAAGTTGCTGGCGCGGTTGCCCTGGATCACGTGGATTGGGCTACTGATTATCCTTTACGTTGCGTTCGACATGATGTGGCGTGGCTCCCTCGAACTCGCCTGCAGCTATGGGCCAGTCGCGCTATGCGGGGAAGGCCTGATCGCGATCATTGGCGAACTCCTGCGCCAATGAGAAGGTGGCCGACTTTTCCGGGAAAGGAGGGCCCGGCACGGTTGGGACGGTGGGCCCGCGCCGCTCTCTCGCGACAATGGTGCGCTCCGGCGCCAGACCACGGGACCCGCGCCCAGCGTCGCCGGGAGGGCTACTTGAGGTGCCCGGGTGGATCAGTGCGGCACCGATTTGCACCGGGCAGCGGAGCTGAGCTCGCCTGCCCGATCCGGGCTCAACCTACCGCTTGGTCGGCGCCTCGAGGCGTGCTGCCAAAGCGCCAGCCCGCCTCCCCTGCTCCAACCTTGCCGGGCGCCATCCCTGGGCTTCAGCCAGAACGGCCGCCCTTGCAGATCATGCGCCAGGGGCTTGCAGATTGGCCGCGCGCCAGGCGATTTTGCCATCTCCCCGCGCGCCGAGCCAACGCGTGGTGCTCAATCGGCCTGCGAAGACGAGGAGAGCCGGTGATGGATCATGAACTGCCGGTGATGGCGCTTCGCATCGCTGGCGCCCTATCCATTGGTGGGCTGATCGGTCTTGAACGGAGCTTTCATGCCCGGCCCGCGGGCTTTCGCACTCACTCGCTTGTGTGCGTGGCCTCCGCACTGTTGATGCTGGCCACCGTTTACCCGAATGAATGGATGACGCAGGTCGCCCTCGACGCGATCCGAACCGATCCGACGCGGATGGCTCAAGGCATCATGACCGGCATCGGCTTCTTGGGCGCAGGCGTCATTTTCAAGGAAGGCCTTACCGTCCGTGGCCTGACCACCGCCGCGTCTATCTCGGTGACCGCAGCCATCGGTGTGTTGGTCGGAATTGGCTTCTGGGTACCCGCCGTGCTCGGCACCATCGCCACGCTGGCTGTGCTCAGCGGCTTTCGTTGGTTCGAAAACAGGCTACCCAGCGAGTTCTACGCTCACCACCATCTGCGCTTCAAACGCGACGCCGTCTGGCCAGAGGCCAAGCTGCATGAGTTGATCGGCGCCCACGGCTTCAGCATTGCGAACTTGTCCTCGCGCCTGCTCGAGGATGGCCAGTTCTTCGAATATCGGATGGTGATCCGCAGCAGGGATCGGGCCAACGCGCAGTTGCTTTCGCGTGACCTTCTGAACCGGCCCGAGGTCATGGCGTTTCGGATTTCGCCGACCGGCGACTAGCCGAGGATGAGCCACGGCGAAGAGCTGCCTTCCAAGCCTCACCTTGCCTGGCGTGTCCCCGAACGCGCCCATGCTCCCGCTCACTCACGGTACTACACGTCTTGCATCGACGCGGCGCGACGGCCTCGACGGGCAACCGCTGGCAGTCGAGCCATAGCTTCTCGAAGCGCGCCTCATCACCCGACCCGTTTCAGCGCAATCGCGCGGCGACAAGGCTTCCCTCAAGTTGAGCCGCCTCGCCGCATGGCGGCGCCTTTTGCGGAACCGGTCCCGCCCCACCCGGTTTTCGCATGGTGTAAAAAATGTGCTCTGAGAAAGGAGTAGGCAGATGCGCAAATCCGCAATCATAACACTGGCTTCACTGGGCCTTCTGGGTCTTGCCGGAAGCTCGGCTTGGGCCTGCGATTGGGACGATGGCTACCGCCAATCGCGCGTCTACCGTTATTCCTATGCCCCACGCGCATACGGCTACTATGCGCCTACCTACGGCTATCGTGCCGCGTATCTGGATGACGATTACGACAACGACTATGGATATGGCTACGGTGGCGTAGCGGTGGGCGTCGATGTCGGCCGGGATCGACGCGTCCACCGCCGGCACTTTTCGCGCACCGCCGTCAACGTCGGCGAGCGCAGCGGTCGCGTTCGCGACGGCACGGCTCGCGTCTCGACTGGGCGCGAGGGCGGCTCGGCCTTACGAGGCCCAGGCTCGGGTGAAGGTGGCCGCGCTGGAGGCTCTGCTAGCGGGATGAGCAGCCGCATGGGCACTGGCGGCATGGGCACTGGCGGCATGGGCGGTGGCAACATCGGCCGAGGCGATGCTGGGGGTCGGCGCTAGCCGACAACCACCACGAACGGCGGTCGCCTGGAGCACCCAGGCGATCGCCCCTGAGGGGGCCGATCAGCGGTCGAGGGACTGATCAGCGGTTGGCGAGATCCAAGAGGACTGCGGCGTGACATTGATCCGCTCGTCCCGCAGCGGGGAGCGGACACCAGCACGCCAGGTTCTTGCCCCTGAGGTTGGGCAAGCCATCCAGCAGGTCGCGGCGCGCTGCCGCGAGCGCCAAACGCTCGATTGGTGGCAGAACGCGGCTGCCGCGCCCCATGATCCAGGCCCGAAACAAAGCGATTGCACGCTTGCGGCCATATTGGGTTAGCAGGAGTGGATTGCCGAAGCGGGTCGAACGGTCGACCTTCACCGTGTTGGGCGGCATGCGCCAGCCTTTGCTCCGTCGCAATTGTACCCGATGCGGTGCCGCTTGCGTCGACCGTGGCGACAGCGGCTGACGAAACCTGCGCCGCCGGCGCTTCTTCTCAATGCCACCGGGCCAGCGCCGCCCGCGTTGGGTGAGAGGCGGCACAGCCTGTCTCATCGGAGATTGGCGAGCGGCACGCTTATTTCGTACTCGAATCCCGTTGCCGCAAATGAGATCCGCGGGTTTTCAATCAGGGCCACGCGCATCACCTCGCTGCCAAAACCCAGCGCCGCGGGTGGTTCAACCGGAGGCCCTCCCCGTTCCTTCCAGGAAAAGAACAAGCTGGCACCATCTTTGAGGCTCCAACAAACGTCGATGTGCCCCTCTGGTACCGACAGGGATCCGTATTTTGTCGCGTTTGTCGCCAGTTCGTGCACGACAATGGCAAACATTTGCGCGAACGCGGTACCGGCAAGGAGCGCAGGTCCGCTAATGCTGACGCGTCCGCCAAACGCGCTCAACTCGGCATGCACGATGTCCCCGATAGGCGCACCACCCCCTGGGCCGGCGGCGATAAACTCTTGGGCGCGTGCCAGCGCCTGTAGTCGGCCCGCTATGGTGGTGTTGACGGCCTGGACATCCTTGCTGTTACGCAGCGTGTTGCTGACGATCGACTGCACGATAGCGAGCAGGTTCTTGGCACGGTGCTGAAGTTCGCGGATCAGCAACAGCTGCCGCGCCTCCGCATCCTTTCGCTCCGTCACATCGCGATAGATCGAATGAACGGCAGTGGGTTGGCCGCCGTTGTCGTAAATCAGCTTCGAATTGACTTCGAGCGCAAGGGCACGCCCATCCTTGCTGCAGAGTTGTCGCTCGTAGCGGGTGGCGCCTTCTTCTTGTAGCTGGCGGCGCAAGAGGGGCTCGTCGATGGCTGCCGCACCGCGCTGGGAAAGCTGGTCGGGGGACTTGCCGATGAGCTCCGCGGGGGCATAGCCGAGAACACGTTCCACGGCCGGATTGATGCTCGTGAAGCGTCCGGCGAGATCCAAGGTAGCGACAATGTCGTTGGCATTGTCGACCAGATTGCGGTAGCGCTGCTCGCTTTGCAGGAGTTGGGCCTCGACCGTCTTTCGCTCGGTGATGTCGACGGATGCAGTCAGCAGACATTGTTCCTGACCCAGCTCCAGCACGTCCGCACTCAGCAATACGGTGCGGGCATCGTGCTTGCCACGCAGGGTCACCTCGAGATTTTTGACCACCCCCTTTTCCTCCAACAGGCTGCGCACCTTGCTAAAGTCATCTTCATTCACGTAGACCGCAAGCTGACGCGCAGTGCGTCCGATCATCTCTTCGCGAGAGTAGCCAGCCTGCGCCAACAGGGCGGCATTGACGTCGATGTAGCGGCCTTCTTGCAGGGTGCTGATACTCATGGCGATGGGAGCAAGCTGGAACACCCGCAAAAACCGCGCCTCGGCGGCACGGAGGCTTTCCTGAAAGCGTTTGCGCTCCGTAATATCGATGTCGACGCCGCTGTAGCGAACAGGCTCACCACGCTCATCACGAACGACCCGCCCCCGCCCCAAAATCCAACGGATCTGCCCGTCCTTCAGAATGCGGTATTCACTTTCATAGTAGTCGGTACGCTCCTGCAAGGACTGTTGGAAACCGTCGACGACGTTGGCACGGTCGTCGGGGTGGCGCAGGGCGCGCATCACATCGATCGGCACCTGTTCCGTGCCAGGATCGAGGCCCATCAGGCGGAAAAACTGCGGTCTGCCGCGCACCATGCCCGTTGCCAAGTCCATGTCCCAGACCCCGATGCCGGCAGACGCCTCGGCGAGTTCTAGGAACTCAGCGCCTTCCCATCGAACAGCGTTGGGAGACAAGGTCCTCATTCCGGCCGCGCTCCATCTCTCAGGCTACCCGACCAGATTGTACATGTTTTGCCCGCGCTTGGCTGGACGAAGCTGGGCTCGGGTCGGGCGGACGCGCGCGAGGATCGCGGCCGCCCCCAGCAAGTGCCAGGGGTGTGAGCCACAGACAATGACGGCGGCCATCGGTAAGCGGGCGCGTATCCGAGGCAGAGGTGAAACTCAGTGACCAGACGAAATCGTGGCACAAGGACCAGCACCGCCATGGCGGCCAGCGCCGGCCGCATCATCGGCACAACCCATAGAGCTGATCTGGGCTCGGCGATGCGTTCTCCGCGCGCCCTCGCCAGCCGAGCGGGCCCTCCGAGGGCCCCAGTGCGGCGATCCGCCGGCCGCGGCGGGGACGCAGCGCGCGCAGGGTCCCCGTCTCCCGCGCGCGGTCCGCTCGGGAACCAAAACGCCGCCGGGGCGTTGAGAGTGTGGGGGTGCCCATGCTCATCTATCTCTTCCGCGACGAAAGTGACAGTGAGGTCTTTGCTTTTTCGCTCGACCCGACAGGCGCCAGCATTCCACCCATAACACCGCTTACGGAGTGGATTTTCTTGGAAGCCCTCGACACCTTGAAATTTCCAGACCAATGGGACATTGACGATTTCCAGGAAGTGCTTGATCATCTCAAGACGGACGGATTTTACCTTTTTCAAGGCGAGCTGCTCGATGTGGCGCGCGCGGCGGCGAGGCCCCCGGGCCCCCAGAGTTAGGCCGCATCAGGAGGGAGGGTCGCCAAGGCATCCGGCGTGACCCGGATCCGCGGCTTCTTTCAGTGGGCCAGAGGATCCGGTCGCAGTTGGAAGTGCACGACCCGAGGCTTGCTACCCTTGCCGCCTTCCATCAGCCACGGCGCCCGGTCGCCGCTCGTCGTCCACAGTCCGCGACCCTTCCAGCCCGCAGTGGCGTCGTCGATGCGTCCGTCGAATCCTTTGGCGTAGAAGCCCAAGGGATAGGGCACACGCAGCACGATCATTCTGCCGTCCTTGAAGGCGATAAGGCCATCGTTGAGATTGCCCGTCGACATAGGCACGTCCTCGCCGAGGCCGAAGGTATTGTGTTGATCGACCCAGGTATAATAGCTGGCCTCGGCGCTGTTCTCGCCGATGCCAAGGAAGCCTGGACCGGGATACTGGTAGAAGGACCAGCCTTCAGGACAATGATCTCCGGTGGCGGTCGGGCCGTTTAACGGACCCTTGCACTTGCGCCGGTCAAAGCTGCCGATGTGGCCGCTTCCCAGCGACACCCAAACGACGCCCTGTTTGTCAATATCGCCGCCACGGGGGGCAAAGCCCGGTGCCGGCACGTAATAGATCTCGGCCAACGCCGTCTCGGGCGGGTTGGGCCCAGGCGCAAGCCGCAGCACCGCACCGCGACCGGAGAACACGCCGACCGTGTACCAGATCGAACCATCAACGGGGCTCGGCATTACGGCGTACGGGCCTGAGCCGGCAGTGATGCGCACATCTTTGGCGGGATCCGTGGGCTGGCCAGGCTCCGTGTAGTCGTCGCGTCTGCCGTTGCCATTGCTGTCGAGCACAAAGGCGGTCCAACCTTGCGAGGCCGCCGCGTCGCCGGTCTCCTCGAAGCGCTTGCTGTTGAGCCAACCCGCGACTTGGCCGCTGCCACTTGTCCAAATCGTGTCATCGGGGTCGTAGCCAAACTGCAGGTGATGTGACCCAAAGCAGGTATCAATGAAGCTGTACTTCATGCTCTTGGGATCGAGAATGGCGAGCTGACGCACGTTCTTTTCGATTGGAAAGAGCTTGGCCGAGGGATGGTTTGATCCTTGCTTGCAGAAGTCAGGATTGCTTGCCCCTCGGATCGCGGCCGCCAACCAAACCCGCCCCTTCCTGTCAAACATCGCGTTGTGATTGTTGACCTTGGAATTCCACAGCTTCTCCTCACCCCAATAAGGTGAGGGCTGCATCGGTTTTTCGATCGCGGCATGCCCGGGGCCCAGCGCCTCCGGCGTGTCCTCGTCGCGTACCGGGGCCTTAAAGAGGGAGACTTGGTGCGTCTTCGGATCGAGGATCGGCAAAAGATCGGTGGCGTATTCGGGCGAGCCGACCAGTGGACCATTGGCGTTCACGGTGGGATAGCGCCGATCAGAGGCAATGAGATCGTGCAGATAGGTTTTGGCGTCGCCCCATTCCCAGCTCGTGACGACGATGTTGCGCTCTGGCCCCTGCGGGCGCGGGGGCTTGCTGTGCGGCAGCTCACCCTTGGCGATGCGGTCGGTCCAATCCGCGAAATACTTGAACGGTGCACCGCCCAAGTAACCGGCAAGTGGATTGATCATCAGCGGTGCCGCCTGTCCCGACTGGACGCGCCGCATCCATGCCTCTTCCATCGATGGGAAAGCACCGAGGCTCGGGGGAAGCGTACGCGTGGCTAGCTGTCCCAGTTGATGACAGCCCACACACGCCCGATTCTTGACGACCGCTAGCCATTCGCTCTGGGTAATCTTCTCGGGAATGGCGCTCGTGCCGCCGAACTGGCTCGCGTCGGGAATTTTCAACATTGAGTACCAGTAGATGGCCGGGTAGACGCGCGCAGCCTCCGCCGCCGTGCCGGCGGCAACGGCGGTCAAGTCGAGAAGCTGACCTGGTTCGGCATCGACCTTCGACCCGTCGAGGAGGCCATAACCCCGTACCCAAACTTGGTATTTCGCTTTGGGCAGATCAGGGACGACATAGCGTCCTGCCTCATCCGTCACCACGATCCTGGCGAACCTGGTTGGCAAGTCGTTGGTCTCGGCAATGACCCAGACACCGGCTTCCGGGCCGTTCGGTCCGCGTACGACGCCGCCGATGTCATCTTGATCGATCACAACCCGACCGCCGGCCTCTTGAGCACATACCAGTGCGGGCAGACAGCCAAGCACCAGGCCGACCGCAATGGCCGCCTTGGCCAGGGACAGGGCGATAGTGGACCTCATGTTGTCCTCCCAGCCGAACGAGACACGCAACCAGAGGCGTTTGAGGCACGGCGAGGCGACGCGCCAGGCCCACTGTCGTCCTCTTCGCGGGCAGGGTCGCGCAACCCAATCGGCCTTGCAAGACAGGATCAATGCGCAAGGCTGCCCATTCGCGCCGTCGAGGCAGCCGGCTGGGGCGCGCGCGACCGGGTTCGCCTGCCGGCGCCCGGGGGCGGAGACTTGGTCTTGAGGCCGGCCGCGACCAAGCGCCATGGCCGAGCACGGTTCCCGCCAGCCGCCCCGCAGCGGCCGCATGCGCGCTCCTGTCCCTGGTTCAGGCTTTGGCAACGGGCGTGAAGCCCTCTACAATGGGGCCATGACCGAGGGGGGCATGAATTTCGTCTCACTCCTGGTGCTTGGCCTCGTCCTGGGGATGCGCCACGCAACAGATGCCGACCACATCGTCGCGGTCGCCACCATCGTCAGCCGGCAACGAACCATGCGCGGGTCCATGCTGATCGGCGCGGCCTGGGGCATTGGACACAGCTTGACCGTCATGGCCGTCGGCGGCGCCATTATCCTGTTCGGTGTCGTGATCCCGCCCTGGCTAGGTCTTTCCATGGAATTCGCGGTCGGAGCCATGCTGGTCCTGCTCGGCGTGCTGACGCTGACCGGAGTGGGACGTGGCTTCAAGGCGCCCCGGGCGGCGCACGCGCACGACCACATTCACGCGCACGGTGACTACATCCATCGCCATCCACACGGACATTCCCCCGAGACCCACGGCCATCGCGCCGAGCACACGCCTTTGGCCCGGCTCGACCGCAGCTGGTTCGGCGGGCTGCCGCTCTACCAATGGCTGCGCCCCTTTGCCGTCGGGCTGGTGCATGGCCTGGCCGGTTCAGCAGCCATTGCCCTTTTGCTCGTGACCATCATTCACGACCCCCTTGTCGCCATGGCTTACCTCGTCCTTTTTGGCATCGGCACGATTGGCGGAATGATGTTGATTACGCTGCTGCTGGTCGCCCCCTTCGCATTCACATCTCACAATCTTCCAAGGTTCAACTGGCAGCTCGGCGTTGCCTCCGGCTTGATCAGTTTCGCGTTTGGGTTGTTTCTTATGTACGACATCGGTTTCGCCGACGGCGGTCTCTTCACCGACAACCCGAGTTGGCAGCCGCGCTGATCGTTTGCCCGCGCGGGGCATGCGTCGTACGCATTTCTGCGCCCCGAGAACATCGTTGTGTTGACCGAGCCGCGATCGCGGGCGTAACGTCGCTCAATACGTCCGACACCGCGTTCGCCCGGGAGAGACCCATCCCTACGATCGGCGTTCCTGGACCTCGGCCAATCCTGCTGACGAGCACCGTTCTGGTCCTCGTCGCACTGGTGGTGCTCGCCTGGCAGCACGAGCAGAGGCTCGGCACGCCGACGCCGGTCCAAGCGACCTCACAAAAACCCGAGCCGCGGGCGCTCAGCGCCGAAGAAGAAAGCTACGCCGCATCGCTGTGGGAAATCCATCGCGAGGTCACCCCGTCGGCGGTGGCTATGAGTTTCGCCGGCATCGTCTATGAGACGGGCAGCCGTGATAAAGACCAGTTCGAGCGGAAGATCTCTCCCGTGGCCGCGTTCTTCAAGGGCGCGGAGGCCCGCGTGCGCGGCCTCCCTGTGCCAGCATCCTTGTTGCAGGTGCACAATCAGTATCTTGACGCCCTGGTCCTTTACGGCAAAGCCAGCAACGGCATGCTCGAGTTCGCCAAGGACGGAGAACGGCAGCACCTGGTCGAGGCGCATGACCTGCATATTTCCGCATCGCAAGCGATTTTGCGCGCCGGCGAGGTGCTTTGGCCGGGGCAGTACAAGCCACACTAGGGCCCCGAGGCCACGCAGATGTTTGGGAGACTCTGACACCGCACCTGAAATCCTGCATCAAGGGAGGAAGACAATGACGCGGCTTGGACGGAAACTACAGACGTTTGCCTCGTACCTCGCAGCACCGGTGGTCATGGTGCTTCTCGGGGCAAGCGTTGCGCAGGCACAAGCGCCGCCCGTGTGTTCGGTCTGGCTGATCGAGAGCAGCCGCTTCATGAAGGTGCCGTTCGGAGCCTTCATGCCGGATCGGGCCTTCGTGCCGGGCAGCACCGATAAGAACAACAACATCCCGACGGTCGACCTGCCCGTCAATGTTGGTGTCATCAAGTGCGGCAGCGACCTGATCCTCTACGATACGGGCTGGAAGCAGCAGGACTACCTCAAGATGACCGGGTCGGAGCATTGGGCGCCGATCGGCGAGCAGCTCAAGGTCCTGGGCTTCAACGCCGGCGACGTCACCAAGGCCGTCATCGGTCACGCGCACTGGGATCACGCGGGACAGCTGTCCGACCTCCCCAACGCCGTGCTCTATGTGCAAAAACAAGAGCTTGCGGCCATCGAGTGGGCGCTGAACTACCCCGAAAAGCACATCCGGGCGATCAACTCAGATCCGGGCGGCTGCAACCGCACCCCGGCTTGTGGCTACATGCCGCTGACGATGGAGGAGGTTTACGGCAAAGTGCTGAAAGGCAAGGCCGTCGTGGTCGATGGCCAACTGGAGATCGCACCCGGCGTCATCATCCACCCGGCTTACCGCGCTCACACCGCCGGCTCGCAGCTCCTGGAGGTACCGACCAGCATCGGCAAGCTCGTGTTCGGCTCCGATGCCTTCTCTTCCTACGAGGCCATTCGCGACTGGATGGTGGCCAACGTGCAGCAAACCGACTCCGTCCAGCAATTCCTGGCCTATGAGCGCTGCTACAAAATCACCGGCGGTTACGAGAATTGCATCGCTGCACACGAGCCCCTGAGCTACACGGACAAATACCCGATCACCAAGAATTCATGGGTCGCCCTGAACGGCGGACGCATGGCAGAAATTGCCCTGGCCCCCGGAGAAAAGTCGCGCAAGCCCTGAGTAGGCCCGGCAAAATAGAAATGGAGGCGAGGGCATTACCCTCGCCTCTGGTCGTTGCGGGCCGCTATTGGCGCCGTCTCGTCCCTTGCTTGCTGGTACTGGCGCTCATCGCCCATGACGCGCGCGCACACGACCCAAGCTCCTATGGCGGGGTCTTTCGCTCGCGCAATCTGGGCGCGAATTGGCTCAGCGCCGATGTGGGCCAGTTTCTCAATGCCGCGCTCATCGTCGCCATCAATCCGAAAGACCAGGCCCACCTCTTGGCCGGGACCGATCTCGGTCTTATCGGCTCACGCAACGCCGGGCTGAGCTGGAAGCCGGAAGCCCGCGATCTCATTTACGGCGCCGTGTTCGCCGTGACTTTCCTGGACGACGGCGAAGGTGCGATTTGCGCCGCCCAGAACGGCGTTTTTCGGTTTGCTGCCGGCCACTGGCTAAGGTCGCTCGCGCCGGACGCCGCGCTACCCGCCAAGACCTTGGTGACCAGCCGCTCAGGTCATCGTGTTTATTTGCTCGGCCGCAATCGTCTCTTCGTCAGCACCGACGCGGGCGAGAGCTTTGCACCGGCACCGACACCGTCCCCAGCAAGCGAAATCACCGCACTCACCATCGTTCGCTCCGAGCCCGAGCTCATCCTTGCCGTAATCGACGGCCGGGTCATGGCCAACCCCGAGGGGAGCCAGCAATGGCGCACGCGTGGCCTCGGACAAGAAAGCGAACCCGTGGACATTGTCGCCGCGGACCCGCACGTGGCCCGGCGCATCTGGGCCGCCCAGGCGGGACGCATCCACGTCAGCGACGATCTTGGCGAAGCCTGGCGAAGTCTCGGTCGCCCCTTGCCCGAGCCTTCAACCCTCGTGCGTGGCATTGCCGCCAATGGGGAAGCAACGACCCTGCTCGTCAGCACCAACCGCGGGCTCTATCGCAGCGAGACTGGTGGCGAGACGTGGGCGCTCAAGGAGGACAATCTGCCGATCCATCTCGAAGCCGGGCCGCTGGCGCGCGATCCCGGCGAGGCGGGCCTCATCTACGCCGTCTATTCCCTCATGCCCTATGCGGAGGTGTGGCGCCTCGCCAACGAGGGTGGCAGCCTGATCAAGCGGCTTGACCCAATCAGTCTGGTTGGAGGCGTCGCGCTCTGGCTCCTCATTTTGCTGGCCGGCGCCTGGCTGGCCCGGCG
>Ga0075424_100003853_pt1 | contig 14094 bp, 11 predicted proteins | sample SoiMethybrSBSTD3_FD_75301 | JGI IMG/M metagenome (GOLD analysis project Ga0075424, IMG submission 75301) | Bulk soil microbial communities from a Populus tree surrounding site in Tennessee, USA - Soil MetaG P. TD hybrid SBSTD3 | ecosystem: Environmental > Terrestrial > Soil > Tree plantation... | reverse complement strand
GCATAGTCGGGATTGTGCGGCGGATAGAGCAGACCAAACGCAGTCTTGCCGCCCGTGGTGGGAAACTCGACCGGCCGTACCGTGGTCAGATAGTCGCCGATGCGCAAGTCCGGATCGTCGAGGATGCGGGTCGCCTTCTGCAGGACGCGATGGCTTCCCGACGCCAAATCGAGCACTACGACGCTGAGCGGCTGATTGGGCGCAGCAGCGCGGAACAGCACGCGATCGCCCAGCGCCCGCACCGAGCCGAACTCAGTGAAAGAAAGCTCGATGGGCTTGAGCGTCTTGCGCCCGAGATCGAGCACCGCAAGGTGACCAAGTCCGTCCGCGACATAGCTTGCCACGATGCGATCCGGCCCAGCCCACGCATAGGTGGCCGCCGCAAGGCTCCATTGTGGGACACCGAATTCCGCGTTCATCGGTGCAAGCGCCTGCGTGGTGCGCGTGCCGAGATCGTAGCGATAGAGATTCCACCAGTTGGTGCGATCGGACACGAACACGATGGCCCGCCCGTCGGGTGACCATTCGGGCTGAAAAATCGATTCCGCGGGGCCGCCCGCGATTGGCTGCGGGTCGCGCACCCTTCCATCCGCATCGAGCTCGGCGACAAACAGCGTCGTGCCGTTCCACGGCATGTTGGGATGTTGCCAGGCAAGCCACAGAAGTGCACGCCCATCGGGCGATAGCCGCGGCGCTGCGACGAAATCGTTGCCGCCGACCAGAACCTGTCCGGCATCGCGGCCCGGCTGCGCGAGGTCGACGGCCACGATCGTGTTGACCGCCTCGCCGCCTCCCGTGTGATCCTCGCGCACACCGATCCAGCGATTGCGTCCGCGATCGATGATGCCGTCGGCATATCGCCATTGATGCTCGCGATCACTCGGAGCCGCTGTCAGCGCCTCCGGCGCAGAGGCGCCGTCCCGTGTGCGATAGAGGCGGCCATCGGCGAAGTTCGAGAAATAGACCGCACCATCAACGACGGTCCACGACGCGCCGCCATATTCGTGCACGCGCGTGCGGGCATTGAAAGGCTTCGGCGTCAGATCCGTGGCGGCAGCGCTTCCGGCATCGCTGCTGACGACGACGAAGCGGCCCTGCTCCTGCGGCCTGCCCTCGAGCCAGTAGCACCTGTCGCCGTCGAGACGCGTCTCCGACAGCGCGATCGATTGCGCCACGATGAGCTCGGAGGTGATGGGCGACTTCCAGCTACCATAACGCGCAATCGTCGGCATGAGCTTGATACCTCAATATGGAACTTTCGAGCGGCGCCAGCGGATCAGCTAAGACCTGCGGATCTATTCTAAAAGCCTATAGACCTCATTTCTTGAATACGCAGGCCGCCTGCCGGTAGCGTGCCTTTGTCTGGCGCCTCCCCGGCGCCAACAGTGCATGGAAATGAAAGGAACAGATCATGTGGTCCACGCCAATTCTCGTTGAGATTTGTGTTGGTCTCGAGATCAACGGCTACCTGCCGGCCGAGTTCTAAGCCGGCATCGCGCCAAAGTTTCTGCTTGATGGGACGTCTCACCGCAATCGTGCTTGGCTCGGCGGCGGGTGGGGGCTTCCCGCAGTGGAACTGCCGGTGCCCGGTATGCCAGCTGGCTTGGGCTGGCGATCCACGGGCTCGGCCGCGCACACAAGCCAGCCTCGCCGTTTCCGCAAATGGCGAGGACTGGGTGCTCATCAATGCCTCGCCTGATCTTCCCGAACAGCTACGCCGCTCGCCCGCGCTCTATCCGCGCGGCACGCCGCGCGGGAGCCCGATCAAGGCGATCATGCTCACCGGCGCCGAGATTGATCAGGTGGCTGGGCTCTTGAGCCTGCGCGAGCGCGAGCCGTTCATGCTGTGCGCCACCGCCCCGACCATGACACTCATTGACCAGAACAACATGTTCGAAGTGCTGGCGCGCGACCAGGTCGAGCGCCGGGTCGTGACGTCCGGTGTGCCTTGCTCGCTGCCGGGCGGCCTGACCGCGGAGCTCTTTGCTGTGCCCGGCAAGGTGCCGCTCTATCTCGAGGGCGAGAACCCGGACACCTTGAGCGAGGCGAACGGCATCGCAGGCCTCGAGCTTCGCGCCGGTGGCGCGCGGCTCGTCTTCATTCCGGGGGCAGCCGCCGTGACCACCTCCATGTTGGACCGCATGGCCTGCGCGGATGCGGTGCTCTTCGATGGCACGCTGTTTCGCGACGACGAGATGATCACGAGTTGCACCGGCAGCAAGACTGGCCGTCGAATGGGCCACATGTCGATCGATGGCGAGGACGGATCGCTGGCTACACTCGCGAAGCTCAGCGCCCGCCGCATCTATATCCACATCAACAACACCAATCCCATTCTGGTCGAGGGCTCGCCCGAGCGCGCCCGCGTGACCAGTCACGGCTGGGAAGTCGCCGAGGATGGGCAGGAAATCGTCCTATGACCCACTTGCTCAGTGAAGCCGAGCTCGAAGCGCGCCTGCGCGACATCGGCGCGCGGCGCTATCACCGCAACCATCCGTTTCACCACCTTCTGCACAGCGGCCGGTGCACCAAGGGGCAGGTGCAGGCCTGGGCGCTCAACCGCTACTACTACCAGTCCAAGATCCCGCAGAAGGACGCCAACCTGATCGCGCGCTGCGACGATCAGGAGCTGCGGCGCGAATGGCGCAGCCGCCTGCATGATCATGACGGCGAAGCCCCCAACGAAGGCGGCATCGCACGCTGGCTGAAGCTCACCGATGGGGTCGGGCTTGATCGCGACTACGTCATATCGTTGCGCGGACTACTGCCGACTACCCGCTTCGCGGTCGATGCCTATGTCAATTTCGTGCGCGAGAAATCCCTGCTGGAAGCGGTCGCCTCCTCGCTGACCGAGCTGTTCTCGCCCGGGATCATCACCGAGCGGATCGAAGGCATGCTCAAGAGCTACGATTTCGTGAGCGCGGAGACGCTCGATTACTTCGCCAAGCGCCCGCCGCAGGCGGAGCGCGATTCCCAGTTCGCGCTCGACTATGTCAAGCGCCACGCCAAGACACCGGATCAGCAGGCTGCCGCGATGCGCGCGCTCGAGTTCAAATGCGACGTGCTGTGGTCGATGCTCGATGCGCTCTACTACTGCTATGTCGCGCCCGGTCACATCTCGCCGGGGGCGTTTGTTCCGGAACAATAAGGACGACCTATGAGCGAGCAAAGCACCGCCACAACACCAATCGCCCATGATGCGCGCCCTCGCCTGCCGCATGGCGTGCGGCTAGTGCACAGCGAGGCGCAGGGCGGTTGGGTGCTGCTCGCACCCGAGCGCGTGTTCAAGGCCGACCCGATTGCGGCCGAGATCGTCAAACGCTGCACCGGCGAGAGCACCTTCGCGGCGATCGTCGATGATCTTGCACAGGCCTACTCCGCCCCGCGCGAGCGCGTACTGGCCGACGTCACCGTGATGTTGCGCGGCCTGGCGGACAAGAAGCTGCTGGAATTGTGACCTTGGAATTGTAACGTGGCGAGCAACGGTTCAACTGCACTGTCGCGGCCGCTCGGCCTCCTGGCCGAGCTCACTCACCGCTGCCCGCTCGCTTGTCCTTACTGCTCCAATCCGCTTGCACTGGAGCCGCGCGAGCAGGAGCTCGATGCGGCCACATGGGCACGGGTATTCGATGAGGCTGTCGCGCTCGGTGTGCTGCAGGTGCATCTCTCCGGTGGCGAGCCGGCCGCACGGCGCGATCTCGTCGACATCACCACCGCGGCCCGCGTTGCCGGCCTCTACACCAATCTGATCACCTCCGGCATCGGCCTCACCGCCAAGCGGCTCACCGAGCTGAAAGCCGCGGGGCTCGATCATGTCCAGGTCTCGATCCAGGACAGCGATGCGAAGTCTGCCGATCACATCGCCGGCTATGACGGCGCTTTTACCCGCAAGTGCGAGCTTGCCAACGAGGTCGTGCGCCTGAAGCTGCCGCTCACGGTCAACGCCGTCATGCATCGCGCCAATATCGAGCGCATCGGCGAGATGGTCGATCTCGCGCTGTTCATGGGCGCCGGCCGGGTCGAGATCGCGCATGTGCAGTACTATGGCTGGGGACTGAAGAACCGCGCCATGCTGATGCCGGAGCGCGCTCAGGTCGAGCGCGCGATCGTGACGGTCGAGGAACTGCGCCAGCGCTATCAGGGACGCATCGTCATCGACGCGGTCGTGCCGGACTATTATGCGCGCTATCCGAAGCCCTGCGTCGGCGGCTGGGGTCGTCGCTCGCTCAATGTCACGCCCTCCGGCCGGGTGCTGCCGTGCCACGCGGCCGAGAGCATTCCGGGCCTCGAATTCTGGTCGGTGCGCGAGCGCTCACTCGCTGACATCTGGGAGCACTCGCCGGCGTTCAATGCCTTTCGCGGCAGCAGCTGGATGAAGGAGCCGTGCGCGAGCTGCGCGCGGCGCGAGCAGGATTTTGGCGGCTGTCGCTGCCAAGCCTTTGCAATCCTGGGCGACGCCGCGGCGACCGACCCGGTCTGCCACCTTTCGCCCCATCGGGCACAGGTCAGCGCGCTGGCGCTCGTTCAAGAAGATGCGCCTTATTTCTATCGGCGCATGTGAGCAAGCGCTCACCATAGCTGAGCCTTATTGCCAGCCACTCCATATACGCCTCGCTCGCCACAGCCAGTCGTTGCGGGCGAGCGATTTCTCATATTATGGATTGCAAAGGCGGCCCGATCGTACGAGCATTCTTTTCAAGCACTGTTAGCAGTCGTACTGCAGAACATCCGGCCTGCGCTCAAGCAGGAGAAGAAGGCATTTGCCACGCGTGCCGCGTCATATGAAGTGTTTCCAACGGCGGGACCTGGGGGAGGACAATGCTCAAATGGCTAAAGCCCGGCGACTGGCAGGAGACCTCCCGCATTCCCGCTGATCGGCGCTCAGCCGCAGGCACGGTCGCGCCTCCGCGATTTCTGACCCGGCCCGATGTGGCGTCGGTGCTCGAGATTGTCGAGATAAAGAGCGCCGCACCGAGGCCCGCCGCAGCCGCTCGGCGGGATATCGCCCCACCGATCGCAATCGAAGCCACCGTCAACGATGACGCGGAGTACCTGCTTGCGATCCGCTACGCGTCCGGCGCTCTGCGCTTCGTCGCGCCGCAGGAGCCGGCTGCACGGCGCGCCGCAAAGACAGCAAGACCGAGAGCCAGGAAGCGCACTCTGCTGTTTCAGGCGCCGGGTGGATGGACGAGCAGCGCTGAGGCCCGCCGCAGCATGTTTGCCGGACTCACCGACGTCATCGACGCGATCCTCCTTCGCGTCGGCGAAGTCATCAACGATGTGGCCATCGGCCCGGCGGAGCGCACGATCTGGCGGCTCGTTAAGCGTCAACCGGGACTGCACCTCGTCAGCAAGGCCAGCCTTGCTGGCGGCGCGCTGCCGCCGCTCGACGCTCCTCCGCGGCCGGGACCTAACGGGCGCGCACTCCTGTTCCTGCACGGCACCTTCTCGGCGACAGCACAGGCGTTCGCCGGGTTGGCGGAATCAGACGCTTTCGATCGACTTGTCACTATCTATGGCGAGGCGATCTATGGCTTCGACCATTTCTCGGTGAGCGTGAAGCCCGAGGACAACGCCAAGGCGCTGCTGGACGTGCTGGCGTCCTCGGCAACCACTTTCGACGTCGTAACTCATTCGCGCGGCGGCCTGGTGTTGCGCAATCTTGTCGAGCGAGCGAAAGATCTGGGTCCCAATGCCAAGCGGTTCCAGCTCGGCAAAGGCATTCTGGTCGCGTGCCCAAACGAGGGCACACCGCTGGCCACACCCAGCCGTATCCGTACCGCGGCAGAGTGGATTGCCAATCTCATCGATGTGACGCCCGCCAACGTGCTCGTTGATGCCAAAAGCATCGCGCTCTGGCTGAGCTGGTTCGCCCGCATCGCCGTCGCAAGCGCGCCCGGCCTCGACGCCATGAACGCCGATTCGCCACTCTTGGCCGACCTGCAACAAGGCCCGCCGCCCGATGGCCATCCCTATTCGGCGCTGGTCGCCAATTTTGTGCCCGATAACAAACTTTGGGCCCGCATTCTTGATCTTGGCGCCGACTGGTTCTTCCAGGGCGCCAACGATCTTGTCGTACCAACGCCGGGCGGCTGGCGGGTGGACAAGCTTGAAGGCTCCATTCCGGGTAAGCAGGTCGGCTGCTTCGGCCCCGGTGGCAATATCAATGATCAGGGTGACCCGGTCTCGCATATCGGCTTCTTCCAGCGCAGGGAGACGTCCGATTTCATCACGCAGATCTTGCGGAACGAGCCGCTGTCCCTGCCGCCGATGCAGCTCGACCAGATGCTGCCGTGGCGGCGCCAACAGCGTTCCTTGTCAGCTCAGCCGCCCGCCCTCTCGCCCGACGTCACAGCCGAGCATAGGGAGCAGGCAGTCGAGCCACTCAAGACTGGAGCACCGTTTCGGGACATGGAGACACCCGCCATCTCCTCACTCAGCGACCTGCCGAATGTGCTCGAGCTGATGGTGATCCAGAGCGCAGACGTCGAGCTGCTCCGCGCCGGCATCAAGCGGCAGGAGCAGTTCGAAAGCATCGAGGACGAGCTCGCCAGCGTGCCCTTGCTGCTGGCGGCCTATCGCGGCGCGCGCGTGAGCGTGCCGTTCCGGGTGCGACGTCGAGACGTGCAGCGCCAATCCGAGGACGCCAGCCCCTATGAGCGGGCGAGGGTGAAGCAACCGGAGATGCGCTGGAACGAACTGATCGCCATGCACAGATTGATCAAGGGCTACGTCGATGGCGTTGAGGGCGCGACTCTTCCCGATAAGCTGGCGCTTGAGCGCTTCGGCAACACCTTGTTCGAAACGCTGTTGCCGGGCGCCGTTCGCCGCTTGTTCGATGTCGCGCGCGCAAGCGGAGATGATCGGCTGGTCGTTGTCTTCACATCGATGATCAACTGGGTCTCGGACTTCCCCTGGGAGTTCGCGCGCGATCCCGACCGCGGGACTTTTCTGGCAACCGAGGACGTGCATTTCCTGCGCAATGTTCTGACACCGATCCCGATCGAGCGCATACCGCCGTTGCAGACGCCCTTGCGCATGCTGATCGTCACCTCGGAGCCGACGGCCTTCGAGCTGCCGGCCGCCAAGCGCGAAGCGGCTCGCATTCAGTTCGCCTTGGCGAGCCTCGTGAAAGACAGCCGCATGAGCATTGACGTGCTCGACCACGCGACGCCAGCCTCGCTGCACGACAAACTGGTGACCGGCCGTTACGACATCATGCACTTCATCGGCCACGGCTACTGGGACCGAGGTGCTTCCGGCCTTGTGCTGGAGGACGAGAATGGAGGGCGCTTCGATCTCGACGAGCGCAATCTGCGCGAGATGTTCGCAGGCCGCAGGCTGCGCGTGGTGTTCCTCAATGCCTGCGACACCGGCCGCGGCACAAGCTCAGGCAGTCAGCTTTATTCGATCGGCGGCACGGCGCAGAGCCTGTTCGGCCGCGGCATTCAAGTCGTGGTGGCCAATCAGCTCAAGGTCAGAGACCGTGCCGCTGCGGATTTCGCATCGCAGTTCTATCGCTACCTCGCGCATGGATTGAGCATCGCGGAAGCGACCCGCGAAGCCCGCATCGCAGCCTCCTATGCCGAGCGGCGCGAAAGCATTGATTGGTCAATTCCGGTAGTTTACGCGCGAAATGCTGGCGGGGCGCTCGTTCGGGCGTGACCGCCGATCAAGCCGACATGCCCTCACCACAGCTGCGGCCTGAAGATCATCAGCGCGAAGATAATGACCACGCCCAGGAAGGCTGGCCAGCCGAGCGCAAACCAGATGCGGAACAGCCGATCATAGTCAGGTGGCAACGGCGTGCCCGCACGCGCGGCGGCCGCCGCAAGCTCGCGCAATCGCAGCTGGATCGCGACCACCGGCATCCAGCACAGGCCGATCACGACATAGAGCACAATCGACAGAATGATCCACGGTTCCCAGAACGAATAGCCGATACTGAGCGCCAACGCCGCACCCGACACGGGCTGGGCGATCACCGCATTCAAGGTGAACATTGCATCCGCAATCACGACCGTGCGCGCGGTGGCGGCGATTGTCGCGGGATCGCCGGTGCGGTGCGCCATGTACATGAAGAATGCAATGCCGAGCCCGGTGCCGAAGAGCACCGCGGCCCCGATCAGGTGGACAAGCTTGAGAACCAGGATGGTGGCCATCGCGCCGTTAGTCTTACCGGGTCCAGCAGCTACTGTCGTCCCTCTGAGATATGCGCAAACGCGCACGTGAATGCGCTGTACCGGCTGGAGTTGTAGCGCGGGAGACTGCGGCGCGGTCCGAGGGCTTAGTTCGGGCAGCGCTGCCGCGTGCGCGACCAGCGAATGCGATCGAGCACGATGCCCTGATTACACACCGAGACCTTGTCGGTCACCGTGCCGCGGACGCGGATGACGCGATCGAGCGCGCGCGGCCGCGGATTGAGCGCGCTGATGTTGTAGAGGGTGCCGTCTGGGCTCTTGATCATCAGGCACATGTCAGGCGTGCCGGTAAACGCGCAGCCGGAGAATGTCACCCGCTGGCCCGCGGCGGTTGCCGCCTGCGCCGGCAACGCCAACAGTCCTAGCATCAACACAACAAGCACTATCAACAGAGCACGCATCCCCCGTCCCTCCATGACCCAACTCGCCGCGCCTGCGACTGACCTGTCCCGTTCCCCTATTCGGGACGACAATCGGAACCTGTGGGCTAGAACGGAATCTCGTCGTCCATGTCGCCGCGCTTGCCGCCCGCGCCCACCGGCACGGGCTTGCGCGTCTGCGGACCGGAGGAGCCGAAATCGCTGCCGCCGGGCTCGGAACCGAAGTCGCCACCGCCGCCGATTTTGTCGAGCATGGTGAGCTGCGAGTTGAAACCCTGCAGCACGACCTCGGTCGAGTAACGGTCCTGCCCGTCCTTGTCCTGCCACTTGCGGGTCTGCAGCGCGCCCTCGAGATACACTTTCGAGCCCTTCTTGAGGTATTGCTCGACGATCTTGCAGAGCCCCTCATTAAAGATCACCACCCGGTGCCACTCGGTCTTCTCGCGCCGCTCGCCGGTCGCCTTGTCGCGCCACGTCTCGCTGGTGGCAATGCGCAGATTGGCGATCGGCCGGCCGTCCTGCGTGCGACGGATCTCCGGATCCGCGCCCAGATTGCCGATGAGGATCACCTTGTTGACCGAACCCGCCATGTCTCACTCTCCTGCTGCGATGCCCCGAGCGCGATGCCACGCCGACAGCGTGGCAAACGCGATGCTGCGTACGTAATGCCGCTACCAATCTGCGGCCACCCTAGCCCCAAGCCGCAGCCCCAAGCCACGGCGGGCTGGGTCCGAGCGGCGCCCTGTTCACAACAAATCTTGACTCTGTTCGTGTTTTGTTCTAGCAGAGTGCCAGCGTGTCCGCAAGGCCGAGTTCAGGGTTCAAAGTTTCAAGGCCAAAGGGCGCGGCTTGGTGAGGGTTGGGGTGGTGACATGACCGCACACGGTCAAATGATTTCCCGGAAACACGACGTTTTTTCCCGGAGACACAATGTTTTCCTGAAGCAAGACGCAGAGCACGACGCCTTCCGGGCAGGTGAGCGACGGATCAACGCCAAGATCACGCTGGCCGAGCAAGGTATTGGCGCAAGCCTGGCCCGGCTGCGGCGGGAGCTCGCCCTGATCCGCTGGATGCTCATCGGCGTGTTTGCGGCGGTCAGCATCGTGCCGCTGGTGATGCCCTTCGTTGTGTAAGGCGCTTACTCATCAGAGCCGCTCTTGCAGGAAGCGCAGGATGCGCGGGGCGGCGAGACCACTGAAGCTGCCGGGCTCGTTGTGCGGGTCGGAGGCGAAGAAATGGCCGGCGCCCGGGATCACAATGCGGCGCGAATAGGTACCGGCCTGGTTGAGCGCCTGCCAGAACTGTTGGGTCTGCGCCGGATCGACGATGTCGTCGGCAGTTCCGTGGACCAGCATGAATGCGGTCTTGTTGCGGTCGATGGTGGCGTAGCTGATCGGCGATGACTCGAAATAGAGCTTGCGGCTCTGCATCGGCGAAGCGCCGAGGAACTTCTCGGCAATCTGATCACGGGGCCTTGCGACTTGGTCATGATGCCATTGCGCCAGCAAGTCATAGACGCCGTAGAAGCCGACCACGGTCTTCACGTTGGCCGGAACTCCGGCATGCGGATCGTTGCGGTACTCGGCCGTATAGGTATCGGCCGCAAGCCCCGCGAGCGCGGCGAGATGCCCGCCGGCGGAATCGCCCCACAGCCCGATCCGGTCCGGATCGACATCAAGATCACCGGCCTTGGCGCGGATGAACTGGATCGCCGCCTTCACGTCATAGACCGCCTTCGGATAGCTGCCCGCCTTCCCGAGCCGATACCTGATGGCGAACAGACCATAGCCGTTGCCGGCGAGATATGGCCCCCAATGCTGGTAGGCTGCCGGGCTCCCGTTCTGCCAGCCCCCGCCGTGGATGGCGATAATCAGCGGCGTCTTGGTGGCGCCCTTTGGCAGGTAGAGGTCGCCCGTGAGCTTCACCCCGTCGTGCGCGACATAGTCGACATTGTCGAGGCTCGTGACCTCGCCCAGTTGCGCGAGCGCGGGATTGGCGAACAGCAGCACGGCGCAAAGCGCCATTGCATGCCAGCGTGTCATGAATACCTCTCTGATGTGGCTGCCGAATTTCCGGAACTTAGCGCATTAGCGTCGGTGTTGTCCCCAGCGCATGCGAGGACTGCGGACGCCGTCTCGATATACACTAGCGTCGCGCTCCCGTTCTTCCTATGTTCCGAGATGGGCCGGCGCCAGCCGGGCACGCGCTGCCAGCGCGCTGCCAGCCAAAATGCGGTCAGCCAAACGATTTAAAAGAGTGCGATGAACGACCTGTTCGACAAGTCACGCGCCCGCCGTTCCGACCCGCGCGACCAGCCCGGGCGTGCCGACACGCGCGCCTCTGACGCCCGCGCGGCCCACGACCGCCGCGTGATCGCGATCCGCGGCGCGCGCGAGCACAACCTGAAAAACGTCGACGTCGAGATCCCGCGCGACCAGCTGGTGGTGTTCACCGGGCTCTCGGGCTCCGGCAAGTCCTCGCTCGCCTTCGACACCATTTATGCCGAGGGCCAGCGCCGCTATGTGGAGTCGCTGTCCGCCTATGCGCGGCAGTTCCTGGAGATGATGCAGAAGCCGGACGTCGACCAGATCGACGGCCTCTCGCCGGCGATCTCGATCGAGCAGAAGACCACCTCGCGTAACCCGCGTTCCACCGTCGGCACCGTCACCGAGATCTACGACTATATGCGGCTCCTGTGGGCGCGCGTCGGCGTGCCCTACTCGCCCGCCACTGGACTTCCGATCGAGAGCCAGACCGTGTCGCAGATGGTCGACCGGGTGATGGCGCTGCCCGAAGGCACCAGGCTCTATCTGCTGGCGCCGGTCGTGCGCGGCCGCAAGGGCGAGTATCGCAAGGAGATCGCCGACTTCATGAAGCGCGGCTACCAGCGCCTGAAGATCGACGGCGAATTCTACGAGATCGCCAACGCGCCCGCGCTCGACAAGAAGTTTACCCACGACATCGATGTGGTGGTCGACCGCCTGGTGGTGCGCCCCGACATCGCGACGCGGCTCGCAGACTCGCTCGAGCAGGCGCTCAAGCTCGCCGAAGGCTTGGCGGTGGTCGAGCTTGCCGACACCGCCGTGACCGGCGCCAAGGCCAATAAGGCGCGCAACGAGACTGCCGAGCGCATCGTGTTCTCAGAGAAGTTCGCCTGCCCGGTCTCGGGCTTTACGATTCCTGAGATCGAGCCGCGCCTCTTTTCGTTCAACAACCCGTTCGGCGCCTGCCCGAAATGCGGCGGTCTTGGCGTCGAGCAGCGCATCGACGCCGACCTCGTCATCCCCGACAAGGACGTGACCTTGCGCAAGGGCGCGATCGCGCCGTGGGCGAAGTCGTCCTCGCCTTATTATTTGCAGACGCTCACCGCGCTCGGCAAGCACTACCGCTTCACGCTCGACAGCAAGTGGAAGGACCTGCCGAAGAAAACGCAGGACGCGATCCTCTACGGCTCCGGCGAGGACGCCATCAAGTTCACCTATGACGACGGCATGCGCTCGTACCAAACCACCAAACCGTTCGAAGGCGTGGTGACCAATCTCGAGCGGCGCTGGCGCGAGACCGAGAGCGACTGGGCGCGCGAGGAGATGGCGCGCTACTTCACCGATATTCCCTGCGACGCCTGCAAGGGCTATCGCCTCAAGCCCGAGGCGCTGTGCGTCAAGGTCGGCGAGAAGCACATCGGCGAGGTGGCCGAGCTCTCGGTCAAGCGCGCGGGCGAATGGTTCGCCGAATTGCCCAAGCGGCTCACGCCGAAGCAGAACGAGATCGCGGTGCGGGTGCTCAAGGAGATCCGCGAGCGGTTGAAGTTCCTGGTCGATGTCGGGCTCGATTATCTCACGCTCGCGCGCGCCTCCGGCACGCTCTCGGGCGGCGAGAGCCAGCGCATTCGCCTCGCCTCGCAGATCGGCTCGGGCCTCACCGGCGTGCTCTATGTGCTCGACGAGCCATCGATCGGGCTACATCAGCGCGACAATGCGCGCCTGCTCGACACCCTGAAGCGGCTGCGCGACCTCGGCAACACCGTGATCGTGGTGGAGCACGATGAAGACGCCATTCGCGTCGCCGACCACGTGCTCGACATCGGACCCGGCGCCGGCATCCATGGCGGCCGCATCATTGCGCAGGGCACGGTCGACGATCTGATCGCCGAGCCGCAATCGCTTACAGGCAAGTATCTCTCGGGCGAGATCGTGGTACCGGTACCGGAGCGGCGGCAACGCAATGGGCGCCGTGCACTCAAGGTCATCAACGCGCGCGGCAACAATCTGAAGAACGTCACCGCCGAAATTCCGCTTGGCCTGTTCACCTGCGTCACCGGCGTCTCCGGCGGTGGCAAGTCGACGCTGCTGGTCGACACGCTCTATGCTGCAGTGGCGCGCAAGCTCAACGGCGCGAGCGGCGCGCCCGCCCCGCATGACCGCATCGAAGGACTGGAGCATCTCGACAAGGTGATTGATATCGACCAGTCGCCGATCGGGCGCACGCCGCGCTCAAACCCCGCGACCTATACCGGCGCGTTCACCCCGATCCGCGAATGGTTCGCCGGCCTCCCAGAGGCGAAGGCGCGCGGCTACGAGCCCGGCCGCTTCTCGTTCAACGTCAAGGGCGGGCGCTGCGAGGCTTGCGAGGGCGATGGCGTCATCAAGATCGAGATGCACTTCCTGCCCGATGTCTACGTCACCTGCGACGTCTGCAAGGGCAAGCGCTACAACCGCGAGACGCTCGAGGTGACGTTCAAGAGCAAGTCGATCGCCGACGTGCTCGACATGACGGTCGACGAGGCGCAGACCTTCTTCCAGGCAGTGCCGCGCATCCGCAACGTGCTGGAGACGCTGCAGCGCGTCGGACTCGGCTACATCCATGTCGGCCAGCAGGCCACCACGCTCTCGGGCGGCGAGGCGCAGCGCGTCAAGCTGGCGAAGGAACTCTGCAAGCGCTCGACCGGCCGCACGCTCTATATTCTCGACGAGCCCACCACCGGACTGCATTTCCACGACGTGGCGAAGCTCCTCGACGTGCTGCATGAGCTGGTCGAGAGCGGCAACACCATGGTGGTGATCGAGCACAATCTCGAGGTGATCAAGACCGCCGACTGGATCATCGACCTCGGTCCCGAAGGCGGCGACGGCGGCGGCGAGATCGTCGCCGCCGGCCCGCCCGAGGAGGTGGTTAAGGAGAAGCGGAGCTATACCGGGCAGTTTTTGAAGCCGGTGCTGGGGCGCAAGGAAACGAAGGTGAAGCGGAGGACTGAGGCGGCGGAGTAGGTGCTCTTCGCCTGCTTTGTATGGGTTTTCTAGGCGTATCCTGCCAGATCTGGTTTTTGCAGGTCGATTAGGCGACCGTGAATTTCAAGAAGGTGCGGGCTCTATGCGCCGACACGACTTTTTTAAGCTTATGGGGGCGGTGAAGGAGTCACTCGCACGGGATTACCGCCTCATCCGTAGCAGAAGTCGCGATGGCAGGTGATCAAGCTGAGGAGGATTGGGCGGAAATTCTGAGTAACTGGCTGC
>Ga0075424_100003852_pt1 | contig 14096 bp, 14 predicted proteins | sample SoiMethybrSBSTD3_FD_75301 | JGI IMG/M metagenome (GOLD analysis project Ga0075424, IMG submission 75301) | Bulk soil microbial communities from a Populus tree surrounding site in Tennessee, USA - Soil MetaG P. TD hybrid SBSTD3 | ecosystem: Environmental > Terrestrial > Soil > Tree plantation... | reverse complement strand
TCGGTCGCGTCGCAGCGGGAACGCAGGTGAATACGGGATGGAGCTGGCATCTCGAGGACGTGGCGTTCGCGGAAGCGGCGATCGAGCTGTGCGATGGACGGCCTTCGGACGTCGAACGTGAGGGCATCCAGTTCGGCGGGGGACGCTTCTGCCCCTGGAGTGCGACCGTCGTCCGGATTGATTAGAGCGGTCCGCCAACGCCAACGATCTCTTCAGCCGATCTCTTCCCTCGCCACGAAGCCCGGCGCCAGGCCGCCCGGTCCATCAGACGAACGTAACGACGACACCTTCTCATCGAACGCGCTCCGGAAGGTTCGGCGAACCCGATACTAGAGTCTGATGGACGACCATGGCCAGGGCGAGCATGCTTTCGGGCCGCCATGAGAAGTGCACGGGAATGATGCGAGACCGCAAACCCGCGGCGATGCGCTACGCTGTGCGGGCACGCTCGATGGGGCCAACAGCCGTCGGAGGCGCATCATGTCTTCCGCTGAGGAGGTCGCGCGGTTGCGCGACTGTCTCAACGATCTCGTCAGCATCGCGGCGCTTCACACCCGCTGGACGGACGGAGACCCGCGTCATATCGTGATCACCCTGGCCGACGCGCTGCTCGGCACCCTTCGGCTGGCCTTCGTCCTCGTGCGGTTGAACGATCCGGAGGGCGGCCCTTGCATCGAGGTGGTGCGAGTCGCTGAATCGTTGCAAGGCGCCCCGCGCGCCGATTGTTCTCTGGCATCAGCGCGACTGGGTCTCCAGGGCGAGATCGGCATCCTCGTCGCCGGCTCCGAACGGCTCGATTTTCCAGCAGAACGCGACCGGCTCGTGCTGGACGTCGCTGCGAACCAGGCCACTCTCGCGCTGCTGCAGGCGTACGTCGTGGCAGAGCGCAGGCGAGCACAACAGACCCTGCGCGAACGCGAGCGCGAATCGCGCCTGGTCGTGGACAGCATTCCTGGCCTGGTCGCGCTCTTGACCGCGGAGGGTGACGTCCAGTTCGTCAACCGCCAGATCGTCGAGTACACGGGACGGGCGCTGGAGGAGTTGAGACATTGGGGAACGAACGACACCGTTCATCCAGAGGACCTTCCTCACGTTATTCAGGTCTTTACGCAATCGATCGCCTCAGGCAGTCCATACGAGATCGTGCAGCGAATCCGGCGGTCGGACGGCGTCTATCGCTGGTTCCAGAACAACGGCTTTCCGCTTCGCGGCGAGGGCGGCCACATCGTGGGTTGGTGCGTGTTGTTGACGGACGTCGAGGACCGGAAGCGCGCCGAAGACGCGCTGCGTGAAAGCGAACACAATCTCAAACGCCTGGTCGAGACGATTCCAGCACTCGTGTGGCGCGGCACTCCTGAGGGCGAGCTCGACTACCTGAATCAGCGGGCTGTCGAGTATCTCGGTCACACTGCGGAAGGCTTGGCCGGTGGGCGGTGGATCGAACTTGTCCATCCTGATCACCGCGACGCAACGGTGCGGCGGTGGCTGCAATCCGCCACCACGGGATCCTCTTACAAAGACGTCTACCAACTCCGACGCGCGGACGGTCAGTATCGATGGATTCAGTCCGTTGGCGAGCCGTTCCACGACGTGGACGGCCGGATCGCTCATTGGTACGGGCTGGTCATCGATATCGAAGATCGAAAGCGGGCCGAGGACGAACTGCGGCGCAGCGAGGCTTTCCTGGCCCAGGGCCAACGACTGACGCTGACCGGCAGCCTGTGGTGGGACGTGTCGACAGGGAAAGTCACCTGGTCGGATGAGACCTTCCGCATCTTGGACGTCCCGACGACGATCACACCCACCGTCGAACTGGCTCTGAGCCGCGTCCACCCGAAGGATCTCTCTCTCGTACGACAGATTGTCGATCAGGCGGCGCGTGAAGGAGCGAACGTGGACCTCGAACATCGACTCCTGATGCCGGACGGATCTGTCAAACACGCGCACGTGGTTCTGCAAAACGTCAGTGCGCAGCCTGGGAAACCCGAATTCGTCGGAGCGGTCACCGATATCACCGAACGAAAGCGGGCAGAGGCCGAACTCCGGCGGGCGTACGACCACCTCACCGAAGCGCAGCGCCTCAGCCAGACGGGCAGCTTCACTTCCGATCTCGAGAAGGACGAGCACTACTGGTCCGACGAGTTCTATCGCATCTGCGAGTTCGAGCCCGGATCCGAGGTCACTCTTCGCAGGCTCGGGTCCATCGTCCACCCGGAGGACGCGGCGTTGTTCGAGGGCGCGATCGGGCGTGCGATGGCCGGCACTGACCGCGATTTCTATTTCCGCATCGTAACGCCGCGCGGCATCGTGAAGCATCTGCGCGGCTTCGCGCATCGGATCGCGGATCGGCCGGTATTCGTCGGCGCGGTGCAGGACGTGACGGCGAGCAAGATGGCGCAGGAAGCGCTGAACCGGGCGGGCGCCGAGCTCGCGCATGTGTCGAGGGTGACGACTCTGAGCGCATTGACCGCCTCGATCGCGCACGAGGTCAACCAGCCCCTCGCGGGCATCATCACCAACGCAGGCACGTGCCTTCGGATGTTGGATGCCGACCCTCCGAACATCGACGGCGCGCGCGAAACCGCACGGCGCACGATCCGCGACGGCAACCGGGCCTCCGAGGTGATCGTGCGGCTGCGCGCGCTGTTCAGCAAGAGAGAGTTCGCGCTCGAGCCGCTGGATCTGGACGAGGCCGCGCGCGAAGTCATCGCGCTGTCGTCGAACGACCTTCAGAGAAATCGCATCATTCTTCACTCGCAGCTCGCCGGTAATCTCCCGATCGTCACCGGCGATCGGATCCAGCTGCAGCAGGTCATCCTCAATCTGCTCCGCAACGCCTCGGACGCGATGGCCGACGTGCACGATCGGCCGCGGCAGCTGCTGATCAAGACCGAACGCGAGAACGGGGATCGCGTGCGGTTGACCGTCCGCGACGCCGGCGTGGGCCTCTCGCCGCGGACCATGGCATCGCTGTTCGATGCCTTCTATACGACCAAGAGCGGCGGCATGGGCATCGGCTTGTTCGTCAGCCGCTCGATCGTCGAGCGGCATCGTGGTCGTCTCTGGGCGGAGCCGAACGATGGGCCAGGCGCCACCTTCTCGTTTTCCATCCCGCGCGGCCCGGCGAGCGTGAGCGACACGGCCGACATAGGGAGGACCGCGTGATGCACAGGCGTTCACTGGTGTCCGTTGTCGAGGACGTGGATGTGGAAGCGGCACGGGGCCGCGGGCAGCTGACGGTAGTGACGCCGACGAATTCCTGCCGCGCTTCATGCAGGACGCCATGCCGGATTCGCCCGTTTTCCTCCGCCTGGCCGCAAACGTCATCGGGCAGGCGCGCGGAGCCTCGAAGTCGAACGAATCTTTCGGTCGACCGTCACGTTCCCGCATTGCCAACACCCCCAAGCCGCCGCGTCAGGCACGCAATGCGGGTGCAGTCTTCAAGAATCACCGTGATGTGACTGACACCGATACCTACGTATCGATCGACACGTTCGTCTAATAGATCGCGTGCACGCGCGATGCTTCAATGGCGACGCAAGCGCCTCACGGAGGTAGGGACGTGCCCCAGGAGTTCGACGTTGTGTGTCTCGGAGGCGGCGTCGCCGGAGAAGCGATCGCAGTCGGCCTCAAAGACAGCGGGCTGACGCTGGCCGTCGTCGAGCGGGAGCTGGTCGGTGGCGAATGCCCGTACTGGGGCTGCGTGCCCTCAAAGACTCTGCTTCGGTCGGGTGAAACCCTGAGCGAGGCCGATCGTGCTCGCGTTCTCGCCGCGTCACGTGTGGAGTGGACCGTCGACTTCCCCAAAGTCTCTACACGCGTCCTCTGGATGGCACGCAACCTTGACGACACCCGGCCCGCCGCCGCGATGGAAGCGACCGGAGCCAGACTCGTTCGAGGCGAAGGGAAATTGACGGACGTGCGCACCGTGACAGTTGCAGGCGAGCAACTGGCCGCGCGCCGCGCCGTGGTGATCGCCAACGGCAGCACGGCGGCGATCCCGCCCATCGCCGGTCTGGACACCGTCGACTACTGGACCAACCGGCAGGCGGCGATTCCGAGGGAGCTTCCGGTGTCGCTCGCGATCCTCGGCGGCGGCGCCATCGGTGTCGAGCTGGGGCAGGCCTTCGCACGGCTTGGCTGCAGGGTGACCGTGATCGAAGCCGGACCGACCTTCCTCGGCCTCGAGGAACCGGAGGCCGCAACCGCGCTCCGGCCGCACCTGGAGGCGGACGGCATCATGCTGATGGTCGGGGATCCGTGCGTGGCCGTCGAGCAGCCGCTCATGGGTCCCTCGCGCGAGCGTTCGGCCGTCGTCGTGCATCTGAAGTCGGGAGCCACGGTACGCGCCGATCGCTTGCTCGTCGCCACCGGCCGCCGTCCAAACGCCGAGGCATGGCGTGCAGCCGGGCTCGCACAGACCGATCGCGGCTGGTTGAAGGTGGATCCGGCGACGCTCGAAGCACGGCCAGGCATCTTCGGCGCGGGCGACGTCACGGGCCTCGGCGGGTTCACCCACCTCGCCTATTACCACGCGCAGGTGATCGCACGCCGGTTGCGGGGCATGGACGCGAGGGCCGATCACACAGCGGTCCCTCGCGTGACGTTCACCGATCCGGAAGTTGCTTCCGTCGGCCTGTCGGAAGCCGCGGCGCGCGCGAAAGGCATCGACGTCGTCGTCGTTGTCGCCGATCCGGCTGAAACGGCGCGAGGCTATATCCATGATTTTCATCGCGGCGCGATCAAGCTGGTCGCCGACCGCGAGCGCGGCGTACTGATCGGCGCGACGCTGGTCACTCCGCGCGCGGGCGAGATCCTCGGCGAGCTCGTGCTGGCGATCAAGACGGGCACGCCGTTGAAGACGCTCGCCGACGTCATCCACCCGTTCCCGGCGTTCAACCGCATGCTTGGAGAAAACCTGGAGGCGCTCGCCGCGAAGGCGGCGGGGCAAAGGAGATCACAATGAGCAGCACAGAGACGATCAACGAACGCGCTACTCCAATCCCCACTGCCGCGACGGTCGATCAGAAGCTCGAGGTCGTCGTCATTCCGGTATCCGACGTCGATCGCGCGAAGCGTTTCTACCAGAGCCTGGGCTGGCGGCTGGACGCCGATTTCGCCTTCGATAACGGCTTCCGGGTCGTCCAGTTCACGCCACCCGGCTCGGGGTGCTCGATTCAATTCGGCACGAAGATCACGTCGGCCGCGCCTGGATCCGCTCAGGGTCTCTATCTCGTCGTCTCCGACATCGAGGCTGCACGCGAAGCGCTCGTCGCCCGCGGTGCCGCGATCAGCGAGGTGTTCCACGCCGCGACGCCGGGAGCCCAGTTCCAGCGCGACGGTGCGAGCGGGCGAGTGCGCGGGCCAGCACCCGACCGTGCCAGCTATTTCTCGTTCGCCACCTTCAGCGATCCCGACGGCAACAGCTGGCTGCTGCAGGAGATCAAGTCGCGGCTTCCGGGACGAGGATTCGGCAACCTGGACGTCGCGACGCTGACCGAGCTTCTGCGAGAAGCAGAGAAGCGCCATGGCGACTACGAGCCGACCGCTCCCAAGCACCACTGGTCGGACTTCTATTCCGCCTACATCGTCGCGCGCGAACAGGGGAAGGCTCCGGAAGAGGCCGCCAGGAACGGTGTGCTCAACGTGGAGCGCGCACGCCGATGAGAGCCGACATCGTTCCCGGTGCGGTGTTTCCTGATTACGCGCTCTCGGACCACCACGGTACGCGCCGATCTCTCTCGGAGTTGCAGGAGGCCGACCCGCTGGTACTCGTGCTCGCCCGCGGCGCTTACTGTCCAAAAGACAGGAGGCAGCACGAAGGACTGCTGCAACTCCATCGCGAGATGCAGGTCGGCTACTGCCGTCTGGTGACGATCTCGACCGACAACCTGATCGACACGAACGAGTTCCGCGCCGGCGTCGGCGCGCACTGGACGTTTCTCTCGGACCCCGGTCGCCGGGTGCAGAAGGATCTCGACATCGCCGAATACACCGACCCGGATCACAATCCGATGATCCCTCATACGCTCGTGCTCGAGCCCGGCCTGCGTGTCTACAAGATCTACAGCGGATATTGGTTCTTCGGCCGGCCCACGGTGGAGGAATTGCGTCTCGATCTGCGCGCCGTGCTGCAGCGCTGCCGTCCGGATTGGGACATCAGCAGCGCGGATCAGCGAATTGCCTGGGGGAAAGGCGAGAAGGCGAATTTCTATCCCTACGGGAAGACCCAGGCGCAGGTGCTCGCCGCGCAGGATTGATCACGCGCACGTCCGAAAGAGGTCAGCATGAACGGCTCGTGGACGCACATCACGCTCGACCGCCGGAGTCCCGCCTACTGGCGAGTGACCTTCGACCATCCTCCGATCAACACGCTCACTGCAACGACCATCACGGAGCTCTCCCAACTCGTCGATCTGATCGAACGCAACACGCAACTGAACGTCGTCGTCTTCGACAGCGCCAACCGAGACTTCTATCTGGCGCATTACGACACGGAGCACGACGCGGCCAGGACCGCGGCACTGCGAACCGGTCCGACAGGCATGCACGCCTGGCTCGACGTTCTGGTGCGTCTCTCGCGTGCTCCGGTGGTCAGCATCGCTTCGATCCGGGGACGCGTTCGCGGCGCGGGAAGCGAGTTCGTGCTCGCCTGCGATCTGCGGTTCGCCTCGCGCGAGAACTCGCTGCTCGCTCAGTTCGAGGTCGGGACCGGCGTGGTCCCCGGCGGCGGCCCGACGGCCCGGCTCCCTCGGCTGGTCGGCCGCGGCCGGGCACTCGAGATCCTCCTCGTCGCCGACGATTTCGACGGACCGCGCGCGGAGCAGTACGGGTACGTCAACCGCGTGATCGCGGACGACCGGCTGGACGATGAGGTCGATCAGATCGGCGCACGACTCGCGCTTTTCGATCACGACGCGATCGCGAGGACGAAGGCTCATGTCGATCGGGTGACGTTACCCGCCGACAACGAGTTTCCACCTGCGCTCGCCGATTTCTTCGCGATGCTCGGCGGGCATCGCCAGCGCGAGCAGTTCGCCCGGCTCGAGGCGCTCGGACTCAATACGGACAGCGACCTCGAGCGCCATCTAGGACGGCGCGTTGCCGAGAGCGCTGGCTAGAGCGACGGCCTCGATCGGAACGGTCCTTCGGACAGTTTCTGGTGTTTCAGACAATAGGGCGTCCACGGCACGGCCTCGAGCCGCTTCGGCTCTATCGGTTCGCCGTCGACGACACAACGGCCGAACGTGCCGTCTTCGATCCGCTCCAGCGCGTCGCGGACCTGCTGCAGCACTGTTGCATCGAGCTCCGCTTCCGTGAAGTCCTCGCTCTCCGCTTCGTCGGTCACGCTGTCGTCGGCGCGATCACGGGGAGAATCGGCAACCTGCTCGCGCGCCTGCTCCCGCTCGTGCGCGATGCGAGCCGACAGTTGCGCTTCGATGTCCCGCAATCGCTGCTTGTAATCCTGCACATCCATGTGGCCCTCGTGTGACGCGCCGCGGTGACGGTCATCGCTCATGTGTTTCCTGTTACACGGCCTGCGCGAGCGGAACGTCGACGACGTGCTCCGCGACGAACCAGACTTGAAGCTCGTTGCTGCGGATGACGTCGCTCACGATCAAATCGTTGGTGCCGTCGTCGCCCTGTTCTGCAGCCAGCCGCGCCATCGTCCGCGCTTCCTTGAGGACGATCTCGTGCGCGTGCAGCAGACGGGAGATTTGCACGGGCGCTTCCTCACGGCCCCTGGGCGGCCTGGGAATGAGCGTGGTCTCCGCAACATCGTGAGCCATCGCAAGGCTCACGCCGCCGAGCAGCTGAATCCGCTCGGCAATCGCGTCGACGAGTTCGTTCTGCTGCTCATAGTGCTTGTCGAAGAGAAGGTGCAGCTGATAGAAAGTGGGGCCCGCCACTTGCCAGTGGTGCTTCTTGTACAAGTCCCGCAGGGTCATCGTGTCCGCGAGCAGCTGGTTCAGATTGTCGACGCTCTGCCTGCACGCTTCCTCCGACAACGCGATCGGCAGTCTGACCAGATGGCCGTACGGCTGAATCTCGTGTGCCTGTTGATTCACCAGCGGCTTTGCCCGGTTCAGAATCGCGTCGGCGTCCATCGCCTTCTTCGTCATCTCTCCTCCTGTTCGATGCCTGCGCTCGCCTGTCGTCATCGTACTCCCGATCCGGCATGACCATCCCCGTGCTGAAGCACTTGTCGCCGGCCTCCACGAGGACCTCGCCACGCGCGGTCGATCGACGCCGTCCATGCGCCGCAACCCGCGCCACCTGCTGCGGCGTGAGCGTCGGAAACACTCGCGCGGCCCCGCACGGCGGAAAAGCGGTGAAACCGATACCAAGGTCTCATGGACGGGAGCACTCGAAGGAGCGCATGCTTTACCGGGTAGTTACACGCGAACGGGAATCATCCGAGACCGCCGATACGCCACCGATGCAAGCGTGTCACGGAAGCGGCACCCGTAGCGAGGAGCTCGTGATGGGCAAGCGCTCACTGGTGTCGATCGTCGACGACGACGAGTCCGTCCGCGAGTCGCTGCCGGATATGTTGCGGCAGTTCGGCTTCGCGGCCCAGGCGTTCTCGTCGGCAGAGGCGTTTCTCACGTCCGAGGCGATCGGCGAGACGAAGTGTCTGATCCTCGACATCGGTATGCCAGGCATGTCCGGCCCGGCCCTTCAGCAGGAGTTGGGGCGCAGGCGGCAGCAGATTCCGATCGTCTTCATCACTGCGCAGGCCGACGAGGCCGTCCGTCCGCACCTGCTTGCGCAAGGGGCCGTGGAGTGCCTGTTCAAGCCGTTCAGCGAGACGGCGCTGCTCGACGCGTTGAACGCCGCGCTTCGATGAGGTCATCACGAGAGCCATCGGTCGGCCGGCGCCGCCGCCAGGCCGAGCCGTGCGACCATGTGGACCAGCGCGGGCAGCGAGTCGGCTCTCATTTTGCGCATCACCTGGCCCCGGTGAGCCTTCACCGTAATCTCGCTGATGCCGAGCTCGCCTGCCACTTGTTTGTTCAAAAGGCCGGACGCCACCAGCACCATGACCTGACGCTCGCGCGGCGTGAGCGATGCGTAACTCTCGCGAAGCGCCCTCATGTTCGCATCGTGCTCGAGCGCACGGCGGCTGCGCTCCAGGGCGCGCTCGATCGCGGCCAATAAAACGTCGTCGCCGAACGGCTTCATCAGGAACTCGATGGCCCCGGCCTTCATCGCCTGAACGCTGGTGGAAACGTCGGGGTACCCGGTGATGAAGATGATGGGCATTTCGGTCCGCGCCGCAAGGTGTTTCTGCAGCTCGAGGCCGCTGAGGCCTGGCAGCGTTACGTCGAGCACCAGGCAGCTTGGCACCCCGGCTCGCGGACGATCGAGAAACGCCCGTCCCGACGCGAACGTCTCGGGCTGCCAGCCCGATGCCTGAATGAGCAATTCCAGCGATTCACGGACTGAGATGTCGTCGTCGACGACGAACACCACGGGCGTGTCGGCCGGCTCACTCGATAGCCGGGATGGCGTGCTGTCCATCGCCGTGATCGTGGTCATGTCGATTCTCCTTGGCGTGCTCGCAGTGATCATCCGTCCCGGCCGACGATTATTGGAGTGGTGCGTCCGTCCAGCAACTCTCGATCGAGTCCTCTCGCAACTCAATCGCGACCATTACTGACTCTTTCGAGCCGGAGACATCGGCCAGAAGCGCGGCGTCATCGGAACCGACGATTAGGGGCTCGACAGAGTATTGGCGACCGCCAGTTTCATATCCGTCGCGTTGGCCAAACGCGACTGCTCAGTCGCGCTTTTCAATCTGTCGGCGAAGAGATCCGCCCTCGATGTCGCCTCGCCTTCCGACGTCGTCGGTCGGTTGTCGCAACTCGAGAACGCCGAGCTGTGGCTGACGAGACACAGGACGAGACCTCCGGGGAGTCTCGTCGCGGCTGTGATGCTCGGTTCGACGGACCCCGACGATGAAGGCGGAGGCCGACCAGGGCCGGAGGGGACAAGGAGCGCGGAAAATTCACTCGATTAGGGTTCGATTCCCTCCTCCGGCACCAACTGATTGCTCTACGGCTTCGACTTTCAATTTCGCGATCACCCGTCGCCACGGTGTGCCGAACAGCACAGCCGCACGCGGCTTCGCGGTCGTACGATGAAACATGAGTCTGAAGCCTTTCGCCGCCGGGTTCGAGTTGTCCTGGGTCGCTGCAGGACTGATGATCGCGATGCTCGCGGTGATGTGGGCCGAGCGTCCGGGCACGGACTGCGCGCGTCCGCTCGAGCCGAAGACGGCGCTCGTGCTCAGCCGACCGGTCGATCGGGAACACCTGGCGACCGATCTCGCATCGGTCGATCGCATCGCTGAACGCTACTCGCGCACGGCCCACGATCGCGATCAACAGCGTCTGCGATTCGCCGACTGCGAAGCGACGCTCGTCCAACAGATTGCTGCCGCGCACAGCCTCGAGCGCGGTCAGGTGCGGGAGATCGCGACAGCCGGTCAACAGTAGCCGGCGTCCGTCGTGCGACGTCTCGTCGCATCTTCCTGCCGGCCGACACCGCTCCGACCACCGCGCCTGCGGCGGTCCGAGAAACGCTCCCCGTGCGTCTATGCGGCCGCCGGCAGATGTGAGGGCTTGCCAGACGCGGAGAATTCCACCAGCGCCCGGTCCAGCAGCGCCGCGAGCGCGTCGTCGATCTGCCCTCGCTCGGCGAGCGTGGCCAGAAGCTGCGGGTGCCGCGCATCGAGGAACGTGTAGAGGCGCCGCTCGTACGACGCGATCTCGGCGACGGCGTGGCGATCGAGAAACCCGTGCGTTCCCGCATAGACGATCACGATCTGCTTCTCGATCGACAACGGCGCGTACTGATCCTGCTTGAGCACCTCGACCAGCCGCTCGCCACGATCGAGCTGGGTACGGGTCGCCTTGTCGAGATCGCTGCCGAACTGCGCGAAGGCGGCGAGCTCACGGTACTGGGCCAGGTCCAGTCGCAGCGTGCCTGCCACCTGACGCATGGCCTTCACCTGCGCCGCGCCGCCCACTCGCGACACGGAGTTGCCGACATTGATCGCCGGCCGCACGCCCTGATGGAACAAATCGGCCTCGAGGTAAATCTGGCCGTCGGTGATCGAGATCACGTTCGTCGGGATGTACCCGGAGAGATCGCCCGCCTGCGTCTCGACGATCGGAAGAGCCGTCAGCGATCCGCCGCCCAGCTCCGGCCGCAGCTTTGCCGCCCGCTCGAGCAGCCGCGAGTGGAGGTAGAACACGTCGCCCGGGTACGCCTCCCGTCCGGGCGGACGCCGCAGCAGCAGCGAGATCTCCCGGTACGCCTGCGCATGCCGTGACAAGTCGTCGTACACGCACAGGGCGTGGCGGCCGGCGTCCCGGAAATGCTCGCCCATCGCCGTCGCGGCGTACGGGCTGATGTAGAGCAGCGACGCCGGATCCGACGCACCGGCCGCTACGACGATCGTGTAGCGCATGGCGCCGGCGCGCTCGAGCGTCTGGACGACCTGCGCGATCGTCGACTGCTTCTGGCCGATCGCCGTGTAAATGCAGACGACGCCGCTGTCCCGCTGGTTGAGGATCGCGTCGATCGCCACCGCCGTCTTGCCGGTCTGCCGGTCGCCGATGATCAGCTCCCGCTGTCCCCGGCCGATCGGAATCATCGCGTCGATCGCCTTGACGCCGGTCTGCAGCGGCTCGCTGACGCGCTGCCGATCCACGACACCCGGGGCGAGCCGCTCGATCGGCGCGACCGCGAGCGTCGCGATGCGGCCCTTCCCGTCGAGCGGCCGTCCGAGCGCATCGACCACGCGGCCGAGCAGCGCCTCGCCGACGGGCACCGAGATGATCCGGGAGGTCCGCCAGACTTTGTCGCCTTCCTTGATGTGCCGCGAGGCGCCGAGCAGGACGACGCCGACGGAGTCTTCTTCGAGGTTGAGCGCGAGGCCGAACAGGCCGCCGCCGAATGCCAACATCTCGCCGAGCATCGCGTCGCCCACGCCGCTGACGCGGGCGATGCCGTCCCCGACCGAGATGACGCGGCCGGCGTCGGAGACGTCGTCACCCGAGGGAGTCGAGGCGATCCCGCCGCGAATCGCAGCGGAGATGAGCTCGGCGCGCAGGCGCTTCTTCGACATCAGGGACGCCGATCGCTTTCATGAAGAATGTCCGAGACGGTCGGCGGCTGGGCGCCCGGCCACACGAAGAGCACGACGACCGGCGGCACGAGGCAGAGCGCCAGCAGCATTGCCGCCGTGCCGATCGTCATTTGCACGCCAATCGCAATCGCCGTGACGACGATCAGGATGACGGCGACGAACCACACGCGGATCGCCATCGAACGGGTCATGGTCCGGAACATGAAATTCACCTCATCTTTCGCGCAGCCGGTCGAGCGGTGCGCCGAGCGAGACCAGAGATTGAGAGAAAGGGCTTCGGCGTCTGCGCTAGTCGTGCAGAACGACGGTGAGCAGCGAGTTGTTGACCTTGAGGCCGTGCGTGTAGTCGATGAATCCGAGCCGCTGAAATTTCTTCATGAAGAAATTGACGCGCGATCGCGTCGTGCCGATCATCTCGGCCAGCGTCTCCTGGGAGATCGGGGGCACGGCCCGTACCGGTTTGTCGTGCTTGCCGTAGCGCGCCAGCAGCAGCAGCGTCCGCGCCAGCCGCTTCTCGCTCGAATTGAACAGCTGATCGATCAGGTCCTCTTCGATCCGGATGTTGCGCGCCAGCATGTGCGCGATGAACCGATCCGACATCGCGTGCTGCCTGTGGAGCAGCCGGACCATCTTGTCCTTGTTGATCCGCAGGATCACGCTCGGCGTGATGGCGGCGGCGCTGCCCATGCGCACCGGCTGGCCTGCCAGACAGCCCTCGCCGAAGAAATCACCCGGCCCGAGCATCGCGACGACCGCTTCCCGGCCCGTCTTCGAGAGCACCGAGAGCTTCACGCCACCGGACTGAATGTAGAGGACGTGATCGCAGGCATCCCCTTGCGTGAACACGGTGTCGCCGCGACCGTACTCGACGATCGTCTTGGCGACGCCGGCCGACTCCAGGAACGCCCGGGCGTTGAAGGGCTGCCGCGCCTTGACCGGATCGCCGGCGGATTTGCTGAGAGAGAGCATCGCGTCATTGTGGCACAGTGACGCGGGCGAGAGGTGTGCACTAAAGCACACCTCTCTGGCGTCAGACCCGGGCGGCGAAAACCATCCCGGGGCCGCCCTCCATACGCGTTCAGTGCGACGTGTGGCGCGTCCGGTCCGACGGCGTCTCCGGCATCTGGGAAATGACGGCCTCCGTCGTCAGCAGGAGGGATGCGATCGACGCCGCGTTCTGGATGGCCGACCGGACGACTTTCGTCGGGTCGATCACGCCCGCCTCGACCAGGTCTTCGTAGCGATCCGTTTGCGCGTTGAATCCCTCGGCGCCGTGCCGGTCCTTCACGCGCTGCACCACGATCGCGCCTTCGTGGCCGGCGTTGGTCGCGATCCACCGCAGCGGCTCCTCGATCGCCCGCGCGATGATCGTCGCCCCGATCCGCTCGTCGCCTTCCAGTTCCAGGGTCGCGAGCGCCTGCGCGGCCCGCAGCAGCGCCACGCCGCCGCCCGGCACGATCCCTTCCTCGACGGCCGCCTTGGTCGCGTGCATCGCGTCCTCGACGCGCGCCTTCTTCTCTTTCAGCGCCGTCTCCGTCGCCGCGCCCACTTTGATGATCGCGACGCCGCCGACCAGCTTGGCCAGCCGCTCCTGGAGCTTCTCGCGGTCGTACTCCGACGTCGTGTCCTCGACCTGCGCGCGGAGTTGCTTCACACGGGCGGCGATCGACGCGGCGCTGCCCGCGCCTTCCACGACGGTCGTCGTGTCCTTCGAGATCGTGATCTTCTTGGCCTGGCCGAGATCCTCCATCGTGACGTGCTCGAGGCGGACGCCGAGATCTTCCGTAATCGCCTTGCCGCCGGTGAGGACGGCGAGATCCTCGAGCATCGCCTTCCGGCGGTCGCCGTACCCGGGCGCCTTGACGGCGGCTGCCTGAATGGTGCCGCGCAGCTTGTTCACCACGAGCGTCGCGAGCGCCTCGCTCTCCACGTCCTC
>Ga0075424_100003850_pt1 | contig 14099 bp, 11 predicted proteins | sample SoiMethybrSBSTD3_FD_75301 | JGI IMG/M metagenome (GOLD analysis project Ga0075424, IMG submission 75301) | Bulk soil microbial communities from a Populus tree surrounding site in Tennessee, USA - Soil MetaG P. TD hybrid SBSTD3 | ecosystem: Environmental > Terrestrial > Soil > Tree plantation... | reverse complement strand
ACTTCTGGGTTCCTACGATCGTGCTGCTGTTAGGTCTGGTACTTCTCCGATGGGTGAGCTAACCGGGCTGGAACTCGCAGCGGCGGAGCGTCCCTCACCACCCCCCGACCGTATTCGTGCACTGCAGCGTCTCGGCGTCTTCTGCGGGATTGCAGCGGGCGCGTGGCTGGGAGCAGCCGAAGCTCCCGCCAAACTTGTCTCGGCTGGCCTCTCGCCGTTCGTGATTTCCTTTCTGATGGTCGTTGGCGTATTTATCGGTCGCTGGAGCTTGCCCGCAGTGGCGCGGGGAACAGCGGGAATAGGTACTGATATTCGAAAAGCCCCTCACCTGGTGATCTGGGCGATCATCGCTGGATGCCTGTGGTCGGTGGCCAACACGCTCACCATCTTCGCGATCCGCGATTTGGGATTGAGTATTGCTTTTCCTCTGTGGAATACCAACGCGCTCATCGGAATCCTGTGGGGCGTGCTCTTCTTTCAAGAACTGAAAGATGCTGGCCGAAAAAAGTGGATCACCGTCTTGGGCGGGACGCTGCTGATGTTCATTGGCGGCATCGTGTTGACGCGGGTGACGGCGAGCCAGATTTCGTCACAGGCCGCAACCAAAGGCATCGTCGCTGCCCTCGGTGCCGGGGTGCTTTGGGGGACGATGTACATCCCCTACCGCAAGGCCTACCTGTCAGGAATGAACCCGATGTCGTTCGTGTCGTTTTTCACAGTGGGCGAACTGGGCATGATGACAGCGCTCGCCGTTCGTTACCTGGGCGGGTTCACAGAACTGTGGCGCCAGATCGCGGCCGTCCGTCATCTGCAATTTTGGCTTCTGGCGGCAGGCTTTGTCTGGGTGATTGGCGATATCTTCCAACAGTACGCCGTGAAGTACATCGGGGTAAGCCGAGGGATCCCGCTCTCGAACTCAAATCAGCTCTGGGGCTTGCTATGGGGAGCGGTGGCCTTTGGAGAATTTCGCGGCTGGGGACACTCGGCCGTGGTCGCCGCAATCTACGGCTCGATCCTAATGGCGCTTGGCATGGCTGCAATTTCTTTTTCCACGGCTAACCAATCTGAGCACGGCAAATGGCGCGAAGCGGCAGAGCGAGAACAACGCCGCTACGCCATCGATGCCCAATTCGTCTCGTCAGCGATGGAAGGAAGAGCCTCGCACACTGTCCCCTCAAGAAGATGGTGGGACGGCCTACTGGTGGTGGTGGCGACAGGTCTTTTTGTATGGACAGCAAGCGGGTCGCGCTTGCCGGCCATCGCTCTGAACTGGCAAGCCGTATGTGGGCTGGTAGTGATCGGGCTCGCATTGCTGGCGTCGGCCACCGTTTACCTCTGGAAGCTCACACGCTTCAATTAGAGCAATTTTCCAGCGAACCCGACCTTGCAGCCGATGCTATTTGGCTGCCGGGTGGAATTCTTTTGGCTGGCTCTGTGTCTGCGTACCCGTTCCAGCACCTTGAGTCGTTTCGACCACGAAATAATAGGTTGTGTTCGGCCTCAGGTTCTTAACCCAGACGGTGTGGTTGTAATCGCCATTCGGCTCCCTGGTACCACCCCATGGTGCTTCGGCGGTCTGATTCAATGTGTTTGGACTGGTCCCATATTTCACAATGCTGCTGCCCTGCGCATCGGTCGACCAGGCAATCTCGGCGATCGTGCCCGTGGCCCTCTTCACAACCGGACCATTTGTGATGCGTTCGCGTTCAGCCTTGTTCTGAGCCCAGGATAGGGATCCGAACAGAATCAGAGTGGCAAGAATTGAGATAGTCATTTTTTCATCGTGAGTCCCTCACCGTGAAATTGAACGTGGTCCGCTTGCTACTGCACCCCGGAGTTGCGCTAACGACAGTGGTGCGGGCGAAGTGATGGCCGTATTTGGGATGCCTTGGACGCGGCCAAGGGATGGGCAGGATGATGCTCTGTCTGCGTGTACTACGCCGAGATCAGTAAGAACACTCCCTGATTACCCTCGTCACCTTCCCTTGTGACTAAATCGGGGTATGATCCAGCGGAAACACCATGAAGAAGCCCGCCTTTGTCCTCTCTCTCATCACGCAGGACAATGACTACCAAGTCGAGCAAGCGGCCTCGGCTGAGGAAATGGCGCACCACCTCGGCGTCGACCTGAGGATTCTCTTCGCCGACAACGACGCGATCCAGCAAAGCCAGCAGATTCTGGAATTCATCCAATCGAAATCGGCCCCCCTGCCGGAGGGAATTATCCTGGAGCCGGCTGGAGGAACAGCCTTGCCCCAAGTCGCTAGGGCAGCCGTTACTGCCGGCATTGGCTGGGTCGTCCTCAATCGCCACGCCGACTATCTACCAGAGCTGCGCAGGATGAGTCGAGTTCCTGCTTTTGCGGTCAGCTCCGACAGCCTGGAAGTCGGTCGCCTGCAGGCCCGCCAGCTGGCGGCGCTACTGCCAAATGGTGGTACAGCGCTCTACATTCAGGGACCATCCGACAGCGTCACAGCCAAGCTGCGCACCGATGGCATGCAGGCAACGAAATCTCCATCCATCCAATTGAAGATGATGAAGGCCCAATGGACCGAGGCGAGCGCCTACAAGGCTGTCACCGCCTGGCTTCGACTCAGCACCTCCCAGCAGTCGCACGTGGATGTCATCGCCGCTCAAAACGATGCAATGGCGGCGGGTGCGAGAAAGGCTTTCCAAGAGGTGCCCGAGCTGGGCGCGCGCGACCGCTGGCTCGCGCTTCCGTATCTCGGTTGCGATGGGGTGCCGAACACAGGCCAGGCCTGGGTAAAATCCGGACTTCTCGCTGCCACCGTGGTCATTCCGCCCCTCGCCGGGCAGGCGTTGGAGATGTTGGCCACGGCACTTAAGACTGGTGCAATCCCGCCGGAACTCACGCTAGTTGCCCCGAGTTCGTTTCCGACGATGGACAAGTTGACCCGCCGCTCCGCGCAGTCTCAATCTGCCTCTGCCGCCAAAACCTAAGTAGCGAATTTGCATCGATAGCGGGCCTGGACTGTGAAGTCATCGACTCGTGTCGGAAGAGTCCCGTCGTTCCCGTCCCGACTTTTTCCCGCCGTATACAAGCAGCTTCCCATCGACCGAAACAGCATCATATTTCCCGCTCACGAGGTTGCGAAACTGGACAACCGCATGCCCTTCGCGGGCAAGCTTCCCCCAACGACTGAGCTTTTCCGGATTCTGTTCGATTGCTTCATACTCTTGCCCTTTCATCGGGAACTGCACCGTCTTAAGCCGATTGCGACTGGTAGTGCGCACGCGTAGTCGCTCACCAGCCACTTCCACGAATTCTTTAGTCATCAGCTGTGCTGCCACGGACTTCAGCAGTTGTTCATCAATCTCGTCCATGTGCGTTCCTGGGATCGCCTGCACTATTAATCAAACCGGTACTCTCTCAAAACGTTGAAAGCCTTTGCCATGATTCTATGAATCTGCGCCAGAAAGGGCTCTCCGTACCTCGGAATCGTTGTCATCAAGCCCCTTGTTCCACTTATTATCACGAAGGTTCCCATCCCCGCATAAGTTCCCCGGGTCAGAAGGGATCCCACAAGTTCCCCCCTAACAAATGTTTCGCACTGGAAAAAGGGTCCTGGAAGAGAAATTTTTCCACCAGTTATCTAGGGGGATTCGTAGCACTTGAAGCACTCTCGCTGCTATCCCTTGTCGAAGCCCGCAGCCCGCATTACCAGGTTACGACCGTTACCTTTCCATTACTCCCAAAGCGAATACCATGCCAAGGGAGGCCTTTTCATGCGCCGTTGGCTTGCCATCTCGTCCCTGGCAGTCTGTACGTCGGCAATGCTAGTTACAAGTCCATTCTCCCTTTCCGCTCAGCAAGATCAGTCCGAAAGCAAGCGCAAGATGGTGACCAAGATCACTCCCAGTTATCCGTCCCTGGCCCGAACCATGAATATTTCTGGCACCGTAAAGATCGAGGCCGTGGTGGCACCCGATGGGACGGTGAAGTCCGCTTCGCTTGCTGGAGGCCACCCCCTCTTGGGGCAGGCTGCGGTTGATGCGATCCGCAAATCAAGATGGGAAGTCGCTCCGCACGAAACCCACGAACTCATCACCGTCCGTTTTCACCCCGAATAGCCTTCGCGAAGGCCGGTTCGAGTGCGACTGGCGTGAGAGTGAGACTCTCGGCACTACCTTCAATTCCGCTCAAGTCACAGATTTTGCAGGGGCAGAACCGCAACCAACCGAACGCCCAAACAACTCATCCAACTGCCGCAATCAGAAACTGTGTCGTTTATGAATCGACAAATTCCTCTCGCCTTCGCGATCCTGTCATTGGCAGCGCTGACGGCTTGCACGCAGCGCCGACCTGAGAACCCCGAAGATCTGAAAGAGAAAACCGCTCAGACCACGGCGGCAGCGAAGCGTGACGCCAAGGCAATTGCTGAAGGAATCAAAGAAGGCTGGAGTCGCGATAAACCTCTCGACTTGAACTCTGCCACCAAAGAGCAGTTGGAAAGCCTGCCAGAAATAAGCGCTACTGAAGCAGACAAAATGATCGCTGCCCGTCCGTATGACGGTCCTCGCGATCTGGTCACTCGCCACGTTTTGTCGAACGCTCAATACGAGAAGATCGCGGATCGGATCACGGTGAAGAAGTAATTCCTGCAGGGTATTCCTTACGTTCCAGACTTTTTCTGGTACACGCGCACGTAATCCACCAGCATGGTTTGTGGGAACTTGGAGGTCACGTCCGGGTTCCCGGGCCAATCCCCTCCGACCGCCACATTGAGAAGCATGTAGAAGGGATGGTCATAAACCCACTTCGTGTTCTTCGGAAGTTCTGCAGGCGTGCGTGTGGCGTATAAATTGTCGTCCACGTAGAAACGAATTACGTTCGGTTCCCATTCGACCGCATACACGTGGAATCCGTCGGCAAAAGCCTTGCCCTCGGGCAGCGAAAACGGCGAACCGATGCCTTTGTCACCCGAATACCCCGGACCATGGATGGTCCCGTGGACAGTGGACGGCTCCTTGCCAATATTCTCCATAATGTCGATTTCGCCGCCATTCGGCCAGTGATCGGGATCCGCGCCCATCATCCAGAACGCTGGCCATATGCCTTGGCCACGAGGAATCTGAATGCGTGCCTCAAATCGTCCGTACGCCTGCTGAAATTTCCCTTGAGTCTTCAGTCGCGCCGAAGTGTAGCCGCGGAATACGCCCTCATTGTCGCTGTAACCCTCCCGACGCGCCGTGATCGCCAGATTGCCATCCTGGATCTGCACGTTTTGCACGCGATTGGTGTAGTACTCAAGCTCGTTGTTTCCCCAGCCGTTGCCGCCCGTTTCGATAACCCACTTTGCGCGGTCGGGGGTGGACCCGTTGCCACCGTTGAACTCGTCACTCCAAGTGAGAGTCCATGAAGAGCGATCTACAGGCGCCGTGGCCTGCTGATTTGTCGCACATGTTAGGAGGAGGCAGGAAAGGATGAAGGTGAACATCCGAACATTATGCCCCTTCCCCAGAAAACGTCACAGGTGGGAGCCGTGAACCGATACCTGAAGTCGACCCATTTTCACGACTTCACGGCATTCTCAATGGCATCCAAGGCGGCATACGCGCAAGCGAAGCCGACTGCCCGATAGCTTTCGAACTGCTCCTCGTCGAAAAACTGATCCACGGTGGACTGGTGGGGAAAATTTTGGGTAGCCCGGGCGTACGCGATTACGTCAGCCGGCATTTCGGTGCTCAGGCACGGCTTGATGTAGATAAATATGCCAGAGCGGCCATCGGGGTAGGTAATCGTTCCAACCGAATACGGTGACTTGCTCACGCGAAGTTCGCCGAAAGCCCACGGCGCTGGCGGTCGAATTTCGCTCAGGTCGATGTCAATCAGGGTGTCGAAGTCGACGCGGCACTTCTCAACCAGACGGATCAAGTCGGTGCAGGAATAGACAGGGTCGGCTCCTGAATCGCACGCGATAATCACGCGGCAGCGGCGGCGAATCAGTTCGTAAACAGCCAGATTTTCGAAGTGGCCGCCATCGGAGAGATACACTTCTTCGGCATTATCTGTAGTAGCACCGGTTAACTCGTTCATCAGCGCAATCAGTGACGAGCGCGGGTGCCCCGCTTCCCACCATCCCTTTGTCCTCGGATTCCCGAGCCACCATCCGAGGCGAACACTGAAGACGGTCAAGAGGAACGACACCGCAGGCTTCGTGTAAAAGCCCATATTTGGGCTGGCGGCGGCCCCGGAGATCGCCATTGCCGTTCCCAAGCGAACTCCGCGATATTGCCAGCTTAACCAGGAGCTGTGCCGGGTCTCACGATAGGCAGGATCATTGGGCACCCCATTTCCGAAGCCCGAATACAACGGGGTGAATGCGAACGATCGTCCCTTCCGCGCCTGCAACGCCAGATCATTGGCTTTCACGGCGTTGAGCGTGGCGTTCACAATATGAAACGGCGCTGCGGCGTCGATCAGCCCCTCCATCGGAATGTTGTCATTGTCGTCGAACCCTGTGAATGGCTGAGCATGTCGGTCTGGATTGGTCGCGCCCAGATAGCATCGCACTAGGCGATTGCGATACGCGTTGTGCAGCGAGAATTCATTCACATCCACACGCCAGCCGAGAAAGAGCGCCAAGCCCAGAAGCAACCCGCACAGTAAAGCCAGTGGCGCCAAGTTAGCGAACTGAGATAGGGCGCACCAATACTGACAAGTATTGCTCCCTATCTCCACGGTGCTTGCCCGAGGACTTGAAGTAACTAGCGGTGCGATCAGGTACGCGAGATAGGAGAGCAGGATTAGAAGCCCTACGACGAAGACCGGGGGAGCTAGGCGAGCCCACTGGTCCTTGCTGAGATTTGGTCCACTGGGCGGCGGCGCAGCTCCGGGTGGACTACCTGTGTCGGCGCCCTTCGCAAAAAACAGTCCCCGCAGGGTGACGAATATCCAGCCGACCATTCCACCGGAAAGACCCAAGGAACTCAGAATCTTCCAGATCCATCCGCTCCAAAATCCCGGCTGACTAACGGCTCGATGCCAGATCAATTCCACAAAAAGGGGAACGTACAGAGCTGCCAAGCACAGCACGAATCCGTACAGCGTGATCGCAAATACAACGCCGCCCAGTCGCGCCCACCACTCGCGGATGCCATCGCCGAATGAGCGTCCCACAAGCCCCAAGTGCAGGGACCCTGTGAACAGAACGAGGGCCACCGTCAAAGGAACGCCGAACGTCATTGCGAACCAGACATCGCGAGTGGCAAGAATCTTAGTTCCCAGTGCGGTAAAGGCTCCCGCCACCAAACCAATGGGGGGGGCCCAAAACACAGGAATCCATTGAATGAAACTCTTCCGTTCACTCGAAAGAAGGGTCCCGATCACCCAAAAGACTGTGTAGACACCAGCCGAGGCCAGCCACGCGAGAATCAGATTTCGCCACCCTTGGAACGCAAAGGGCAGCAAGGCTCCGGGTCGGGACAAGTGCCAGACCGCAATCGTAAGCGAAAAACAGAATGCGTGCTGGGGGATCGCGATCCACTGAACCACCCTTTTCGCAGAGTCCGATGTGGCCGGAACGATGTTGCCGGAAATTCGGATCAAGACCCAGATCAGCAGGACGAGCGCGCCGCCACCGATGATGTATCCGATACGCCGCTCATGATCGGGATAGATGAGCGCCAATCCGATGACCCGCGGGGCCAACAGCACAGCGAACATGAGAGAGATCAAAATGCTCTGATTCAGCAGAAGATTCCGCAAATAGGTGCCGACGAACGCTAACGTATCGCCGCTCAACACCCCTAATCGCGGCGTTAGGTAGTTGCTGTATTGCCGTAAAAACCGGATTTGGCCGGGTTCAGGAGCATCCCCGATCTGGCTCGTATGTGGTCCCAGTTCCTTCTCAATCTCCCCGATGTGATTGCCTTGCGGGTTGGCACGCTTGATGTGGTACGCCCAAGAGCTTAGCCAGGATCCGATATAGCCGCCACCTGAGACGGTGGAAAGGTAGTCCAACCACCGCAGCAGTTGACGCCCGGCCAGGGCCTCGATGACTCCAAGATTGAAGGTTGCGCTCCGGATCCCTCCACCGGAGAAGGCGAGGCCAATTAGATCGCTTCCGGCTGAGCGCCCCCGGCGATCAACAGGAACCTGGCGCCCGGCCCGGCTTTCCCGCACCCGTTCTACCTCGAGAGGAAACACCTGCGCGAAGGATAGGCTGTTATTCGGCTCGTCGGAAGGTGTACGCTGCATGTGGATTCGTGTGTGACCCCGAAAGCGCGGCTGAACAATCTTAGGCTGGTAGTGAAGGTAAGGGTCCGATCGTTACATCGTCGCGCTATTGCCCTTGATTCACAACAGCTTGGCGCATGGGCTTCGGAGCGTGATGCAAGTGATTGCGGTCACGGACGAAATCCATCCCGGCACGTCAATATAGAATCGTTGTAACTCGCCGGAGTTTACCCTCATGACACATACCTTCCGGGGATGGCGATGGCCGATTTTGGTCTTTCCGGTGGCGACTGTCATCTTTTTGGCCGGATGCGAGAAGAAGGAGCAAGCCCCAGCCGCACTGTCCGCCGCCGCCCGACCCGCTGCGCCCGTCGTAGTTGCGACTGTCGAACAGCAAGACATTCCGGTTCAGATTCACGCCATCGGCAACGTCGAGGCCTACCAGACCGTATTCATACGGTCCCAGGTCAACGGGCAAATTCAGAAGATCATCTTCAAAGAAGGAGACGACGTTCGCGAAGGCCAACTGCTATTTCAGTTAGACAAGAAGCCCTTTCAGGCCGAACTAGAGAGAGCTGCTGGCCAGCTGAAGCGCGATCAGGCCCAGGCAGAAAATTCGCGTATTCAGGCAGACCGCTACTCGGACTTGGAAAAGCAAGGAATCGTTGCACGCGAGCAGGCCGATCAACTGCGCGCCCAGGCGAAAGCTGAGGCCGCGGCCGTCGAGGCAGACAAAGCCGCGCTGGATGCTGCGCGCGTCCAACTGCAGTACACCGACATCCTCGCTCCTATTAACGCCCGCGCTGGCGTCCTGATGATCAACCTCGGGAATCTGGTGAAGGCGAACGACACGCCTTACCTTGTGCAGTTGAATCAAGTCACTCCCATCTACGTGACCTTTTCCGTGCCAGAGGGGAACCTGGATCGGGTACGACAGCGTTACGCCTCCGGACAGTTGAAAGTGCTGGCTCTACCCAAGGGACAGGCTGATCACCCGGTCGAGGGCAAACTTACTTTCATTGACAATGGAGTCGACACGACGACGGGCATGTTCAAGCTGAAAGGCACCTTTCAAAACAAGAACCGACGCTTGTGGCCAGGACAGTTCGTCGACGTGGCTTTGGAGCTTTCAACCCAGAAGAATGCAATCGTGGTCCTCACCAAGGCCATTCAGAACGGCCAACAGGGAGACTACGTCTACGTCGTTAGGGCAGACAGCACCGCCGAATCGCGCCCAGTCAAGCAAGCGGGAGCCTACCAGAACCTGACGCTCATTTCTGATGGACTGAAGGCCGGCGAGCAAGTCGTCGTGAACGGCCAGATGCGCGTAGCTCCGAACTCAAAGGTTGTCGTGCAAAGCACTATGCCGACTCAAACCAACACCGCTGCTGCCGGTGCGCCGGCCGGAGGCGGATTGTGAGGCTGTCGGATCTTTTCATCAGTCGCCCGATCATGACCACACTGGTCATGGCGGCGATTCTCGTCTTCGGTCTCTTTGCCTACCAGTTGCTGCCCGTCAGTGATCTGCCGAACGTGGACTTCCCCACCATCCTGGTGAGTGCGTCCTTGCCAGGCGCCAGCCCCGACACGATGGCTTCGTCGGTGGCGACTCCACTCGAGAAACAGTTCTCCACAATCGCCGGCATCGACTCGATGACGTCCACGAACTCTCTGGGTCAGTCCAACATCACGATCCAGTTCAACCTGAGCCGCAGCTTGGACGGCGCGGCGCTGGATGTGCAAGCAGCCATCACTGCAGCAGGTGGGCAATTGCCACCCGAAATGCCAACGCCGCCAACTTTCCAGAAAGTGAACCCGGCGGATTCTCCCATCCTGTATCTGGCGATGAGCTCGCCCACCCTCCGGTTGTCTGACGTTGATGAGGCTGCCGAGACGACGATCGCCCAGAACGTCTCGATGGTTCCCGGCGTCGCCCAGGTGATGGTCTTTGGGGCGCAGAAGTATGCTTTGCGCGCGCAGCTCGATCCAAGTCTTCTTGCCTCACGCCAGATTGGCATCGACGAAGTTAGCGCGGCGTTGCAGTCGGGCAACACCAACCTGCCGACCGGCACTCTCTACGGACAGAACCACACCTTTACCATTCTTTCCAACGGTCAACGCCTGAATTCAGAGCAATTCGGGCCCATGGTGGTCGCCTATCGGAATGGTTCACCCGTCCGTCTGAACGAACTCGGGCGAGTCACCGACAGCGTGCAGAACGACAAAACGGCCAGCTGGTATAACGGCGTTCGCGCCATCGTGCTAGCCATCCAAAAACAGCCGGGTACGAATACCGTAGAAGTGGTTGATAGCATCAAGAAATTACTACCCCGCCTGCAGGAACACATTCCTGCCGCCATCCAGATCAATACGCTCTACGATCGCTCCGTTTCGATTCGTGCTTCTGTCGACGACGTGAAGTTCACCTTGTTACTGACCATTGGGCTCGTGGTTTTGGTGATTTTCATTTTCCTGCGCAACCTGTCGGCGACCATCATTCCCTCGCTAGCTTTGCCCATGTCCATCATCGGAACATTTTCGGTGATGTACCTGCTCGGCTACAGCATTGATAACTTGTCGCTGATGGCGCTCACCTTGTCGGTGGGATTCGTGGTCGATGATGCGATCGTCATGCTGGAAAACATCGTCCGCCACATGGAAATGGGGAAGAAGCCAATGCAGGCAGCACGCGACGGCGCCGGCGAGATCGGCTTCACCATCCTTTCCATGACACTCTCCCTGGCCGCCGTCTTCATTCCTCTGTTGTTCATGGGTGGGATCATCGGACGCTTGCTCCACGAATTTGCCGTCACGATCGGCGCTGCCATCCTCGTCTCAGGATTCGTATCGCTGACTCTGACTCCCATGCTCTGCAGCCGGTTTCTCCGTCATCAGGAGAGCGCCGCGCACGGACGGATGTTTAATCTAAGTGAACGCGTTTTCGCCGCCTGGTTACGCGGATACGATCGCAGCCTCAAGGTGGTTCTTCGCCACAAGTTCGTGACGTTGATGGTGTCGTTGGTCGTGATCGGCCTGACTTTCTATCTGTACACGATCTCGAAAACCGGATTCATCCCTGACGAAGATCAGAATCTCGTCTTCGCTTTCACGGAAGCACAACAAGGCGTCGCCTTCCAGGACATGATGCAGCTCCAACAAAACGTCGCCGAAGTGGTGCGTACCGATCCGAATGTTTTGAACGTGATGTCGGCGATCGGCAGTCCCATCAATCAAGGCCGCCTTTTCTTCCGCCTGAAGGACAAGAAAGACCGCGTGAATCGCATGACCGCGATGGACGTGATTCAGGAACTTCGTCCCAAGGTGTCTCAGATTCCCGGTATCAACGTCTTCATGCAGATTCCACCGACCATTCGCATCGGTGGAACGCTCACCAAGTCGCAATACCAGTACACGCTGCAGTCGCCTGACACGGCCGAGCTCTATCAAGCTGCGCCAAAGCTCGAGAGCGCCCTGCGCGCGCTTCCGGAATTGCAGGACGTTACCAGCGACCTGCAGGTTAAGAATCCCCAACTCACCGTACAAGTCGACCACGACAAGGCCTACGCCTTGGGACTGACGCCGGCCCAAGTATCGAATGCTCTCTACTACGCATACGGCACTCGGCAGATCAGCACCATCTACACTCCAAACAACGAGTATTACGTCATCATCGAGCTGTTACCCGAATATCAGAACAATCCCGATAAGCTGGCGCTGCTCTATGTGCGTTCCGGTTCGGGAAAGCTGATTCCACTCGATACCGTCGCGAAGCTTGTTCCATCCACCGGACCGCTGATGGTCAATCACCTCGGTCAGCTGCCCGCTGCAACCATCAGCTTCAACCTGAGGCCCGGAACAGCGCTGGGAGACGCGACCCGCCTGGTCGAGAGGGAAGCCAATCGCACTCTGCCGCCAGATATCCAACGGACCTTCCAGGGGGCGGCCCAAGCCTTCCAGAACTCGTTCACCGGCATGGGCCTGCTGCTGCTCGCGGCCATTCTAGTGATCTACATCATCCTTGGAATTCTGTATGAGAGTTTCATCCACCCGCTGACCATTCTTTCCGGCTTGCCTTCAGCCGGGGTTGGCGCCCTTCTCACTCTCACGATCTTCCACCAGGAACTGAATCTCTATTCCTTTGTCGGAGTCATCATGTTGATCGGCATCGTCAAGAAGAACGCCATCATGATGATCGATTTTGCTCTCGAAGCAGAACGGACCGAAGGTAAGAATCCGGAAGAATCCATCTACCAGGGTGCCCTGGTCCGCTTCCGTCCCATCATGATGACAACCATGGCGGCCCTGATGGGCACACTGCCGATCGCGGTTGGCTTCGGAGCAGGCGCCGATTCGCGGCGAGGCTTGGGCCTGGCAGTCGTAGGAGGCCTGCTGTTCTCGCAGGTAGTGACGCTCTATATCACGCCCGTGTATTACGTATATCTCGACCGGCTACAGCGACGATTCGGAAGACGCCGACCCGGGCCAAAATCCGAGCTTCGCAAAGAGGAAAGATTCAGCGAGCCAGTTCTGGCGGGCCAGAATCGATAGCCACCCGTTACGCGAACCTGTCACAGCGGTACGGGAACGGCAACGTCGAACTTTGAATAGTACTTTTTCACGTCGCCCGCCCCGTACTTCTTACGAAACTTATCGACCACCGACGCCACCTGCTGGGGGTCGGTGATGGAAATCGCGTTGAATTCGGCTCCCACACCCCGTGCATCGATCCGAATCTTCGGGTTCTTGAGCACGTTCTGGTACCACTGCGTATCGGATCCTTGCACCGGCAAGAGATAAAGCTGGTCACCTTCCAGAACGAACCAGACTGGGTTCGAAATCTTGCGCCCTGACTTTCTACCGGTAACAGTGATCTTAATTTCGCGATAACGGGAGAGACGGTCTTTCAGAGAATCATTCCCCGTTGCCATATGCACTCCTCGCGGGCTGCTAACTTAAGAATTGTGACGAATGGCATTACATAGGATGCCTTTCGCCGCATTTCGCATAAGTTTTCGTCTTGTACACCTCTCAGCGGCCGGTCATTTGTTCGATGTGTTCGGGGTAGCGGGCCCCTTCCACGTGGATTTTTGAGGAGGCGTTTTCGATTTTTCTGTATGTCGTCGGACGTGAGCTCGACCGCTGCGGCTCCGATGTTTTCTTCAAGACGTTTCAGCTTGCTTGTGCCCGGAATCGGAACAATCCATGTTTTCTGTGCAAGCCGCCAAGCCAGAGCGATCTGAGCCGGCGTTGCCTTCTTCCGTTCTGCGATCTTGCCCAGCAGGTCCACCAGCGTCTGATTCGCGTTACGAGCCTCTGGAGTGAAGCGAGGAAGGTGATTGCTGTAAAGGAAGGTCTGGACTAATGAAAACTTTTCGCAACCTGAAAACCTTTTGCCTGGTCATCTCTGCCAGCGGCCGTTGCTTGCTTCATCGAGTTGCCTATAAGCGTCTTTACTTCGGGGTTCTTCCACAGCGCATTGAACAAATCAGCCAGCGGCTGGATCCGATCAGCCAACAGCTCGACCACAACCGCCAGCAGATTATCAGACTTGATGATAGCCGGTTAGCCCGCGCTCTGCGTTTCCTGCGCCTGATCGCTTCGCGGGACCCGCTTCATTGAAGCCCGCTGCTGGTCTAACAGACGCGTTAATTCCGTGGCCAGGGCAAGCAGCCTAGCCGGATCTTTTTCCTGCTGAAATTTGTTCGCTGATCTTTCGGATTGCATCATTCGCAAGGTCCATAGCAGCACCTCGTAAACAATGAGGTAACGAGTTAAAAAAATTTTGCCAAAGGCAGAATTGAACGTCAAGAGGCAGAATACTTGAGAAATAGTCTGGTTTGCTGTCGGTAGCGTAACAAACAGAAAACGCGCGAAACCTGGAGAAGACGCTCCTCGGACT
>Ga0075424_100003849_pt1 | contig 14100 bp, 13 predicted proteins | sample SoiMethybrSBSTD3_FD_75301 | JGI IMG/M metagenome (GOLD analysis project Ga0075424, IMG submission 75301) | Bulk soil microbial communities from a Populus tree surrounding site in Tennessee, USA - Soil MetaG P. TD hybrid SBSTD3 | ecosystem: Environmental > Terrestrial > Soil > Tree plantation... | reverse complement strand
GACGACAAAGACCGACGGGTGCTGGTCGTACATTCGTCCTACGTAAACAGGGGATGAGGAAATTTCGGAGCGGCAAAAGCTATAGGGATTGGTGCGGAACGCCTGATCGACGATGACCTCGTTCTTTTGGCGGTGAAAACCGGATCCGGAGTAGGTGAAGGTGAGCGTATTGGAATCTTCCGAAGAGAGTTGCGTGAGCCCCTCGATGTCTTTGTTCTGAATGGCGAGAACCGCATCCAGGATAAGCCCGGGAACCAACCGTACTTTGGCAGAAGCCTGAGCGGCGCGCTGCTTAGCGGCTTCATCCGGCGGGAAATCACGACACTTCTCAAGGGGAAAGGCAAAGCGATCCGGATCAGGCGTCGTTGACTTGGACTTGGTGGTGCTGGTGAAAGACTTGCGAAAGGAACTTACGGCTTTGTAGCAGCCGCGCGCGAGTAGCAAGAGAACAACGACACCGATCAGAAAGAAGACGACGAGGATACGCGTGCCCGTGCCGCCGCGCTGTCCGCGCCAGCCTGGTTTGTAAGGAGGATTCATTTGTCACCGCAGGCGTTGATGTCGGGCTCACGGTTTACCAGCTCTTTCTTGAAGATGATGATTTCCTTGTCGCCGATTTTTCTGCCGAGGAAGTAGGCGTCGGCGCCGCCCTTGAATTCGAGAAGGAGGCGAGAGAGTTTGCAGGGAATCATGCCTGCGGAGCCTTGCGCGGTAACGGTCGCGACGGCAACGTTCTGAACGTTCGCCGAGGCTTCGGTCTTGAAAGATTTGTCGAGTTGTTTCTTCGCCCATTTGCCGACGTTGGTTTTGGAGAGGATGTCGGACATGGAGTCCGCGAGAGCAGAAGGCAACGCGCTGGCGGCGACATCGACCACGGATTCGGTGCCGAGGCTGAGGGTAATTTTGGGCACCGCCATGCCGACAAGAATGGCGTGCGGCGCGATGGAGACGCTGAGCATCTGCCCGAGGCTGCCGTCGCCGGAAAGAGTGCCAGGCGAAGCGCTGGCCTGGCCGGATTTGACCGTGATGCCTTCATCTCCGTTGTAAGTAATGTGAAAGCTGCCTTTCATGGTTTCGTTTTTACCGCCGAAGCCAGGTTTCAGGATCAAATTGGCATTGATGGTCAAAACGAAAGGAATGCCGCCGATAGGCATCGGAGCTTTGTACAGCGGTGGGAGCTTGATATTGGGGACGTCCACGCCGACGGCGCTGCCGGTGCCGCGGCCACCTTCAAAGTTGATGTCGAGCTGGCCGTTCATGCCCTGCGCGTCGTAGCTGAAATTTTCGAGAGAGCCGTTCTGGACGTGCATATCGGCGGCGCTGAAGAAGTCTCTGAGAAAACCCTTGGCGTCGACGTTGACGATGAGGGTGTCGAGTTCCTTGTGAACCGCGAAAAACATGTCCAAACGATTGGAGCTGGGCGTGGCGTTGATCTTGTAGTCCCAGCCATCGAGCTTACCGGAGAGGTTGATGACGGTTCCCGCAGCGTAGGCAGTTTGTTCAGGATTGAGGCGCGACGCGGCGGCGCGGAAGAGGCTTTGTCTCGGAGCCGCGGGCACATCATAGTGCGCTTTTTCGGCGCCGAAGCGGACAGGGACCTTCGGAGTGTATCGTGCCGTTCTGAATGAGGTCGGTGATGCCGGCGCGGTCGGTGTTGACGACGAAATGGCCGTCTCGCGTCGCAGTGGAGAGAACGGAGCGGACGGCGAGATTTTCCAAAAACATTATGCTGCCTTGGTGGAGGGAGGATAGTTTAGCGTCGGGATTGTCGAAGACGAAGACGTTGCCGTCGGAACTGACGCTTTTGAGACTGGCGCGCCAGGAAGATTCGTCGACACGAACGGTTTCGGGCGTGTAGCTGACGTCAAAGACCGTACCGGGGACGTCGCGAAGGTCTTTGTAGGGGTGAGCGACTGGCGCGGCTGAAGCGGACTGCGACTGGCCGGCGGCTGATTTGGATTTCGAACAGGAGGTAAAACAAAGGCAAGAGACAACAGCGCAGACTGCCAGAATCCGCGAGGTACGAACGCTCATAGCACCACTCCAGGTTTTGGGTGCCCTCGAAGTGCAGAGAAAATAACAAGGACAAGAGCGATGGTCAACGAGGAGTTTGCGAAACTGGACATACAGGAGCGCCGATCGGCCTGAGGCGTACTGCAGTTGAGATCCGGTCGGCGAAGCCTTTCGGCTTCGCCTCAGGATGGAGAGCTTGCGAGTTAGTGATTGTGAGCGACGGCGCCGAGATTGGAATCGGCAACCGTTTCGGATGAGCTGAGATAGGTTCGAGAGATGCGGTCGTGCCAGGTTAGCTCGTCTTCATCCCATTGCACCCAGACATAACCGAGGAAAAAAGTGCCGGCGGAAAGCATGTAACCGGCCGCGCGGAGCAGGAGCTGTCGCGGCGAAGGCTCTCCGCCGGAAAAATCAACGACACGCAGGCCGCGCAGCATCATGCCGGGCGTGGTCCCTCCAAAGACCGTGAACAGCGCAAAGTATTGCAGATAGACAATCGCGAAAGCCGTTGCGTAGACGGCAGCGTTGAGCTTGCTGAACGCGAACTGTCCGCCGAGCGAGCCGAACAGGGCGAGGAATCCTCCGCAGGCGAATGCGAGGCAGGCGGCATCAATAAGTCCGGAAAGCCGGCGTTCTTCGATTGACGCGACGGGATATTGGCCGGTGCGGTGTTGGACGAAGTCCTGCTGTGACTCAGTCCTCGCGGCTTGTTGGTGAGATTGAGGCCGCGCGCTTTGACCGGCTGGTTCGACGGGGAGGGAAACGTCGATGAACATTTGCGCGTCGTCAGCGGGCTTGCGAGAGGCGGTGCGGCCGATCGCGATCGTAAAGGAAAAGTCGTCGGGTGTTGCGGAAGCCGCCGGAATGGAAGGCTGTTCGGCGACCGCGATGTTGATACCGGGAACGGGGATTTCGGCGGCGCGTTCGAACGGCAGCTCGGACTGGTCCTCGCTGGGCTCAGTTCGGCCGCGGCGCGCGCGATAAGACGCGAGGCGCTGCGAGACTTCGCCGCGCCAGGCGACGCTAGCATCAGTCGTTAGGGTTGAGTTTCCGCCGGACCAGCTAGCGGGCGATTCCATTCGGGAATCACAGAAGGTACAGGCCCGTGCCCCCGAAGGGAGAATCGAGCCACACTGCAAGCATGTTGTTGTCACCGGTGCGTTTTGCGCTGCGGACGCTTCCACTCCGGTGTGGAGTGAACCATAAGGAGCATAACACGATGCTCGGTAGCGGAGGACGGAATGTTCGGGATTTTCGCGCGTGTTGCGAGAAGAGAGAATGGTCAAAATTTTGCAAAATTGGCTGAAACCTTAAGGGCGGAAGGGCATCCAACGCGGCGGAAGCGGCGTAATATGAGGCAAAGGGGAAACCCAGGCGCCGCCCAGGGGTTCTAATCTAGAGATGGTGATCAAGTCAAAATCCGGGTCGGAATTGAGCCATGTCGACGTTACTCCCAAGGACGTTTACCTTAATCGGCGGAAGTTCCTGCAAGGTTTAGGGATCGCCGGAGCAGCGGCAGTGGCGGGCGAGAGGTTGTATTCGGCATTGGCGCCGGACGTTGCGCTTGCCGGAACGAAACTGACAACCGTGAAAAGTGCATACACGGTGGACGAGAAAATCTCGTCTATGAACGACGTAACGCACTACAACAATTTTTATGAATTTGGCACGGATAAGGGAGATCCCGCCAAGAACGCGCAGAAATTGCGCACTTCGCCATGGACGGTTTCCGTGGAAGGCGAAGTAAAGACGCCGCGCAAGTTTTCCATGGACGAAATTCTGAAGCTGGCGCCGCTGGAAGAGCGAATTTACCGGCACCGCTGCGTGGAGCGGTGGTCTATCGTCGTGCCGTGGATCGGGTATTCGCTGAGCACGATCTTGAAGCTGGTGGAGCCCACGGAAAAGGCGAAATACGTGGCGTTTCAGAGTTTCTTCGATCACAACGAAATGCCGGACGCGAAATTCACCGGGCTTGAATATCCTTATGTCGAAGGCTTACGGCTGGATGAGGCCATGCACCCGCTGACGCTGCTTTGCGTCGGCATGTACGGAGAGACGCTGCCGAATCAGGACGGCGCGCCGGTGCGTATGGTCGTTCCGTGGAAGTATGGCTACAAGAGCATCAAGTCCATCGTAAAAATCAAGTTAGTGAAGTCCGAACCGCCCACCACGTGGAATATGCAAGCGCCGAATGAGTACGGCTTTTATTCGAACGTGAATCCCAACGTCGAGCATCCGCGATGGAGCCAGGCAACCGAACGCCGGTTGGGCGAGATCTTCATGCGCAAGACGCTGATGTTCAACGGCTACGCGGATCAGGTGGCGTCGCTGTATTCCGGCATGGACCTGAAGAAGTTCCACTGAGGACAGCGGCGTGCGTCAATTTCTTGCCGGCAAGTGGGCGAAAGTGTTGGTTTTTACTTTGTCGTCGTGGCCGGTCCTTTTTATTGCCTGGCGGACCTACCGGGGCGAGCTGACCGCGAATCCTGTCGAGTTCTACCAGCACCAGACCGGCGACTGGACGCTGCGTTTCCTGGTTTTCACGCTCTGTATCACACCGTTCCGCAAGCTCTTCAATCTGCCTGAACTGATTCGTTTCCGGCGAATGCTCGGCCTCTTCGCATTTTTCTACGTTTGCTTGCACTTTTTCACCTACCTCGGCCCCGATCAGAGTTTTTCATTGTCGGGAATGTTGCAGGACGTGGCGAAGCGTCCCTTCATCACGGTGGGCTTTGCGGCCTTTGTGCTCCTGATTCCGCTTGCGATTACGTCAACGGCGGGATGGGTTCGACGGCTCGGCGGCAAACGCTGGCAAATGTTGCATCGCGCGGTTTATGCGGCTGCCGTACTCGGCGTAATTCATTACTACTGGCTGGTGAAGTCAGACATCAGGAAGCCGGTGTTTTACGGCGCGTTGGTAGGAATTCTGTTGGCTTGGCGTATCTGGTCGTGGATGTCAAAGAAAAAGGCCCCCGCCGCAACAACGGTGACGCAACCGAGTCCCGCCAGGAGCAACTGAGACCTTTTCGAGGCGTTCAGTGAATCGTTGCAGATTCGCCGTTCGAAGGAGCTGGCTCCGCGAACTCCAGCCCCCAGAAGTGGGGAGCTGGCGTAAGGAACTCAATTCCCACCCGCTGGCCCCCTTCGCAAAGATCGCCCAAAAAAACAATCCGGCACTCGACCTCTTCCTGGGTCTCCGGATTCGTGATCGTCAGCAACTCGCCATTGTCCACTTCGTGTTTCAAGGTCAGGAGTCCGCCGTGCGCGCTGACCACAAGTGTCTGGCACGTTTCACGGAATTTTTTGCCATTGTGAGCGCGTCCCTGCGCCTGCATCTTCATCTTGCGGAAGATACGAGCGCTGCGCCGGGGAGTGGAAAACTCGACGGTGGTCATCATGCTTTCATCATCGAAAAGCCGGGCTTGAGGGTCAATTGGGCTACCGGGCAGGTGTATCGGATTGAGAAATGGTACGCCCTTCGCTTATTCTTGGGAGTGGGCGGTCTTACCATTGAAAACTGGCATAAACTGGCGGGGATCTGGGTCCGATCGTTCATACTTCTCCGCAACATTTTCACGCCCAAATCCGTAAGTTATTCTGGAAAGGACTAGTACTTTTCTTCTGTCCCCTATGACTTTGGCTGAATTTATTGATGGTCGCCGCGACCAGCATCTCGCCGAACTAAACGAGTTTCTTCGCATCCCCAGCGTCAGCGCAAAATCCGAACACAAGCCGGATGTAGAACGCGCGGCGCGATGGGTAGCGGACAACCTCCGCTCCGCTGGATTCAAGAGGGTGGAGATCGTGCCCACGGCGATGCATCCGCTAGTCTACGCGGAATCGCTTGAAGCACCCGGAAAGCCGACGGTGCTTTTCTATGGGCACTACGACGTGCAACCGGCTGAGCCGCTGCACTTGTGGACCTCGCCGGCTTTTGAACCGACTGTACGGAACGGAAACATCTACGCGCGCGGGACCGCCGACGACAAAGGACAGGTACATATCCACCTGAAGGCGTTGCAGGCGCTGCACGAACTGAATGGCAATTTTCCCATCAACATGAAAGTGTTGATTGAGGGCGAAGAAGAAGTGGGCAGCGTCAGCTTGTGGAACTTCGTCCAGAAAAACAAGGAAAAGCTGGCGGCGGACGCCCTCGTGGTTTCCGATACCTCCATGCTCGGCAAAGGAGTGCCTTCGATAACCTACGGTCTGCGTGGGCTGAATTATTACCAGGTGGAGCTGACCGGTCCGGAGCGCGATTTGCACTCAGGCGTGTACGGTGGGGCCGTACCGAATCCGCTGACGATCCTCACCGAGCTTTTCGCCAAGCTACACGACAAGAATTTCCGCGTGACCGTGCCCGGCTTCTACCATGGTGTCGCCAAAGTCTCCAGCAAAGAACGCAAAGCGCTGAACGCACTGCCGTGGAACAAGAAAGCATTCCAGCAAGCAGTGGGTGCGCCCGGATACTGCGGAGAAAAAGGTTTCACCACCGTCGAGCAGATCTGGATTCGGCCAACGCTCGAGCTGAATGGAATTTGGGGTGGCTACCAGGGCGAGGGCGCCAAAACGGTAATTCCGTCAAAGGCGTACGCGAAATTCTCCACACGGCTCGTTCCGGGGCAGGACCCTCAGCGCATCGCCAAGCTCGTCGAAAAGTATGTGCGTAAGCTCCTGCCAAAAACCGTGAAGTGCAAGTTCGACGTGTTAAGCACGGGCAAGCCGTGGGCAGCCTCGTATAGCGCTCCGATTTTTCAGAAGGCGCAAGCCGCGCTGGAAAAAGGCTTCAAAAGGAAAGCCGTCTTCATCCGTGAAGGCGGCTCGATTCCGTTTGTGACGCAAATGCACGACACCTTCAAGGTGCCGTGCGTGCTGATCGGCTTCGGCTTACCCGATGAGAATGCGCACGCACCGGATGAGCATCTGTACCTGGAAAACTATTTCAGCGGCATCAAGGCAATTGCGCACTTTTATCAAGACTTGGCCACCTCCTAATTGAACGCTCGGCCCGCGGCACCGGTTCAGGCTTCCGGGCCGCTTGCGGCTCGTTCCACGCGGAACAAATAGCAACCCGCGGTGGTGCTTCGCACGTGCACGTATCGGACTTCGGCCCTGTCGAAGATTTCTTGCAACGCTGCATCACCGTTGGTTTCCTTCAGCAGGCGTTCGCCAAGGCGCTCCCGGTTTTCTCCAAACGCTTCCAGCGTAAGTGGCTGGCCATGGTATTGCGGCGGAATCTGCCCATTTCCGTCGAACAGCGCGCAGGCTTCTGCATGGATATAGACCGGACCGGGGCTGGGCCGCACGCCTTGCCCATGGAACGCGTCGTAAGTGAACAGGATCAATTCTTCCTCCTGTGGCCGAATCAAATTGAGGCAATGCCGGCACGGCGCGCGTCCGGCAGCGGTTTCGCGGTGCGCTGGAAAGCCGTAGACGGGCGCTTTCATGCTCGCTCGCACAGTCTCGGCGATCGCTGTCGACATCGGCACAATTTTAAGTGTTTGCATGGAATCCTCGCTTTCACGTTCCTGACGAGGCCCAGTCTCGGGCAAATCGCCCTGGGCAATCTATCCGGTAGGAACGTCCAAATTTTCGCGAGGAGCACGAGACTATCGGCCGGCGAGAACGGCTTCGTTGTGTATGGCCACCGATCTGGGCAACGTGATAAGAAAAACGGGTGTTGGGGCATTCCGAATCCAGCGACAATTTCCCGCTGTGCGATTCGGCGATTCCCTGGGAATCGCTCAGCCCGAGTCCGGTTCCCGGACCTACTTCTTTGGTCGTGAAGAATGGCTGGCCCATCTTTTCCTGAACCTGCTCAGGTATGCCGCCGCCACTATCGCTAACCGAAATCTCCAGGTTCTCACCGCTGTCACGGACCGCGCGCTCGACCATCAAACAAATCAACTGCGGGAGGGCTCGCCAATGGGTTTTTCCTTTGAATTTGCAAGTGATGAGGAAATGCCGACTCCGCTCGCCGGCTGGGGAGTCCGCTGGTGCGAAATGGTTTGCGAGCACATGCGTGCCGGCATCGAATTCACGCACCTAAAAGTCTCGCTTGCGCAGGCCGGAAATACCGCTTAAACAGCGGTGTTTTCCACACCACCTCCGGAAAAATCGCATTTTTACGGCGTTTTTGCAGCGATTGCCCTTGCGTTATCGTGGCGTGTTCGCTATAGTCCCACACGGCCTGAGTTTTTTCGCCCGAAACAAGGGGTAGACGAAGAAATTCCGCGCTCGCCCCGAGTTCCTCGGGACGCAAAGAAATTACAGGAGGATAGGCAGACTAGATGGCAGCCAAGCCACTCAGCAAGACCAAGATCGTTGCGCACATCGCCGACAAGCTCGGCACACCGAAGAAGCAGGTAGCTCTGTTTTTCGAAGAGCTGCACAAGCTGGCGGTGAAGGAAGCCAAGGGCGGCGCGGGGAAGTTTGTCATCCCGGGAATCGGGCGCGTGGTCAAGGCGCATCGCAAGGCGCGCATGGGCCGCAATCCTCAGACCGGCGAAGCAATCAAGATCAAGGCAAAGACCGTGGTGCGCTTGCGCCCGGCCAAGGCCCTGAAAGACGCCATCCTGAAGTAGGGATTTCAGGTCTTGTTTTACAACTCCTTTTCTCAAGACCGATTTTTGGTCCTGAAACCCTGAGTAAAAAGACGGGCCCTCCCGCAAGGGAAGCATAGAAAAATTTGCCCCCGTGGTCACGGTAACCCCACGGGGGCTTTTTCTTTTGAGAAACGATTCTTCAACGCCCGACCAGAGCTACAGCGTCTTCACGTACGCAATCACGTCCTTGATCTGGTTGTCGTCAATCACGTCTTTGAACGGCGGCATCAACGAGTCGCCATTTTCAATCCAGATCTTCAGGTTCTCGTCGGTCACCTTGTTGTTGTTTACGGTAAAAGTGCCCCGCTTATTCAAGCCCTTGAGCCCCGGACCAATCTTCTTGGCGTCGCTGGTGTCGTAGTGGCAAGTGGAGCATTTCTGCTGGAACAAGTCCTTACCCCGCCCGACCGTCGCAGCGTCTGTCTTTCCCGCGGGCGCCTTCTTTGTCGTTTTTGTTTGGGCCAGGCTAACGCCAGCTACGGCGAGCGAGGTTCCGAGAGCGGCGATTCCAAATGCAGCCAGAATGCGATTCACGATTCTCTCCTGTTCGTTGTGCGTTGTGCGTAGGACGCTTCCTCACATCTATTCTCTCTATTTGACGCCCGAAAATGCAATTTTTTGTGCCCAGCGGCGATTTTCCGCTGCCCGGGACGCCCGCAGGCCGAAGTACAGGTTTCACCTTGCGCACAACTGGAACTTCCGTACCGTAGGCAGCGCGCGCTCCGAGTGGTAGAAATGGCCTCATGACTCAGGAGACCCTCACGCAAGCTTGGGAAGTCTTGCAGGACGCCTATCAGGCACAGATGGAAGGCGACTACGACCGCGCCGTGGAGCTGTATCAATCTTCATTGGATTTGCATCCCACAGCCGAAGCGCACACCTTTCTCGGCTGGACCTACCATTTCCAGGGCAAGCTCGAAGATGCCATCTCGGAATGCAAGCGCGCGATTGAGATTGATCCTGATTTCGGCAATCCTTACAACGACATTGGCGCGTACATGATTGAACAGGGCAACCTCGATCAGGCGATTCCGTGGCTGCAACAGGCGATCGAGGCCAGGCGCTATGAGCCGCGCCATTTCCCTCACTACAATTTGGGCCGCGCGTATCTCGGCAAGGAAATGTATTCGCAGGCCATGCGCTGCTTCCAGGAAGCGCTGGAGATCGAGCCGCGCTACGGGTTGGCGCGCCAGGCGCTCGATTCGCTGCGCCGCATGCTGAACTAGACTTTCGCCTGTTCAGGCGATGAGGGCTTCACCATTCGATCGTAAATCAGCAGCAGCACGGTCGTCATAAGTCCGACACCCGTAATCACGAACCACGTCCACTCCGGCCGGTGCCTGACTTCGCCAAAGTGATGCAGCACCTTCCCGCCGAACCAGCCGCCCACCAGTGAACCGATTCCCAGCGGCACAAACGCAAATCCCATGTACGTTCCCTGCTGTCCCGGAGGCGCCAGCCTCGAAACATATTCGTAATAACGCGGCTGATGCACGATTTCGCCGATCGCCAGGACCACGATGGCCGCCACCGCTCCCCATAGCGAAGGATGGAACGCCAGAATCAGCCACGAAATTCCCGTAATAAACGTGCCCAGAATGATCGCGCTGAACGCTGGGATTTTCTTGGTCAGATAGTTCACCAGAATCGTGCAAGCAATCACGATGATGCTGTCCGTCATCAAGATTCGCTCAACGTCGATGTCCTGGTTCACATACTCATGTAGATAGACCGGCATCACAATCCACTGCTGCCAGAACACAATCCAGTAACCCGTAAAAATCAGCAGAAAGAGCATGAACTTTGGATTGCCCAGCACCGTCCCGAAATTGCGCAGCGTTTCTGCGATGGTCGGAACCGGCGTCTCGTCAACTTTTTGCGGCTCACGGAAAAACACTAGGACAAAGAAAAACATGATAAAGACGGCCGCTGCTGCGATCAGGAAGATCTTTCCTGCGCCGAGATAGCGTCGCGCGAGCGATCCGGCGAACGGACCGAGCAACCCGCCAATGTTCACCATCGTGTAGTAAATGGAGTAGCCCAGCGAACGCATGTTTTCGCGCGAAGCGCGCGCCGTAGTGCCCACCACACACGGCTTCACAAGCGCAATTCCTAGTGCCGGCAAGATCAGAATGAAGCCCACGAACAGACTTAGCGGCATTGCATTGCGGACCGGCGAAAGCCACGGCGCTCCAATCGAGCCCAGCAAAAAGTAAGCGCCCGCAAGAATCGCATACGCCAGTGAAAGTGCTCTCCGAAATCCCAGTTTGTCTGCGATAGCCCCGCCAAAAATCGCCATGAACCAGACTGCACCGCCAAAAATGCCCGTTAGTGTGCCCGTCTGCTCGGTAGGAAAGCTCAAGGTCTCGCGCAAATAGTTCGCCAGTGAGGCAAACGCGCCGTAATATGCCAGCCGTTCGAAAATTTCGCTGATATTGGCCACCCAGAACGGCCGCTCAAATCCGCTCCGCACCTCTTCCAGGCGCTGCGCAAAACTCATGAACCCTCCAGCGATTGATCCACAAACGGCGCGCCGATGATAACAGAGACAGGATGCGCAAGCGGTTGCACTATGGTTCGCGGGAAGGAAACAAGAGGTCTCCGACTTTTTCCAAATTGAAACGGTCACGCCCTGATTCTCACTATTTAACGGCAGTAGTTGAATACGGGTGAAGGTAGCTTCCTGGAACGTCAGCCTCGCTTCGTAGCACGCCAAATCCTTATATGGGCTAAAGTTGAGACAAGTACTATACTTCCCTGCATTTGGAAGGAATTGGTACCGGCTGACAGCATTTCTTCCTTTATGCTGACCTGGCTAGAACGGTATGGACTACCCCGAAGCCAACAAGAAGGACGGCGCCGGTGTTCCTGGTCCGGTTGGTTCGCGCGCTCCCAGCAAGGGCGAAAGTTCAAGCGGTGATTTTCCGCAGGACGATGGCGCGACGATCTCCGGCGCCAATTCTGTTTCTACTCCTCCCGGAAGTGATGCATCTGAACAGGATGTGACGTTCGTCGACCTCTCCCCGTCGCCGACTGCGGGTCGGCCGCGCCAATCCTCGGTCCACGGAGGGCGAAATCGCCTTCGACCCGGCGACAGGTTCGGCAGTCGCTATGAAATTCTGCAGGTGCTCGGCGAAGGTGGCATGGGCGCCGTATACAAGGCACGAGACCGCGAAGTTGAGCATCTCGTCGCGCTAAAGCTGATTCGGCCCGAAATGGCGAACCATCCTGTAATCTTGGCGCGATTCAAGCAAGAGCTGCTGACCGCTCGCCAGGTTACGCACCGCAATGTCGTCCGCATTTACGACATAGCGGAGGCGGACGGCGCGAAGTACATCACGATGGAGTTTGTCGAAGGCAGCGACTTGCGGAAGCTGCTGCACGATGAAGGAAAGCTGCCTCCGGAAAAGGCGGTCGCGATCGTGCGCCAAATTTGCCAGGCACTGGAAGCGGCGCACGGAGCGGGCGTGATCCACCGCGACTTGAAGCCGGGGAACATCATGCAGGAAAAGAGCGGGCGAGTCCTGGTGATGGACTTTGGGTTGGCTCGTTCGTTGGAATCGGATGGGATGACGCAGTCGGGCATGCTGCTGGGGACGATCGAGTACATGTCGCCGGAGCAGGCGCTGGGCAAGCACGTGGACGCCCGCTCGGACATTTTCACGCTGGGGCTGATTTTCTACGAACTCCTGACGGGAAAGGTGCCCTACAAAGCTGATACGGCCATGGCGAGCCTGCTGCTTCGCAACCAGGAGCGGGCCGTGCCGGCGGCGGAACTGGACAGCACGATTCCGAAGGGGCTGAGCGACATTGTCAGTAAATGCCTGGAGCGCGACTTGGCCCGGCGCTATCAGAACGTGCAGGAAATCCTCACGGACCTGGGCGCGTGGGAGGGCAAGCGCCCGGTTTCCGCGTCGGTGTCGGCTGGCGCCGCGCCGAAGACGATTGTGATTCAAGTCGGTGGACGGGCGGCGCCGTGGAAATGGATCGGCGCGGTCGCGGCCGCCGTGGTGTTAGCGGCGGGCGGCTGGACGTTGAATGGCAAACTCGGCAAGAAGCCCGCGGCTAACGCGGCCACGGGTCCGCAGGTTTCGCTGGCGATTCTGCCATTCCGCAATAGTTCGGGAGATGCGAAGCTCGACTGGCTGGGAAGCACGGTGGCCGAGACGCTGAGCGCAGACGTGGGCCAATCGGCACAACTGCGGATGATTTCTTCAGATCGCGTCCATCAGATCTTGAGCGACCTGCGCGTTATGCCCGGAAGCGAGATTGATCCCGCGACAATGTCGCGGATCGCGGATTTCACGAGCGCGGACACCGTGGTTTCGGGACAGTTTGCGAAATTTGGCGACCAGATCCAAATCACCGCGACGCTGCGTGACGTGAAAAACCAAAAGAACACTTCGCTCAAAGCGGAAGCGGCGAACGAGAAGGTCCTGCTCCCGGCGCTGGAGCAACTAGCCAAGAACATCCAGCAGAACTTGTCGCTTTCTTCCGACGTTCTGCAGCAGCTGCGCGCAAAATCGTTCCGGCCGTCTTCGGATTCGCTCCCGGCGCTACGCAGCTACAACGAAGGGATGGAGCTGGCGCGGCAAGGCAACGCATTGGAAGCCGCGAAGAAATTCGAATCCTCGGTACAAGCCGACCCGAACTTCGCGCTGGCCTATTCGCGACTGGGCCAGAGCTACAGCACCCTGCGCAACGATGCGAAGGCGGTGGAAGCTTCGCAGAAGGCCACAGAGTTGAGCGATAAGCTGCCTGCGCCGGAACGGTATCTGATTCAAGCAAACCACGCGCAAGTCACGAACGATTACCGCAAAGCGCTTGAGTCCTACGAGAATCTGGAAAAAGTTTCCCCGGATGACTCCGACGTGCAGTTCCGGCTGGGCGAGCTGTATGAGTCCACGGGAGCCTTTGACAAGGCGCGTGGAGAATTAGCAAAGGTGCTGAGCAGCGATCCCAAACGCGTGGATGCGTTAATCGCGGCGGGGCGCGTGGAGATCAAGGGCGGCAATCCACAAGCCTCGCTCGATTTTCTCAACCGCGGCCTGACGCAGGCGATTGCACTGAATAATTCCGACGGCAAAGCGACAATTTTGAACGCCATGGGAGCTGCATACGAGCAGCTGAACAAACCGGATGATGCGATGCGGAACTATCAAGAATCGCTGAGCATCAAGCGCACCTTGAATCAGAAGGCGGGTGAGGCTCTGACACTCGGCAACATCGCACGTGTGCAGGCCAGCCTGGGCAGGCCCAACGAGGCATACAAGAGTTACAACGAGGCAGAGAAACTTCAGCGCGAGACCGCAGACAAGAAGGGACTTGGCGTGACGCTGATCAATCTGGGCCAGCTCTACACGGAGCGCAGCAAGTATGAAGACGCGCTCAAGGCCTTTAAGGAATCTCTGCAGATTCACCGCGAAATCGGCGACGAATACCGGCAGGCGCTCTGCCTGAACAACATCGGGAACGTGTATCT
>Ga0075424_100003845_pt1 | contig 14109 bp, 10 predicted proteins | sample SoiMethybrSBSTD3_FD_75301 | JGI IMG/M metagenome (GOLD analysis project Ga0075424, IMG submission 75301) | Bulk soil microbial communities from a Populus tree surrounding site in Tennessee, USA - Soil MetaG P. TD hybrid SBSTD3 | ecosystem: Environmental > Terrestrial > Soil > Tree plantation... | reverse complement strand
AGGAATGCTCAAGGACACGCTCGGCGCCGTGCACGAGCTTTACGAACGGATTGCTGCCTGAGCGGAGAGAGGGTTGACTAGGCGCTTGCCGCCTCGTCCTCTTCCTCTTCGGTCACGGCCTTGATGGGCAGCGTGCAGGTGACGGTGGTGCCCTGGCCCTCGCGGCTCTTGATCTGCAGGCTGCCGCCATGCAGCTCGACCAGCGCGCGCGAGATGGCAAGGCCAAGCCCGCTGCCCTGATGGCTCTTGGAGAACTGGTTCTCGACCTGCTCGAACGGGCGGCCAAGCTTCATGATATCGGCTTCGGGGATGCCGATGCCGGTATCCTTGATGGCGATGCGCACGAGGCCGCGGGTGCGCGACAGATGCACGTCGACGCTGCCGCCGTCGCGGGTGAACTTCACCGCATTGGACAGGAGATTGAGGAAGACCTGCTTCAGCGCACGCCGGTCGGCTTCGATCATCAGCCGTGAGGGCCCGTGGCGGGAGAGGCTGATATCGCGCTCGGCGGCGGCCTGGCCGACCACCTTCATGCTGTCCTCGACAATGTCGGCCACATCGACGTTGTCGATATCGAGCGCCATGCGGCCGGCCTCGATCTTGGACATGTCGAGAATGTCGTTGATCACCTCGAGCAGATAGGTGCCGCTGCCGTGGATGTCGCGCGCATATTCCTGATATTTGGGGTGGCCGAGCGGCCCGAATAGACCCTGCTCCATCACTTCGGAGAAACCGATCACGGCATTGAGCGGGGTGCGCAGCTCGTGGCTGATATTGGCGAGGAACTCGGATTTGGCGCGGTTTGCGGCCTCGGCGCGGTTCTTCTCCAGCGCGTATTTTTCCGCAAGATCGACAAGCTGCTGCTTCTGCTGCTCGAGCTCGCGGCGCGATAGCCTGAGCTCGGTGACGCTTGCCCGGAGCTGCTGCTCGCTGTCGGCGAGGCGCTGCTGGCTCTCTTTAAGGACGGTGATGTCGGTGCCGACGCTGACATAGCCGCCGTCCCTGGTGCGGCGTTCGTTGATGTGCAGCCAGCGACCGTCTTCGAGCTGCGCCTCATAGGTGCACGACTCTTCACCGTCGCCGTCCACCTTGATGCGTTTGCGAATGACGGGATCGGCAGCCGAGGCAATGACCGCCTCGTAGGTGGTGCCGGGCCTGATGGCCGCGTCGGGCAGCCCGTGGAATTGCTGGTACTTGCTGTTGCACATCACAAGGCGGTTTTGGTTGTCCCACAGCACGAAGGCTTCCGAGATCGTTTCCACCGCGTCGCGCAGCCGCGCATTGGCGTCAGGCGATGATGCGGAATGGTCCTGTTGCTCGATGGCGGCGATCGCCGTGAGGTAGGGCTCTCCCGTCTCCCTGTCGCGGGTGACGTGGCCACGCAGCCGCATGGCGAGCCAATGTCCGTCGGTATGGCGCATGCGGAAGCCCTGATCGAAATGCGTTTTGCCGTCGCGCAAATGGCGATCGACGATGGCGCGGAGATCGTCGTCGGGATGCAGCAACTGAGCGATCGTGCGGAACGCCACGGTCTCGTCGACCGGCATCCGGCCAAGCGCCCGGTACATCGGCGCCGACCAATGGACATGTCCGCGCGCCAAATTCCATCGCCACACGGGGCACATCGACAACGCTTCGGTGAGGTGACCCGCAACAACGTCGTCCTCTTTGCGCGTCTCGGCCGGGGCGAGATACCAGACGCCGCCGCCAAGCAGCGCGAGCACGAGGCCCGTGCAAATGAGGAGAGTGATCTCGAGGCTCGCGTCGCGCCTCCAGCTGGCAAGGGCCGCATGCACCGGCTGGATGAATGCGATTTGCGCGTTCTTCTCCGGCAGGTCGCGTACCGTGACGAAGGCGTCGGTGCCGTCGGTGAGGGCCATGCGCAAGACCCCGGCGTCGGCTCCGAAAGTAGTGAGCGGCTGCTGCGGTCCGAGGATGGCGAGCAGGCTCGCAGTCTCGGTCGTCATCAGTGGGGCGCGCGCCTGGATGTCCCCGTCGTCGTTGGCGAGGAGCGTGGTGCGCTCGTCCTGGGTAGCTCCCTTGGGCAGGCTTGCGGCAAGCGCGCTTTGCCAGTTGCTGTCAGGCTTGAGCGACTCGTCCTTGAGACGCACGGCGGTGAGGTCGGCCATCAGTGCCAGACGCTCTTCGGCCAGCGCAAATGCGGACTGCCTTGACTGGAGGGTCTGGGTGACAAGGCCAATGGCCGCAAGCGAAGCGAAGATGGCAATAAGGACCGGAACCGTGCGCCGCAGCAGCTCGGTTCTGGGCAGATGGCTGCCAACGCTCTCGCGGATCCCCTGCCAGATCGGCGCCGCGATTGCGAATAATGGCTGCTGCGCGGAATGAATCCGCGACATTCGGTCCCCCTTAATGGGTGGTTCCCCTGCTCGAGCCGGAGAACTGCCGCATCTCCGAATCGCTCCCTATTGAAGGAGCCGGAGTTCCTGACTGTCCAAGGAAAAATTGTGGAAAATAGGTTAATAACTGATTGACGAATTTCGAATCAGTCGGCGCCCAGGGTTTTTGTGACGATCTCGTAGCTGTCTGTGGACAATTGGCTCGATGCGAGCTGGCGCAAAGCGCTCTTGGCCAGGGCCTGGCGGCGGGGTTCCAAAGTAAGCCAGCTTTCGAAGGCGCCGAGCAGCCGTGCCGCCATATGCGGGTTGAAGCGGTCGATCTGCAGCGCCGAGCTCGCCAGGAACTCGTAGCCGGCTCCATCGGCGCGGTTGAAGCCCGTCGGATTGCCATTGACGAAGCTGCCGATGAGCGCGCGGACGCGGTTGGGGTTCTTCAGCGAGAATTTGGGGTGAGAGAGCAGCGCCTGCACGGTCTCGACCGAGTCAGGCCGCGTCGCTCTTGCCTGTACGGCGAACCATTTGTCGAGGACCAGCGGCTCGTCCTGCCAGCGCGCATAGAAATCTGCGAGCACCTCGTCGCGCACGTGCAGGTGAGAGAGGATCGATAGCGCGGCGATGGCATCGGTCATGTTCGACGCCCCGCGATAGTGGCGGAGGCCGCGCTCGATCTCGGCCGGTTCGCCGGTGCCGACGAGAAGGTCGAGGGCGGCGCTGCGCAGCGCACGCTTGCCAGCGCTCTCGGCGTCAGGGGAGAAGGGGCCGTTTGCAGCGGAGCCGTCATAGATCTCAGTCAAGGTCCCTTTGCTTTTGCGCCCGATGGTGGCGCGTAACGTCTCGTAGGCCTTGCGCACCGCGTCGGGATCGACGTTGCGGGCAAGCTCTCGGGCGATGTCGGATTCGCTCGGCAGCTTGAGGAACTCGGCGCGATAGGCCGCGGAGAGCGACGCCTCAGAGGCGGTGGTGCCGAGGGCCTGGGCAAGCCGGACGGCCTCTCTACCCGCGACCGGCTCCTCGCTCCAGCCGTCACGCGCTGCCGCGGTCAAGAGATTCGTGGCGTAGCTTTGCGCCGCCTGCCAGCGGTTGAACGGATCGGAGTCGTGCATCATCAGGAACTCGATCTGGTCGGGATCGAGGCTGATGTTGAGACGGACCGGCGCGGAGAAGTCGCGGAGCAGCGACGGCGTGGGCGCCGTAGGAATATCGGCAAAGGTGAAGGTCTGCTCGCGGCCGGTGACCTCGATCAGGCCATCGCTGAGAGGCGTGCCGCCGGCAAGCTTGAGCGGCAGGTCGTCGCCATTGCTGCCGAGCAATCCGAGCTTGAGCGGGATCGGCATCGGCTCCTTGCGGGCCTGGCCTGGCGTGGGGGGCACGACCTGATTGACGGACAACCGTGCCTGCTTCGACCGCGCGTCGTAGTCGAGCGAGCAGGCGAGCTCCGGCGTGCCAGCCTGGTTGTACCAGAGCATGAACTGGGAGAGGTCGCGTCCCGAGCTATCGGCCATCGCCGCGACGAAATCTTCGGCCGTCGCAGCCTCTCCGTCATGGCGCTCGAAGTAGAGATCGAGGCCTTTGCGGAATCCCTCGCGGCCGAGCAGGGTCTGCAGCATGCGACAAAGCTCTGCGCCCTTCTCGTAGACGGTCGCCGTATAGAAGTTGTTGATCTCGATATAGGAGGCAGGGCGCACCGGGTGGGCGAGGGGGCCTGCGTCCTCGGGGAACTGGCGGTTCTTGAGCGCGCGCACGTCGAGGATGCGCTTGACCGGCCCCGATCTCATATCGGCGGTGAACTCCTGGTCGCGGAACACGGTCAGCCCCTCTTTGAGGCAGAGCTGAAACCAGTCGCGGCAGGTGACGCGGTCGCCGGTCCAGTTGTGAAAATATTCATGCGCGATGACGCCTTCGATGGCGCCGTAGTCGGCATCGCTCGCGGTATCAGGCCGCGCCAGCACGAGCTTGTCGTTGAAGATGTTGAGGCCCTTGTTCTCCATGGCCCCCATGTTGAAGTCGCTGACCGCGACGATGTTGAACACATCGAGATCGTATTCGCGGCCGAAGCGCTCCTCGTCCCAGCGCATGGCTCGCTTCAGCGACTCCATGGCCCAGCCGCAGCGATCTTCCTTGCCGGGCTCGACATAGATATTGAGCGCGACGTCGCGGCCCGAGGCGGTGGTGAAACTGGCCGGCACCTGCGCGAGGTTGCCGCCGACAAGCGCGAACAAATAAGAGGGCTTGGGGTGGGGGTCGTGCCACAGCGCGAAATGCCTGCCCGTGCCTGGCACCTTTCCGGCGGTGACCAGATTGCCGTTGGAGAGGAGCACCGGCGCCGTCTCGGCGTTAGCCTCGATGCGGACGGTGTAGATTGCGAGCACATCCGGCCGGTCGAGAAAAAAAGTGATGCGGCGAAAGCCTTCCGGCTCGCATTGGGTGCAGTAGGTGCCGCGCGAGCGATAGAGGCCGGTAAGGGCCGTGTTCGCTTCAGGATCGCACAAGGCGACAGTCTCGACGGTGATGGACCGGTCCGGCACGCTCAGGATGGTCAGAGACTTTTCGTCAAGCCGATAGTCGTCGAGCCCGAGCGGCTTGCCGTCAAGCGCAAGGCTCTGCAACACGAGCCCTTCGCCGTCGAGCACGAGGGGGCGACCGGCTGCGCCTGCCTTGGGATTTCGACGCAAACGAAGCTTGGACTTGATCCTAGTCGCGTTCGGATCGAGCGCAAAGTCGAGCTCGACCGTCTCCACCAGGTAATTTGGCGGAGCGTAGTCTTTGAGCAGCTTCGGTTGCCGGGTCGTTTGATCCATCTCTCCCACCGTCCTTGTTCCTGCCGCTCTTAGAGGGTCAGGCGACCAATGCCAAGGCCGAGTTCCGGGGCGCTTTGCCGCGCGGGATGACGCGGGGCTCGCATTGCCTTATGACCGGTTGCCGATGCAGCGCGAATCCCCAGCTCGGCCCGATCTCTCCCTTTCTCTTTTCAAGCCCTCAGGCCGGGCGGTTCTGATCTTGAGTCCGCTTGTGGTCGCCGCGGTTGGACTCGCCCTCTATCTCCGCTACGGCATCATTCAGAACACGCCGATCGGTCTTGCTTGCGAGGCCGGCGAGCAGAGCCTGACCTGCGCGGCGAGACTTGCCGCGATCCATCTCTTCGTGCGGAGCATCTTCGGCTGGACGGCGGTTGTTGCCGCGCTTCTCCAGCTATGGCGTCCGAATGTCGTTGCCTTCGGCATCGGGCTCCTCTCAGCTTCCTTCGGGCTCGTCCTCTACAACACGCGTCTCTCGGCGCTCGCAGTGGCGTTGCTCGTGCTCAGCCTGGCGCGGGCGAGGCACGCAGCGTGGTAAGAGCGAGCAAAACGAGCAGACCTCCGAACCACAGTGCCTGCCAATTGGCACCCCCCTCATTGAACATCACGAACAGGGCCGAGCCGGTGAGCAGTCCGGCGGCGACGCGCTCGGCCATACCGGGTTCGCCGAACACCGGCGCGTTCACCCAAGTCACGATAGCGAGCGCCAGCACCGGTCCAGTCAGCAAGGCGAGCTGGAAGTCCTTGTAGCGGGGATCGAAGACGAGCCCGAGCGCCACGTGGATCGCGGCCACAAGTGTCGTGGCGAAGAGAACGGCGAGCAGCAGGCTCCAGACGTCGACTTGCCGGCGAAGCGGCGGATTAAGGGCGACGGAAAGAGTGGCAAGCGGCGCCCTTCGCGCAACGGCGCCGGCCGCAAGCATGGGCACGAGCAGCGAAAGTGCGATCATTCCGGCCGAGCGCAGGCGGTCGCCTGGCTCCGGCGGCTCCATCGGCAAGCCGAGCGTCGCCCAGCCGAACAACAGCCCGGCGCCAAGCGCGATCGCCGCAATGGCGAGGTCGCGCCCCCAGCTGTCCCCTCCGGCATCCTTACGGCCCGAAAACCACGTGGTGGCAAATACGAGAAGCGCCGCACCAATGCCGAGCGCAGCGTCGATCCGCCATTTGGGGTGGTTCGATACCGGCTCGCCCCAGCGGAACTTCAATTCCCGCGCGCTATCGTCGAACAGGCCCCAATAGCCTCCGACGGTCCCTTCCAGCAGCCGCTTCCAAGGCTGGTCGAAGGCTTCGATGAGGTTGACCTTCCAGTTCTCGGCTCTCGCGGCCTCCACCACGCCGCTCAGCACCAGCGCCTGATTGGCCGGGGAAGGAAGCGCGCCGTCGCGCATACGGCCCTCGCTCGGCCAACCCACCTCCCCGATCCAGATCTCCTTCCCGGCAAAAATCGCCGCGACCTTGTTCCGCACGTCCCGGACGTGGTCCACCGCGTCGGCGGCCGCGACCGGCTCGTCCTCCCAATAAGGCAGGATGTGGATGGTGACGAAATCGACCGCGGGGGCGAGCTCGCGTGCTCTCAGCCAGAACTCCCAAACGTCGGCATAGGTGACGGGAATCCCCGAGCGGCGCCGTACCTCTTCCAGATAGGTCTTGACCCGGCCGGCACTGAGCTCACCGCGGAGCAGCGTTTCGTTGCCGACGATGAAGGCCTCGATCACGCCTGGGTGCCAGCGGGCAAGTCGCAATGCCGCCTCGATCTCCCGCCGGTTGTCAGCGAGATTGCGGCCGATCCAGATGCCTTGCAGCACCTTCAGGCCGAGCTTGTCGGCGAACCGGGTGATCTTGCCTTGCGCGCCCGCCGACGAATAGGTGCGGATGCAGGAGGTGACCGCAGCGAGCTGCCTCAGGTCGCTTTCAATCTGTTCGTCGGCAATGCGCAGCGGCTGGTCGTATGGCGCCTGGCTGCCGTGGAACGGAGCGTATGACAGGCAGTTTAGCTTCTGGCCTTGGGCGAGCGGCGAGGCGGGGATGGGGTTCGGCCTGCCCATCTCGTACGCGAAGAGTCCGATGGCAGAGGCCACAAGAGCGAAGAGGAGGAGAAGACGGGTCATGGTAGGGTCACGGGATTGCCGACGATGCGACATAAACAGCTTTGTGCGCCGCGTTAAATCAAATGCTCTGGCTTGTGCGAGTGCGAAGTGATATTGAAGGAATTGCCGTTAGACCGCCAAATTTTGCCTGTCTAATGCGCAAATTGATCACCGCGTCGGCCGTCGGGCACCCAAACATGCGATTCGCTTTTTGTTCCGCCGCTCTGTTAGCAGGCGGCCTTTTGTTAGCGTCTTTCACCGTCGCCTCAGCGCAGGGTGAGGAGGCCCCGCAGAAGCCTCCGGAGCAGGGGGAGCAGAAGCCCCAGGCAAAGGGCGAACAAAAGCCCGAAGACCAGAAGTCTGCCGAGCAGCAGGCAGAGGAACGGATCAAGCAAGAGATCGAGGAGTATCGGGACGCCGCCGCACGGCTCTCGCTGTCCGCTGGGTCTGCGGAGTGCGTGTGGACCGGGCGCAGGATCACGAGCCTGTTGTGGCGCGACGATGTCGATACGGCCCGACGCTATCTCGACCTCTACGACCGTTTCGGTTGCTCAGCCGAGCATCTGAAACTGACATTTCGCTGCGTCATTCGTCAGGGACCGATCGATCCAAAAGCTGCGGACCGGCTTGCTGCGCGAGTCCACGACTGCTGGCTCGATCCGGATGGAACAACCACCGCCGCGAGCCGGACGACCACCGGCTCTCCGGCCAAGAGCGGAACTATTCCGAACTAACAAGAGTTTATCAGGGGACAAGCCGGATCAGGCTGAAAGACTCCCAGAAATGCGTAGTGTCGGTGTCGTCCTTGTGGTCGCGCTCGCGACCCTCCTGCATGCGGCGGGCTGGTACTTTGTGCACGAGCGGGTTTCGCCCCCGAACCTGGTCGGCCAGCTCGCGAGCGTCTCGTTCTCGCCCATCGCATCCGGCCGGGACGGCGAGAAGGACGTGACGAGCGAGGAGCAGATCAGGTCGGACCTCGCCGTGATCGCGCCTTACACCCGCGCCATCCGCACCTATAGCGTCAGCAATGGGCTTGAGGCGGTCCCGGAGCTAGCTTCCGAATTCGGATTGCATGTGACGCTCGGCGCCTGGATCGATGATTGGGACGAGCAGAACGAAAGAGAGATCGAGACCGCGATTGCGCTTAGCAAGCACCATCGCAACATCGACAGTATCATCGTCGGCAACGAAACGCTCTATCGAAGTTCCGTGCTCCATCGCGGGCCGAGCGTTCAGGATCTCATCGCCAAGATCCAGCGCGTGAAGCGCCATGTTTCAGTGCCGGTCACCACCGCAGAGGTGTGGAACATCTGGCTCGAGCATCCCGAGCTCGCTTCTGCCGTCGATTACCTCGCCGTCCATATTCTGCCCTACTGGGAAGGGCTTCCGAGCTCGGTTGCCGTCGATCACGCGATCAAGATCTATCAGCGGCTGCGCCAGGCCTATCCCGGCAAGCGCATCGTCATCGCGGAGTTTGGCTGGCCGAGCGCTGGTCTCAATCGCCTGGCGGCGGTGCCCGATCCGGTGGCCCAGGCGGATATCATCCGCGATTTCGTCGCCCGTGCCGACGCCATGGGCATCGACTACTCGATCGTTGAGGCATTCGACCAGCCATGGAAAACCTTCGAAGGCAGCGTGGGCGCCTATTGGGGCATCTTCGACACCGACCGGCAGCCGAAATTCGCCCTTGCCGGATCGGTCGAGACGCCAAATTGGGTGCTGAAGACCGTGGCTGCGCTCGCCATCGGGCTCTTGCTTTCCATTCCGATCGTCGCCAGCCCAGGCGTGACGCCCGTCCAGGCCGGCGTGTTCGCCGGAACGGCGCACGCCATCGGCGCCTGGGGCTCGAGCGTCTTCGATTATTGGGCCACCCATTACTTCGTCCTCGGTTCGCTGATCGCCATGATCGTCGGCGCCACGCTGCTCGTGCCGCTCGTCGCCATCATGAAGCAGCGCCTCGATGAGCTTGCCGAGATCATCTTCGGCAGAGGTCCGAAGCGCCTGTTGGCCCCGTGCAATATCGTTCCGGACCGGCGTCCCTTCGTATCGATCCATATCCCGGCCTACCGCGAGCCGCCGGAGATGCTGCTGCAGACGCTGGATAGCGTGGCCAAGCTCGACTGGCCCAATTTCGAATGCATCGTGGTCATCAACAACACGCCCGAAGCGAGCTTCTGGCGGCCAATCGAAGAGCACTGCCAGCTGCTTGGACCACGCTTCAAATTCGTTCGTGAGGACCTGCTCGAGGGCTTCAAGGCCGGCGCCCTCAGGCTCGCGCTCGACCATACGTCACCTGAGGCCGAGATCATCGGCGTGCTCGACGCCGACTATGTCGTTCATCCGGACTGGCTCAACGATCTTGTCCCGGCCTTTGCCACCCCGAGCGTTGGCCTCGTGCAGGCGCCGCAGGATCACCGCGACGGCGACCGGAGCGTGGTACATGCGGTGATGAACCGCGAATATGCAGGCTTCTTCGATATCGGCATGGTGCAACGGAACGAGGTCAACGCCATCGTCTCGCACGGCACCATGTGCCTCGTCCGCCGCAGTGCTCTCGTCGATGCCGGCGGCTGGTCGAGCGACACCATCGTCGAGGATGCCGATCTCGGGCTTACCCTGCTTGCGCGAGGTTGGTGGACCCACTACACGCGCCGGCGCTATGGCTGGGGTCTGCTGCCGTCGGACTTCGCCGCCTACAAGCGGCAGCGCCACCGCTGGGCCTATGGTGGCGTGCAGCTCATCAAGAAGCATTGGCGCGCCTTCATCCCCGGACGGAGCCACATCACCACGCAGCAACGGACGGAGTTTCTGTTCGGCTGGCTCACCTGGCTCGGCGCCGAGAGCCTTGGCGTTGCGATTGCAATTCTCAATTTGATCTGGATGCCGCTCGTCGTCTTTCTCGGCATTGCCGTGCCGCAGGCGGTGCTGACCATCCCCGTGCTCGCCGCCTTCTCTGTCATGCTTCTGCATTTCATGGTCCTCTACCGGACGCGGGTCCAGGCACCGACATTCGCCTCGCTCGGCGCCGCCTTCTCGGCCATGGCGCTGCAGCTGACGGTGGCCCGTGCCGTGGCGGATGGGCTGTTCAAGGATGGCGTGCCGTTCCTGCGCACGACCAAGGGCTGCGCCGGGCGCGCCACCCATCGCTTCCCGGCCTTGTGGGAGGGCGTGCTTGGGACGTTGCTGATCCTGGGGTCGCTAGGCCTCTATCTCACCAATTACCAGCAGGTCACCGAGATTTCGATCTTCAGCGCGGTCATGCTGGTGCAGAGCCTCCCCTTCCTCGCCGCCGTGGCGGTGACCCTGTTCGAGCGCTCCTCGCTCAACGACTTCGCCACTTGGCGCAAGCTCGCGGCAGCGGTTGCCACGTTCCGTCCGCGCCTGCCGCGCGGGCGGGAGCCGACGGCGGGACCGCCGGCGAGCGGCGATATCGGTATCCTTCCCTAGGCAACCCGCGCATTCTTCCTCGCTTGTGGGCGCCTTTTCTGTAGCGCTTTTCCTGCTCTCCGCCCTTTGGCATAGTGCCTGCCGCATCACTGGCCCGGGTGGAGCCTGCGGCATTGGGGGAGGGATCTATGACGTCTGCAAGTCTGTTGATCGTGGTTCTCGTCGGCACTGTCGTCGGCGCGCTTGTCGGGTTGGCGCTCGGCGGCACGCTCACCGGATTTTATCTCGCGGTGGTCGCCGGCTTTCTCGCGACAGTGATCGCTGGGGTCGCCCGCAACGAGATCATGAAGCGGTCGGGCACCGGCCCCGACGATTCGAAGATCCCCAATGTTGTGTTGGTCTATTCGGCGGTCGCCTCGCTCGGCGGCAGCTCCTTGGCTGACGAGCTCGTGCGGATCAGTGGACTCGATTCAGCGGTTTGGCTCGGCACGCTCGCCGGCCTCTTCTCGTGCATCCTGCTCGCGATGCTGATGATCACCTACTACATCAACCCGGAGACGGGTCGTCCTTGGAAGCGTCGGTAAATCAGCTAGTTAGCTGAGTAATCTCAAGCCTAAATCCCTCCGAAGGTAACCAGCGAGGTAACACACGCAACCAAAGGAGGGACTAATGACGAAGCTACGCATCTACAAAGGCAAGACGTGGCAACCACCGGACGTGCGTGACGAGCTTTGTTCTATTCTCGTCGGTATCGAGCAGGCGACTGCCGGTTGCCACCGGTTCCTATTCGCTGAGGCCGAAGCGTCGCTCGACTTCGAGTCCAGCTACGAGGCGCAAGTCGTTGCACGATGGGTTTTCACAACAGAGTTCATGCGGTCGCTGCTGGAAATAATCTCGACGATTTGCGCTTTGGCGTTCTGCCCCACGCAGGACAGGCCGACCACGCAGTATTCGAACAGACCTTTCTCGGCGCCTATCAAGTCGCGCTTTCGACTGCAGCTATCTGGGGTGTTTGGCCGTTCTTACCGCTTTTGCGTTTATGAGGCCAGATCACCATTAGGGCGAGTATTCATGATCCTCGCTGCCGCCTAGGCGCTGAGATGTCCGCTTTCGGGGGGAAGCCGTCGTCGAATGGTGCTGTGAAGAGAGTCCGCTAATGAGCCAATGCGGACAGAGCGACTGGTGGCGCATTTGGCTGTCTTGGGTCATTACCAAGAACTGGTTCGGCTCGTCAGCCGAACACCACGCCGCCTCCTGTTGCCAGCAGGATGTGTTAGCATAACCCCACTACTGCGAAAAAGACCAGCGAGTCTCAAGGGATGCGACATTCTCCAGGAGCGCTTTGCGCGCGGCGAAGCGGCAAGGACGAGTTCGAGGAACGGCGCAGATTCTGAACGCCTAAGTATGCCAGCATGGATATAGGGGACCCTGTGAATCCACTCGACCGTCGGAACCTGCATGCACGGCCAGCTCCGCTGCGCATCATGACCTATAACGTCCACCGATGCGTCGGCGCAGACGGACGAGCAGACCCCCGGCGGATCGCCGAAGTGATCGCCGCTTGCCAGCCCGATATGGTGGCGCTCCAGGAACTCGATGTCGGGCGCCTGCGTACCGGCGGCATTGATCAGGCCTATGCCATCGCTCATCTGCTCGGCATGAGCGTTCACTTCCATCCGGCGCTCCAGGTCGAGGAAGAGCTCTATGGCGATGCCATCCTCACTGCGTTGCCGATACGTCTGGTGAAGGCTGGGCCTCTACCTGGAAGCGTCGGCTTCGAGCCGCGCGGGGCGCTCTGGGCGGCGGTCGATTCAAACGGCACCGAGATACAGATTATTAACACGCACCTCGGCTTGCCGGCCTACGAGCGCATGGCGCAGGCCAGGACCCTGCTGGGACAGAACTGGCTCGGCCACCCGGACTGCCGCGATCCCGTTATCCTGCTGGGCGATTTCAATGCCAGGCGCCGGTCCGTCGTCTATCGCATGTTCACGGGCAGGTTGCGCGATGCCCAGCTCGTGCTGCACAAGCGGGCGCGACAAACCTTTCCCTCGCGCATGCCGATGCTGCGCATTGACCATATTTTCTGCAGCCGATCGGTCGGCGTGCTCGGCGTCGAGGTGCCGCAAAACCAGCTCGTCCGCACGGCGTCGGATCACCTGCCGCTGGTCATGGACTTCCGCATTGTCGAACATGAGCGGACTCGGGTGTCACCAGCCACCGAGACGGTGGCATAGGCTCACCTCTGTTGTCTCCCCGCTCTGTGCGGCGTCGCCGAGATCATCGTTGTCCAGTGTGTTCACGCGTGTGGAGATGGCCACTTGGTCACAGGTTCAGACCGACAGATTGATGAGGATCGCAGGGATCAGGTTCGCTTCCATGCGCGCTAGGGCCTCAGGTTCGGCCAAGCGGTCAAAAATCTGCTAAATCTTAGGACTTCAATGGCTTGGGTCGGTGTTTGATGGCGGCGAGCCTGGAGTTTGAGCCCTCGTGAATATCCCGAACGCACTGACTCTGGCGCGCATCATCCTGGTGCCGCTCATCGTGTGGCTAATCATCACCCATGAGATGGCGGCGGCCTTCGTGCTGTTTGTGCTTGCGGGCCTCTCCGATGCGGCCGATGGCTATCTTGCCAAGCGCTTCCGATGGCACACCGAGCTTGGCACCTACCTCGACCCCATCGCCGACAAGGCCTTGATCGTCAGCATCTATGTGACGCTCGGCTTTACCAACCATTTGCCGGTCTGGCTCGTGATCGCCGTCGTTAGCCGCGACATCCTCATCATCGGAGCCTTCATCTTATCGTGGATACTGTCGCGCCCCGTCACCGTCTATCCGCTCCTCGTGAGCAAGGCTAATACCCTTGCCCAGCTCGTGCTTGCCAGTCTCGTCTTGGCGGAGATTGGTCTTGGGCTCGGGCTTGAGCCGCTCGTGGCCATGTGCATCTGGGTCACGGGCGCGCTTACCATCCTGTCTGCAACCGTGTATTTCTGGGTGTGGCTGCAGCACATGGCGAGCTATGAGCCTCAGCCTGCGCCGCCGGCGCGCAAAAACCATTCGGAGCCGATCAAGACCGGAGCGGGTTCGCGGGTCAGGACCTAGTAACCCTCGGTCAGCTCATTCTAGATCTGCCGCATCGCGCCGCTCATGGCGCGGAGGGTTTCCTGTCCAGTGGTCGTGCCGGCGGTATTGCTCGGACTCCGTCAGCACCACTTCAGCAACTTGAGGTTGCCGGGCGGCCCTTTGGATGCTGGCGAAGATTGCCCATGCCGCCGTCGCTGAACTTGGGCTTACCGGCGCCTTCGCCGAGCCATTTGCTGTCGCCGTCACCGTAGTCTTACAATCGCGATCACGAGAAAGCGCACCGTGAAGCTACGGCCGGCATTGTGAGATCAGCGTTCATCGGGAAGGGAAGCACGTCTGGATCGCCGTCGGCGACTACCTAGGCAAGGAGATTAGAGCGCAGGCCGAAAGCGAGGGCGC
>Ga0075424_100003843_pt1 | contig 14112 bp, 14 predicted proteins | sample SoiMethybrSBSTD3_FD_75301 | JGI IMG/M metagenome (GOLD analysis project Ga0075424, IMG submission 75301) | Bulk soil microbial communities from a Populus tree surrounding site in Tennessee, USA - Soil MetaG P. TD hybrid SBSTD3 | ecosystem: Environmental > Terrestrial > Soil > Tree plantation... | reverse complement strand
CGGCACGCCGCCGTTCATGAGCCCCGAGCAGTGTGCCGGCCGCCGCGCCGGGCCGCAGAGCGACCAGTACTCCCTCGGCATCGTGGCCTTCCAGATGCTCGCCGGCTCGGTGCCGTTCCATGCGGACACGCTCGCCGGCGTGATGCACCATCACTTCTTCACTCCGGTGCCCGACCTGACGCTCACCCGCGACGACGTGCCGGCGCACCTGCTCGACGTGGTGCGGCGGGCCCTCAATAAAGATCCCGACCGACGCTTCAAGACGACGCGCGAGATGCTGACGGCCATTGAAGCGACGGCGTTCAGCGAGCGGGACCGCCAGAAGAGCGAGCGGACCCTGCAACATCTCGTGCAGGGTCGCGCCGTCAAGAGAATCACGACGCGCGCACTGCCGCCGCTCGCCGAGATGCCGACACTCGCGATGGCGGCCCTTCCGGCGATCCCCACCCGGCCCCGGCGCCTGACCTCGAGCCTGCGGGTCGCCGTCCTCACGGCGGTCGGCCTGGTCGCCGTCGGCGCGGCGTGGCTGCTCGGCCGGCCCTCCCGCGCGCCCGCCCCTGCCGTCGGCGCGCCGGTCGATTCGCCCTCAGGCCGTTCAGCCTCCGTGCCGCCGCCTCGCCCCGTGATCCGTCGCGCGGCACCACCGATGGGCAGGCTCCGGCTGCTGACGACACCCACCAATGCCGAGATCTTCATCGACGGGCGTAGGGTCGGCATCGGCAGCGTGTTCGATGAGGTCCCGATCTCCCCTGGGGCCCGGCACCTCGAGGTTCGCGCGCGGGGCTACGAGACGTTCGATACAACGGTGGTGATCGAAGCCGGCAGCACGCTATCGCTCAAGCGCGTCACGCTGCGGAGCCGCGCCGCGGGATGAGGGCGGTCGCGCTGGCGGCAATCGTCGTCACTGCCACCGTGACCCCGCTCACGGCTCAGGGCAGCACTGCGGAGCTGTTAGGGCAGGCCCACGAGTTCTACGAGCGGCTCGAAGTGGAGCGCGCATTGCCGCTGTTGCGCCAGATCGTCTCTCCCAACTGGCCGTTCGAGGTAACGCCGGAACAGCGGGTCGAAGCATACAAGTATCTGGGCGCCTGTCTCACCCTCGCCGGGAAGCGCGACTCCGCTGTGCTGTATTTCCGGGGCGCCATCGAACGGGATCCGTTCACGGAGCTCGATCCGAATGTGTTCACACCCGCCCAGCTCGCGACGTTCGGCGAGGCCCAGCGCCGCACGTTCGCCGTCGCCGTCCGACCGGTCGAGCCGGCCCGTGTGGACCCGCGCACCGCGCGCGTCACGTTCACCATCGTCGCCACCCATGCCGCGCTCGTAGATGTGAAATTGTCCGCCGTCGGCAGCGGCCCGCGGCTCTCGCTGTTCCAGAGCACGATGGACGGCGTGCGCGAGATTACCTGGGACGGATTGCTTGCCGATCGGCGGCTGGCGCCCCCGGGGCGCTATGCGCTCGCTGTTGTCGGGCGCAGCCGGCTGACCGGGACGGCGGATTCGGCGCGCGTGTACTTCGACCTGCGGCACGAGGTCGCGCCGCTCGAGGACACCTTGCCCGCTCTCGATCAGCGTGCGCTCCTCCCGGAGCGGATCTCGCCGGAGGCGGCGCGGCGCGACGTCCCCAAGGGACTGGGCGTGGCCGCGGCCGCGCTGCTGATCGCCGCGGCGGCCAACGGGGACCTGGGTGGTAGTGAGCGGGGAGGGGCGGCCGCCCTGGCTGCGACCGCCGCGGCTACCGGCTTGGTCGCGTTCCTCGTACATCGACGCAACGGCGCGATTCCGCAGAACGTCGTGGCGAACGCGCGCCGCCGCGCCGAGCGGGACTCGGCGAACGCCAGCGTGCGGGGGCGCAATGCCGACCGGCTGGCGGCGACCGTGTTGCTCGTGTCCCCCGCCGCGGGCGAGGGCACGGGCCCGTGAGGGCCGCGTGTGTGATCGCGGGCGCGATGGTCGGCGCCGCGCCCGCGGGTGCGCAGCGCGCGCTGACCGTCGCGCCGTTCGCGTCCTTGGCCGAGCACCGGGTCGATGCCGGCTTGGGCGTCGAGCGCTCGCTCGGTCCGATCGTCGGCGGAGTCGGGACCCTTCGTGTCGGCCCCCGCTTGGAAGTGGCGGTGCGCGCGGTCGGAGGCAGGCTGATCGGGTCCACGGGCGTGCTCGATCGGGACGTCGGAGAGCTCGGCGTCGAGGCCAGCGTCATCACGCTCCCGTGGCTCGCACTCCAAGCCGGCGCGGCGCGTCGAGCCTATTCGACGAAGCTCGGTCGTCAGACCTGGACCTTGGTGAGCCTCGGTGGCACGGCCCGGATGGCGTTCGCCGGGGATGCCATCCATAGCGTGTGGCGGGCGGCGCTCCTGCCCGCGGTGTCCGCGAGCGGACTGACTGATCCGGACGTGGCGTTCCGCGCGGCGACCGGCCTTGAGTACCGCGTTCGGACGACGACGCTGATGGTGGAGTACTCGCTGGAGCGCTACGATTTCCCCGCGGAGGCGGGCGTGCGCCGGCTGGAACAGCTGTCCGCGTTGACCCTGCGACTCGAGCTGCGGCTCCGGTAGAGCGCGCCTCTTGCTCCAGGCGTCCGCCGCGTCATACCTTGGGCCGTGAGCCTGAAGATCGTCTTCAATGGCACGGAGTACGACAACGTCGACGCGATGCCGCCCGACGTCCGCAAGGAGTACGAAGTGGCGCTCGAGACGCTCAGGAAGTCCGGTGGCGAGGAGATCCTGTCGGTGCTGCAGCGCGACATGGGGGTCAGCGGAACGCACATCAAGGCCACGTTCCGCGAGATCGTCGTCAACGGCAAGAAATACGACAGCGTGGACGCGATGCCGCCCGACGTCCGGCGCGCCTACGAGCAGGCCATGGCGCGGGTCGCGCCCGCCGGGGCCGCGGTGAGGCCGCCGGTGGCCCCCGCCCCCGCCGCTCGAGCGATCCGGCCGCCGCCCAGTGACGAGGACGCGGAACAGCGAGGGGGGGGACTGTGGCGCATTCCGTTTTGGATCGCGGTGGGCGCGCTGGGGGCGTGGTGGCTGCTCCGCCGCGGGTGAGTTGAATGTCCACTCCCGCTTCCGCGGCCCCGAGCCAGCGTTGGGCGCGCTTGCGTCACGACACGCAGAGCGTGCTGCGCCGCGGCGCCTGGTATCTGGTGCGCAGCCTCGGCCCGGACGAGGCGGTGCTCGAGGTGGACAACGCGACGGTGCGCGTTCCCCGGGACTCGCTCGAGATCAGCGAGACACGTCCCAGCCGGTGGACGATCGTGCCGCGGCCCCAGTCGGCCGACAAGCTGCCCGAGAGCTGGGGCTACTTCTACGTGGTGTGCCCCAACTGCGCGGCGCGCGCGCCGGTGGGCCGGCCAGCCGGTGAGAAACGCTGCACGCGCTGCGAGCAGTCGTTCGCGGTCGCCTGGGACGAGCGCTACCTCAGGACGAGCTGAGCCCTTAGAATGACTCCCATGGTCCGCGGCCCCACACCGATCAACATCCTCCTCGTCGAGGATGACCCGAGCGACGTGGAGCTGACGCGACGCGCGCTGCAGCGCGCCAAGCTGCAGAACCGCGTCTGGATGGTGGGCGATGGTGTCGAGGCGCTCGCGTTTCTGCGGCGCGAGGGGCCGCACCGCGGCGTGCCGCGGCCCGACCTCGTCCTCCTGGATCTCAAGCTCCCCAACTTGGACGGCCGGGATGTCCTGATGCGGATCCGCGAGGAGCCGCGCTGGCAGGCCCTGCCGGTCGTGGTCCTCACCGGATCTGATGCCGAGCACGAACAGCTGGCGGCGCTCGCCGCCGACGGGTTCCTCACCAAACCGGTGGACTTTGCGCGGCTCGAGGCGGTGATTCGGGGGATCGCCGGGTTGGGATGGGCGATCGTGAAGACGGCGCGCGCCGAGCGTTAGGCGGGCGCGATCTGGTGGTGGTTCAGGTCGACTTCGAAGAGGCCGTGACACCCCGGGCAGCGCAGGCGTTCCGGCGGCCGCCCCAGGGCCACCCGCCCGGCGCAGTTGGGGCAAACGGCGTAGCGCTCGCTGGGGATGACGGTCCAGGACTTGGGGCGGCTGCGGACGACTTCGAGATAGGCGAGCGGCACGATGACCGTCTTGCAACGCACTTCCAGGACCGCCTCATCGGGCGCGAGGCTCAAGACGGGATACCACGCACCGCGGCGCAACTGACAGCGCCACACGTCTTCCCGTAGACGGGCCCACCGCTCCGCGGACGATTGGTCGAGCCATCCGGTCGCCACTGTCGTCCTTCCGCCAGCCTCGCACGCTCAAACTGCACATGCTGCACGGGCAATGTGCAGGCCCGTTGCGGACCCCGTCAAGTATCGTGTGACGGATTGTCGCGCTGGCGACAATCGGTTGGACCAGTGACCGAGCGAGCGCCGGCCACATCGCGCACGTCCACGCCTCCCCGCTTCGACGTGGTCACGAATGCCGCGTCTCGACTTGGGACAGCTTAACGATTTCGCTCGCGACCAGGTCCAACCCCGCGACTCCTGAGAACAGAATTCGTACGACTGTTGCGGCGACGACACAGCGTGCAACGCTCAGCTCGCGTCATCGCATCTTGTGCAGTTCGGTATGGGTTGGCATTATCCGGGAGGAAGAACCGCAGCGAGGCGCGTTCCGCGCCGGGTAGGGGCGACGACGGTGGCTAGCGGGAGCGGGGCGGCACAATCGCACGATGCGTCCGAGGAGTTTCGGCGCTGCCTGCGAGAGCGTGTACGGTTGGCCCGGGAGCTCGCGGCGTTACGAGCTGGTTTCGCCAGTGTCGCCGAGCACTACGAGCGAGTGTTGCACAGCATGCAGGCGTTGGGCGTCGAGCTCGGAATTAACCCTCAGGACATCGGTCATCCGACGGACCCCGAGTGGGGCCCGTCGACGCTGCTCGTGTACGGGGACGAACGCTTCCTCAAGCACGAGCAAGCGGTGATCGATACGTTGCTGCGGAAGTTGCCGTGAGCCGCGATGCGACCGGAGGGACTCGAACCCCCACGGGTTGCCCCACAAGATCGTAAGTCCGCTCCAGCACCCGCACCACCAACACGCACTGCACAGCGCCGCGCGAGCCGTTCGTCCCTTGAACAGCGCGTCCGGTCGCAAAGTACTCGTCTCTCGCACCGGTCACTGGATACACTCAGAGCTGCGCAAACGAGGTTGGTCAGCCGCGCGGGAGATCAGATGCGTCAGGCCATCTTTTCGAGGACAGTCGTCGCAGCGGTCGCGAGCATTGGCCTTTCACAGCCGCCGCCGGAACGCGGGATCAATCCCGGTCCCCGCCAGGGACACTGTCTGGTCTACGATGGGACGCTTCGCCGGGTCGTGCTCCTCGGTGGATACCAGTTGTCCAACCAGCCCGCGCTCGAGGAGGTTTGGAGCTTCGACGGAGCGGCGTGGGGCCGGCTCCCCGGCGCAGGGCCAGCAGCCCGAAGCTTGTGCGGAGCAGCGTACGACTCCCGTCGTGATCGCGTGATTCTCTTCGGTGGCGTCGGGAGCAAGGGGTATTCGGAGCCGAAGAGTGATACGTGGGAGTGGGATGGCGAAACCTGGCGGCAAGCGACTGACACCACCGTTGGCACTCGGGACCATCACGTGATGGCCTACGACTCCAGGCGTGGAAGGACTGTGATGTATGGCGGACTCTCGTCGCGTCGGTCCTGGGCAACGGATACGTGGGAATGGGACGGCGCGCACTGGTCAAGGTTCAGCACGCCCGGTCCGGGGGGGCGAGCGCACTTCGCGATGGTGTACGACAGCAAGCGGGAACGGATCGTTCTCTTCGGCGGACTCGGTGACGACGACAAGTATCACGCCGATACGTGGGAGTGGGACGGTGTGGTCTGGCGGAAGATGAGCGACGAAGGTCCGCCGGCGCGCGCGAGACATCGAATGGCGTTCGACGAGCGCGCCGGCGTGGCTGTTCTCTACGGCGGCGACGGTGTGAAGACTCAGCCGGGGAGCGGGTTCAGGGCGCTCGATGACACCTGGACGTGGGACGGCAAGCGCTGGACACAAGTCAGGGCTGACGGGCCGGGCAGTCGATTCATGCACGCGATGGCCTACGACGCGGCGCGCGGCAAGGTTGTGTTGTACGGGGGAGGCAGCAGCGACGCGTCGTTCGACGACACGTGGGAATGGGATGGAGGTCGCTGGCTCAGGGTGAGGTAGGCCCCGTGCGGCGGGGCTCGAGATCCTGACGGCGGATCTTTTCCCAGGGGAGATGACGATGCGACCGGAGGGACTCGAACCCCCACGGGTTGCCCCACAGGATCCTAAGTCCTGCGCGTCTACCAGTTCCGCCACGGTCGCGTTGTGGTGGGACTCAACTTACCAAATCGGTGGGCTGCGCGTCAGGCTCAGTACGGATCATCCCAGCCGATCGCGAACACGCCCCCGCACTTATCGCACTCCAACTCCGTTGGCTGTCCCGACAAGTACTGCCGATGGCTACAGCCGGGGCAGACCACGTAGGGCGAGCCCCAACTGAGGGGCATGTCGACCGAGTCCCGGGGGCGGGCCACCACGGACCAGCATTGCGGCCGGAGGGGAACGATCTGGAGGGAGGATCGCTCGACGCGGACCGGTCGCCGGTTCACCTCGAGCACCACTTCTTCGGGCGTGAGCCGCAACACTTCGTACCACGCCCCCCGACGGATGTAGCAATTCATCTCGCCGCGCACGCGAGCCCACTGCGGTGCCTCGGGCATCCTCGCCTACTACACAATAATTCAAGCCGCCGCCGTCAGCTATACAGTGGCGCGTCGTCCGGGGACGACCCCTCGACTGGCAACCCTTCCTTTCTCCAGTAGCCGATCCCGCCGATCATTTCCTTCACGCGGAAGCCGAGGGCGGCGAACTTCGCCGCAGCCCGCGTGGAGCCGTTGCATCCCGGTCCCCAACAGTAGGCCACGATCACCTGGTCGCGGGGCAGGGACGCCGTGGTCTCGGGGCTGATCGTGCGCGTCGGCAAGTTGATGGCGCCGGGGATGTGGCAGCGGGCGTAGGCATCCGGGCTGCGCGTGTCCACCAGGACGATCCCTGAGTGACTGCGTTCCAAATCGAGATGCACGTCCGCCGGATCGGTCTCGAACGCAAGCTTCGACAGGAAATGCCGCTCGGCCGCCGCGGGGTCGGCCGCGGGGTGGTCGAGGACGAACGAGAAGTTGGGATTCGCGGACGTCGCGGTCACGCTGGACTCCTGATGGGTTCAATGCAATGTCTCCGCCCAGACGCACCGGGTCAAATGCGATGGTCCTCAGTTCAACCACAAGAATCGGATAGCGCGCAGGCGCAAATGCGTTAGATACCAGTCCACGCCGACATCGTGCACGGGTCGAGGGAATTGACCGATGAAGGAAACCCCCCAGGAGTACACCCAACGCATTCTGAGCTACGTCGCTGGACAGGATCCGCTCGACATCCAGGTGCGGACTCCCAAGGCACTCGAGCGCTTGATCAAGGGAGCATCGGCATCTCGGTTGCACCAGCGCCCCGCGCCGGGAAAGTGGTCGATCGCGGAGATCCTCGCGCATCTTGCCGATACGGAGATCGTCACGAGCTGGCGGATCCGGGCGATTCTCACGGCGCCGGGAACCCCTATTCAGGCGTTCGATCAGGATGCCTGGTTTACCGCTGGTCACTACGACAGACGCGACCCTCGAAAATCCATCGAGCTCCTCCGCGTGCTCCGCGAGGTGAATGTTGAGGTGTTCAAGACACTTACCCCGGAACAGTGGCAACACCATGGGATGCATGCCGAACGTGGTGCAGAGACCATGGAGCACATCGTCCGCTTGTACGCCGGTCACGACTTGAACCACACCCACCAAATCGAGCAGATCCTCGCGTCGGTTACTCGGTGAGGTGGGTAATGCGTGTAATAGTGACGGCGTTGATGCTCGCGATGGGTCCGGCGTTCCTCCGCGGCCAGGCCGTCGACTGGACCGCCAACGGGCGCGATGCGCAAGGAACCCGCTATAGCCCCGCCTCGGAGATCACCCGGACTAACGTCGACCGCCTCGCCGTGGCGTGGACGTATCGCACCGGTGAGACCGACCCCCGCTTCAAGACCGAGAAGCCGACCTCCTTCGAGGCGACGCCCCTCGTTGTCGATGGGACGATGTACCTCGGCACCCCGCTGGGGCGGGTGATCGCGCTCGATCCAGCCACGGGACGCGAGCGCTGGGTGTTCGACCCTAAGATCAAGCGCGACGTGTCGTATGGAGATTTCGCGAGCCGGGGAGTCTCCACGTGGCTCGACCAATCCGCGTCCGCCGGCGCGGTCTGCCGCCGGCGCATATTCGTCGCCACGGCGCAGTCGCAGCTGTTCGCGCTGGACGCGCGGGATGGCCGGCCCTGCGCCGGTTTCGGTCGCAGCGGCATGGTGGATCTGAAGGCCGGCTTGCGGATTGCCCCCTTCGAGCCGGGCGCGTACTCCATGACATCGCCGCCCGTGGTGGTGAACGGGCTCGTGATCACCGGCTCCTCGATCGCGGACAACAGCCGTCCCAACCCGGCGAGCGGCGAGGTGCGCGCTTACGACGCGCGCACCGGCGCCCTCAAGTGGACCTGGGAGCCGATTCCACAGGACCCGAAGGACCCGGCGTTCAGCGAGTGGCGCGGCGCCATGGCCCAAAAGAGCGGCGCGGCCAACGCCTGGTCCGTGCTGGCGGCCGACGCCGGGCGGGACCTGGTCTTCATTCCGACGGGGAGTGCCGCTCCCGACTACTATGGGGTGCTGCGGCTCGGCGACAATCGCTACGCCAACTCGATCGTCGCGCTGCGGGCCTCGACCGGCAAGCTGGTCTGGGCCTTTCAGACGGTACACCACGACCTCTGGGATTACGACAACGCCTCGCCGCCGGCGCTGGTGACGCTCACGCGCGGCGGCGATTCACTCCCGGCCGTGGTCCAGGCGACCAAGACCGGCATGCTGTTCGTGCTGAATCGCGAGACCGGTCAGCCGATCTTCCCGGTGGAGGAGCGACCGGTCCCCGCGAGCGACATCCCCGGCGAGCAGGCGTCGCGCACCCAGCCCTTCACCGCGGTGACGCCGCCGCTCAGCCCACATCACTTCTCGACCGACAACATCTGGGGCACGAGCGACGCGGACCGCGCCGCCTGTCATGCCGCGATCGACAGTCTCCGCAATGACGGCATCTTCACGCCGCCGAGTGTGCGGGGGACGTTCGTCATGCCGTCGAACATCGGGGGCGCGCATTGGGGTGGCGTGGCCGTGGACCCCGTGCGGCAGATCGCCGTGGTGCCCGTCAATCGGGTCGCGGCCGTGGTGCAGCTCATCCCCCGCGAGCAGTTCAACCACGAGCAAGCGATGGTCGAAGACAAACGGCTGGGGCGCGACTACGAGTACAACGGCATGTGGGGGACGCCCTACGTGATGCGGCGGCGCATAATCTTGAGTCCAACCCGACTGCCGTGCACGCCGCCACCCTTCGGCACGCTGGTCGCCATCGATCTGAAAACGGGCGGCCGCCTGTGGGAGGTCCCGCTCGGCTCCCCCGCCCGACTGCTTCCCGCGGAGCAGGCCGCGAACATCCCGGCCGAATGGGGCTCGCCCAGTCTGGGCGGGCCGATCGTCACGGCGGGCGGCGTCGTCTTCATCGGGGCCGCGCTGGACCGCTGGCTGCACGCCTTCGACATCGAGACGGGACGCGAGCTGTGGCGCGGGCCATTGCCCGAGAGCGGCAAGGCCACGCCGATGACCTACCGGCTCGCGTCCGGGGGGGCCGAGCAATTCGTGGTGATCGCCGTAGGGGGCGGCGGGGCCTGGGGAGTTGGGGACTACGTGGTGGCGTTCCGGCTCAAGGGCGAGTGACTCGAGCGCCGATCGACGCCGCCAGGCGTGTCGCCGCGTCCGCATCCCAGCCGAGGAACAGATGCGGCTCGATCAGCTCGAGCTCCATTAAGACCAGGCGTCCGTCGCGCTCCACGCCGTCCACGCGGGCGTACACCGCATCCCCCGGCACCGCCGCCATGACCGCCTCGGCATCCGCGACCAGCCGGGGCGGCGGCGCCATGGTCACCGCCGAGCCGCCGAACTCCCACTGCACGCGGTAATCCCCCTCCGCCGGCCGCTTCAGGACCGCGTGACTGAGCTGGCCACCGAGGAACAGGATGGACCACTCGCCCCTGTCACGCACTTCGCTCACGAACGGCTGCACCATCACGTCCCCCGCACGTAGCAGTTCGCCGAGCCGCGCCTGATCCCCGGCCGCGGCCTCGGTGGACGTGCGCCACGTGCCGGATGCGCTCGCGGAGACCGCCGGCTTCACCACGGCATCCCGCCATCCTGCGTCCTCGAGCAGCCTCGCAAGGTCGACCGGCTCGCCCCGCCCGAGCCAGTGCGTCGGCACGACGGGGACGCCGCGTGCCGCCAGGTCGCGGAGGTAGCTCTTGTGACTGTTCCAGCGGAGCATCGCCGGTGGATTCCACAGCGGGATCCCCGCGCGCTCGAGCCGGACTACCCACCCAAGGAACTCCTCCAGCCGATGGTGGTAGTCCCAGCAGGAGCGGACAACGACGCCCTGGAACTCTTCCCAGCACACGTCGGGGGAATCCCACACGGCAGGCACAGTTGTGACGCCGAGCTCCCGCAACGGCGGGACGAGCAGCAGGTCGTCCTCGTTCAAGGTCGGGAGCTTGGTGCAGGTCGCGAGGGCGATGCGAGTCACGGGGGTGTGTGTCGTTAAGTTAGAGACGGAGTCCATTTGTGGACGGTTCGATACGCGCCCTGAGAGGGCGCGCTCGGCTCGGATTGCGTCCTTATAGGACGCACGGCGCCGAGCCCGGGCTCTCAGCCCGGGTATAAAAGAAACGGGAAACGCTCTCTTGTTTGAAGTCCTCATCTCTTGTTGGAGGTTTCGTCATGCTCAAGGCTGGTAGATTGCTCGTCGCGCTCTCCCTCGGCGCCCTCGCGCCTTTCGCGCTCCCCGCTCAAACCCCGACCGACCTGGCGGACGTGTGCAAGGTTCTTGGAGACGCGAAGCCCGGTCAGTGGGCGTCGTTCGACGGCACCGGCAGCTCGGGCGTAGGAAAGTTGCGCCTCGCCGTCGTCGGCTCGGAGCGCGCGGGCGACTCGACGCTGTACTGGTTCGAGGTGAGCTTCGCAGGGAAGGATCCGAGCAAGAGCGGCGTCGTGCAGCTTCTCACCGGTAGTCTCGCCTCCGGACTGGAGTCTCCGCGCGCGCTCGTCTTCAAGGTGGGCCCCCAGCCGGCCATGCGGATCTCCGGTGAGATGGCCGGGATGATGGGGAAGCAGGGAGGACAAAACGCCTCCGCCTTCGACTGGGCCGGAAAGTGCAGTGGCGCGCATGTGGTGGGCTGGGAGTCGGTGACCGTACCTGCCGGCACGTTCCGAGCCCTGCATTTGACGACGGAGGATGGGGGCGACGTCTGGGCGTCGCGGGACGTCCCCTTCGGACTCGTGAAGACGCACGGCAAGCAAGGCGACCTCGCGCTCACCGGCCGCGGCGCGGACGCCAAATCATCCATCACGGAGAAGCCGATGGAGATGCCTGTCATGCCGATGCCCAAGAACTGAGGTTACGAAACGGAACCGGGGCGTCGCCGCGGCGCCCTTGCGGGGTTCGGCCTTTCCGTGCTTACGTGGGTGACTCCGTTCCACACCCTTGAGGAGGCCTGAACCCCGTGTCCGTTCGCTCGTTGACCCTCGCCGCCGTCACACTGCTCCTGGTTCCCACCCGCTCCACACCGGCTCAAGGCTACGACTCCACGGTCTTCGCGGCGCTCACCTGGCGCGAGATCGGGATATTCCGCGGCGGCCGCAGCGTCGCCGTCGCCGGCTCCGCGGCCCGTCCCAACGAGTACTGGTTCGGCACCACGGGCGGCGGCGTGTTCAAGAGCACCGACGGCGGCAACACGTGGCTCCCTGTGACCGACAAATACTTCGGCGGCACCATCGGCGCGATCGGCGTCTCCGAGTCGAATCCCGACATCGTGTACGTCGGCACCGGCGAGTTTCCGATCCGTGGCAACGTGTCCCACGGCGATGGCGTCTGGAAAACGACCGACGGTGGCAAAACGTGGACCTCCCTCGGGCTCGCCGAGACGCAGCAGATCGCGCGGGTGCGCGTCCATCCCACCAACCCTGAGATCGTCTACGTGGCGGCGCAGGGACATGCGTTCGGACCCAATCCCGACCGGGGCGTCTACAAGACCACCGATGGTGGCAAGACATGGAACAAGGTGCTGTTCCGGAACGACTCCACCGGCGCCGCGGACCTGATCCTCGATCCCGCCAACCCGGACGTGCTCTACGCCGGGATGTGGCAGGCGGTGCGCCGGCCCTGGACGCTCGTGTCGGGCGGCGCGGGGAGCGGGCTGTTCAGGTCCACGGACGCGGGGGAGCACTGGACCGAGCTCACGAAAAATCCCGGCCTCCCGACCGGCCTGTGGGGAAACATCGGGATCGCGGTGTCGCCGGCCAAGCCGGCGCGGGTGTGGGCGCTGATCGAGGCGGACTCCGGGGGCGTGTACCGGTCGGACGACAGCGGCTCCACCTGGAAGTACGTGAACTCCGATCACAAGCTGCGGGAGCGCGCCTGGTACTACTCGAAAATCTTCGCTGACTCCAAGGATTCGAACACCGTGTGGGCGCCGGAGGTCAACCTCTTCAAGTCCACGGACGGCGGGGTCACCTTCCGTCACGTGATCGATCCGCACGGCGACAATCACGACCTGTGGATTGCGTCCAACGATGCCAACCGTTTGATCGAAGCGAACGACGGTGGTCCCAACGTTTCCTTCAACGGTGGCAAGACGTGGACCGACCAGGACGTGGCGACGGCGCAGTTCTATCACGTCGAGACCACGAACCACTTCCCGTACCGAGTGTGCGGCGCGCAGCAGGACAACTCCGGCGTGTGCGGGCCGAGCCGCTGGCCCGGCGGGATCGACCGGGCGCAGTGGTACGACGTGTCCGGTGAGTCGGGCTACATTCAGGCCCGGCCCGACAACCCCGACATCACCTACGGTGGCGATAACTCGGCGTTCCTGGGCCGCGTGGACCACAAGACCAACGCCTTCCGGTTCATCAGTCCGTGGCCCGACAGCCCGGACGGTCACCCGGCGGCGGAGGGCAAGTACCGCTTCCAGTGGACCGCGCCCCTGCTGATCTCGCCGCACGACCCCCACGTGCTATACCACGGCGCCAACGTGCTCTTCAAGACCACCAACGAAGGACAGAGCTGGACGGTGGTATCGCCCGATCTCACGCGCCACGATCCCACGACGCTCGGTCCGTCGGGGGGCCCGATCACGCTGGACCAGACGACCGCCGAGTACTACGGCACGATCTTCAGCATCGCCGAATCGCCGCGAGTGAAGGGACTGATCTGGACCGGTTCCGACGACGGGCTGATCCACCTGACGCGCGACGGCGGAAAGAAGTGGACCGACGTGACGCCGAAGGCGTTGGGCGACTTCACGCGCGTGTCGATCATCGAGGCGTCGCATTACGCCCCCGGCACGGCATACGTGGCGGCGAACCGCTATCAGCTGGAAGACATGGCGCCCTACATCTGGAAGACTACGGACTACGGGCGCACCTGGACCAAGATCGTGAAGGGCCTGCCCGCCACCGAGTTCGTGCGGGTGGTGCGGGAGGACCCGGTGCGGCGCGGCTTGCTGTTCGCGGGTACCGAGCGTGGGGTGTGGGTGTCGTTCGATGACGGCGCCAGCTGGCAGACCCTGCGTCGCAACCTGCCCATCGTGCCGGTGCACGATCTCGCGATCAAGGAGGGCGATCTGGTCGCTGCGACGCACGGCCGCTCGTTCTGGATTCTCGACGATATTGCGCCGCTGCGCCAGCTGGTGAAGGCGACGCCGCGCGAAGCCCTGCATCTCTTCAAGCCGAGCGACGCCTACCGTGTGGACTGGTCGGGCGGCTTCCAGCTTCCGGCGAGCGAGGCCCACCCGGTCGGCAAAAACCCACCGGCGGGCGCCATGATCTACTACTGGCTCAAGGACAAGGACCGGCGCGTCACCCTCGACATCCTCGACGGTCGCGGCCGCTTGATCCGGAGTTTCTCGAGCAAGCAGGACTCGATGACGGCTGCCGACAGCCTCAAGGTGGA
>Ga0075424_100003838_pt1 | contig 14115 bp, 11 predicted proteins | sample SoiMethybrSBSTD3_FD_75301 | JGI IMG/M metagenome (GOLD analysis project Ga0075424, IMG submission 75301) | Bulk soil microbial communities from a Populus tree surrounding site in Tennessee, USA - Soil MetaG P. TD hybrid SBSTD3 | ecosystem: Environmental > Terrestrial > Soil > Tree plantation... | reverse complement strand
CCTGCTGGGTGAGCTTGGGCTCGTCGGCGGCCAGGGCGCGGCCGAGGACGGGGATCGAGACGGCGAGGGCGAGCAGGACGGTGACGGCGACGAGTCGGCGAGTCCACATGGTGACTCCGAGTATATCCCGGCGGGAAACGCCGCGAGGCTCTAGACGAGGAGCGCCAGCGGCTCCTCGATGAGGTCGGCGAGCGTGCCGAGGAACTGGGCGGCGCGCGCGCCGTCGAGCGCGCGATGGTCGCAGGACAACGTCAGCACCAGGGTCGGCTGCACGACCGGCTGACCGTTGAGCGCGACCACGCGATCGGCGATCCGTCCGACGGCCAGGATGGCGGCCTGCGGCGGGTTGACGATCGCGCTGAAGGCGTCCACGCCGAACATCCCGAGGTTGCTGATCGTGAATCCCCCGCCCTGGATGTCCGCCGGGCGTAGCTTGCCGGCCTGCGCGCGGCTCACGACGTCCGCGCGCCGCGCCGCGAGCTCGGCCAGATGCAAGGTGTCGGCGCGATGGATGACGGGCACGACGAGACCGTCGTCGATGGCGACCGCGAGCCCGACGTTGATCTCGGAGCCCTGCACGATCGTGCCGTCCTTCCACGACGCGTTCACGCGCGGATGCCGTGAGATCGCCGCCGCGACGAGCTTGATCAGCAGATCCGTATAGGTGACGTGTGCGCCGGTCTGCTTGCGCGCCTGGTCGAGCCACGAGGCCAACCGGGTCACGTTGACCTCGCGCACCAGATAGAAGTGCGGCGCGGTCGTCCAGCTCGTAGTCATGCGCTCGGCCATGATTCGCCAGACGGTGCCGACGCTCGGCGCGCCCTCGCGCGGCGCGCTGGGCGCTACCGTCGCGGCCGGGCGCGCCGCGGCCGGCACATCGTCGGCCAGGATCGCCCCACCCGGCCCGGAGCCTCGCAGTTCGCTGACGTCGAGCCCGCGCTCGGCGGCGAGCCGGCGCGCCTTGGGCGACGCGGCCGCGAGCCGCGCGGCCTGCCCGTTACCGCCCGCGGTCGGCCGCCGGCTCTCGACATAGGCCAGCACATCGGCCTTCTCGATCCGGCCGCTGGCCGTCTTCACGCGCCCGAGATCGACACCGTGCTGCTCGGCGATCCGGCGCGCGAGCGGCGAGGCCTTGACCGCTCCGGCCGACGCTCCGCCCGGGGCGGGCGGCGCCGGGAGTGAGCCGGTCGCCGCCGCGCTCGCGGCTGGCATCACCGGCATCGCGGCCGCCGCGCTCGCGGCCTCACCGGCCGCGGTAATGAGCGCGATCGTCCGCCCCACCGGCACCACGTCGCCTTCGTTCGCGCTCACGTCGCGCAGGACGCCGGACGCCGGCGCCTCGATCTCGACGGTGACCTTGTCGGTCTCGATCTCGACGATCGGCTCGCCCTTCCGCACGGTGTCGCCGGGACGCTTGAGCCAGCGCACGACCTTGCCGGTCTCCTGCGCCATCTCGAGAGCGGGCATGATGATGTTGGTCGGCATCAGGGCGCAATACTCACGCGGTGAAGACCTCGCGAGCCACCGAGAGCGCCCGCTCGATCTTGGCGGCGTCGACGTCCAGATGGGTGACGGCGCGAATCGTGCGTGCCCCCAGGGCGCCCATGCGCACGCCGCTGGTGAGCATGCGCTCGACCGCGACACCCGCGGTGAGCGCGCCGGTCAGCTCGAAGAACACGATGTTGGTGTCGATCGTCTTGGGATCGACGCTCACGCCCGGAAGAGCAGCCAGGCCTTCAGCCAGACGCCGGGCGTTCGTGTGATCCTCGGCCAGACGCTTGACGTGGTGGCGCAGCGCCCACACGCCGCCGGCCGCGATGATTCCGGCCTGGCGCATGGCGCCGCCCATCTGCTGCTTGCATCGCCACGCCTCGTCGATGAACGCGCGCGAGCCGGCGAGCGCCGCGCCGACGGGAGCGCCGAGGCCCTTGGTGAAGTCGATCCACGCCGAGTCGAACGTCGCCGCGTAGTCTCGCGCGGAGACCCCGCTCGCGACGACCGCGTTCATCAGGCGCGCGCCGTCCATGTGCGTCGCGAGGCCGTGACGTCGCGCGACCGCCGTCACCGCCTCGATGCGCTCGAGCGGCCACACGGAGCCGCCGCCGAGATTGCTGGTCTGCTCCACCCAGACCAGACGGCTGCGCGGCGCGTACCGCGAGGCGTGGCGTACCGCCGCCTCGACCGCCTCGGCGTCGAACTGGCCCCGCGCGCCGTCGACGGGCCGCACGTTGACACCGGCGAGCGCCGCCGGCCCGCCCGTCTCGAAGTGGATCGGATGCGCGGTGTGATGCGCGATCACTTCTTCGCCCGGCCGCGCGTGCACGCGAAGGGCGATCTCGTTGCACATGGTGCCGGACGGCAGGAACACCGCGGTTTCCTTGCCGAGAAGCTCGGCGACCATCTCGCAGAGCAGATTGACCGTCGGGTCCTCGAGCTTCTGCTCGTCGCCCACCTCGGCGTCGCACATGAAGCGGCGCATCTCGGCGGTGGGGCGCGTGACCGTGTCGCTGAAGAGATCGACGTCGAGACGCATCATGCCTTCCGGCAGAGCGCTTTCGCCGCGTCGGCGACCGCCTGCTCCGACGGCACGGTGAGATCTTCGAGCACCGGCGAGAACGGCACCGGCACGTCCATGGCGCCGATCCGTTTCACCGGCGCGTCCAGATGATAGAAGGCGCCCTCGGCGATCACCGAGGCGATCTCGGCGGTGACCCCGTAGCGCTCGTAGCCCTCGTCCACCACGATCGCGCGCGACGTCTTCTGGGCCGACGCGATCAGCGCCTTCTTGTCGAGCGGCCACGTCGTGCGGGGATCGATCACCTCGGCGCTGATGCCGGCCTCTTCGAGAAGCTTCGCGGCGCCGAGAGCCACCGCGACCATGCTGCTGGTGGCGACGATCGTGATGTCCGTCCCCACCCGCTTCACCTCGGCGACGCCGAACGGGATCGTGTAGTCCTCGGCGGGCACCGGGCCCTTGACGCGATACATCATCTTGTCCTCGAAGATCACCACGGGACTGTCGTCGCGGATGGCCGTCTTCATCAGCCCCTTGGCCTCGTACGGCCCCGACGGCAGCGCGACCTTGAGGCCGGGGACGTGACTGACCCACGCATGCAACGATTGGGAGTGCTGCGCGGCCGAGCGTCGCGTCGCGCCGAGCGTGGTGCGAAAGACGATCGGCACCTTGATCTTGCCGCCCGACATGTAATGCGCCTTGGCGGCCTGGTTGACCATCTGATCCATGGTCAAGGTGATGAAGTCGCCGAACATCACGTCGACCACGGGGCGCATGCCCGTCATCGCCGCGCCGACGCCGATGCCGGCGTAGCCGGGCTCCGAGATGGGCGTGTCGATGATCCGCTGCGTGCCGAACTCCTGCACGAGCCCGGTGAGGGTCTTGAACGGGTGGCCGGCCTCGGCCACGTCTTCGCCGATGAGGAACACGCGCGGATCGCGCCGCATTTCCTCCGCGATCGCTTCCTTGACCGCCTCGCCGTACGTCAGCTCTCGCTCGCTCATGACCCCGCCCTCCTGTAGGCGCGCCTCGGCCGGCGGGCCCCAGCCCCGCGACGGCCTGCAGCGCGGCCCATGGCCCCACGCGAGGCTCGCCCGATCGGGCCGCGGAGTCAAGAGGATGACTCGCGGCCTTTCGCGAATCGACTAGAATCACGCCATGGCGACCGCCGACGACCCGGGCGCGACGGCTCCAGCCGGCGAGAGCGCACCGAAGGAGCTCGGGCTCGCGGACGCGATGGCCTACGCCCGAGAGCTGCAGAAGGAGGATCGCCTCGAGGCCGCCGACGAGCTCTACCGGCGCATCCTGGCGGCCGCTCCCGACTATCCCGACGCCTGGCATTTCCGCGGTGTGGTGGCGTTCCAGCTCGGACGACTCTCCGAGGCCGAGACCTTGATCCGCCGCGCGGTCGAGCTGGCGCCCGCCTACTCGGACGCCCACAACAACCTGGGCAACGTCCTGCAGCATCAAAAGCGCACCGACGAAGCGGTGACCTGCTACGAGCGCGCCATCGCGCTCCAGCCCGACCTGGCCGACGCCTACAACAACCTGGGCAACGCGCTTCAGCAGCAGAAGCGCCACGACGAAGCGATCGTGTTCTACGAGCGGGCCATCGCGCTACGACCGGAGATGGCCGACGCCCATCTCAATCTCGGCAAGGCGCTCGAGGCGCTCGACCTCATGCAACAGGCGCTCACCGCGTACCGGCAGGCCGTGATGCTCCGGCCGTTTCATTTCGACTCCTATCGCCGGCTCGGGGCCGCGCTCTATGGATGGGGGCGCATCGAAGAAGCCGCGGACGTCTACCGAAAGTGGCTCTCGCTGGAGCCGGAGAACCCCCTGGCGCGACACCTCCTGTCCGCGTGCACGGGACACGGCGTGCCCGCGCGCGCCTCGGACGACACCGTACGGAACATCTTCGAGGGCTTCGCGGACAGCTTCGACTACATCCTCGAGGGGCTGCAGTATCGCGCGCCGGCGCTGGTCGGCCAGGCGGCCGCCGACGTGATGGGCGCTCCGGAAGGCGGCCTCGACATTCTCGATGCCGGCTGCGGCACCGGCCTCTGCGCCGAGCATGTCAAGCCGTTCGCCCGGCGCCTGGTCGGTGTGGACCTGTCGCTCGAGATGCTGAAGCGCGCCGGGGTGCGCAAGCTCTACGACGAGCTGATCCTCGGCGAGCTGACGGCGTTCGTGGGCGCGGTGCCGGCCGCCTGGGACCTGATCGTGTCAGCGGATACGCTCGTCTACTTCGGCGATCTGACGGCCGCGATGGCCGCCGCGCACCGGGGGCTTCGTCCGCGCGGCCACGTCGTGTTCACGCTCGAGCGGGCGAGCGACGACGAGGCGCCGCAAGGCTACAGGATCAACCCGCACGGCCGCTACAGCCATACCGAAGCCTACGTCCGGCGGGTGCTGGCCGGCGCGCGGCTCGAGCCGCGACAGATCACGCACGTCCATCTGCGGCTCGAGCTGAAGAAGCCGGTCGACGGGCTGCTGGTCGTCGCGGCGAGGCCGGCCTAGACCTTCACCGTCAGCTTCTCGTAGAGCGCGGCGAGGATCTCGTCGATCCCGGCCGAGGCCCACACGTCGAAGAACGGTGAGCCCTGCAGCGCGACGAACTCGCGCTGGCCGCGCTCCTTCGTCTGCCCCTCGCTCTCGCCGGGCCGCGCGGCCTGCATGTATCCGCGGATGTAGTCCTTGTGATAGATGGCCGGAAACTCGATGTACCGGTGCAGCTCGCGGAGGTCCTTCGTGTAGATGACCACGACCGGCAGCGATGCCCACTCGCCGCCGTTCTTCGCGTTGAGGAACTCGAGCATGATGTCGTGGTTGCCGTCGGGATGCGCGGCCGGATCGGGCCGACGCGTGCCGAGAATCTTCTTTCCGTCGCGGTTGAAGATCCGGAGCTCCAGCCCGCCGGCCTCGGCCAGCCGCGCCAGCATCGGCACGTCACGCCGGCAGTCGGACGACCAGTCTTCCGAGATGACGAGAATCTTCGCGGGCCCGTCCGGCTGCGCGGCGAGCCACTTGATGGCGGCGGCCTGGTGGTCGGTGAGCCGCGCCCGCGCATAGCGCTCGCGGAACACGGCGCTGTTGTCCCGGCGGGCGGCGCCGATCGATCCGCCGTCGGGGTAGTAGCTGCCGAATGCCTCGCGGGCGAGGTTCTCGGGGCTCCCGGTGTACTTCACGTACTCGTCGAACGTTCTGCCGCGGGCGAACCGCTCGGGTGTCACGACACTCTTGGCCATACTGTTCTCCTATCGATCGGCGCGCCTTCCGCGGCGCGCGGCCTAGCGAAGCTTGGGCATGACTTCGTCGGTGAAGCGGCGCATCGCGCGCTCGACGTCGGCGCGCGGCAGCATCGCGCCCTGATCGAACCAGCAGATGATCTGCGAGAGCCCGAACTCGTCGCGCACGGCCTGGAGTCGATCGACGACTTCCGCGGCGTCGCCGAACACGGCCTGATCGCGGAAGAACTTCTCGTACGGGAGATTCGCGATCGTCTCCCGGATCATCTTCAGGCGCGGCAGATGGTCGGCGTACGAGTCGGGAAGCTGCGAGAAGATCACTTCGAGGTTCTTGTAGTACTTGAGCACGCCCGGGCGCATGGCATCGCGCGCCGCCGCGGAGGTAGTGCCGACATGGACGGGCAGCATGAGCGCCATCTGATCGCTCTGCCACGCATGCCCCGCGGCGGCGAGGTGCGTGCGATAGAGCGCCATGTACTCGCGCAGCTGCGGCAGGGCCGTGGTCGTCGTCCCGGAATAGATCGGCACCCCCAGATCCCCGATGTGCGCGAAGCTCTCGGCCGTGTGCACGGCGACGCGGATCGGCGGGTGCGGCCGCTGGAGCGGGCGCGGCACCACCGCGACGTCCTCGACCTGGTAGTAGGTGCCGCGATAGCTGAAACGCTCCTGAGTCCACGCCCGACGGATGATCTCGAGCGCCTCGTCGAAGCGCCCGCGGTTTTCCGACACGGGGACGCCGAAGCCATGGAACTGGCTCGGAATCGAGCCGCGGCCCACACCGAACTCGAGGCGACCGCCGGAGAGCAAGTCCGCCGTCGCGGCTTGCTCGGCGCAGCTCAGCGGGTTGTGGAGCGGCAGCAGGGTCACGGCCGTTCCGATGCGGATCCGGCGTGTGCGCTGGGCGATCACCGGCACGACCATGAGCGGGCTCGCCAGCAGCGAGAACGCGCCGCCGAAGTGCAGCTCCGCCAGCCACGCCACGTCGAAGCCGAGCGTGTCGCCGAGCGCGATCAGGTCGAGCATCTCGGCGTAGCGCTCGGCGTGCGTCTGCCCGTCCGCTTCCGACGCTTGATAGAAGAGCCCGAATCGCATGACGGTCGACTCCTCAGATCACCGGCGCCGGCGCCTTGGGAATGGTCTCCCACTGCGCCGGGTCGTGGCCGTAGAACATCGTGGCCCCGGCCTGGTCGCGAAGCTTCCGGAGCGCCTTCAGCGACTCGAACATGACCGACGGGTTCCAGAGGATCTTCGGCAGCACGTCGCGGTCCATGTTCTCGCGCGTGTAGCACGCGTCGGACGCGCAGACGATCTGGGCCTGCTTGCCGGCACGCACGAGCAGCGACTGATGCCCGGGCGTGTGGCCGTAGGTCGGCAGCAGCACGACCGTGCCGTCGCCGAACACGTCGTGCTCGCCGTCGAGCATCCGGTAGTCGAGCGGATGATCGAAGTCGAGCGGGCTCGGGCTGTAGCTCGGCACGAAGCCCGGGCGGCGCGCCGCTTCCAGCTCGGCCCGCTGCACCAGGAAGGTCGCGCGCGGAAAGAACTCGTTTCCGCCGCAGTGATCGAAGTGTAAGTGCGAGTTCGCCACGAAGCGAACGGCGTCCGGCTCGAGGCCGAGCTGCGCGAGCTGCGGCACCACGTCGTCGCCCTCTCGCGACTTGACGGTCAGCCGCTTGATCCGCTCGGGGCCGAGACGGCTCAGCGGGTCGAGGCGCGCCTGGCAATGCACGCCGGTATCGAACAGGAGCTTGCCCTTCGGGTGGCTCACGAGGAAGCTCATCACCGGAACGGTCCAGGGCTGTCCCGGGGCGAGATCGGACACCATGCTGGCGCGGTCGAGCTCGATGAAGCCGGTGCAGAGCGCGTAGACGTTGATCACGGTCACCTCGGCTTGGTCAGGCCTCGCAACACCTCGAAGAACTCGGGGAACGTCTTGGATACGCACGCGGGATTGGCGATGGCGATCCCCGGCGCGCGCAGCCCCGTGACGGCGAAGCTCATCGCGATCCGGTGATCGTCGTAGGTCTGGACCTCGCACGGCTGCGGCAGGCCCGGGTGGATCGTCACGGAGTCCCACGTGCTCTCGACGCGAAGCCCCATGCGCCGGAGCTCCGTCGCGGCGGCGACCGGGCGGTCGCTCTCCTCGTAGTGAGTCTGCGCGATGCCGCGGACGGTCACCGGGCCGTCGGCGAAGGGCGCGATCGCCATCAAGGTGGTCGCGACGTCGCCCATGCGGGTGAAGTCCGCGTCGACGGCGCGCAGGCGCGCGGGCCCCTGCACCGCGATCGCGTCGGGCTCGATCGTGACCTCGCAGCCCATGCGCGTGAGCACGTCGAGCAGCCCGAGATCGCCCTGCGCCGAGCGCGAGCCGAGCCGCGGCACCACCACGTGGCCGCCGGTGACCGCCGCCGCGGCGAAGAAGTACGACGCGGCGGAAGCATCCGGCTCGACCGCGTAGCGGCGGGCCGTGTAGCGCTGGCCCGCCGCGATCCGGAAGCGATGATCGCCGTCGCGCTCGGCGCGCACGCCGAACTCCTCCATCGTGGAGAGCGTCATCGTGACGTACGGCGCCGAGACCAGGTCGCCCTCGACCTCGATCTCCACGTCTCGCGCGGCGTACGGCGCCGCCATCAGCAAGGCGCTCAGGTACTGGCTCGAGATGTCGCCGCGCACGCGCGCGCGACCGCCCGCGATGCCCCGGGCGCGCACGACCACGGGCGGGCAGCCGGTGCCCTCACGGCTCTCCGCGTCGACCCCGAGCTCCCGCAGGCCGTCGAGCAACGGCTGGATCGGCCGCTTGCGCATCGCCGGCGAGCCGTCGATCACGAACGTGCCGCGGCCGATCGCGACGGCGGCCGTCAGGAAGCGCGCGGCGGTTCCGGCATTGCCGATCTCCAGGGTCGCCTCCGACGACGGGAACCGCCCGTCGACGCCGTCGACCGTGAACGCCTGCGAGATCTCGTCGGCCTGGACGCGCGCGCCGAGGGCCTCGAGTGCCTTGTGCATGTAGCGCGTGTCGTCCGAGAAGAGCGCGCGCGTGATCTCGGAGCGCCCGCGCGCGAGCGCGGCGACGAGCAGCGCCCGATTCGAGTAGCTCTTCGATCCGGGTAGCTCGACCACGGCGTCGAACGGCCGCGTGATCGGCTCGATGGACAGCGCCACGTGGGGGGTTCCTCCGCCCGGCCAGTGTACACGAGCGAGACGCGGCGCCGAGGCGCCCCGGTGAGCGACGGAGATGCTATGATCGCGCGCTGTGACCGACGAACCGCGGCCGCTCGATGAGGGCATGGCCGGCCGTCTCGTGCTCGTGACCGACGTCGACCTTCCCGCGGCGGTTCGGCAGGCGTGCGCCGACCTCGCCGCCGCGCTCGCCAACCAGGCCGGCATGCCGGTCACCGTGGCCGCGGTCCCGATCTCCCGCCTCGACGCGCTCGAGGCGTCGCTGCGCCGGGACACGACCGCGCAGCGCCGTGAGTACGTGCCGGCGACGCGTCTCGATCCGGCGGCGCCCATGACCTCCGCGCCGTTTCTGTGGCGTCCGGACGGCCGGCCGGACTGGGGCGGCATGTGGACGACGTTCTGCGAGCTCGCGCTCTACGGCGGTCCGCCGCAGCGCGGGCCCCAGAGCGCCCTGCGCGCCACGGCCGCGTCGGCCGCAGACTCCGACGGTGAGATGCTCGCCGAGATGCGCCGCGGGATCTGGGAAACGACCGGGCTCTACACGGAGTCGGGCGCCGCCGGCTGGCTCTCGATCACCTGTGACTCGCCGACGATGGCTGCGTGGATGTGCGCGGCGATCATTCTCGAGAACATCGGCGCCCGCGTGGACGACGATCGGTTGCTCCTCCCGGCCGGCCCCGGCTACCAGCTGAAGGACGAGGTGAAGAGCATCATCACGGTCGTGGCCAAGACGCATCACTACTGGCAAGCGCACGTGGCCGACAGCGGGCGCGTCGCGCGCGACACCGATCGGGGCTGACCGGCGTGCGCTACCCATTCCGCTGCAAGGCCTGCGGGCTCGAGTTCGAAGTGTCCCGGCCTGCCCGTGAGTCGTCGGCCGACGCCTCGTGCCCGGCCGACGGCGCCGCGGCCGAGCGCATCTTCACGGTGCCGTCGATGAACTTCAATCGTCCCGCAGCCGCCACGCCGAGTCCCCCGTCGAGCGGCTTTTCGCATCACGGTCATTCGCATGGGCCGGGCACCGGCCATCACGCGCACTGACATGGGTGGATCGCCGACGCGCTACGGAAGGATCCGTCCCCCGAACGACTCGTGGCTCGCCAAGGCGCCGCCCGAGCCGATCCTCGAGCCCGAGCTGCCGATCATCGACACGCATCACCATCTGTGGGAGCGGCCCGACCATCGCTACTTGCTGCACGAGCTGCTCGCCGATCTCCGCACCGGCCATAACGTCGTCGCGACGGTGTTCCTCGAGTGCCACGCGATGTACCGCGCCTCCGGCCCGGTCGAGATGCGGCCGGTGGGAGAGACCGAGTTCGTGGCGGGCATCGCCGCGATGAGCGAGAGCGGCCAGTACGGCGCGACGCGCGTGGCCGCGGGCATCGTCGGCTTCGCCGATCTGACCCTGGGCGATCGGGTCGAGCCGGTGCTCGAGGCATTGATCCGGGCCGGCGGCGGACGGTTTCGAGGCGTGCGCCACTCCGCGGCGTGGGACGCGAGCGACGTGATCGGCAACAGCGCCGTCGCCAAGGGCCCGCACCTCATGAAGCAGGCCGATTTTCGGGCGGGCCTCGCGCGTCTCACCGCGCTCGGGCTGTCCCTCGACGCGTGGGTGTTCCATCCGCAGCTCGCCGACGCGATCGACCTGGCCCGCGCGTTCCCGGCCGCCAACATCATCGTCGGCCACTGCGGGGGCCCGCTCGGCTACGGGCCCTACGCCGGCAAGCGCGACGAGGTCTTCGCCGCGTGGAAGACCGGCATCATCGAGCTCGCGCGATGCCCGAACGTCGTCATGAAGGTCGGGGGCATGATGATGCGACTGGCCGCGTACGACTACGGCACGCGGCCGACGCCGCCGTCCTCGGCGGAGCTGGCCGACTACTGGCGTCCGTACATCGAGCTCTGCATCGAGCGCTTCGGCGCGGCGCGCTGCATGTTCGAGAGCAACTTTCCCGTCGACAAGATGGGGATCGGGTTCGCCGCGCTCTGGAACGCGTTCAAGCGCCTCGCCGCAGGCGCCTCGCCCGAGGAGAAGCTGGCGCTCTTCAGCGGGACCGCGAGACGGGCCTATCGACTAGCCTGATCCCCGCTCGGCGCGCCGAGCGAAGCGGCTGGAGCCAATGACGTCCCCGGCACCGGAAGCGCCTGTGATCTCCGCCCCGCGGAAGTGGGCCATCACCATCACCGTCATGGTGGTGGCCTTCATGCAGATTCTCGACACGAGCGTGACCAACGTGATCCTGCCGCATCTCCAGGGATCGCTGTCCGCAGGGCTGGACGAAGTCTCGTGGGTGATCACGTCCTACCTCGCCGCCAACGCCGTGATCATCCCGGCCACCGGCTGGCTGGCCGGCCTGTTCGGGCGCCGCCGGTTTTTTCTGATCTGCGCGACCCTGTTCGTCGTCAGCTCGTTCATCTCGGGCGCCGCCCCCGACCTGACGACCTTGATCGTGGCGCGGATCTTCCAGGGCCTCGGCGGCGGGCCGATCATTCCGCTCTCGCAGGCGATCCTCTGGGAGATCTTCCCGTTTCACCAGCGTGGGCTCGCGATGGCGGTCTGGGGACTGGGCTTCATCTTCGGCCCGATCCTGGGGCCGACCGTCGGCGGCTACCTGGCCGACCAGTGGTCGTGGCGCTGGATCTTCTACATCAATCTGCCCGTCGGCATCGTCGGCTTCTTCCTGGCGAGCGTCTTCCTGTTCGATCCGCCGTATCTGCGTCGCGCCACGCGGATCGACTGGTGGGGCCTCGGCCTCATGGTGGCCGGCTTCGGGTGTCTGCAGCTCGTGCTCGACCGCGGTGAGCGCGAGGACTGGTTCGCCTCGCGCTCGATCGTCGCGCTGAGCATCGTCGCCGTGTGCGCGCTCGCCGGCTTCCTGATCCGCGAGCTGACCACCCGTGAACCGATCCTCGACCTCACCGTGTTCGCCGACCGCAACTTCGCGACCGGCGCCGCGCTGAGCATGGTGGTCGGCTTCGGGAGCTTTTCGGGCATGCTGCTGATCGCGATCTTCACGCAGAAGCTGCTGGGCTACGACGCGTGGACGTCCGGCCTCGTGCTGGCTCCCGGCGGACTCGGCAACATCTTCTCGCTCTTCGCCTCGGGCATCGTGACCCGCGTCGACCAGCGCCTCATGCTCGCCTTCGGCTGCCTGCTCAACGCCGTCAGCCTCTACATGATGACCTCGCTGACCCTCGGGATGGACTACTGGGCGCTGGCGCTGCCGCGATTCATCCAGGGCTTCGCGCTCGGCTTCGTGTTCGTGCCGCTGTCGACGTTGACCCTGGCCACGATCCGCCGGGACAAGCTCGTGAACGCGACCGCGGTCTACGGCATGTCGCGCAACATCGGCGGCAGCGTCGGCATCGCGGTGGTCACGACCCTGCTCGCCCAGCGGAGCCAGATCCACCAGACCACGCTCGCGAGCCACATCACCGTGTGGGATCCGGCGACGCGAGATCGCCTGGCGCAGTGGGCGAGCCACTTCGTGGCCCGCGGCAGCGACGTCTTCACCGCCGAGCGCCAGGCCGTCACGATGCTCTACCGCGAGACGGTGGCGCAGGCGCAACTCCTGGCCTATGCCGACGACTTCTGGCTTTTGGCGATGATGTTCGCGGTGGTGCCCCTGGTCCTGCCGCTGATGCGGCGCATCCGGATGGCGCCCTCGACGGCGGCCACCGCGCCGGCGACCGAGCCCACCGCCGCGCGCGTGGCGGAGGAAGGCGTCGCCTAGCGGCGCCGCGCTAGGCCTGCTTGGCCTCCAGCTCGGCCCAGCGCGCGTAGAGTCGATCGACGTCGGCGCGCGCGGCCTCGAGCGCCGCGTAGCGCCGCTGCAGCGCGGTCGGGTCCGAGACGATCGCCGGATCCTCGACGGCTCCCTGGCAAGCCTCGACGGCGCGCTCGGCGTCGAGAATCGCCTGCTCCATGCCCTCCCACTCGCGCTGCTCGCGATAGCCTAGACGCTTCGGCCGCTGCCGCGACGCCTCGGCCGGCCGGTCAGCCGCCTTGCGCTGAGCCGGCTCGACCGTGGTCTGGACCGATTCCCACTGCGCGTAGTCGGCGAACGTCGCGGTCCCGCCCCGACCGTCGAGCGCGACGATCACCGTCGACACGCGCTCGAGCATGAAGCGATCGTGCGTGACCAGGACGAGGGCTCCGTCGAATTCCGCGAGGCTGTCCTCGAGCACCTCGAGCGTCGGGATGTCGAGATCGTTGGTCGGCTCGTCGAGGATCAAGAGGTCCGCCGGCTCGCGCATGAGCCGGGCGATCAGGATGCGCGCCTGCTCGCCGCCCGACAGGTGCCCGACGGGCACCTCGAGCTGCTCGGGCCGGAACAGGAAGCGCTTGGCCCACGCGGCGACGTGCACGCTGCGTCCCTGCCACGTGACGGTGTCGCCCTCGGGGGCGAGCGCGCGGCGCAGGCTCTGCGCCGGATCGAGGGCCGCGCGCTGCTGCTCGAAGCGGACGATCCGCAGACCGTCCGCCCGCTCGATCTCACCCGCGTCGGGCGGCGCGACCCCGGCGAGCACCTCGAGGAGCGTGGTCTTGCCGCTGCCGTTGGGGCCGATCAGCCCGACTCGGGTGCCGGGCGTGACGACGAGGTCGAGGCCGCGGACGAGCGTCCGGCCGCCGCGCGACACCGTGAGCCCGCGCACGACGAGCAGCCGGCGCGTTCGGCGCTGCGACGACGTGAAGTCGATGCCCGCGGTGGCCGCGAGCCCGCGCGCACGGGCGTCCTCGAGCTCCTCGATCAGGCGTCCGGCCTGCTTGATGCGGCCCTTGGCCTTCGTGGAGCGCGCCTTGGCGCCCTGACGGAGCCACTCGATCTCGCGGCGCACGGTGTTGGCGAGCGCATCCTGGTAGGCCGCCTGCCCGCGTAGAAATTCGTCGCGGCGCGCCAGGAACTCGCTGTAGCTCCCGTCGGTTTGGAACAGACCGTCCGGATAGGCGCGGTTGAGCTCGAGCATGCGCGTGGCGACGTGCTCCAGGAAATAGCGATCGTGGCTCACCACCAGGAAGGCTCGAGAACGCTCGGTCAGCAAGTTTTCGAGCCAGAGGATCCCTTCCACGTCGAGGTGGTTGGTGGGCTCGTCCATCAGGAGGATGTCGGGCGCCGACGCGAGCTCGCGCGCGATGGCCAGCCGCTTCCGCCAGCCCCCCGACAAGGTATC
>Ga0075424_100003836_pt1 | contig 14116 bp, 13 predicted proteins | sample SoiMethybrSBSTD3_FD_75301 | JGI IMG/M metagenome (GOLD analysis project Ga0075424, IMG submission 75301) | Bulk soil microbial communities from a Populus tree surrounding site in Tennessee, USA - Soil MetaG P. TD hybrid SBSTD3 | ecosystem: Environmental > Terrestrial > Soil > Tree plantation... | reverse complement strand
GGGGCGCCGAGTGACGCGGACCGCACCGCGGGCTGGGTGCATGCGGTGTCGGTGGGTGAGGCGATTGCCGCCGCGCCGCTGGTCGAGGGGCTGCGCCGGCTGCACCCCGAGCTGCCGCTGGTGATGACGACCGTGACGAGCACCGGCGCCCAGATCGTTCGCGAACGGTTCGCCGGGCTCGCGACCCATCGGTTCTTTCCGCTCGACTTTCCCTCGGTCACTCGCCGCGCGGTGGCGGCCATCAATCCCGCGTTCCTGATCTGCATGGAAACCGAGCTGTGGCCGAATACGCTGCGCACCCTGGCCGCGCGGGGTGTGCCGGTGATGATCGCCAACGGCCGGATCTCCGACCGGTCGTATCGCCGGTACCGTCTCATCCGGAGCTTCATGACGTCGGTCCTCGCCAACGTTCGCGTCTTCGGCATGCAATCGGACGAGGACGCACGGCGCATCATCGCGCTGGGCGCCCAGCCGGAGCGTGTGGTGGTGACCGGCAACATCAAGGTCGACGCATCCGTGCCCGATCCGGCGGGCTCGGTCGATCTCTGGCGCCGGCTACTGGGCCTCGCCCCCGGGCAGCGGGTGTGGGTCGCCGGAAGCACGCACCAGGGTGAGGAAGCGCTCGTGCTCGACGCCCACCGCACCGCGCTCACCGAGTTTCCGGAGCTGGTCCTCGTGATCGCGCCCCGACACCCGGAGCGAACGCGCGAGGTGCTGGCGCTCGTGGATCGTCGCGGCTGGCCATCGGTGCGCCGCAGCGAGCTTCCGGCCGCCGTGACGACCACGGACGCGCCGGTGCCGCCGGTCGTCATCCTCGACACGATCGGCGAGCTTGCGATGCTCTACGCGATCGCCGACGTCGTATTCGTCGGCGGAAGCCTGGTGCCGATGGGAGGCCACAACGTGCTCGAGGCCGCTCAGCGGCGAAAGCCCGTGCTGATCGGTCCACACACCGGCAACTTCCGCGAGTCGGTCGGCCTGCTCGAGTCCGCCGGTGCGGCGCTCGTCGTCCGCGACGCGCCCGAGCTGTCTCGCGAGCTCCGGCGGCTCCTCGCCGATCCGGAGCTCCGCTCGAAGCTGGGGGACGCTGGACACGAGGCGGTGGCCTCGCGTCACGGCGCGGTTCGCGAGACGCTCGATCTGATCGGCCGCTATCTCTATCCAGGGCCCAGCGCGTGAACTCGCGAGAGCGCTTCGTGCGCGGCTGGGAAGAGGGCTTCAAGACCGGACCGGCGCGCATGCTCGCGGTCGCCGGCGGCGGCTACCGCGGGCTGCTCGGCGCGCGGGACTTCCTCTACGGCCGGGGTGTCCTGAAGTCGCGCGCGTTGCCCTGCCGCGTGGTCTCGATCGGCAACCTGACCGTTGGCGGCACCGGGAAGACGCCCGCGGTGGAGGTGGCCGTCCAGTCGCTGACCGCGCTCGGTCATCGTCCCGCGGTCGTCAGCCGCGGCTACGGGCGGAGCACGCGCGGCGTCCAGGTCGTCGCCGATGCCGCCTCGATCCGGCTCGATCCGGAAGAGTCGGGTGACGAGCCGTTTCTGCTCGCGCGCCGCCTGCCGGGTATTCCCGTCGTGGTCGGCTCGAATCGGCACGACGCCGCGCGCGTGGCGATCGAGCGGTTCGGCGTGACCGCGATCGTGCTCGACGATGGATTCCAGCACCGCACGCTCAAGAAGGATCTGGAGATCGTGATGGCGCGCGCGCGCCGCCCGTGGGGCAACGGACATCTGCTCCCGGCCGGCCCGCTGCGCGAGCCACTCGACGCGCTCTCCCGGGCCGATCTCGTCGTCGCCACGGGTGCCCTCGATCTGGGCGACGCGCGCGAAGTCGTCGACGCGGTGGACGAGCACGCGCCGCGGGTGCCGGTCGTCACCGCGACCCTGGCACCCGCCGAATGCTGGGAGGCGGGCCGCATGCGGTCGGTCCGGATCGCCGACCTTGCCGGCAAGCGTCTCGCCGCGTTCGCCGGCATCGCCGCGCCCGCGGCGTTCGCGGAGACGCTGGGGAACGCCGGGGCGGTGGTCGAGGAGATGTCAGCCTTCGCCGACCACCACTGGTACTCGAGCGACGACCTCTCACGGCTCGACGCGCGCGCCGCCGAGCTCGGCGTCGATGTGCTCATCACGACCGAGAAGGACTGGGTTCGCCTGCGGCGGCTGCGCCTGCCGCGCCGCCCGCTCTACGTCTTGAGCGTGCGGCTCGTCGTCCAGACGGGCGAGACCGCGTGGCGGCAAGCGTTCCGACGCGCGTGCCCGTGAAGATCGCCGTACGCCTCCCGAACTGGCTCGGCGACACCGTGATGGCCGTGCCCGCGATCCGCTCGCTGCGCGAGACGTTTCCCGGAGCCCCCATGCTGCTCGCCGGTCCCTGGGTTCAGCTTTTCGCGGGGCAGGGGCTCGGCGACGTGCTGGTGTCGTACCCGCGGGCGTGGAGCGCGCGGCTCCGCGCCGCCGACACGGTGCGGGCCTTCGGCGCCGACACGGTGGTGCTCTTGCCGACCTCGTTCGAGGCCGCGGCGAGCGCGATCTACTGGGGCGGCCGGCGGCGCATCGGGTTCGCCGGCGATGCGCGGCGCTGGCTCCTCACCGACGCGCCGTCGGTCCCGGAGCCGCGGCTCCATCAAGTGGACGAATACCTGCGACTGGTGGGCGTGCTCGACGCCGTCGCGACGGCGCGCGAGCCACGCCTGATACCGCCCGAGCCGTATGCCGACGCGCGGCAGCGCGTCCGTGATCTTCTGCTCCGGAGCGGCGCGCCGGAGGGAAAGCCCATGGTCGGCGTCCATCTGGGCGCCGCCTACGGGCCGGCGAAGGTCTGGGTTCGCGAGCGGATCGTCGAGTTTTGTCGGCTCGGGCCTTCGCTGGGTCTCGTGCCCGTGCTGCTCGGTGCGCCCTCCGATGAGGCGGAGGCCACGGCCGTGCAGGGAGCGGCGCCGACAGTGAGCCTCGTCGGGCGAGACAGTCCGGAGCTCCTCCCGTCGGTGCTTGCGGAGATGGCGGCGCTGGTATGCGGCGACACGGGGGTCGCGCATCTGGCGGCCGCGCTCGGCACACCGGTCGTCACGCTCTTCGGGCCGACCGACCCGGCGCTGAGCGCGCCGCTCGGTCGAGTCGCGGTCGTACGGCACGTGGTGCCGTGCGCGCCGTGCTTCTACCGGGCGTGCCCGATCGATCATCCCTGCATGCGCGGGATCTCGGCCGACGAGGTCGGCAACCGGGTTGCCGCGCTCCTGGCGGGAGTCTCGTGCCGCCGCTGACGATCCTGCACCTGGCCGCCAATCGCTGGTGGACCGGAAGCGCCGATCCGGTCATCCAGCTCGTGTCCGGTCTTCGCGCGCGCGGCCACCGGGTCCTGCTCGGTGTCATTCCCGGCGACCGGTTCGAGGTCAAAGCGAAGCAGGCGGGGCTCGAGCTGGTCGAGGGGCTCCGGATGGACGCGCGCCGCGGCCCGCGCGCGCTCGCGAGCGACGTGCTGAAGGTGCGGGCGCTCATTCGCGACGAGAGCGTGGACATCGTGCACACGCACCACTCGCACGATCACTGGCTGGCGGTGCTCACGCGGCCCAAGCGGGCCCAGGGCGGCCGGACGCCCGTCGTGCGGACCTTCCACAACCTGCGATCGGTGCGACGCGACCGGCTCGGCGCCACGCTTTATCGCCGGACCGCGGCGGTGTTCGCGGTGTCGCGGATGATCGAGTCACGCTGCCGCGAGGTCGGCATCCCGCCGGAGAAGATTTCCTGGATCCCGGGCTCGGTCGATCTGACCCGGTTCACCGCGAACGCGGACGGCGCGCCGATCCGCGACGAGTTCAAGCTCGGTGACGCGCCGGTCGTCGTCTCGGTCTCGCGGCTGGCGACCAACCGTGGTCACGAGCTTCTGCTCTCCGGCTTTCGCCTCCTGATCGACCGCATGCCCCGCGCGCGACTCCTGCTCGTCGGCAAAGGCGAGACGCGAGCGCGACTCGAGCAGATGGTCGCCGAGCTCGGGCTCGGTGGCCACGTGATCTTCACGGGCTACCGGGATGCCGACCTGCCGTCGGTGCTGGCCGCGTCGGATTGCTTCGCACTCATGGCCGCGGGCTCGGACGAATCGTGCCGGGCCGCACTCGAGGCGATGGCCGCCGCGCGGCCCGTCATCGCGCGGCGGGTCGGCGCCCTGCCGGAGACGGTGGTGCACGACGAGACCGGGCTCCTGATCGATGACGACACTCCGGAGAGTGTCGCGCGCGCGCTCGAGACGATCCTCGGTGAACCGGCGCGCGGCCGCGCGATGGGCAACGCCGGGCGCGCCAGCGCCGAGGAGCGGTTCAGCGCCGAGCGCTCGGTCGAGACGGTCGAGCGCGTCTATCAGAGCATCTGGTGAAGATTCTCCAGCTGATGTCCTGTCGCGGGTGGTCGTCCGATGCCTACTGGGCGGCCCGGATGACGCGAGAGCTCGCGCGGCGCGGCCACGTGGTAACTCTCGGCTGCCGGGCCGGAACCGAAGCTCGCGTGATCGACCGCGCGCGGCGCGAGGGGGTCGAGCGGGTGACGACCCTGGCGATGGCGAGCGGCGCGCGGCCCCTGGCCGACGGCGGTGATCTTCGCCGTCTGCGCGCTCTCATGCCCGAGGCGGACGTGGTGCACGTGCATCGCGGCAAGGAGCACTGGCTGGCCGCGATGGCGAACCGGCTGATCGCGACCCCGCGACCCATCGTGAGGACCCGCCACATCGCGCAGTCGGTGCGGCCTCACGCGGCGAATCGATGGCTCTATCGTCGAGCCACCGCGTTCGTCGTGACCGTGACCGACGCCATTCGCCGTCAGTACGTCGCCGCGGGGCTCGTCGATCCGGACCGTGTCGCCGCGCTGCCGGGCGGCGCCGACACCGAGCGTTATCATCCGCTCCCGCGCGATCCCGAGACCTATGCACGGCTCGGCGGGCGGCCGGATCGTCCGCTGGTCGGGATGATCGCGGGGCTTCGCATCATGAAAGGCCACGAGGTCGTCGTCGCCGCCGCGGCGCGGCTGGCCGCCCGCGGCGTGCGGCCGCATTTCGTCTTCATCGGACGCGGGCCCATGGAGCACGCCGTTCGTGACGCGATCGAACGCGCCGGGCTCGATGCCCAGTTCACGTTCGCCGGCTTCGTCGACGATCTGCCGGTGGCCCTCGCGGCACTCGACGTCGTGCTCTACACCCCGCTCGACTCCGACGGGATGTCGCGCGTGATCTTCGAGTACCTGGCGGCGGGACGGCCACTGGTCGCGGCGCGCGTCGGCGTCGTGCCCGAGGTGCTGATCGATGGCGAGCACGCGGCCCTGGTGCCGGGCGGTGACGCCCCGGCCCTTGCCGCGGCACTCGAGCGGCTCGTGGGCGATCCGGCGCTGGCGGCCCGGCTCGGCGAGGGCGGCCGGCGGCTCGTCGAGGCGCGATACTCGGGAGCTCGTGTCGCGGCGGCGCTCGAGGCGCGCTACACGAGCCTCGTCGCCGCCGGGGCCGCGTGAAGGTTTCCGTCCTCGCCGCCGACCTGTCGGACAACGCGACGGGTCGCGCGGACCTGCTCGCGCGGCTTCTGTCCCCGCGGTACGATGTCGAGGTCGTTGGGCCTCGCTTCGGCGCGGATGTCTGGATGCCCGCGCGGGAGGGGACGATTCCACAGCGTAGCGTGAGAGTCGGTCGCTACCCCGGGTTCGCCCAGCGTGTTCCCGGCCTGCTCGAGCTCGTCGACGGCGATGTGCTCATCGCCTCCAAGCCACGTCCGACGAGCTTCGGGCTGGGCCTGCTCGCCCGTGCCCGGCGTCGGCGCCCCCTGGTGCTCGACATCGACGACTGGGAGGTCGGCTTCTTCTCCCGCTCGGGCTTCTGGGGCCGCGTCGGTCGAGCCTTCAACCTGGCCAATCCCAACGGGCTTCCGTGGACCTGGCTCGCCGAGCGGCTCGTCCCTTGCGCGGACGCCATCACGGTGGCCTCACGTTTCCTGGAGCGGCGCTTCGGCGGAACGCTTCTGCCGCACGTACGCGACACGGACGCGTGGGATCCCGCCCGGTATGATCGCGCCGCGGCGCGCCAGCGGCTGGGAGTGGGCACCGGCAAGGTCGTCATGTTTCTCGGGACGCCGCGTGGCCACAAGGGCGTCGACGATCTGGTCGAGGCGGTCGGCTCGCTCGGACCGGGCGTGGTGCTGGCGCTGGTGGGTGTCGATCCCGCCCGGAGCGGCGCCCCGCGCTGGTCGGCGGCCTCGCACGTCCGGGTCATCGGCGAGATTCCCTTCGACGACGTGCCGCGCTATCTCGTGGCCGCCGACGTCGTCGCCGTGCCCCAGCGCGACACGACGGACACGGTCGGACAGGTTCCCGCGAAGCTTTTCGACGCGATGGCGCTCGGTCGTCCCATCGTCTCGACGTCGGTCTCGATGATTCCGGAGATTCTCGAGGGCTGCGGCGTCGTGGTCGATCCCGGCGATGTCGCAGCACTCGCCGGCGCGATCAAGCGCCTGCTCGACAATCCAGACCAAGCCGCGACCCTCGGCCGCCGCGCACGCGACCGCTGCGAAGCCCGCTACAGCTTTCGCGTCGCCCGCGCCACCTTGTTCCCGCTACTCGAGAAGCTGCTAGAACCCCGCTGATGCGAGAACTCCGACCGGGGCTCGCAGACCATTCGGCGACGGATATCGTCCTGCGGAGCCAGGTCGCGCCGAACACAGCTCGTGAACGCCGACCAGGGCTCGCAGATCACTCAGCGATGGATATCGCCGTGCGGAGCCAGGTCCCATCTATCTCAGGCCACCCTCGGTCCAAGCCGGCCTCGAGGCACCCGCTCCAATGAAGCTCCTGATCATCGCGCGCCCGTTCGTCTTCCACGGGGGCGTCGAGCGAGCGACGGCGGGTCTGGTCGGCGCGCTCGTCGATCACGGCCACGACGTACATCTGCTGAGCCCACGCGGGCAGGGGCCGCTGCGCGGTGTGACGCTGCACACCTTGTTCCTGCCGCCGCTGCCCTCGGCGGCGCGCGTGCTGGCGCTCGCTCTGAGCGCCCGGCGTGCGGTCGCCGGCGGGAGCTGGGACGTGGTCCAGAGCCACGAGCGGACGATCGATCAAGACGTCTACCGTGCGGGTGAAGGATGCCATCAGGCGTATCTCGCCAGCGAAACGCGGCCGCGCGCCCGAGGGCTCTATCACCGGATCGTTCTGGCGCTCGAGCGGCGCGTCTTCGAGCGGACGCCGCGTATCGTCGCGATCGCCGAGGCGGGACGGCGCGAGATCGCCTCGCTCTATCACGTCGAGCCGGATCGCCTGTCGGTGGTCTACAACGGCGTCGATCTGGAGCGCTTCCACCCGAAGAATCGCGTGATGTACCGAGGCGGTGTGCGGGCCGAGGCCGGAATTCCGGCGGGCGCGTTCACCGTCCTCTTCGTGGGCAGCGGCTTCGCGCGCAAGGGCCTCGCGACCGCCGTCGAGGCGTTCGCAGCGTTCTCCGACCGGGGCAGCCGGCTCGTCGTGCTCGGCAAGGGGGACGCGCGCGAGTACCAGGATCTCGCGCTGCGGCTCGGAGTCGGCGAGCGAGTCGTCTGGCTCGGCGCGCGTGACGATCCGGAGCGCTGGTACGCCGGAGCCGACATCGTCGTGCTGCCGAGCCGATACGAGCCGTTCGGGAACGTCCACCTCGAGGCGCTCGCGGCGGGACTGCCCGTCGTGGCGAGCTCGTGCGCCGGCGGGGCCGAGGTGATCACCGAAGGCGTCAACGGCGCGGTCGTGCGCCCGACCGACACGAGCGCGATCACGTCCGCGCTCGAGCGATTTCGCGAGTGCTCCCCGGCCGAGCTCATGGAGGCGGCCCGACGATCCGCGGAACCCCACACCTACGCGGCACAGGTCGAAGGGTTTGCTCGAGTGTATGCTCGGGTGGCGCGCGCAACGTGCGATTTTCCTTGAGAAATCCGGCGCCAGGACGTAGACTTTCGCACGTGGCTCCCAGGCCCGCGGTCTTCATGGATCGTGACGGGACGCTCACCGAGGAAGTGGGGTACGTCAACCATCCGAGCCGACTTCGGCTGCTCCCGCAGTCGGGTGCCGCCGTCCGCCGTCTGAACCAGGCCGGCATCGCCGTCGTCGTCGTCACGAATCAGGCGGGTATCGCGCGCGGCTATTTCTCGCCGGAGGTGCTCGCCGCGGTGAACGCGAGCCTGGTGTCCCAGCTCAAGGACGAGGGCGCGCACCTGGACGGCGTCTACGTGTGCCCGCACCATCCGACCGAGGGCGAGGCCCCCTATCGGCTGGTGTGCGACTGCCGAAAGCCCAAGCCCGGCCTGTTGCTGCGCGCCGCCTCGGATCTCGGGCTCGATCTCGGACGCTCGACGCTCGTCGGCGACAAGGGCTCCGATCTCGTCGCCGCCCGAGCCGTCGGAGCGCGCGCGGTCCTGGTGCTCACGGGCTACGGGCTCGGCGAGTGGGAGTACCGGCGCAGCGCGCTGCCCGTCCAGCCCGATCACGTGGCCGCCGACCTGCTCGGCGCGGCCGACTGGGTGATCAAGGAGCTCGCGCGGTGAACGAAGCGCTGAAGGCCATACGTGGCGCGATCGATTCGTTCGCCGGACGGCACGTGGTCGTCGTCGGCGATCTGATTCTCGACGAGTACCTGTTCGGCAAGCCGGCCCGCATCTCGCGGGAAGCGCCCGTGCTCATCCTGCGCTTTGCCGAGCGACAGGTCTTCCTGGGCGGCGCGGCGAACGCCGTGAACAACGTCCACGCGCTCGGCGCCCGCGTGACGCCCGTCGGCGTCATCGGGCCGGACGGCGCCGGTGAGGAGCTCCTGGCCCTGTTCAGCGGGGCCGGGATCGCGACCGACGGGATCGTCACCGAGACCGGTCACATCACGCCGATGAAGACGCGGATCATGGCCGGCGGCTACCAGGCGACGCGTCAGCAGGTCGTGCGGGTCGATCGCGAGCCTTCCGGCGAGCCGCAACCGACGACCGAGGACGCGCTGCTCGCGCGGCTGACCGCGCTCGGCCCACGGATCGACGCGATCGTGATCTCCGACTACGGCTACGGGACCGTCACGCCGAGGCTCTTCGAGCACGTCAAGACGATCGCGCGACGCGCGAACGCGGTGGTCAGCGTGGACAGCCGCTATCAGATGCCTCGGTTCACCGGCGTCACCGCCGCCACGCCCAACGAGGCCGAGCTCGAGCAGCTTGCCGGCGTGCCGGCCGACGACGAGCGCACGGTCGAGAAGGCCGGACGCCAGGTGCTCGAGCGGCTCGACGCGCGGCTGCTCCTCGTCACACGCGGCAGCCGCGGCATGGCGCTGCTCGAGCGCGACGGGGCGACGACGTTCATCCCGATCCACGGCACCGACGAGATCGCCGACGTGACCGGAGCCGGCGACACGGTGATCAGCACGTTCACCCTGGCCCTGGCGAGCGGCGCGACGGCGCTACAGGCGGCCACCCTGGCGAACATCGCGGGCGGCATCGTGGTCATGAAGCGCGGCACCGCGACGGTTCTCCCGTCGGAGCTCAGGCAGGCGATCGCGCTGCATGACTCTTGACGAGGCCGTCCAGCTGGCCGATCGGCTCCGGGCCGAGCGAAAGCGGATCGTGCTGGCGAACGGCTGCTTCGACCTCCTCCACGTCGGTCACGTTCGCTATCTGCGCGCCGCCCGCGGGCTGGGGGACGTCCTCTTCGTCGGGATCAACTCCGACGCGGCAGTGGCTCGGCTCAAGGGCCAGGGGCGCCCGCTGATGCCGGCCGCCGAGCGCGCCGAGATCTTGATGTCGCTCCGCGAGGTCGACCACGTCGTCGTGTTCGAGGAGGACACCGCCGACCGGCTGATCGCCTCGTTGCGTCCCGACGTGCACGCGAAGGGCACCGACTATCGCCCCGGCACGGTGCCCGAAGAGGCGACGGTGCGGTCGGTCGGCGGGCAGGTCGCGTTCGTCGGCGACCCGAAGGATCACTCGACCCGCGATCTGATCGCCCAGATCCGCGAGCGGTTTCGATGAACATCGCGCTCGTCAAGCTCTCCGCGATCGGCGACGTCGTGCATGCGCTGCCGGTCGCTGCGGCGCTGCACGCCGCGCTGCCGCAGGCGCGCCTGGTCTGGATCGTCGAGCGTCGCGAAGCCGCGGTGCTGCGCGATAACCCGGCATTGAGCGAGGTCGTACCGGTCGACACGCGCGGCTGGCGGCGGGCGCGCAGACCGCTCGCCGTCGCCGAGACGACGGGGGCGCTGGTCGCCCTGCGGCGTCATCTGCGCGCGTCGCGGTTCGACGTGGCGATCGATCTGCAGGGACTGATCAAGAGCGGAGTGATCACGGCCGCGACCGGAGCGCCGCTGCGGATCGGCTTCACCGCGGCGCACTGTCGGGAGGGCCTGAACGTGCTGTTCACCAACCAGCGCGTCGCGCCGCCGCCGGCGGCGCGTCACATCGTCGACCGCTACCTCTCGCTGGTGGAGCCGCTGGGTGCGCGCGCCCGCTCGGTCGAGTTCGCGCTGCCGACCGACGGGGCAGCCGAGGCGCGCATCGACGAGTTCCTGATGGGGGCAGGTCTCAAGCCGCGCGACCGCCTGGTCGTGCTCAACCCCGGTGCCGGGCGACCCGACAAGCGGTGGTCCACCGCGGGCTTTCGCGACCTGGCGCGGCGGCTCGCCGGCGAAGCGGGCGCGTCGGTGCTCGTCACCTGGGGACCGAACGAGCTCGCGGACGCGCGCGCGATCGTGGGGACCGAGGCGCCGGGCTACGCCACCCTGGCGCCCCAGACGAACCTCGACGAGCTGCTGGCGGTGCTCCGTCGCGCGAGCGTCGTCGTCGCGGCCGACACCGGCCCTCTGCACCTGGCTGCCGCGCTCGGGACGCGATGCGTGGGCCTCTACGGCCCGACGGCGGCCGAGCGGAACGGACCGTACGGGCGCGGACACCGGTCGCTTCAGAGTCCGGACCACACGATGAGCTCGCTCGGCGTGGATCCCGTATTCCGCGCGGTGGCCGACCTCCTCGACGGAACTGCCGCCGACCCGTCGACCTCGGAGCCGACGCGGTGACGCGGCGCCGTCTCTCGGTCGTCGTGGTCACCCTGAACGAGGAGGAGCGTCTGCGCGCGTGCCTGGAGAGCGTGGCCTGGGCCGACGAGGTCGTCGTCGTGGATGCGCTGTCGCACGACAAGACGGCGCAGATCGCGCGCGAGTTCACCGACCGCGTGATCGTGCGGCCCTGGCCCGGCTTCGCCGCGCAGAAGAACTTCGGCCTCGCGGAGGCGGGCGGGGACTGGATCCTGTCGCTCGACGCCGACGAGCAGGTATCTCCGGAACTTCGCGACGAGATCCTTGGCGTGCTGGCCGCCGACGGGCCGAGCGACGGCTATCGCGTGCCGCGGCGCAACCTGTTCGGCGGGCAGTGGATTCGCCACGGCGGCCTCTGGCCCGACTGGCAGCTCCGGCTCTTTCGGCGAGGCCGCGGGACGTTCGTCGAGCGCGCCGTGCACGAGTCGGTCGAGGTGGCCGGCTCGGTCGGCCGCTGTCGCGGCGCGCTGGTGCATCGAAGCTACCGCGACGTCGCGGACTTTCTCTCGCGCGCCGATCGCTACTCGACTCTGGCGGCGGAGGAGTGGGTGAAGCGTGGCCGGCGGGTCCGCGCGACCGATTTCGTCCTCCGGCCGGCGGGGCGATTCCTGTCCATGTATATCCTCAAGCTCGGGTGCCTCGACGGCGTGCGAGGCCTTCTGCTGGCGTGCCTCTACGCGTACTATGTGTTCATTCGCTCCGTGAAAGCGTGGGAGCGCGAGGGAGAATCGAGACGGTGACGTCCAAGGAACGCGTGCTGTCGGGAATGCGGCCGAGCGGCCGGCTGCACCTGGGTAACTACCTCGGTGCCCTGGCCAACTGGGTCAAGCTCCAGGACACGCTGGACTGCTTCTATTTCGTCGCCGACTGGCACGCGCTGACGGACGACCTGGACACGTCGGACGTGGCCGGCAACGCCGTCGAGATGCTCGCCGACTGGCTCGGCGCCGGGCTCGATCCCGAGCGCTCGACGCTCTTCATCCAGTCGCTGGTGCCGGAGCACGCGGAGCTCCACCTGCTGTTCTCGATGACCACGCCGGTCACCTGGCTCGAGCGCGTCCCGACGTATCGCGAGCGGATCGAGCAGCAGCATCTCGAGTCGCCCTCCTACGGGCTGCTCGGCTATCCGCTGCTGCAGTCGGCGGACATCTTGATGTACAAGCCGAAGTGGGTGCCGGTCGGCATCGATCAGGCGCCGCACGTCGAGCTCACGCGCGAGGTGGCGCGGCGGTTCAACCATACGTTCGGCCAGCTGTTCCCGGAGCCCGAGGTGAAGCTGACGGAGATCCCCAAGGTGCCGGGGACCGACGGCCGCAAGATGTCGAAGTCCTATGGCAACACGATCGAGCTCGCCGACACGGCCGAGACGATCACGAAGAAGGTTCGCCCGATGGTGACGGACCCGGCGCGCAAGCGGCGCTCGGATCCGGGCAACCCGGATATCTGTCCGGTGTTCGATCTGCACAAGATCTTCACCCCGACGGCGGATCGCGATTTCGTCGCGAACGGATGCCGCACCGCGGGCATCGGCTGCCTCGATTGCAAGGACGTGCTGCTCAAGCACATGCTGCCGCCGCTGACCGCGATCCGTGAGCGACGGCAGAAGTTCGCGGAGAAGCCGGCGGCGATCGTGGAGATCCTGCACGAGGGGTCGCGCCGTGCGCGCAAGGTCGCCCAGGCCACGATGGAAGGCGTCCGGGCGGCGATTCGCCTGACTCCATGAGCGAAGAAGCCAACGTCGCCGCCGCGAGCCACGACCTCACCCTCCGCGTCGAAGGCTTCGAGGGGCCCTTCGATCTGCTCCTGCATCTCTGCCGCACGACCGAGATCGACCTCAGCGCACTGCCGGTGCGTACGATCACCGATCAGTACCTCGCCCATCTCGAGGCGATGGAGTTCCGGGACCTCGAGGCGGCGGGCGCCTACCTCGTCATGGCCGCCACGTTGATCTATCTGAAGTCGAAGCTCCTGGTACCGCCCGACGAGACGCAAGACGAGCAGCTCGACGAGGACGGCCTGGCGCTCAGGCTCGAGCTCGAGGCGCGACTGCGCGAGTACGCGCGGGTCAAGACGCTCGGCGAGTGGCTGTCGGCACGCGAGGCCGCGCAGGCGCTCATCTGGGGTCGTCCGAGCAGCACCTTGCCGCCCCCCGAGGAGGTGCCGCTCGAGGATCTGAGCGTGCACCTGATCGAGAAGACCTTGAGACGCTTGATCGAGGAGCAGGCCCGGCAGCGGCCGCGGCAAGTCGAGCCGAATCCGCCGTCGGTGGTAGAGCGGATGACGATGATCCTCTCCGTGCTCCGCGACACGTGGTCTCTGCTCTTCTCGTCCTTGACCGCGGGCGATCGTCGCCGCTCCGAGATCGTGGTGTCGCTGCTGGCCGTGCTCGAGCTGGTCCGGCTGGGCCGCATCAAAACGCAGCAGACCGAGCTCTTCGGGGAGATCGTGATCGAACGCCAGACCACGGTACCCAACGGAGAGTCCACGGTACCGAATGGGGAGCAAACTCGTGCCGACTCCAACTGACGTCGTCGAAGCCCTGCTGTTCGCGTCCGATACGCCGCTGGAAGCCGAGCGCATCAGCGATGTGCTCGATCTGGGCGACGTCGGTGAGGCGCGCCGCCTGATCGACGAGCTCCGCGCTCGCTATGAGGCATCGAGCCAGGGGCTCCAGATCGTCGAGGTGGGTGGCGGCTATCGCATGGTCACCCGGCCCGAGGTCGCGCCGTGGCTCGTACGGCTCGCGCGCGCGCGAACGCGGACCCGCCTGTCGCGTCCCGCGCTCGAGGCCCTGGCGATCATCGCCTACAAGCAGCCGGTGTCACGGCCCGAGATCGACGCCGTTCGCGGTGTCAACTCCGAGGGCGTGCTCGACAACCTGCTCGAGCGCCGGCTCGTGCGCATCTCCGGCCGGAAGGAAGCGCCGGGGCGACCGTACCTCTTCGAGACGACGCGCGAGTTCCTGGTCGCCTTCGGCTTGCGCGACGTGGGGGACCTGCCGAAGGTGGAGGGTGAGCTGGTCGTGCCGGAGCTGGCGGCCGTCGCCGAGCATGGCGAAGCTGAGACTCAACAAGAT
>Ga0075424_100003835_pt1 | contig 14116 bp, 9 predicted proteins | sample SoiMethybrSBSTD3_FD_75301 | JGI IMG/M metagenome (GOLD analysis project Ga0075424, IMG submission 75301) | Bulk soil microbial communities from a Populus tree surrounding site in Tennessee, USA - Soil MetaG P. TD hybrid SBSTD3 | ecosystem: Environmental > Terrestrial > Soil > Tree plantation... | reverse complement strand
CCGCGCAGGACGGCTCGGCGTCCTGCTGATCAATCTCGGTACACCGGACGCGCCGACAACAAGCGCTGTCCGCCGCTACCTCGCCGAATTTCTTTCGGATCCGCGGGTCGTGGAGATTCCGCGCGTGGTTTGGAAGCCGCTGCTGCACGGCGTGATACTGCGCACCCGTCCGGCACGGTCGGCGCAGCGCTATGGCACGATCTGGACCAAGGACGGATCGCCATTGCTCGTCCACAGCTTGCGGCAGCGGACCCTCCTGCATGGTTATCTCGGCCAGCGGTTGAAGATCCTGGGGCTGCCATCGGACCACGCCCAGGTGGAGCTCGGCATGCGCTACGGCGCCCCGTCGATCGCGGAAGCGCTCACGAAGCTGCGCGAAAGCGGTTGCGAGCGCGTGCTGGTGCTGCCGCTATACCCGCAATACGCGGCGAGCACGACCGCGTCCGCGCTCGATGCGGTGTTCGCCGCCGTAAGCAGGATGCGGCGGATGCCCGCGTTGCGTGCGGTCGACGCCTATCACGACGACGCGGGCTATATCGGCGCGCTGGCGCAAAGCATCAACGACTATTGGGTGAAGAACGGGCGGCCGAACAAGCTCGTGCTGTCATTCCACGGCGTGCCGCGACGTACGCTCGATCTCGGCGATCCTTACCATTGCCACTGCCACAAGACGGCGCGGCTGCTCACGACCGAGCTAGGGCTCAAGCCCGAGCAATTCGCGGTCACGTTCCAGTCGCGGTTCGGCCGTGGCGAATGGCTCAAGCCCTATACGCAGCCGACTTTGGTCGCCCTCGCCAAGGAGGGCCTGCGGCGAGTCGACGTCGCCTGCCCGGGCTTTGTCAGCGATTGCCTCGAAACGCTGGAGGAGATCGCGCTCGAAGGCAGGGCCGCATTCCTCAAGGCCGGAGGCGCCGAATTTCACGCCATTCCCTGCCTCAACGAGCGGCCGGCGTGGATTGCCGCGCTCGCGGACCTTGCGTTGAAAAACCTCGGGGGGTGGCTGGATCCACCGCCCGATGCCGCCGCTCGCGAGCTGACCCAGGCGCGTGCGCAAGCGCGCGGGGCCGAGGCGTGATTTCACTCCCTGCAGGCGATTGAAACACGCCGAAATGCCCTCAATGTAGAACCGTCGATGCGAGGAACAGGAATGAGCAACAATCCCGACCAGAACACTCAAGTTTCGACCGAGGTCGAAGGCGACCTGCCGGCCGCGACCGATGCGCCGCCGGAGCGTCCGGGCGAGGGTCCCGAGCCGGCGGCCCACCTGGCAGCGCTGCTCAAGGAGGCCGAAGACGAGGCCGCGCGGCTGAAAGACGCGTGGCTCCGCGCCAAGGCCGAGACCGAGAACGTCCGCAAGCAGGCTCAGAACGACCTTGCCAAGGCGCACAAGTACGCGATCGAGCGCTTTGCGCAGGATCTGCTGACCGTGAAGGATGCGCTGGAGCTTTCGCTCGCGACACCGAACGCTACGACCGAAGCTTTGAAGGATGGCGTCGAGCTGACGCTCAAGAACCTGAACGCTGCGTTCGACAAGGCGCGGATCGTCGAAATCGATCCTGCCGGCGAGAAGTACGACCCCCACCGCCACCAGGCGATGACCATGATCGAGTCCGCAGAGCCTCCCGGTACCGTCGTGCAGGTCTTCCAGAAGGGCTATCTGCTCAATGACCGGGTGCTGCGTCCGGCGCTCGTCGCCGTGGCGAAAGCGAAGGACGGTTCTGCATAAGGGTTCGGCATGAGCCACACAACCGCCGGGCAAGCCGGGTCGTACGCGGCTATTGGCTTGAATCCGATCACAAAAACCCCATCTAGCGCACAGGTAAGCAATCTCGGATAAGGAAGGAACGGACATGGCCAAGATCATCGGTATCGACCTCGGCACGACCAACAGCTGCGTGGCCATCATGGAAGGCGGGCAGCCGAAGGTCATCGAAAATTCGGAAGGCGCGCGTACTACGCCGTCGATCGTCGCCTACCTGGAGGACGGCGAGACCCTCGTCGGGGCGCCGGCGAAGCGGCAGGCGGTCACCAATGCGAAGAACACGATCTTCGCCGTCAAGCGGCTGATCGGCCGGCGCTTCGAGGAAAAGGAAGTGCAAAAGGACATCGGCCTGATGCCCTACAAGATCGTCAGGGCCGACAACGGCGACGCGTGGGTCGAGGTGCGCGGCAAGAAGGTCGCACCGCAACAGGTGTCGGCGGAAATCCTGCGTAAGATGAAAAAGACGGCCGAAGATTATCTCGGTGAGGAAGTGACCGAGGCCGTCATCACCGTTCCGGCGTATTTCAACGACTCGCAGCGGCAAGCGACCAAGGACGCGGGCAAGATCGCCGGACTCGAGGTCAAACGGATCATCAACGAACCCACCGCCGCGGCGCTCGCGTTCGGGCTCGATAAGAAGGAAGGCGACCGCAAGATCGCGGTCTACGACCTGGGCGGCGGGACGTTCGATATCTCGATTATTGAAATCGCAGTCGTCGACAAGGAACACCAGTTCGAGGTGCTGTCGACCAACGGCGACACGTTCCTCGGCGGCGAGGACTTCGACCAGAGGATGATCGACTACGTCGTCACCGAATTCAAGAAGGACCAGGGCGTCGACCTCAAGAACGACGTGCTGGCATTGCAGCGGCTCAAGGAAGCGGCCGAGAAGGCCAAGATCGAGCTGTCCTCGTCGCAGCAGACCGAGATCAACCTGCCGTACATCACGGCCGACCAATCGGGGCCCAAGCACCTGTCGATAAAGATCACGCGGGCGAAGTTCGAGTCGCTCGTGGAAGACTTGATCGAGAAGACGATCGAGCCCTGCCGCATCGCGATCAAGGACGCAGGCGTGAAGCTCTCAGACATCGGCGACGTGATCCTGGTCGGCGGCATGACACGCATGCCCAAGGTCCAAGAGAAGGTGAAGGAATTCTTCGGCAAGGAACCGCGCAAGGACGTCAACCCCGATGAGGCAGTCGCGGTCGGCGCAGCGATCCAGGGCGGCGTGCTCAGGGGCGACGTGAAGGATGTACTCCTTCTCGACGTGACCCCGCTGTCCCTCGGCATCGAAACCCTGGGCGGCGTCATGACCAAGCTGATCCAGAAGAACACGACGATCCCGACCAAGGCGCAGCAGGTGTTCTCGACCGCGGACGACAATCAGTCGGCGGTGACGATCCACGTGCTGCAGGGCGAGCGCGACGTGGCTTCGGGCAACAAGAGCCTCGGCCAGTTCAACCTGGAAGGGATTCCGCCGGCGCCGCGAGGCCTGCCGCAGATCGAGGTCACCTTCGATATCGACGCCAACGGCATTCTCCACGTGTCGGCCAAGGACAAGGCGACCGGCAAGGAGAACAAGATCACGATCAAGGCATCGTCGGGGCTGTCCGAAGCCGAGATCGAGCGCATGGTGAAGGATGCGGAGTCGCACGCCGAGGAGGACCGCAAGCAACTCGAGATCGTGCAGGCGCGCAATCACCTCGATGCGCTGGTGCACAGCGTGAAGAAATCGCTCGGCGAATACGGCGAGAAGGTCGGCAGCGACGAGAAGGGCAAGATCGAGGCGGCGCTGAAGGATGCCGAGGAGCTCCTGAAGCAGCACGATGCCGGCAAGGATGCGCTGGAAGCCAAGGCGCAGGCGCTGATGACCGCCTCGCAGAAGCTGGGCGAGGCGATGTACGCCAAGGCGCAGGGCGAGGCGCAGACGGCGAATGCGGGCGACTCGGGCGCAGCGGGTGGCGGCAAGGATGCCGACGAGAAGGTGGTCGACGCGGAGTTTACGGAAGTCAAAGACAAGAAATGATATTGCGTCACGCCGGACCGACGCTGGCGTCATGTCGAGACGCTGCGTCGGCGTGACGCAATATCTGGCCGAGTTGAAGCGGGCGCCTCCGGCGCCCCTTAACTCGGCCGTTTGTCGTCGGCGCGAATTGCACTGACGTCGACGCAAACAGCGTCAGGATTGCGGGTTCGGAAGGGACGAATGGCAAAGCGCGATTACTATACGGTGCTCGGGGTCAACCGCGAGGCTTCGGAAGAGGACATCAAGAAGGCTTACCGGAAGCTGGCGATGAAGCACCATCCGGACCGCAATCCGGACGACAAGACCTCCGAGGAAAAATTCAAGGAAGCGAAAGCCGCGTACGAGATTCTCTCGGATGCCAAGAAGCGCGCCGCGTACGACCAGTTCGGGCATGCGGGCGTCGATGCTTCCGCTGGCTTCGGCGCGGCCGGTGCGCGCGGCTTCGGCGGCGGACCCGAAGGCTTCGGCGGATTTGCCGACGCGTTCGGCGACATCTTCGGCGAAATTTTCGGCGGCGCGGGCGCGGGCGGTGGTCGGGGTCGCGGCAACGGCGTGTATCGCGGCGCCGATCTGCGCTACAACCTCGAGCTGTCACTGGAAGAGGCGGCACGCGGCACGGAAGCCAAGATCCGCATTCCCGCGCTGGAGCAATGCGCGACCTGCCACGGCTCGGGCGCCAAACCGGGAACGCAGCCCAAGACCTGCCCGACGTGCAACGGCCAGGGCCAGGTGCGCGTCTCGCAGGGCTTTTTCTCCATCCAGCAGACCTGTCCGCAATGCCACGGCACCGGCAAGATCATTCCCGAACCGTGCCCCACCTGCGGCGGCGTTGGCCGTATCAAGAGGCACAAAACGCTATCGGTGAAAATTCCCGCAGGGGTCGATAAGGACGATCGCATTCGCCTGGCCGGTGAGGGCGAGGCGGGGCTGAACGGCGGACCTCCCGGCGATCTCTACGTCGTCGTCGGCCTGAAGCCGCATCCGGTGTTCCAGCGCGACAACAGCGACCTGCATTGCGAAATGCCGATCTCTTTCACCACGGCCGCGATGGGAGGCGAGATCGAGATTCCGACGCTCGACGGCCACGCCAACGTCAAGATTCCCCCCGAGACGCAGACCGGTCAGGTGTTCCGCTTGCGCAACAAGGGGATCAAGGGAGTTCGCAGCAGCGTCCACGGCGACCTCTACTGCCATGTCTCCATCGAGACGCCGGTAAAGCTTACGCCGCGGCAGAAGGAACTGTTACGCGAGCTCGAGGCGATCAATGCCGCAAATCCGGGCGCGCACAACCCGCGCGCCAAGAACTGGTTCGACCGCGTGCGCGAGTTCTTCGGGCCGTAGCGATCCTCGGCGGCTTGTCGCGCTGCGGCCTTCGGCTTAGCATTCGGCTCTTTCCGAGAATTGCATCGAGGGAGAGCGCTGTGCTGGGTAGATTCACCGGTATCCTTCTGTTTGCCCTGTTGCCGCTCGCGACCGCATCGGCACAGGTGAAGATCGGTCTCATGGTGTCCGCCACGGGCCCCACCTCTGCGATCGGCATTCCGCAACGCAACACTGCGGCGCTGCTGCCGACCCGAATCGGGGACGCGACCGTCGAATACTTCCAGCTCGAGGACGGCGGCGATACGACCCGGGCCGTGCAGAACGCCAAGAAGCTCATCGGCGAAAACAACGTCGACGCGTTGATCGGCCCGTCGACCACGCCCAACGCATTCGCGATACTAGACATCATTGCCGAGGCGAAGGTGCCGCTGCTCGCCACGGTCGGCACGCAGGCGGTCGTCGAGCCGGTCGACGCCAAGAAGCGCTGGGTATTCAAGACGACGCAAAACGACGATTTAATCGCCGCGGCTCTGCTCAAGCACATGGTGAAGAACAACGTGAAAACGGTGGGGTTCATCGGCTTCAACGATCCCTACGGCGAGAACTGGTACAAGGTCTTCGGCACGCTCGCGGAAAGGGCGGGCATTCGCATCATCGCCAGCGAGCGCTACGCGCGGGCCGATCAGAGCGTCATGGGGCAGGTACTGAAGCTGATCGCGGCGAAACCGGACGCGATTTTGATCGCCGCCGTTGGCGGTCCCGCGGTGTTGCCGCAGGCGACGCTGTTCGATCAGGGATACAAGGGGCGTATTTATCAAACGCACGCAGTAGCGACCGACGATTTCATCAAGCTGGGCAAGGAGAAGGTCGAAGGGACGGTGCTTGCCGCGGGCTCGATGCTGGTCATCGACGACATCGCCGACACCGACCCGATCAAGAAGGTCGCGCTGATCTACATCGGCGCATACGAGAAACAGTTCGGCCAGAAGCCGGCAACGTTCGGCGCCAACACTTACGATTCGGGATTGATCCTGCAGCACGCGATTCCCTCGGCGTTGAAGGTCGCCAGGCCGGGAAGCGAGGCGTTTCGCAGCGCCTTGCGCGACGCGATCGAGCAGGAGCGCGACGTGGTCGGCTGCCAGGGCGTGTTCAACATGAGCCCGACCAATCACAACGGGATGGACGAACGCGCTCGCGTGCTCGTGACGGTCAAGGACGGCAGGTTTCGATTACTGCCCGAGTAACCGACCGATGCGCGGCGCTCCGGTTGTCGGCATCCTGCTCGCCGCCGGCAGCGCGACTCGTTTCGGCGGCGACAAGCTTCTCCTTCCGCTGCCGGACGGCACGCCGATCGGCGTCGCCGCGCTCAGGAATTTTGCCGCCGCCGTCGATACCGTCGTCGCGGTCGTGCGCATTGGTGACGACGCGCTCGCAACCGTGCTTGCCGCGCACGGCGCGCGCGTTACCGCGTGCCCGCGAGCGGCGGAAGGCATGGGTGAGAGCCTCGCGTGGGGCGTGCGCGCCGCGCCGGCGGCGGCCGCGTGGCTGATCGCGCTCGCCGATATGCCTTGGGTGCAGCCAGCCACCATCGTTCGCGTTGGCGACGCGCTGCGCGAGGGCGCATTGATCGCGGCGCCGACCTGGCAGGACGCACGAGGGCATCCGGTGGGTTTCGCGGCGAGCCTTTATGCGGAACTCATCGCCCTGACGGGTGACGAAGGCGCGAAATCCGTCGTCGCCCGTCGCGGCGCGTCGCCGGTGGCGACCGAAGACGCCGGCGTTGTGCGCGACATCGACACGCCGCAGGACCTCGAGCGCTGAGGAGGCGCTTAGTCGTTCCCGCGCAAGCGGGAACCCAGTGTCGTTAGGCGTTGCAAAGACGCTGGATCCCCGCTTACGCGGGGATGACGCAGCTGTTTCCAATCGCTGCGACGCTAAAGCGTCTTGCTCTTGGACAGCTGCGTCACTTGGCGCGCGCGCGCCACATGTCGGACTGGCGCCCGACGATCCGGTTCTCTTCTTCCTGCATCATCCACCACGAACGGAGCTCGGGCTCCTCGAGCGGGCGCGAGATCAGATAACCCTGCGCTTCCTCGCAACCGTGAGCCTTCAGGAACTCGTACTGCGCCACGGTCTCGACGCCCTCGGCGATTACGCGCAGACCAATGCTGTGCGACAGCGCGATGATCGCCAGCGTGATCGCCTCGTCGCTGCGGTTCTGCTCGAGGCCGTGCACGAAGCGCTGGTCGATCTTCACGCCCTGGATCGGCAACCGGGTCAGATACGACAGGCTCGAGTAGCCGGTGCCGAAGTCGTCGACCGTGATCGACACGCCCATCTGCTTGAGCTTCTCGAGGGTCGCGACGGCCTTTTCGGGATGAGTGATGATCACGCTTTCGGTGATCTCGAGATCGAGGTATCGCGGTGGCAAGCCGCTCGCCTTGAGCGCCTCCTCGACCACGGACAGCCAGCTATCGTGCTGCAATTGCTGCACCGACAGGTTCACCGACAGGCGCAACATCATATTCTGGCGGTGCCAGGCCATCAGCTGCCGGCAGGCGTCGCGCAGCACGCGTGCACCGAGGGCCTGGATCATCCCCGACTCCTCGGCGATCGGGATGAACTCGGCCGGGCTGATGACGCCGCGCTCGGGGTCGCGCCAGCGCAGCAGCGCCTCGACGCCGAGCGCGCGGCCGGAATCCATGTCGATCTGCGGCTGGTAGACGAGGAAGAACTCGTCGTCCATGAGGCCGCGCCGCATGTCGGTCTCGAGCTGCAGGCGCGCCTGAACGCGCGCGTTCATGTCCGCGGTATAGAAGCGATAGGCGTTGCGCCCGGCTTCCTTCGCCGCGTACATTGCCGTGTCCGCCTGTTTGATGAGTCCGTTCGGATCGGTTGCATCGACGGGGTATACCGACACGCCGATCGAGCAGGTCAGCGTAGGGGTCTGGTCGACAATGCGAAACGGTGCCAGGAACGACTCGCGCACGCGCGTGAGCACCGTCATCACCTCGAAGGCCGAGTGCGCCGGGTCGAGGCCCGGCAGGATCAGGACGAACTCGTCGCCGCCTAACCTGGCGACGGTGTCGGACTCGCGCACGGCGCTGGTCAGGCGCTGCGCGACCGCCTGCAGCAACTGATCGCCAGCGTCGTGGCCCAGCGTGTCGTTGATGCGTTTGAAATGATCGAAGTCCAGGAACAGGCACGCGACCTGATGACTATCGCGCGCCGCCTGGGCGACGATCTGCTTCAGGCGCTGGTTCAGCAGCGCGCGGTTCGGCAGCCCCGTAAGGATGTCGTGCTGCGCGAGCTTGTACGCCTGCGCCGTCGCAATTTCGAGCTCCTTCGTCCGCTGGGTGACCTTGTCTTCGAGCGTACGCTGATACGTGGCGACCTCGGCCTGAGACTCGGCGAGCCGCTGGGTCATGTGATTGAAGGTGTGTGTCAGCAATCCCAGCTCGTCGCTCGACTTCGCCGGCACATAGACGTCGAGCTTGCCCGCGCCAACCGCGCGCGCGGCGCGCATGAGCTGTCGGATCGGTGCGATCAGCCTCCGGGTCAAAAACAGCGTCACCACGACGGCGATGATCACGAGTGCAGCGACGACGCTCAACGCGCCGACCAGGTTGGCGCGCATCCGCGTCCAGCCGCGATCAAAGCTCATTCCGAGCCGGATATAGCCGATGATGGGCCGCGCCGCCGTCTCGGTCTGGCTGAGAAGCCTGAGCGGAGTGCGGACGGGCACCGCGAGCTCGAGCTGCTGCCGGTCCGCAATTTTCTGCACCGTTGCGGTCGCGTCGCTCAACATTGGCGAGGCGAGCGGCGTGGTGGGCACCGTTATATCGCCGTAACTGCGCGTGATCAGCGGTCGCTGCTGGGCATCGAGAACCGCGACGTAGGCGATATCGCGATCCGACACGAGACCGTCGAGCACCGACGCAACGTTCGACATGTCGCTGGAGCTGATCGCTTCGTCGGCGACTTCCGCCAGCATTGCCGCCATGGCGAGCCCCTGTGTTCTGAGGCGGCTTTCCTCGTCGCGGATTTGCTGGCCGATCAGAAATGCGGCGACGCCCAGCGCCGTCGCGACAATAAGACCGATGGCGAGCAAATTGAGCTTGGTGAGCAGCCCCATGTGCACCGGCGGCGCATTGAGCGGCGAGACGGTGTCGCCACCGAGAGGCGAGAACAATTTGGCCATGCCGCGCTACCCGAGAACGCTCATCGCTAGACCGTCGCGACGGGAATCTTGCCGATCTTCTGCTGCCATTCCCGTGGGCCGGTCTGGTGGACCGACGTGCCGCGGGCGTCGACGGCGACGGTAACCGGCATGTCTTTGACCTCGAACTCGTAAATCGCTTCCATGCCGAGATCGGCGAAAGCGATAACCTTGGCCGCGCGGATGGCCTTCGACACCAGATAGGCCGCGCCGCCCACGCCCATCAGATAGGCGGCCTTGTGCTTGCGTATTGCCTCGATCGCCACGGGGCCCCGCTCGCCTTTGCCGATCATTGCGATAAGCCCCGTTTGCTCAAGCATCATGTCGGTGAACTTGTCCATGCGCGTCGAGGTCGTGGGTCCGGCGGGACCGACGACCTCGTCGCGGACCGGGTCGACCGGGCCGACATAATAGATCACGCGGTTGGTGAAATCGACAGGCAGCTTCTCGCCGTTCGCCAGCATGTCTTGGATGCGCTTGTGCGCGGCGTCGCGGCCGGTGAGCAACCTGCCGTTGAGAAGCAGCCTTTCGCCTGGCTTCCAGGACGCGACCTCGGCCGGCATCAGCGTGTCGAGGTTAACGCGATGCGCCTGCGGCGAAGGAGCCCACCGCACGTCGGGCCATTGCTTGAGATCCGGCGGTTCGAGCTTGGCGGCACCGGAGCCATCGAGCGTGAAGTGCGCGTGCCGCGTCGCCGCGCAGTTGGGAATAATCGCTACCGGCAGGCTCGCCGCATGCGTCGGGTAGTCGAGAATCTTGACATCGAGCACCGTCGAGAGTCCGCCCAGGCCCTGCGCGCCGATGCCCAGCGCGTTGACCTTGTCGTAGAGCTCGAGCCGCAACTCCTCGATCCGGGAGAGCTTGGCTCCTCCGGCCGCGCGCGCCTTGAGCTCGTGCATGTCGATGGTCTCCATCAACGCTTCCTTGGCCAGCACCATCGCCTTTTCCGCGCTGCCGCCGATACCGATCCCGAGCATGCCCGGCGGGCACCAGCCGGCGCCCATCGTCGGCACCGTTTTCAGCACCCAGTCGACGATCGAATCGGATGGGTTGAGCATCGTGAACTTGGACTTGTTCTCGGACCCTCCGCCTTTCGCGGCGAGCTTCACTTCAACCGTATCCCCCGGAACGATGTCGTAGTGCACGACCGCAGGCGTGTTGTCCTTGGTGTTCGTCCGCTTGCCGGCAGGGTCGGCGAGGATCGATGCGCGCAGCTTGTTGTCCGAGTGCAGGTATGCGCGGCGCACGCCCTCGTTCACCATGTCGGTCACCGACATCGTCGCGTCGGCCCAGCGCACGTTCATGCCTACCTTGACGAAGACGACGACGATGCCCGTATCCTGGCAGATCGGGCGGTGTCCTTCGGCGCACATGCGCGAGTTGGTGAGGATCTGCGCGATCGCGTCCTTGGCTGCCGGCGAGGCTTCGGCCTGGTACGCCTGGCCCAGTGCCTGAATGTAGTCGAGCGGATGGTAATAGGAGATGTATTGCAGCGCGTCGGCGACGCTCTGGATGAGATCCTGCTGCTTGATTGCGGTCATGGTCGATGCCTCGCGTCATCGATGCGCGCAAGTGCTGCCTCGGCTGACACGGGACGTTGCATGGGGTGTGACAGGCGGGGAGCGGCGTGGCCCGAAACAGGGCATTCTACCATTGCCATCCACTGCGCCCGGCCATGGCGGCTTGGCGGCGCTGGCGTCGCAATGGCTCGCTTCCCTTTAACCACGGCTCGAAACGCATGTATTGCGCCGCGCGTCGAAGTGTCGTTAGACTGCGGTTCAAAAGCATCGATGCCACACACCCCAGGCATATTCCCCAGGAGGCCCAGAGCATGTCCACGATCGAATCGGTAGCGCACGAAACCCGGGTGTTCGAACCCTCGCCGGAGTTCGTGGCGCAAGCCAATGTCAACAAAGCGGAATTCGACCGTCTCAACGCCGCTGCGGCCGCAGACTTTTCCGGTTTCTGGGGAAAGCTCGCTCGAGAAACGCTTCTTTGGCACAAACCGTTCACCAAGGCGCTCGACGAGTCCAAGGCACCTTTCTACAAATGGTTCGAGGACGGCGAGCTCAACGCCTCGTACAACTGTCTCGAGCGCAACCTGCAGAACGGCAACGCCGACAAGACCGCGATCATCTTCGAGGCCGACGATGGGACGGTCACGCGTGTCAACTATCAGGAGCTCTATCACAGGGTGTGCCGGCTGGCGAACGGGCTCAAGTCGCGCGGCATCAAAAAGGGCGATCGGGTCATCATCTACGTCCCGATGTCGATCGAAGGCGTCGTCGCGATGCAGGCCTGCGCCCGGATCGGCGCGACGCACTCCGTCGTGTTCGGCGGGTTTTCCGCCAAATCGCTGCACGAACGGATCATCGACGCCGGCGCGGTCGCGGTCATCACCGCCGACGAGCAGATGCGCGGCGGGAAGCCGTTGCCGATCAAGGCAATCGTCGACGAAGCGATCGGCATGGGTGGCTGCGAGGCCGTCAAGACTATCGTGGTCTACCGGCGCACGGGCAACTCGATCAAGATGGCTGCCGGCCGCGACGTCTGGCTGCACGAGCTGGTCGCGAACCAGGCCGACACCTGCGAACCCGTGTGGGTGAGCGCAGAGCACCCGCTGTTTATTCTCTACACGTCGGGCTCGACCGGCGCCCCGAAGGGCGTGCAGCACTCGACCGGCGGGTATCTGCTTTTCGCGATGCTGACGATGCGCTGGGTGTTCGACATCAAGCCGGCGGATGTCTTCTGGTGCACCGCCGACATCGGCTGGGTGACGGGGCATACCTACATCACGTACGGGCCGCTTACGGTTGGCGCGACCGAAGTCGTGTTCGAAGGCATTCCGACCTATCCCGACGCGGGACGGTTCTGGAAGACGATCGAAAAACACAAGGTCACGGTCTTCTACACCGCGCCGACGGCGATCCGCTCCTTGATCAAGGCTTCGGATACGCATCCCGAGTTCGCGCCCAAAAGCTACAACCTCAAGAGCCTGCGCCTGTTGGGCACGGTCGGCGAGCCGATCAATCCCGAAGCGTGGATGTGGTACCACCACAACGTCGGCAGCGAGCGCTGCCCCATCGTGGACACGTGGTGGCAGACCGAAACCGGTGGCCACATGATCTCGCCGCTTCCGGGAGTGACGCCGCTGGTGCCGGGTTCGTGCACGCTGCCGCTGCCGGGCATCATGGCGGCGATCGTCGACGAGACGGGACAGGACGTTCCCAATGGTCATGGCGGGATCCTGGTGATCAAGCGTCCGTGGCCGGCGATGATCCGCACCATCTGGGGCGACCCCGAGCGATACAAGAAGTCGTATTACCCCGAGGAATTGGGCGGCAAGCTCTACCTTGCCGGCGACGGATCGGTGCGCGACAAAGAAAGAGGCTATTTCACGATCATGGGCCGGATCGACGACGTGCTCAACGTGTCCGGTCATCGCCTGGGCACGATGGAGGTCGAGTCGGCGCTGGTCGCCAACGCGCTGGTGGCCGAAGCCGCGGTCGTCGGCCGTCCGGACGATCTCACCGGCGAGGCGATCTGCGCCTTCGTCGTGCTGAAGCAGGCGCGGCCGGCGGGCGCGGACGCGGAGAAGATCGCCAAGCAGCTGCGCGACTGGGTGGGCAAGGAAATCGGCCCGATTGCTAAGCCCAAGGACATCCGCTTCGGCGACAATCTGCCCAAGACGCGCTCGGGCAAGATCATGCGGCGCCTGCTGCGCTCGATCGCCAAGGGCGAGGCGATCACGCAGGACGTGTCGACCCTGGAAAATCCGGCGATATTGGAACAGCTCAAGCAGGCGCTCTGATGCGCAACCGGACTTACGGGACTGAACGGCGCTATCGCCGGATTTCGGCGAAGGCTAACCTGCGCGCAGCGCAGGTTAAGCGAGCGAATGCGAGGGGCCAGAGCCAAAATCCGATACTCGACCAGCTCAAGCAAGCTTTGTAGGTGGCATGCGCGCGGAAAACACACAGGCGAGTTTCGGATTTCGGCGAAGGCTAACCTGCGCGCAGCGCAGGTTAAGCGAGCGAATGCGAGGGGCCGGAGCCAAAATCCGGCGATACTGGGCGACTACGGAACGTAGCTCAGGACACTAGCGATCGTATCTTCCGAAAGCTCAGGTAGTACCTTCCCTTGCTAGACTCGTCCCGTGGCGAGTAAGGTCTGGTGCGCAAGAGGGAGCCCGATGCGTATCCTGATCGCGGAAGACGATGCGACGCTCGCGGATGGGTTGCAGCGCGCCCTCCGTCAGGCGGGCTACGCTGTCGACTGGGCCAAGGACGGCGGCGAAGCCGACGCTGCTCTTGGCTGCCATGAATTCGACCTGCTGATCCTCGATATCAGCTTGCCCAAGCTTTCCGGTTTTGAAGTGCTCAAGCGCCTGCGCGCGCGCAACTCGCGGCTGCCGGTGCTTCTGCTCACCGCGCTCGACAGCGTAAGCGATCGCGTGCGCGGGCTCGATGCCGGCGCCGACGATTACCTCGTCAAACCGTTTCAACTCGCGGAACTGACGGCGCGGGCGCGGGCGCTCACGCGTCGCGGCATGTCCGGCGCCCCGACGCTCATCAAGCACGGGCGGCTCTGCTTCGATCAGGTAGGGCGCGTCGCCGAACTCGACGGCGAACGGCTCGAGTTGTCAGCGCGCGAGTTAAGCCTCCTCGAGCTGTTCCTGCAGCGCCCCGGACAGCTGGTGCACAAGGAGCAACTCGTCGATCATCTCTGCGAGTGGGGCGAAGGGGTCAGCTCCAATGCAATCGAGGTTTACGTGCACCGGCTGCGC
>Ga0075424_100003834_pt1 | contig 14116 bp, 7 predicted proteins | sample SoiMethybrSBSTD3_FD_75301 | JGI IMG/M metagenome (GOLD analysis project Ga0075424, IMG submission 75301) | Bulk soil microbial communities from a Populus tree surrounding site in Tennessee, USA - Soil MetaG P. TD hybrid SBSTD3 | ecosystem: Environmental > Terrestrial > Soil > Tree plantation... | reverse complement strand
ATTTCCTCTGCCTCTTTTGGATCGCGGTTCGGCGCGACAACGACCACGAACTGAACCTCCGCTCTGGCGCCGGAAATTAGTGACGCCGCGTCAAGCATCGGCGGTAGGATGCGCGCGAGTTCTTTGTGACGACTGCCGGGCAGGAGGCTCACGATCGGTCGCGCCGGGTCGAGATCATGACGCCTGCAGAATTCCTCGCGATCGTAAGCTGCGACGACATTTGCTGCGAGCGGATGGCCGACATATTCGACGTGAGTCATTCCGCGTGCGGCGTACCATTCTTTTTCGAAGGGCAGAATGGAAAGCAGTAAATCAACATCACGCCTGATATTGCGCGCGCGGTATGAACGCCACGCCCACAATTGGGGGCTTATATAATAGATGACGCGCGTTCCGCGTCGCCGCAGCCACTTCGCGAGTCGTAAGTTGAAGTCAGGCCAATCGATGAGGATTACGGCGTCTGGGTTTCGCGCGACCACCGCTTCCTTCAGCTTGCGGTAGGCCGCGAGAAACTGCGGAAGGGCAGTTCCGATCTCCCACAACCCGAGAATGGAGAGCTTGTCGGTATCGACGATCGATTCGACGTCAGCGGCACGCATGCGCGCGCCTGTCGCGCCGAAAAATTCAAATGCGGTTTGGGAAGCAACTTCACGAAGAGCGTTGACGAGGCTGGCGCCGTGCGCATCACCGGATGCTTCACCGGCGACAACCATCAATCGAACGGAATCCATTTTCCATTTTCCATTTTTCATTTTCTATTTCTCATCTGGTCATCTGACCAATACCTTGCCGAGCCACGCCCGGCGCGCCCGGCAAAAACTGTACAGCCCGGCGCAAATCCGTAGCTGAGAAATGAGAAATGGAAAACGACAAATGGAAAATGGTCTGCGTTAACTCATCCGCGACTAGCTTGTGACCCTTCGCGCGCGCATGTTAGCATCGGCGCGCTTGCTTAGTGAAAACGCGCCTGCTGCGGCGATCCTCTCTTCGCAGGAGGCGCGATTGACTATAACGAGGCGGAGGATCCGGAAGGTCAAGTGCGCGCGGCCCCAAACATGTTCATCACAACGCGCGCGTTTTTGATCTTACTTTTCGTCGTCGCTGTTTTCACTGCCGCGCAAGCTCAGCAGACGAATCCGGTTAACCGCAAGGTCGAGAATCCGATCACCGACATTCCCAATGTAAATCCACTTCACCAGGATCAGCCGATCAGACCGCCGTCAACCGATCAGCCAACCGGAACATCGTCAGATTCCCTCAGCGTCGGTTGTAACAAAGAAACCTTCTCAGGTCCGAAGGAGGCGCGCATATCCGTTTGCGAAGGCAACGTTGACGCGCGCATCGGCACATATCGGCTACAGGCCGACAAGGTAACGATTTACGACGCCACGAACATGGTCGTCGCCGAAGGCAACGTAGTTTTCGATCAGGGCGATCAGCAACGGATCACCGGCAGTCATGCCGAATGGAATTACCGGACGAAGACTGGTTTCTTCGAGAACTCAACCGGGTACACAAACCAGACGCAGGACGGTACGCGGATGTATTTCACGGCCGATCGCGTCGAGCGAATCAATCTCACCACGATAGTTGTTTACAACGGCGAGATCACCGCGTGTGAAGAAGAAGTACCCAAGTGGAGTTTCAAAGCAAAGAAGGCCACGATCAAAACCGGCGATCGGGTGCGTATTCATTCCGCTTCGTTTCGCATCAAGCACTTCCCGATTCTCTACACGCCGTACGCTTCGGTTTCATTGAAGCACCGCGATCGCGCCTCTGGCTTTCTGACCCCGACCTTCAGTTCATCGGGCGAGAAGGGTTTTCGCCTTTCTGAAGCTTATTACCTCACGCTCGGGCGTTCAGCCGATTTTACCTTGCGCGGCGATTTGTATTCGAAACGCGGCTACGGCATCGGCGGTGACTTGCGCACGCGCGCAAACTCGCGCTCGTTTTTTAATCTCGGGTTTTTTATCGTGAAGGACCGCGTGCTTGGTCATAAAGCCGATGCTCAGCATCCGGATCAGGGCGGTTCGAGCTTTTATATCGATTCGGTGCACTACTTTCCGAACGGTTTTCTCGCCGCCGCCGACGTCAACATTACTTCGAACCTGGCGTTCCGCCAGGTCTTCTCCGATTCAGTGCAGCAGGCAATTTCTCCGGAAGAGCGTTCGCAGGTTTTTATCAACAAGAGTTACCACGCGTACAGCTTTAACTTTCGGATGAATTCGCAGGCGACTTCGCTGCAGAATTCCCAGATTCGGATTCGCGAGTTGCCGAGCGTCACGTTCGATCGACGACCGTCGATTGTCCGCTGGCTGAAGAAGTTGCCGGTTTACCTTTCGTGGGAAAGCGGCGTCGAGGGTGTGAGCCGCAAAGAGACCGCGCCGGACCTCGCATTGTTTCGGCTGGAAGCGGGACGCGACCCGATTTTCACGCCGTCGATCGTTCAGCGCTTCGATTTTCACCCGGCGGTTTCGATGCCGTTGAGTTTTAGCGGCTGGTCGCTGACAGCGACGGCTGGTTTGCGCGCAACGTACTACTCGAATTCAATCGAACCGATCACAAAGTTGGTGTCTGCGCGCGACATCGTGCGCGGTTACGGAGAGTTTGAATTGGACTTGCGGCCACCGGCGCTGGCGCGCAATTTTCGTCACAGCGACGGCTCAGTTCGATTCCGGCATGTGATTGAGCCGTACATCATTTATCGACGCATCGCCGGCATAGATAATTTCGATCGCATCATTCGCTTCGATTACGTCGACGCGATCGCTGACACCAATGAAATCGAGTACGGACTGACCAATCGTTTCTTCACGCGTCGATCGACGGAAAGCGTCGGCCCGAAAGCCGCGCGGTTGACGCGCGCTAAAGATTCGCTTGCGACGCAGCCTTATGAAGCCCTGACGGTGACGATTCGCGGCAAATACTTTTTCGATCCTTATTTTGGTGGAGCATTGATTCCCGGACAGCGTAATCAGTTCTATCCGATCGACACCTTCTCTGCTTTCACTTACGGAGCAGTGCCGCGACGTTTCTCGCCGTTGAATGTTGATGTTCGTTATCGCCCGACGCAGCATCTGTTTGCCGATTATCGCGGCGACATTGACACCCGCGGCGGTGGCTTGCGCGCAATGGCGGCAACGGCCGGTTACACGCGTGCAAATCTTGTCGAGGCGTTCGCTACGTTTTACTACACGCGCGCCGTTGAGCTCGTTCCCGCGCTGCGGCAGTACGCGAACCCGCTCGGCCAGGAGCCCGGCACCCTGCGCGGTTCGCAGTGGAGTCCTTCGATCTTCCTTGGGAATCGCGAGCATGGATTGTTCGGTGGCATCTCGATGTTCTTTGATTTCCAGAAGCATCCGTTCGCGGGAAACCGTTCGCTAATCAGTTCGACCGCCACGCTCGGCTACACCTGGAGGTGCTGCGCCATCACGGCGCAGTACTACACATTCAATGTTGGGTTGCGTGATGAGAACCGCGTTGTCTTCGCATTTAGACTGAATGGAATCGGCACGTTCGGTACAGAGAAGATTGGCCAGGGATTCCGATAACGGCAACCAGCCTCACCATTTTCGCGTCAAACGGCGTCGGATGCGTCTTGAAGGCCTGCTTGCGATGCATTGGCCTAACTATTACAATGTCGGACTCTAACCGCGCCAAAAGCAAGCGGTTTCTATGTTTTCGGCTCAATCCCCGGTGAGCAAGCTGATTATTTACTGGTGTCTTAATGTTTAGACTCATATTCGCGTTTTTGTGTGCGGCGGCCGCGTGCATGTTGGTTGCAGGAGCAATCAGTTCGGCGCAAAGCACCTCTAGTTCAACTCCCGATGCATTTCTGGCGCAGGTAACTCGCGCAACGGGCAACGTGTTTGCGACCGATATGTCTGCGAACGGACGGTTTGTTGTTTTTGAATCCAGTGCAGACGCAGCGACGCTCAAACCCGGGCAAACCAAGGCCAGCAAATCCCCGACCAACACCGACGGCAACACGGAGATCTTTCTTTACGATTACGCGCAACGACGAAGTTTTCAGCTGACTAACACAAAGGCCGTGCTCAACCCATCGCCGAGTCCGACGGCTTCACCAAGTCCGAGTCCGAGTCCCAGCCCGTCGCCGAGTGTATCGCCGACAGCGAGCCCGACACCGACCGCGAGTCCAACGCCGACGCCGGTACCTTTTAGCAGTATCAAGATCGATATCCAGAACAAGCGGCCGATGATTAGCGCCGAGCCGACGTTATCGGGTGGTTCGCGGACTTACACGATCGTGTTCAGCTCAAACGCGCCCGATCCGAAAAGTTTTGACGGAACTGATCCGGGCCCCATCGCCGACGACGGTGGACGCACGCTTACTCAGGACGCAAATATGGAACTGTGGACCTATCAGTTCACCGTTCCTGAAGTTGCCGATCTGTCTCAGGGAGCAGACATTCCCTTTCAGGATTTGAGCGCCGGCACATTCACGCGGATTACGAGGACGCCGGCGAGCCGTGCCCCGATTCCAGGTGGGCCTACGACTTCGCCATTCGTTGCTGATGACAATCGCGACGCGAGTATTAGTGACGACGGGCAGGTCATCGCATTTAGTTCGACGCGCGATCTTGAGCCCGGAGGCAATATCGATACGGGAGCGCCCGCGCCTGACCCGGAAATCTTCACGTTCACGCGGAGCTCAGGTTTATTTAAGCAGATTACGAATACCAAATCGTCGTCGGATCCGTTTCAGCCCGGGACCTTCAACGATTATCCCGCGATTGGTGGGGGTCCAGGTCTATACACAATTGCGTTCTATTCGAATGCTGATCTCACGCCATCGGCAAATCCGAATAATTCCGACTTGAATGGCGAAGTCTTCATAGTGTCGTTCAATGGCGCAACCGCGAGCGGCTTGAAGCAGGTCACCCGCACCAAAGACCCAACAGATTCGACGTCGGGAACTATCCTGAAGCCCGCAAATAATTTCATTTTCGGCCGGCGCATCAGCCGCGATGGCCGGTACGTTGCGCTTGAATCAATCGCGACTGATCCGAAAGCGAATACGGCAACGAATGGCTTTCTGGTGACGTTTGTTTACGACGCGGCCAGCGATTCATTTGCCCAGGTTGGTCCGCGTCCGACAGCAACGCCGGGTGACGTCAACCACTTCCCGACGTTCACTGACTACACCGGCACAACACCGGCAACAGTGATGTTTACCTCCGGGCTTAACATGAAGAGCGACGGAACAATCCTGGCCCTGGGAGACAACACTGGACTCAACCCGGTAGAGGTTTCGCAAGTTTTCGCGGTGCCTTTGACGTTTCCATCGATGAGCGCGGGCCCGTTCACCCGTCTGACGAACATCACGGGAACAAATACGTTGGCTCCGGTCAATGCATTGCCGAGCACTTCGCGACGCCGGTTCGTTTTTTCAATGGGTGGAGCGGAATTGGGTGGCGGCAATCCGGATTTTGGCGCAGAGATCTTTTACAACCTTCTACCGCCTAACATTACAGAATCAGCCGGCACGATTTCTTTGTTGACCGGAGCGAGTTTGATTCCAGTTGCGCCGGCTTCACCGACACCGAGCGGCAGTCCGACGCCAACTCCGAGCCCAAGTCCTACGCCCACAGCCGGCGGACCACTCACCGCTCCCGGATTAGCTGCCGGTGAGCTTGTTGTGATGAACGCGACGGTTTCGCTGGCCCCGTCGACAGCGTCGACTGCGAACGCTTCGGAATCGTTTTTTGGACCGCCATTGCCGGTAGAACTGAAGGGCGTTTCAGTGTCCGTTCGCGGCGCCGCCTGCGGCATGTATTCCGTGAGTCCGACAGTAATTAATTTTGTGCTGCCGCCCGGGCTGACGCCTGGAACTTATCCACTGGTCATCAACAACAACGGGACGGTGATCCGCGGCAACATAAACGTGGTGGGCGCGCAGCCGGATATTGTTACGTCGAGCAATGGTCCGAACGGTCGTGCATTCATCTGTAACATTACCGATCCGACGGTGTCGGGGTGTGTCGCGGAACCGTTCAACGTGACGACTCCGCCGAGCCCCGGCGGCTCGCCCGTGCCGACTATTCTTGAAGTGCACGTCACCGGTGTTAGAGGCACAGCGGCTTCCCCTATTGTTGTAATTATCGGCACAACTCAGATCGTTGCCACCGGCAATATCGTCAACGATCAACCTGGCTTTGACAATGTAGTGATAACGCTGACGAGCACTATGGATACGGGTCCCAATTTACCAGTCAGGGTCACCGTCGGAACGGCAACCAGCCGACCGACTCCCGGTGATACTCCGCCTCTCGTCGCGATCAACCCGACGCCAACTCCATCACCGTCGCCATAATCATTTCTCGTTTGTGGAAAACTAAGAGTCCCGCGCGGTTAAGAGTCGCGCGGGCTTCTTAGTTTCAGAATCTTCATAGCCGCTTGCGCAAGACTGTCAGTTTGCGTTACATGACTAGACCAATGACTACTGCGCTGCGCGTCGACAATGTTTCCAAGCAGTATCGCATCTATGCGACGCCGGCGGACCGCCTGAAAGAAACTCTGTCGCGCGGGCGCATGAAGCGGCACAAGGAATTTTGGGCTCTCAAGGACATCTCGTTTGAAATCGAGAAGGGCACAACCACTGGAATCGTCGGGCCGAACGGAAGCGGAAAATCAACACTGCTTCAGATCATCACGGGAACAGTCGAGCCGACACACGGCGAAGTCTGGCAGGAAGGGCGGATCGCCGCGCTGCTGGAACTTGGCGCTGGTTTTAATCCGGAGTTCACCGGAATCGAAAATGTTTTCATGAACGCGTCGTTGCTGGGATTCTCGCGACGCGAAACCGAAAGCTTGCTGCCGGAAATCGAACGCTTCGCCGAAATCGGCGAGTTCCTTCATCAACCCGTCAAAACATATTCGAGCGGCATGTATGTGCGGCTGGCCTTCTCGATAGCCATCAGTGCGTCGCCCGATATTTTGATTGTTGATGAGGCGTTGGCGGTCGGCGACGCCGTCTTTCAACATCGCTGCATGCGACGCATCAAAGAGATGCAGGAGAACGGCGTTACCATCTTCTTTGTTTCACATGATCCCAACGCGGTGCGCGCGCTTTGCTCGCGGGCAATTCTTCTGAATGGCGGACGGATGATCGCAGACGGCCAGCCGCCGGACGTACTCAACCGCTATCAGAAAATCATTATGGCGCGCGAGGAGGCGTTCGAAGCGGCCGCTGCTCAGCCTGGCAAGGGACCGGAATCAGCGAGTCATGAACCGACGGCGGACGATGAGTCTCCGCTGGAAGCGCACGCCGATCCTTTGCTTCGCCCGTTGTTCCGCCACGGTGATGGAACGGCCGAAGTGCTGGCGGTGGATCTGCTTGACGCAAACGCGCAGCGAGTAGAAATGATTGAAAGTGGTGAGGCAGTCGCGCTCCGGTTTCGCGTGCGCTTTGATAAAGAGGTTGACGACCCGGTGTGTGGGTTTCTGATTCGCAATCGGCACGGAATTCATCTCTATGGGACGAACACCGACTTGCAAGGACTGCAATTTGGCGTCGTAAAAACCGGCGAGGTTCTTGAGATCACTTTCCGTTTTGAATGTTGGCTCGCGCCGGAGTCGTATTCGATCACGGTGGCCGCGCACAGTCTGGACGCGATTAGCTTTGATTGGCTGGATGGCGCGTTATTCTTCCGGGTCATCAGTGGAAAAACTATGGAAGGCGTGGCCAATCTTCATGCGAGCGTGGCTGCGCGCCGCCGCACCGGGAATGACAGGCGCCCGCCGAATTTGCAAATTGACACGCATCCGACGAGCGAGATAATTACCCGCGGAGTTTGAGTTTTGAGCGAACTTTCCAAGTCTGAAACTACTCGCGAAGCACTCGATCTGCCGGAATTGATGGAGAGGATTCGCGTTCGCGCTGAGGAGCGGCGGGCGAATTCGGTAGTCAACACGGCCGCAATTCTTGCGCGCGTGTTGGCCGGCAACGGTGCAGGCCCAATCATGCCGGCGCCTGTTGCGGCGACTGATTTCTCGCTTCAGCCTCGATTTGAAACTCGGGACAATTATCGAGTCGAAGACTTTCTTTGCTTCAACGATCACATTTTCGTTCGCAATGCTTATCGCGGCATCTTGCAGCGCGAGCCTGACGACACAGGGTTTGCGCAGTATCTCGAGGCGCTTCGATCAGGGCGACTGAACAAACTCGACATCCTCGCGCGCCTGCGGTACTCACCGGAAGGTCGCGCGCGCAACGTCTTCGTCGCTGGTTTGAAAGGAGCACAGTGGCGACGATTGTATCGCGTGCCGGTGCTCGGCTACTTGCTCGAATTAAGCGTCGGACTGATTCGTTTGCCCAAACTGTTAGCGAGCGTTCGGCAACTGGAGGCGCACACGGCGGCCCAGGACGAACGATTGGCGGCATACATCAATGAAAAGGCGCATAGTTTGGCCCAACAGATAACTGAGATGGCGCAGAATGTCACCGCGCAACTGGCCGAGACTCGCGAATCCGAGCAACGGATCGCGCAATTGAATCAACAACAACTCAAGGCACTTTTTCGCGAGCAACGCGAACTGACTGAGGATCAAAACCGGCTCAAAACTGAAATCACGCACTTTCGCAACGACACGGAAAACAAATTCAAGGCCCACACGTTAGCGGACGAGATTCAACTCGAAAAGCATCAAGAGCTGCAAGAGTTCGTGGCCAAACAGATCGTTGAAAAATTGCAGCGCACGCGGGCCGAGTTAGTACTACAGGAGCAGCGCTTCGCCGGTTTGTCGGTAGCGAATCAGGCAGTGAGTTCGGGTGCCGCACGGGACACGGTTGCCGACACACCAAGCGCGATGGACTTGCTCTACGTCGCGCTCGAAGATCAATTTCGCGGCACACGAGATCACATTCAGGAAGCGCTCAGGGTTTACCTGCCGATTTTGCAGAAGGCGAACGTGACGTCGGAAATCCTGGATGTGGGTTGTGGCCGCGGTGAGTGGCTCGAGTTGTTGAAAGCCGAAGGTTATAAGGCTTATGGAATTGATGTGAATCGCATCTCGGTCGGGCAATGCCGCGAGTCGGATGTGGATGCGCAGGAGGCTGATGCGCTAGCTCATCTGCGTAGCCTGGCGAACGATTCACTCAATTGCATTACGGCATTTCATTTCGTCGAACACGTCTCGCTCGAGGAATTGGTGTCGTTCGTCGATCAAGCTCTGCGAGTGCTCAGGCCGGGCGCGATTCTGATCCTGGAAACGCCGAATCCTGAAAACCTGATTGTGGGCAGTTGCAACTTCTACTTTGATCCGACGCATCGGAATCCGCTGCCGCCGCTGACGATGAAGTGCATACTTGAATCACGCGGATTCGATCGGCTGGAAGAGCTTGAACTGCATCCGATGCTCGAGGAAAGGTTGAAGGGAAGCGACGAGATCACCCAACGCTTCAACGCGCTCTTCTACGGCGCGATGGATTACGCAATCGTGGCGCACAAGATTTAATCCGCGAACCTGCCCAAAATTTCTGAATGGCGCGCATTTCAATTCTGACACCTACGCTCATCCCGTCAGATGCTGTCGGTAATGATGTGCTGGGCATGCACGAGGTGCTTACGCGGCGCAACCACGAAGTTCATTTGTTCGCTGAGGATTGGTCGGTTAACGGTTTAGAAGCGCAACACGTCACGGACGCCGCCGCTTACTGCGATCGCGCCGACGACATTTTGATCTATCACCATTCGATCGGATGGGAACTCGGCGCCGGAGTCTTGCGGCGCTGCCGCGGTCGCGTAGTGATCAAGTATCACAACGTAACGCCCGCGAGATTTTTTGCCGGCATCAGCGCGCATCATCAAACACTGTGCGAGCTGGGCCGCCGGCAACTTTCCGCTATGGCCACCGGCAATTACGCCGGTTATCTCGCGGCCTCCGAGTACAACCTGCGCGAATTGTTGGATGCCGGTGCGCCAGACGCGCGCACATTCGTGATGCGTCCGTTCACCCAGATCCAGCGGCTGACGGCCGTGGTGCCCGATTTGACAATCCTTGACCGCTATCGTGATGGCCGGACAAATCTCTTAATGGTCGGGAGTGTTCGTCCGAACAAGGGTTACGCTTCGTTGATCGAAGCGTTCGCGCAGTATTACTACGATTTCAATTGCCATTCGCGACTGTTTATTGTCGGCGCGGAGGATCCGCATCTTGCTTCTTATTCAGCTCACTTGCGCGGTCTTGCCGAACTGCTGCATGTCGATCAAGCGATTGTGTTTACCGGTCAGGTGTCGCTCGACGCCTTGAAAGCTTATTACTTGTTGTCTGATGCGTTCGTAATCACGAGCGAACATGAGGGCTTTTGTGTGCCGCTGGTGGAAGCAATGGCGACGAAAGTTCCCATTGCCGGATACGCATCGGCGGCGATTGGTGAGACCGTTGGTGATTGCGGAATTCTTTGGGACGATCGCGACCCGGTCTTGCTGGGTGAATCGATTTCGATGTTGACTCAGGATGAGGCGACGACCGCAGACGTCGCGCACGAGGCGTATCGTCGTTACGAACAAATGTTTTCGAACGCAGTGATCGAAACTCAGTTCCTTGAATCGATGCGCGCGTTCGGCCTGGACATCTAACACAGAGGCATGTCACGAATCGCAATTCTCAGTCCAAGTTTGGCAAACGGCGATGCCGTGACCAATGACGTGTTCGGCATGGCCGACGTTCTCAAGCAACGAGGACACGATGTGCGTCTCTTTTGCGAATCCCACGCAGTGGACAACGGGCGCGTCTTCAACGTTACGCGGTTGCGAAGTTTCTTGTCAGGCCGCGACGACATTCTCATCTATCACTTTTCACACGGCTGGCGTCCGGCGTTGGACTTACTGGCGACGCTGGGCTGCAGGAAGGTGATTAAGTATCACAACATCACACCGGCGCATTTCTTTCATGGCTTCAGCCGCAGTGATGTCGAACTCTGTGAAACCGGACGCCAACAATTGGCTGAGGTGATCCGCGGCGGCAGATGCGATCTTTTCCTTTCGGCCTCGGCTTTCAATATGAGCGAGCTGATCGCGCTGGGGGCGGCGGCTGAGAAGAATTTTGTCGTCCCGCCGTTTCACCGGATCGATCGACTGGCGAACCTCTCGGTTGATGATCGAGTAGTCGCGAAATACTCAGACGGCAAGACGAATGTTCTGGCGGTTAGCCGCGTCGCGCCTCATAAGGGCCATCTGAGTTTGTTGGAGTCATTCGCGCAGTTTCATTTCAATTGCAATCGCAATTCCCGTCTGTTGGTTGTGGGAAAGGGCGGCGAAGGCTTAAGCCGGTATTCGCGACTCCTGCACCGCGCCACCGAAATGCTGGGCTTGCGCGATGCCGTCATTTTTACTGGTGGTGTTTCTGAAGAAGCGCTGAAAGCCTTTTACAAAGTTGCGGACGTCTTTGTCACAACCAGTGAGCATGAGGGATTCTGCGTGCCTCTCGTTGAGGCGATGTCGATGGAATTGCCGATTGCGGCTTATGCAAGTTGTGCGATTCCGGAAACGCTCGGTGACGCGGGCGTGGCTTGGGAAGATCGCGATCCATTCTTACTTGCCGAAACGCTCGACGTCATCACCAGCGATGCGACCATACGATCTGAATTTGCCGCGCGCGCCCTGCGCCGTTATCGCGAAGAGTTCACGGAGGCGGCGATCGAGAAGAGTTTCCTTAACGCTCTCTCGTCGGTGCAATGAAAAGAGTCGCAATAGTCGTGCAGCGTTGCCATGGATCCGTCGTCGGCGGATCGGAGTCGCTCGCGTGGAACTATGCGACGCTGTTGGGCGATGCGTATGACGTTGATGTGCTGACGACAACCGCGATCGACATCTCCGACTGGGCAAATGTACTGCCGGAAGGGCGCGAGCAGAGAGACGGCTTCAATATCATTCGCTTTCCGGTGACGGTTGGCAGGAGTGCTTATTGGGGCAGGTTGTATGACCGCCTGCGCGAAGGCTTCAACCCATTTGCGGTTGGGCGTCATCGCAACGGTGGGCAAACGCTACAGCCGCGCTGGACGCTGGCCCTTCAGGAAGAGTTCATCAAGCATCAGGGCCCGTATTCCGAGCCGCTCAACAACTATCTTGCGGCGCATTGGCGAGACTACCAAGCGATCATTTTCGTTACTTATCTTTATCCCACGACATATTTCGGTCTATATCAATTGCCGCCTGGCGTCGCGCTGTTTGCACCCACGCTGCATGACGAACAGCCTGCGTACCTTTCGGCGTTCAAGCATGCGGCACATCGCGCGCGCGAATTGATTTGGCTGACAGAAGCCGAGTCGCGCGTTGGCCGAAAACTGTGGGGCGATTTGCCGGGCCGAGTCGTCGGCATGAGTGTCGATACGAAATTGCGCGAGCCGGCGCCGGCGCCGATTCCATATTTGCTTTACTGCGGTCGCGTCGATCCGAACAAAGGCTGCGCAGAGTTGTTCGAATTCTATTTCAAGTACAAACGCGCCACGCGCTCGCGGCTGCGGCTGGTGATTACTGGTACGGCAGACATGGAGATTCCACCTCATCCGGACATTGAGTTTCGCGGATTCGTATCTTCAGAAGAAAAATTCAGTTTGATGGGCGGCGCGAGTGTGTTTGTGATTCCCTCGCCGAACGAAAGTTTGAGCATTGTTACGCTCGAAGCGATGGCCCAGGGTACGCCGGTGCTCGCCAGCGCGGCTTCGGAAGTAATGGTCGACCACGTGAATCGAAGCGGGGACGGCGCCTTGTATCGCGATTATGAGAGTTTTGCAGCTGGCCTGGACAAATTGTTAGGTAAGCGTGGCAAGGGGCAAAGCAGCGTATCGGTTGGGCGTGATTATGTTACTTCCAACTATGAGATTCATCACATCAAATCGAGACTCATTGAAGCAGTTGAAGCAACAGCCAGAGTCGTTATCGATAAGCCGCTCGCCGAGCCCGCGTCCTTTCGATTCACGCGCGATCAGTTCATTGAACGATTTGAGAAAAATTTGCGCGATTGCACCTGGCGAGAACATCCTTTGTACAGTCCGTTCACACAATTTGACCAGGAATACTATCTGGCACAACGCGAGGCATTCGTTCACAAATACCGCTGCTTCTATGCGGTTTCTCGCACCATTTTTCCGAGGTCAATCATTGAGTTGGGAACGTGTGCCGGGTCGAGTGCGGATGCTTACCTGAGCGCAAGCCCGCACGCGAAATATACGGGTTTAGATCTTTTCGGGGCAAACGCAAGACACGATGATGGCACAGTTTGGTATCCGCTGGACGTCGCGAGTGCGTTGTTAACCGATCGAGCGTTCAAGGACTGGACGCTGATTCAGAAGGATTTGAGGATGTTGCAGCAATTGCCCGAAGAGGCCGAATTAGTAGTGGTTGATGCCGCGCACGATTTCTATAACGAGTATGAGGATCTGAAGTTGGCGCTCACTGCGCACCCCACCTTCATCTTCGTCGACGATGCGGACGACGATAAGCAGGCGAAACCAGCCATCGAGAAATTCTTGAGCGAGGACTTGAAGGGCCGCGTCGAATACACCGTGCCGATTGAATATCTCGGCGGCGGACTAGTGATCAAATTGCGAAAGTGATTACTGAAAAAACCGCTGGCGATACTCAATCGAATTCACAAAGCCTGAAGTAACTCGCACGGGATCGCCCGTGCTATCCAACAGGCGCAACCACAAATCGTACCCATCTGCTTCCGGGGCGCGGTGCAAGTAGCCGAAGTAGTGCAGCGCGACAAAGGCGCGGTGCTCGAACTTGCGGCTGACATCCTGGTCTTCCACCATCTCAAGCAAAATTTGGCCATGAGATTTTTGCGTCGTGAGCAGCGCCTGGCGCGCGGCTCCCGGCAAACTTCCTTCGCTGTTCTCGCTGAGTTTGTTTACGTATTCGTCAGTCGAAAGCGTCGCGTAGCGGTTCGTGAATTCCGGTCGCGCGCTGAAGCTCTCGACAAACGCCGGTTTGTCTGATTGGGCGCGTAACGCGGCGAGATCCGAATTGAATTCCTGGTAGGTCGGCGCGCGATGATATGCGATCTGATAAAGCCGGTAGATGAACGAGCCATCGGCGGCGAAGCCGGTTTCCCGAAAGATGTCGAACGAAACTTGCGCCTGATCGCAGCG
>Ga0075424_100003833_pt1 | contig 14118 bp, 12 predicted proteins | sample SoiMethybrSBSTD3_FD_75301 | JGI IMG/M metagenome (GOLD analysis project Ga0075424, IMG submission 75301) | Bulk soil microbial communities from a Populus tree surrounding site in Tennessee, USA - Soil MetaG P. TD hybrid SBSTD3 | ecosystem: Environmental > Terrestrial > Soil > Tree plantation... | reverse complement strand
GCCTATGTGGTGGCGGGCAAGGAGGAGGAGGACGAGGACGGCGAAGCGGTTTCGGCCGGCAAGGACAAGCCCGGCGCCTGATTTTCGGGCTTTTTGGCACGTGCGGCGGCAGGTAAAGCTGCGCTCGCGTTCCGCTTGCTGGACGCCGCGCAGGCCTCTATAACCTCGCGACCCGTCCGCCACCCGTGGGCGCGGCGCCCAGGTAGCTCAGTTGGTAGAGCACGTGACTGAAAATCACGGTGTCGGTGGTTCGATTCCGCCCCTGGGCACCATCCGCATTATTCAGCACTGATCCAGCTTATGTTTTTCCCGAGAAAGTCCCACCAGAGCGTTTGGTGGGGACCCAGTTCTGTGCCGTTTTGTACTTCGAGCATGTGCATGGCGGCTTCAGCTTTGGCCAGATATTTCAAGATTAAATGTTTAAGATTGAAGCATAGTGGCGAGGAGCACCGAAGGGCCTTGCCGCTCCGCGACACACCTGACTCATCGCGGGCAAGTTGCGATTGTGCAGTCGTCTATGCTCTTATTCTGCGTACGCGATGTGCAGGACAGCGGAGGGGAGCCTATGCATAGTCGTCTTCTCATCGTCTTGGCTGCGAGTTACGTCGCGGCCTCCACGCACATGGCAAGTGCGCAAGAGGTCACCCTGAAGGGCATTACCTCCTTCGCCGAGAACACCTTCTACTCGCGCGGCTTCGAGCGGTTCATCGAAAAGGTGAATGCCGACGGCAAAGGTGTCATCCAGATCAATTACATCGGCGGACCGAAGGCGATGCCGCCATTCGAGGTCGGCAATGCGCTCAAAGGTGGCGTCGTCGACATCGCCAACGCGACCGGGGCGTTCTACACCAATCTGATGCCGGAGGCGGACGCCTGGAAACTTACAGAGCGGCCGATGTCGGAAATCCGCAGCAACGGCGGATATGCCTACATGGCGAGGCTCTATGAGCAGAAGCTCAACGGGATCCTGCTTGCCCGCCATATCGACAACAATCCTTTTCACGTCTATCTCGCGAAGCCGATCAGCAAGCCGGACCTCACCGGTCTCAAATTGCGTATCACGCCCGTGTACCGCGATTTCTTCCAGGCGCTGGGCGCTACCGTTGTACAAACCGCGCCGGGAGAAGTTTACACCGCGCTCGAACGCGGCGTAGTCGACGGCTACGGCTGGCCGATCACCGGCATCTTCGATCTCGGCTGGCATGAGAAGACCAAATACCGCGTCGATCCCGGTTTCTACAGCGCGGAAGTCAGCGTCGTGATCAACAAGGCGAGTTGGGACAGGCTCAACGCTGCGCAGAAGAAGGTGATTACGGATACGGCGGCGTGGCTCGAGGCGCAGGCGCCACAGACTGCAACGGAGAACGAGGCGGACATCGCCAAGCAAAAGGCCGCCGGCATTCAGGTGATCGAGTTCAAAGGGGCCGAGGGCACCGCCTATCGGGACAAAGCTTACGAGGCGGGCTGGGCCGGTGTCATCAAGCAGAGTCCAGAGCACGGCCCGAAGTTGAGAGAGTTTTTCGCTAAAGCCCGCTGAGGCCTGCTCGGGGCGGTGACATGCAGCGCATATCTGCCTTATTCGGCCGCGTCTATGACGTGATGATGCTGGCTGCCTGCCTGCTGCTCCTGTTCATGACCCTGCTGATCGGCGCCGACGTCGCGACACGGAATCTTGGCGTCGGCGGGATCGCCTGGAGCAATGAGGTGTCGGAGAACATTCTTTATCTGATTACGCTTCTATCGGCGCCTTGGTTGCTCCGGCAAGGACAGCACATCCGTGTCGACATTCTCTTACGTGTCATCCCGCGCCGCATTGGCTGGCTGTTCGAATGGGTGAGCGATCTCATCGGGCTCGCGTGCTCGCTCTATTTCGTCTGGTATGGCTGGAAGGTGGCTGTTGCGAGCTACCAGGCGGGCGCAATGACAATCAAAACCCTCGTGACACCGGAGTGGTGGCTCCTGGCGGTGCTGCCCGTCGCATTCTTGCTGGTGGCAATCGAGTTTGTCTTCCGCATGCAACGACTGAGCAAGGCTGAGCGGGCGCCACGTACGGACGCGGTGTCGGCGTCGTGAGCTGGCAGCTGGCCGCACTGCTGCTGCTGGGCGGCTCCACGGTGCTGCTGTTCATGGGATTGCCCGTGGCGCTAGCCTTCATCGCGATCAATATCATCGGAGCGGTGCTGTATCTCGGAGGGGAGGCCGGGCTCGCGCAGATAGTTCGCAACAGCGTCGTCTCCGTCATGAATTTCTCCCTGACGCCCATCCCACTTTTCATTTTGATGGGCGAGATCCTCTTCCATACTGGCATTGCCATCAAAGTCATCGATGGAATCGAGCGGTTGATCAGGCAGGTGCCGGGCCGGCTCGCAGTGGTGGCGGTGGTCGCCGGCACGGTGTTCTCGGCAATCTCGGGCTCGACCATTGCGACCACGGCGATGCTCGGCTCGCTGATGCTGCCGGTGATGCTGGCGCGCGGCTATCACCCGACCATGGCAACCGGGCCGATCATGGCGATCGGTGCAGTCGATATGCTGATCCCGCCGTCGGCCCTCACCGTGCTGCTCGGCAGCCTGTCCGGCATTTCCATCTCCAAGCTCCTGATCGGCGGCGTGGTGCCCGGGCTCATATTGTCAGTTGCATTTGTTGTCTACATTGTCGTTCGCGTGCGGCTGACGCCTGAGCTCGCGCCGCCGACGCCGATCGAAAAGCGGTCGGGCTGGCAGAACTGGCGGCTGCTCGTGCTCTATGTGCTGCCGCTTGTGGTCATCTTTGCCGTGGTGATCGGCGCGATGTCGAGGGGCGTCGCGACAGCGACGGAATCTGCCGCGCTCGGCGCGATCGCCACCATGGCACTCGCCGCGGTCTATGGCGCGCTCAGCCTCGACGCGCTCATGAAATCGCTGCGGGGGACGGTGGCGATCACCGGGATCATCCTGTTCATCATCCTTGGCGCGACCACGTTTTCGCAGATCCTGAGCTTTTCGGGCGCGACCGATGGCCTCGTTGCTGCCATTCTCGGGCAGGGCCTTACACCGCTCATGCTCGTCGCGATGATGATGCTGATCCTGATTTTCCTCGGCGTCTTCGTCGACCAGGTCAGCATGATGCTGATCACGCTCCCGGTCTTCATGCCGCTGGTGTCGAAGCTCGGAATTGATCCGGTCTGGTTCGGCGTGCTGTTTCTGATCTGCATGCAGCTCGGATTGCTGTTGCCGCCGCATGGACTGCTGCTCATGACCATGCGCAGCGTTGCGCCGCCGGAAGTGACCACCGTACATATCTTCCAGGCGGTCGTGCCTTATGTGATCATGAGCCTGTTGCTGCTGGGATTGCTGCTGCTCCTTCCGGCAGTCGCCACGTGGTTGCCGAACTTGCTCATCTGATGAGCAGCCGTAAAGAAAGCCGAATGAAACCTCACCCGACCGTGGCAACAGTCATCGCGCAAGATCTTGCGGGGTACGGCGCGCGCCGTTGCTTTGGCCTGCTCGGTACCGCCAATTTCAAGATCTCGCATGCGCTGGTGGGTGCGGGCGTTGAGCTGATCTCCGCGCGCCATGAGGGCAATGCCGCCAGCATGGCCGACGCCTATGCCAAATCCACGGGCGAGCTCACCCTGTGCAGCGTGCATTCGGGACCGGGGCTGACCAATGCCATCACTGGAATCTGCGAGGCAGCGAAGAGCCGTACGCCGCTCCTGGTGCTGGCTGGCGACGTGCCCACGGGAAATGTGCGATCGAATTTCTACATCGAGCAGGCCGAGCTCGTCCGCTCAGTCGGCGCGGTTTCAGAGCGCATTCATACCGCGTCGAGCGCGCGCGAGGACACTCTGCGCGCTGCGACCAGGGCCATGCGCGACCGCCAGACAGTCGTCCTCAGCCTGCCGCTGGACGTCCAGGACTCCCTGCTGCCCTCGAGCAATTCACAGCTGCAGCTGCCACCGCCGGCCTCGCGGATGCATTCGGATCCGGCGGCCATCCGGGAACTGGTGGATGTCATCTTGCAGTCGAAACGTCCGCTCGTCCTTGGCGGGCGCGGTGCTGTGGTTTCAGATGCAGAGCTGGCGCTCGTTGCGCTCGCCGATCGTATCGGTGCTTTGCTGGCGACTTCGGTCTGCGGCCATGGACTTTTTGCGAACAATCCGTGGTCGCTTGGAATCAGCGGGGGTTTTTCCTCTCCGATTGCCGATGAGCTCATTGCGGACAGCGACTTGATCCTCGCCTTCGGGGCGAGTTTGACGGCATGGACCACCAAGAAGGGCAAGCTGATCGCGCGCGATGCAACGATCATCCAGATCGACATTGAAACCGCAAAGCTCGGGTATCACACGCCGGTGCGGCAGGCCGTGCTGGGCGATGCGAAAGCCGTGGCTGAAGATTTGCTCACGGAACTGGAACGGCGCGACAGATCGCGTGCGCAATCCGGCCGCCGCAGTGAGGGCATCCGCGAACGCATCCGTGCTGGTGACAACCACAACAGTGCATATCGAGATGTGTCCAACGCAGACTTCATCGATCCGAGAACGCTGAGCAAGGCGGTTGATGAAATTCTGCCACGCGATCGCGTGGTGGCCAGCGACTCAGGCCACTTTTGCGGCTGGGTGCCACGCTATCTGCGCGTGCCGAACGCGCGCGCCTCATGCTTGAGTCATTCGTTCCAGTCGGTGGGACTTGGGCTGGCGTCCGCGATCGGGCTCGCCGTTGCCAATCCCGAAAAACTCGCGGTGCTTGGCGCGGGCGACGGCGGCTTCATGATGTCCATTGCAGATCTTGAGACAGCTCTGCGTCTCAAACTGCGGATGTGCATCCTGATCTACAACGACAGCTCCTATGCGGCCGAGGTGCACTTTTTCCGGCGGCAGGGCTATTCGATCGACATTGTGCAATTTCCCGAAACGGATTTTGCCGCCATCGCACGGGGTTACGGCGCAAGCGCAACGACGGTGAGAACTTTGGCCGATCTCGCCCCGTTGCGAGAATGGGTGCACAACGGTGCACGGGGACTATTTGTGATCGACGCCAGGATCAGCCCAAATCTTGAAGCGGATTGGCATGCCGAACACTTTCCATAGGCAGCGTGCACAATCTCGACTGGCTCCTGGGTCCTCACGAGCTGCAGAGAAGCAGATCGCCTGACGAAACGACGAGGTTGTCGTGGCCAACCGCTTGTGCGGCGCCATGAACCTAGTGCGACACTTTTGCAACGCACGCCGCAAAACCAATCTCGAATACAAACAGCCGCCTTGCGGCGGCTTGAGTCAGACGGTATTTGCGAACTGCTTTGTACAACGAAAGAGTGGTGAACTAGGGATAACGAAATGCTTGAGTGGCGTGAGTACGCTCCTTTCGTGAGCGGTAGCAATGATATCCAACTTCATGACTACGAAGTCGAGGAGCGGATTCGTAACGGCGGCGCCTCCGGTCGCGATCTCTACATGGTGCACGTCAACCAGAAATACGATCCCGCCCGGAACGCGGAACTTTTCGCCATGCTTCCGGAGGATGATCAAGCGCAGGTCCGCTTCGTTGAGGCACAGCTCGATGGCGTACTGCAGCGCCTTACTACGATCCTTACTTGACCGAAATCCCCAGGACGGATGCGGGTCCCACTTTCTGCTAAGTCATTGCATTGGTATTCCTCATAGATGAAAGAGTCGGTCGCGGGCAGCCGGCGGGCGAGGCTTAAAGCCTACCGATAAGCCATTAGTCCGCGTTGCAGACCTTCGGGAGGACCAGAATGACAACAGACCCCAGCAGCATTATTCACAACCTCATCTTGCGCGTGAGGGAACAGCGGAGGGACCTGCTCCAGCACGTCGCCAATGACGGACATCAGAACATCTTCAGGGACGACCAACTTAACCTGCTCCGAACCAAGCACGAAACACTGACTCTGCTCAAAGCTGCGCTGGAAGACGAAATAAACGACGCATAGCGGCCCGCGGATCAAAGCGCAACGCGAGAGCTCCCGAGCAACGCCCGCTCGAGCCTGTTGGGATCAAATTGGCACGTTACGGAACCAATACGCGCGCATGGCCGTTCCTGCCTGAAGGAGCAATCCCATGGCAGAGCCGAAGAGAAAAACAGAGAAGCGCAAAGAGGATCTGGATAAGAAGCTTGATGAACAGCTAGAGGAAACTTTCCCGAGCTCCGACCCGCCATCGCTTTCCCAGCCGACGCCGAACAAGCCAGCCGGTGACCCTAAGGGGGCCGAAAAGCGAGACGAGGGTGTCGATAGTTCCAGAGCTTCTGACCTCCGGGACACTCGCCAAGGTGCCTATGATCAGGTTGGCAATCAAACAATACCTGACGACTCGAGACCTACCGAGCACGAGCGGCAGCAATCGGGTGGTGCAATGCAGGGCGAGCCAATTCCGACAGAGAAGTTCGAACTACCTGAAGGATTGAAGCGACAGCCGATTGGTCCCTACAGTCGAGACAGGGGCCGCAGTGACGAGTTGCCGGACCATGTTCCGAAACACTCTCCGAATAAATAGCGGCTGGTGGCGCCGTGTAGAAGCTGTATCTAAAAGAACGAGCCCAACAGCGTCGTAAGCTTTCAAAGCCACAGGCCACCTGCGCACCCTACCGGAAACGAGGGAACTAACGGCGTTGGGCGCCGTTAGCGTGATTAGCTTAATTAATGCGAGACTGGGCGCCGGTTTGGCCGGTCCAGGATGCCTCCATGGATGCTGCCGTTCAGTCTACCTCCGGACCCGGCGAGACGCTCGAGCAGCCCGCAAATCCGACCATAGCCGCCATCGGCCAGCTTCTCTGCGTGGTGCTGCCGATCATCATCTGGTTCGCGCCGCTCGATCTCGAGCCGCAAACCAAGCACGCCTTCGCAATCGTGGCCTTCATGGTAGTGGCCTGGATCACCCAGGCCATGGACTATGCGCTTGCAGGGCTCATCGGCTGCTTCCTGTTCTGGGCGCTTGGCATCGTCCGATTTCCGGTCGCGTTCTCCGGCTTTGCCAACGATACGGCCTGGTTTCTCTTTGGCGCGCTCTTGATCGGAGCCATCGCGACGCGCTCCGGCGTCGCCCGCCGGCTTGCCTACTTCATCCTGCTGCGAGTCGGCATCACATACCCGCGCATTCTGCTTGGTCTCATTATCACGGATTTCCTGCTCACGTTCGTGGTGCCATCCGGCATCGCGCGCGTGGTGATCATGGCTGCAATCGCGCTCGGGCTCATCGAGGCGTTCGGCGCCGCGCGCGGCAGCAACGTGGCGCGCGGCATGTTCCTGATACTCACCTACACCGCCAACATCTTCGACAAGATGATCATCGCCGGCGCCGGCTCGATCACCGCACGCGGCGGAATCGAGAAATACGGCGGCGTCGAGGTGTTGTGGAGCCAGTGGTTTCTGGCGTTCCTGCCCTGCAGCATTCTCACATTGCTGGCGGCCTGGTGGTTCACGCTCAAGCTCTATCCGCCGGAGCAGGTCGGCCTTGCGGGCGGTTACGAATTCCTGCGCGAAGAGCTGCGCAAGATGGGGCCGCTTGCGCCGCGCGAGCGCAACGCAGCCCTGCTCATTCTCGCAGCCATCGTCTTGTGGCTGACCGATTTCATCCATCACATCTCGCCCGCGGTGATCGGCATCGGGGTCGGACTGTTTGCGATGCTGCCGCGCGTTGAGATCATCGAGCCGCAGGAAATGCGACGGCTCAACTACATGCCGGTGTTCTTTGTCGCCGCCGCCGTCAGCATGGGCACGGTCATGGAGGCCACCAAGGGGATCGAGGTGTTGACCCAGCACGTGCTGGCCTGGATGCAGCCGCTGCTCGGCAACATCATCGTGACCACGACGGTGATGTACTGGACCGCGTTCCTCTACCACTTCCTGCTGGCAAGCGAGATTTCGATGCTGGGTACGTCGATCCCGCTGGTGATGGACCTGGCGAAGACCGGCGGCTTCAACCCGCTGCAGTTGGGGCTGATCTGGACGTTCGCAGCGGGCGGCAAGCTGTTTGCCTATCAGTCAGGCGTGTTGATCGTCGGCTATTCGTACGGCTATTTCGACGCCCGTGATCTGTTGCGCATGGGCGCGCTGCTCACTGTGATCGAATTCTTGATCCTGGTCCTGCTGGTGCCCCTGTGGTGGCCGCTGATCGGCATCAGCTCGTAGGATGGGTTGAGCGTAGCGAAACCCATCATTGCATGATTGCATGGAGTGCGATCGCCGATGGGTTTCGCCTTCAGCTCAACCCATCCTACGAGTTCATAACCCAAGGCTTTTATTACTGACCCTGCCACATCGCCTTGCTACGGCGTATGGGTCCCCGCCTGCGCGGGGACGACAGCGGAGAGTCATTGCTTCACATCGTCGGAAGCGAGGACGACGGCGGAGGTGTGGACGCCTCAATTACGACGCCCACGCAGCCTTGAGCTCATCGCGGGTGCCGTCAAAGGCATTGCAGTCGAGATTGCCTTGATCGTCTCCCGGAATGCCCGGCACGGTGTTGGGCAGCAGACCCGACGTGCGGTCGGCATACTGCCAGAGCCAATATTTCTCCCAGCTCTTCTGCACCTTGGGATGCGCGTTGTAGTGCGCCAGCCAGAGGCGATGCGCGCCAAAGAAAGGATCCTTGTTGTCGCCCAGCCCCACTTTGATGAGCTCGCCGCTGTAGATGATGGCCTTGCGGCCGAGCTTCTCTCCAACGAGCTTCAAGAATTCGCGCGCCTGATCGAGCGTCATCGTATTGTCGCCCGTGCGCTCGAAGTCGAGCGCCACCAGCGTGGATTGATCCGGGTTGGCGTATTCGAGGAAATTATTGACCTGCCCCGCAACGTTGGACTTCGTGCCCCAATGGTACGCGCCCCAAAGCAGGCCCGCGTCTGTGGCCGCCTTTCGGCGGGACGCATACTTGTCGTCTCGTCCGGTCCCGCCGGTGGTGGCTTTGTGAATGACACCCCATATGCCGGCGTCGGCAGCCTTCTGAAAGCTTGTGACCTTGTCTCCGTGATAGATGTCGACGACCCTCAAATTGAGCATTTGGCTCTCCCCTACGACTGAACAAAATTGCTATGGCAATGATTTAGCCTGACGGCCCTGACCTGCGCGTCAACCATTCAGCCGATGCGAGCAGAGTAGCCTGATGCGTGCCTTGAGCGACCGAACGGGCTATGGACGTCAATCTCCTGGCTTGATGACCGGCGCATCAAAAGCAACATACCGCCCGAATCCGGTCATCGGCGATATCGCGCCTCGATTTATCCACGATCCAGAAGTCTCGATCTACGGTCCAGAAGTCTTGGTGTTGAACAATGCTCACGCGAAATGCGGCCGAGTCTCCAACAACAAAGTCTCCGAACATCGTGCAAAATGAAATTCATGCTGGACGACCACCGTGCCACCGGTGGCGTCTGCCTCGGAGCAACCAGCCCAATTTCCTTCAATCGGTCGATGTGACTTTCCCGCCACCGCTTCGCAGCGCGAGTCCGGTCTCGACCTCGACGGCGCGGCCGTTGATCGTGTGCGGCTTGAACCTCCACTGTCGCAACACGTCCTCGATGCCCTTGCGCTGTGCATTGGTCGCGCGGATCACATGCACGTGGCGCACCACCCCGTCGCTGCCGATGATAATGCGTGCCGGGATAGGCGTTCGCGATGGCATGATGTCGGTGGGCGCGACCTTGTGCACCAACTGGTCGCCGCCTGCATAGTCGCGAATGCAGACCGGCGGGTCTCGTCGTGCCGTCAGCGAAACCCGATCGAGGCTTTGCGCCAGCGTTTCCCGTTCCTGCGGGTCGCGCGCCGTCAATGTGATGCTGAGGAGATGACAGCGCATCTCCGTCATGATCATGGCGCGATAAAGCCCGACGCCGTTGAAGTCGACACGCCAGGCTGGGCGCGAAGCCGGCCGGCGGCCGATCGCGATTTCCGCTGGCTCGCGATCGATGCTCATGCCTTCGATCTGTGCCATGGTGTCACGCACCTCGCTGGCAGCTTCCGCCAGATCACGATGCGGCTTGTCGAAGAACGTGTCCTGCGCTGCGATCAGGATCGTTCCAGCGCCCCCAGCCTGCGCAACCAGGTTCGCAAGCACGTAGTAGCCGGATTGCGACGGGTCGGGGCCGGCGAGTCCTTCGCCAAAGCCTTTCGGCAATGGATAGGACAGGCCGAAATACGCGTTGGTGTAGACGCCGTCCGCCACCCCGCCGTCCTGGGGCATGGCCGACGTTACGGCGAAAGGGAGGATCGTTTCGCCGTAACGCCAGGCCAGCACGGCTGCCAGCGCGCTCGCCAGCACCGTCGCCAAGGAGGCCACTGCGCCAAGGTGCAACAGCCTTCGCATGACGCCTCTGACGGACTAGAGCGAACGCAGGAAATTCAGAACCGCCTGCCGGTCGTCGACCGACAAGGCATTGTAGTTCTGGATCACCTGATTGGCTTCCGATCCGCGACTGGCGTGTTGCGCAATCGCTTCGCCCAGGTCTTTGGTGCGGCCGTCATGCAGGAAGAAGATCCGCTGACCGACGCCCCACAACGGCGCCGTGCGGAACTCCCGGCCGTTGGCTTCGCCCTGGGATACACCATCCGCAAGCCTGTCTCCCATGTCGTGCACCGCGAAGTCGCTGTAGGGCTCGAAAGTCACGTTGCTGAGCGCGGCGACGTTGGCTCCGCCGCTTCTCTGCGTGCGGGTGTGGCAGGCCGCACATCCGACATTCGCGAACACTTGTCGCCCGCGGTCGACCGTTGCCGACGTTGATGTTGTCGACGAGGTCGTGGCGGTCGAGGTCGTGCCCGCGGCCGCCGGCAAGACGCTGCCTGCAGACGCGACCACCGTGCTGCCGGTCGTCGTGCTGCTGGGCGATGCCGCTGCCACCGCTGCCGTTGCCGATGCAGGCGTCGGCGGTGCCAACAGCCGCATGAAGGCCGCGAACAAGGCGATATCCGACTGGAAGCCGGCGGACGGGCTCGCGCCTCCTTCGGATTCGAGCGGCGTTGGGCTCTCTGGATGAGTGTGATTGAATTGGCAGGCCGCGTTGCCCTCCCGCTCACTGGGGAACAGGTCGTTGGTCACGCCGATCTCGACATTGTAGGCCTCGCCGGAGAACAGGAGCAGCGACTTGTTCTGCGCCTTCCAGCCGAAGCGCGCGATGGTGCCGTCGTTGCCATTGTGATTGAAGCGTCCCGATATTCCCAAGGCGCGTTTCTGCTGCGAATTGGCTGCCAACGAAGCCTCGAGAGCGCTATCGGGCGTGCTCTCCACCAAGCCGAGGCCGAACGTCGGCGTTGGAATCCGGAACACGACGTTGTTGCGGGAGAGCTCGGCAGCGAAGTTGGGTTGTGCGATGCTGCAACCTGGCGCGTCCGAGCGGCCGGTGATCACGAACAATGCGTGCACGCCGCCATCAGGCGAGCCGTCCGGATTGCGTACGAAGCGCGCTTCACGCACCGGGCCATTCGCGGTGATGAAGGACGGCAGTGTGTTTCTGGCTCCCAGCAAGGTCGCCACCGCGACCTGCGGATTGACCGCGGGAGCCGAGCCGCCGCTCGCCGGCTGCGAGTGGCACCCCAGGCAGGAATCGAGATTGAAGCGGGGACCGAGGCCATCCGGCACCCCGTCGGTTTCGGCGAACACATCCTTGGCGGCTTCGAAGAAAGCGCGCTCCGTGGCACTGAGTCCAGTAATCGGGTCGCCGGCTCCGGCCGCACCGCCGCGTACGCCGGGATCGGTCGGCCCGCGCCCCTGTGCCGGCGCAAGGCTTGGAAGAGAGACTGACGCCACCAGAATGGCGCTCATGCTCGCCAGCGAGCATGCAGACGCAAACGTCCTCTTTGCCATCGCGAATACCCCCATTGTGAATCTGCAGCTTCCCCAGTTCATCCCACGTGCGGTACTCAACAAAGTTTTCCGACAAATATGGGACTGCAAGCGCGCGAAAGATTGGAATTGTAATGACTCTTCTCAGAGTAAAAAGACGCGCGGTGCCAAATGAATACAATCGTACATGCACGCCGGTGCTGTGATGCATTCGGCAATGCACTCAGATACAGATTCGAAATTTGTTCGATGCTGTGAGAAGAATATTGTTTTCCGAATGCGCATTGCGATGGGAGCGATTCCTCGACGTGCAGAGATCTGTCTTTGTTGTGGATAACTGATCGGCAGGCGTGAGCTCGTTAGTTTGATAGCGCGCTCGCATAGAACATTACCCAGAGTGATGGACACAGGAACGCGCCGAAAGGCAAGCGTGTCGCGCGCTCTATCGTGTGTCCACGCCAGTGCGCGATCATGATGCTGACGAGCGCCGCACTTGTTGCAAGCGCGAAGCACAATGGAATGACATCGAGCGGCAGCCATGCACCAACAGCGGCGGCGAGCTTGACGTCGCCGAAGCCCAGGCCCTCCCGTTGCCTGATCCGCGCGTAGCAGGATCGCAACAACGCCAACAGAGCGGCGCAGCCGAGCGCTCTTGCAGTCGCGCTGATGCCAGCGAGCCACGGATCGACCGGATCGAGCAACGGCGCAGCCATGATGCCCGCAACTGTCGCGCCGAACGTCACGGCGTCAGGCAAAAGGAAAGTTCGGGCGTCAACGTCCGCGCCGGCGATCATCAATCCGCCCAGCACTGTCGATGCAATGGCGAAAGGCCACGGCAAAAATGCCGCCGATACAAGAGCCAGCGCTCCGCCGGCACCGACAAGGATCGCCGGGTTTGGACGCAAGTCCAAAGTCTCCGCGGCGTCGTCCATGTCGTGCGTCACTATTTCTTGCGCGGCGCTGCTTGAGTCGATGCGGGCGACACGGCGGCGCCTTCGACCACGCCGCGCGCGCTGCGCATCAGCTGCAGCTTCTCGCGGAACTCCTCGGTCACGGAGCTCGCGTCGATGCTGTTGCGCATCAGACGGGTCCTGATGAAGATGATGATCTCGGAGCGCTGCTTGGTCCCGGTGGTGTTGCCAAGCAGATCGCCAAGAAACTTGATGTCGCGCAGGCCGGGAATTCCGGTTTTCGTCTGCTGCTCGCGTTCGCTGATCAGCCCTGCCAGCAGCACGGTCTGTCCGCTGACGACCGCGACTGCCGAATGTACGCGCCGCTGCGCGATGGTCGGCGTCAGCGTCTGCTGGTCCGGGTTGACGACGTTCGAGATTTCCTGGTCGATCTCGAGATGAATCGAGCCGTTGGCGTTGATCCGCGGCAGCACCTTCAGGATCACGCCGGTGTTGCGCATCTCGATGGTGTTGACCACAGGTGTGCTGGAATTGGTCAGCAGCGTCGCCGTGCTGGTGGTGATCGGCACTTCGTCGCCGACCTGCAGCAGCGCCGGCTGGTTGTCCATGGCGACGATCGAGGGCGATGAAAGAACCTTGACGTCGGTCACGCTGGAGAGCGCGTTGAGGATGACACGCGGCAGCGCCTCGGATCCGATCAGAAAATTGAGGCCGGGCGTCACGCGCTGCAGCAGCGCGGACTGCGCTGAGGTTTGCGCCGCGTTTAAAAGCCCGATCGATCCCTTGTCCTTGCCGGCGCCGACATCCTTGCTGGTGAGAAAGTATTGCACGCCGAAACGCAGATCGTCGGTGAGCGTTATCTCGGCGACCGTTGCATCGATCGCGACCTGCATGCGCGGCCGGTCGACGTCGCGCAGCGCGCGCTCGATGACGCGGTAGTCCTCCTGGTTGGAATAGACCACGATCGCGTTGTTGGCGGTGTCGGCAGTGATCCTGACGTTCTGGAACAGGGCGCGGCCGGAGCCGCCTGTTGCTGCCGTCGTCGCGCTGGCGTTCTCGTCCTCGTCGCCCTTGCGGTCTGCAAACGCCTCAAACGCCGCTGAAATCTGCGTGTTATTGCCGCGATTTGACGCGCTCTGCACGCCATCCGATTTGCCCGCCGTGGTGGTCTTGCCGCGATCGAGCGAATCGAGCCGTGACTTGGCTGCCTCTGTTCCAGGCGCGAGCTGATTCGTCGGAGTGTCGCCGGTCATACCGGAGCGCGACCCGGCAAAGATATCGTTGAGGATCTTCGCCACCCGCGTGGCGTTGCCATGCTTGAGACGGTAGGTCCGCAAGGTGGTGCCGGTCGTATCGGAGCGGTCGAGCCGCTGCACCCACAGCGTCATTTCGCTGAGGAGCTTGGGATTGCGGGTCACTACCATCACCGCGTTCATG
>Ga0075424_100003832_pt1 | contig 14119 bp, 12 predicted proteins | sample SoiMethybrSBSTD3_FD_75301 | JGI IMG/M metagenome (GOLD analysis project Ga0075424, IMG submission 75301) | Bulk soil microbial communities from a Populus tree surrounding site in Tennessee, USA - Soil MetaG P. TD hybrid SBSTD3 | ecosystem: Environmental > Terrestrial > Soil > Tree plantation... | reverse complement strand
GCGCAGACGTGTCGGACGGACTTTTTCTCTTGGAGGCCGTGCGATCCTTGCCGGAAGCGTACCGGGAGACGTTGATCTTGCGGTTTGTGGAAGGAATGACAGGCCCGGAGATTGCGGAGAAGACAGGGTTGAAGCACGGGTCCGTGCGGGTGAATTTGTACCGCGGAATGCAGATGTTGCGGGAAACGCTGGAGAGAAAGTAGTTCGAGCCTTGCCGCGCTGTGCGACGTGGCTAGGCTTCTGAGGCAATGAGATGAAAAGCGATTACTTGTGGGACGGATCGGGAGTGCCTGACGCGGAATTGCAAAGATTAGAGAGAGCGTTAGGGCAGTTTCGCAGCCCAGCTGGCGCACCGGTATTTCCTTCGTTGCAGCACTCATGTGAGGCGCGTCGTGCGCAAGGCATTTTCGGCGCTTGGAAGTTGCCGCGGCTTGCAGCCGCTTCCATCGTGGCAGCGGGAGTTGCAGCAGGAGTGGCTGGACTATTCCTGCGGACTCCTTCTGTGCCCGCAGTGCCGGGTTGGGCTGTGGCGCGAATTGAGGGCACACCAGTGGTTGGTTCATCTGCGGTGCAAGGTGAAAAGGCGCGGGGACATTTACGGGTTGGGGAGGCGTTGACAACGGACGGCAGTTCGCGCGCGTCCATTCAAGTCGCGGAGATCGGCGAGTTGCTGGTTGATCCGGGCTCGCGAGTGCGTTTGCTGGAGACCGGCTCGCGTCGCAAGCGAATCGCGGTGGACGTGGGAACGATCCACGCGGCGATTTGGGCGCCGCCCGGAGAGTTTGTGGTGGACACGCCTTCAGCTACAGCAGTGGACTTGGGCTGTGCGTATTCGCTGACCGTTCGGGAGGACGGCTCGGGGACATTGCGGACGAAACTGGGCTGGGTGGGCTTTCACCAGAATGGGCATGACTCCTTTATTCCCGCCGGCGCGATGTGTATGACCAAGCGAAAAGAAGGTCCGGGGACGCCTTACCTTGAGGACTCTTCCGAGATGTTTCGTGAGGCATTGTACGCGCTGGATTTTGGAGCCTTAAACCTGTCGGAACGTCGGGAAGCGCTTCGAACCGTGCTGGCTCAGGCTCGGCGTCGTGACGCATTTACGCTGTGGCATTTGCTGACGCGCGTGAACGCGCAGGAGCGGCCAATGGTGTATGACCGTTTGGCGGCGCTGGTAAAGGCGCCCGGCGGGACCACGCGCGTGGGGACACTGCAACTCGAAGCGGCCATGCTGGATCGGTGGTGGAACGCATTTGATCTGGGTGATATCGGTATTTGGCGCTTTTGGGAACAGAACGAGGCACCGCGCCCGAAAAAAGCGGCCAGTTAACACACTTTGCATTATAGCCGTCTCTCTAGTCGTCGGTGCCCAGCCGATTGAACGGAGGCGAGCATGAAGAGAAATTCATTTTGGATGATTCGTACCGCTCTCGCGGCGTTGCTTGCGCTGTCGCTTGCCGCTGGTTCAGCATGGGCAGGACCACCGCTGATTTGCCACGCGTTTGATATTGGCGATGCGAAATCACTGCCGTGGGCCAGTCACGATTGGAACCTGAACGGCGGGGAAAACTACGACACGAAGAACCTGCCGGACGACACTATCGCGATTCTCGACCGCGGTTCCAAAGCAACTCTCGTACACATGGAAACGCTGCGGCGAGCGACGCTCTACGCACGCAAGGATCCAACGGCGGCCAAGCAACTGCTGCTTAAATTGACAGCGCGAGCCGAGTCGTCCGCGAGCTCGGCTCACCCGGATGCAGTGACGATTTTTGACGCTGGCTATCTTGCTGAGACCTACAAGCAGTGGCTTGGAGAGGGTGCGAAAAATCCAGCAAATGGCATGGACGGCTACGCGCAGGTAAAAAAGGCACTTCGGCTGAGCGGAGACGATGCGCAGATGGAATTCGCAGCGGCTTTGATTGCTTTGAACGGACCTAGCGCGGAGCAGCAAGCGCATGCCGCGAAGGCCCTGGCAGGCGCAAAGACGGATGAACTTCTAGCGCGCAACCTGAATTCGCATTTCCTTGGCCAGTCTCAAACCATGGCGGAAATGATTAGTCGCGGTTCCGAAACAAAAGTGGCCAAGCAATGAACGCGTGAGCGACCTTGAGCCACACCAGCGGAAAGCGAGTGCTGCACAAATTTTTAGCGATCGCCGCACTGTGTTTGGGCCCAGCATTCCCGGTTGAGACCAATGCACAGCAAACTGACGTTATAGCGCATGAATGGGGCACGTTTACTTCGATTGCGGGAAATTCGGGCACGACCGTTCAGTGGTATCCGTGGGCGGCGCCGTCCGAGCTACCAGGCTTCGTAGAACATCTTCAAGTCAGAGAGTTCAAGCTGAATTTGGGCGGGACGATCCGGATGGAGACTCCTGTTCTTTACTTTTACTCGTCGAGGGAAACCACGGTCTCCGTGCACGTGAGCTTTTTGAAAGGATTGATCACCGAGTGGTACCCGCACGCAACGCGATTTACTCCGGACAGCAGCAAGCTACGAAACGTGTCACTTCCTGAGAGACAACTGGACGGGAGCGTGACTTGGGAGCGTATCGCGCTGAGACCCAGTCACGAAGGTTTGCTGCCGCGGGAGCGAGCTGAGAGCAGATACTATGCGGCGCGCGACACCGGCTCGACACCTCTCGAAGTCTCATCACCGACGGGAGCACAGCACGAGAAGTTTCTTTTTTATCGCGGCGTATCCTCGGAAGCGAGTCCTATGGCGGCAAAGATGCTAGCCGACGGAAGAGTCGAAGCCACAAATCTCGGCGGAGATCCCGTCACCCACGTGTTCTTATTCGAACGACGTGGAGCATCGATAGGAGTTCGTTCCGTCACCAGCCTGGAAGCGAAAGCGGAACTAGCAGCTCCCGAACTGAACGGAACTGTCGAGATGGTCAGCGAACAGATCCTGGCGGCTTTGATGGATCAAGGGCTTTATCCCGATGAAGCGAGAGCGATGCTCGAAACTTGGAAAGACTCGTGGTTCGAAGAGGGATCGCGGTTACTTTATCTAGTGCCGCCGGCGTTTGTGAAACGAGTGCTGCCTCTGTCCATTTCGCCTGAGCCGGCGCAAACCACGCGCGTATTCGTGGGTCGATTGGAGTTGGTTACGCCGCGGACACGAACGGCCATCGAGACGGCGCTGGCCTGCGGCGATGAGCGGACGCTCAGGAAATACAACCGTTTTCTGGAGCCAATGCTGCAGATTCTGCTGGAGGGGGAATCTGATCCCCGGCAGGCCGAGATGATTCGTCACCGACTGAGCCAGCCCCATTCGCCGCTCGTGGCGCAGGAAGCCACCACAGGAAAACAGGAAAACTGATCGCAGTTTGCCGTAACCGTAATTCGTAAGCTATGAAGAGGCAATTGAACGGTGCTATTGGCGTACATCGTGCCGGCAAACTTGACCGGTGTTTTACTTTACCCGTAGAATAGAAAATTCACGGTGATTCATTTTTTCGATTTGATGAATTCTTCTCGCGGCCCAGCGGCCACCCGCTGGGCTGCGCTGTTTTAGGGCGCGAAATTTATCCGAAAGGCAGAAATGATGGAAGGTCCGATCCGGGAGGGGCTTACTTTCGACGACGTGTTGCTGGTGCCGGGAAAAAGCTCCGTCCTACCGGCAGAAGTGAACACGCAGACGCAATTCACGCGCAAGCTGAAAATCAATGTTCCGCTGGTCTCGGCGGCAATGGACACGGTCACCGAGTCACGCCTGGCAATCGCTATTGCACGACAGGGCGGGATCGGCCTGATTCATCGAAACATGCCGATTGACCGGCAAGCGGAAGAAGTGGACCGGGTAAAGCGGTCGGAGAGCGGAATGATCGTGGATCCGGTGACGATTTCGCCGGACATTACTTTGCGGCAGGCGCTAGAGATCATGACAAAGTACCGCATCTCTGGGCTGCCGGTGACGCGCGGGACGCGCTTGACAGGAATCTTGACCAACCGCGATTTGCGATTCGAAAAGGACCACGCCCAACTCGTTAGCGCGGTGATGACCAAAGCGAATCTGGTAACAGTGCCGGTTGGAACCACACTGGAGGATGCAGAAAAGATTCTGCAGAAGCATCGCATCGAAAAGCTGCTAGTGGTAGATCAGGATTTCAATCTCAAAGGATTGATCACGGTAAAGGACATTCAAAAGAAGTTGGAGTATCCGAGAGCGGCGAAGGACGACCAGGGACGATTGCTGACGGGCGCCGCGGTGGGGGCTTCTGGCGATTTCCTCGAGCGCGCCGTGGAAATGTCCAAGGCAAAAGCCGACGTTTTGGCCGTGGACACTGCGCATGGTCATACGGCCAAGGTAATGGAAGCGATTAAGGTCATCCGGCATCGCTTGCCGGAAATGCAAGTGATTGCGGGAAACGTGGCGACGTTCGAAGCGGCTAAAGATTTGATTGCGCTGGATATTGATGGTCTCAAAGTTGGCATCGGTCCGGGATCGATTTGCACCACGCGGGTCGTTACGGGTGCGGGGGTACCACAGCTGACCGCGGTGATGGACTGCGCCAAAGCCGCGGCCGGAAGCGGAGTGCCGATTATTGCCGACGGCGGAATCAAGTATTCGGGTGACATCACCAAAGCGTTGGCCGCGGGCGCCTCCTGCGTAATGATTGGAAGTTTGTTCGCGGGAACCGAAGAGTCGCCTGGTGAAACGATTTTGTATCAAGGGCGGACGTTCAAGTCCTATCGCGGGATGGGATCGATCGGCGCGATGGCAGCGGGATCGGATCGGTACAGCGTGGTGCAGGAAGCTGCAGAAAGCGGCAAGTCGGTTCCGGAAGGTGTAGAAGGTCGCGTAGCTTACAAAGGGCCGCTCGGCGCGCTGACCGACCAGCTTGTCGGTGGACTGAAAAGCGGAATGGGATATGTTGGAGCCCGGAATCTGCGTGAACTGGCGGAAAAGAGCCAGTTTGTACGGATCACGGCAGCCGGTTTGCGCGAGTCACACGTACACGACGTCGTGATTACGCGCGAGGCTCCAAACTATAGAATGGAATAGACATTTGCCGCCGGAGCTCGCGTGCCAGAACAACCGTGGAGAAAGCCAAAGCCTGCACCGCAGCTTGACGAAGTGCGACGGCGCTTACCGGCAAAAGAGTATCTGACCGGATTCTTTCAGACGTGGTGGCCCGCCCTGCTATGGGCGGTTTTGATTTTTCTGCTGTCGACGGACGAGTTTTCCGCCGATCACACGAGCACTTTTCTTTATCCCCTTTTTCACCGGATCATCCCTTCGTTAACTGCCGAGCAGTTCGCTCCAATCCATCACTTGATTCGCAAGGCCGCTCACTTTATAGAGTATTTCATTTTTTACGTTCTGCTATTTCGGGGCGCACGTGGAAGTCGAACCGGCTGGCGGTGGACGTGGGCTCTGGCCGCTCTTTCCATCGCGGCTGGATACTCGGCGCTGGACGAAGTGCATCAAGCGTTCGTGGCGTCGCGCACGGCATCGCCGTGGGATTCTTTGCTGGATTCGGTCGGAGCCATCGTGGCGTCGTTAGCCGTGTTTCTTTGGTATCGCTACGAGAGGCCGAACATCGGATCGAGCGAGCCAGCAGACGCTGCGAGCTCGGCGGATTGATATCGATCGGGTGATGTTCGCCGAGCGCAACGATAATCTGTGCTTGAGGCAAGCGAACTAATCCGTCAGGGCAGGACACGACGGGAGAGCAGGCTATTGGTTCACGCCGCTTGCTAAAAACCCGCCGTCCACCGAAAGAACGTGGCCAGTGACGAAACTCGCCGAAGCGGAAGCGAGAAAAACGGCGGCGCCGACGAGTTCCTCGAGTTGGCCGAAGCGATGCATGGGCGTGCGAAGGAGGAATTCCTTGCCGCGCTCGGTGCCGTCCAGCAGAGCGGCGTTCAGATCCGTGCGAAATACACCCGGCGCGATGGCGTTGACGCAGACACCAAATGGCGCCCATTCGACCGCAAGAGACTTCGTAAGGGACACCACCGCAGCCTTGCTGGCCGAGTACGCCGCGACCTGGTACAAAGCCACAAACGACGAAATGGAAGCAATGTTGATCACGCGGCCATAGCCATGCTCAATCATGTGTCGGCCAAAAGTCTGGCAGGCGCGCAGCGTGCCAGTAAGATTCGTTTCAAGAATGGCGTTCCACTCGGCAAGAGTGACCTCGAGAGCCGGAGTTTTTTTGGTACGGCCAGCGCTGTTCACGAGGATGTGAACCTGGCCAAGGGCAGACCAGGTGGCATCAAGGAGATTTGCTAGAGAAGCTTGATCGGTCACGTCGCAGGGAACATCGAGTGAGCGGCGGCCGATAGCTTGGATTTCAGCTGTTGCCGCGCTTACCAGATCGGTCCGGCGCCCCGTGGCAACGACGTTGGCGCCTGCAACGGCGAGACCTTTGGCGATTTCGAGGCCGATTCCGCTGGTGCCGCCGATGACCACCGCAGTCTGGTTTTGCAAGTCCAGTTTTGGATGACCCAAGAGGCTTTTTCTCCTTGTTGATGCGACAATGCAGCAGAGATTTTACAGCGAGGATGGCGATTCGCAATGCGAATCACTGACGCAAAAGTGATTGTGTGCAGTCCTGGACGCAATTTCGTAACCCTTAAGGTCACGACAGAAGACGGAATTTACGGCTTGGGTGACGCGACGCTGAATGGACGCGAACTCTCCGTAGCCAGCTATCTGACCGATCACGTGATTCCACTCTTGGTTGGACGTGATGCGCGGCGAATAGAAGACATCTGGCAATACTTTTACAAAGGCGCCTACTGGCGGCGCGGACCCGTAACGATGTCGGCGATCGCTGCAGTGGACACGGCGTTGTGGGACATCAAAGGCAAAGCGCTCAATGTGCCCGTGTACCAATTGTTAGGAGGGGCGTCCCGCGACGGCGTCCTGGTTTACGGACATGCAAGCGGCAACGACATTGAGGATACGGTCAAGGCGGTTGGTGATTATTTGGCTCTCGGCTACCGAGCGATTCGGGCGCAAAGCGGCATTCCGGGGTTGAAGAGCACGTATGGCGTGGGGCGGGGGAAGATGCACTATGAGCCGGCAGAACCCGACGCTCCGCCGGAAAATTTGTGGAGCACGGAACGGTATCTCAATTTTGTTCCGCAACTGTTTGAGCGCTTGCGGCGAGAATTTGGCGAAGAGATTCACTTGCTGCACGACGCGCACCACCGACTTACGCCGATTGAAGCGGCTAGAGCTGGTAAGGCACTGGAGCCGTATCACCTATTCTGGCTGGAAGATCCGGTGCCGGCGGAGTTGCAGGAAAGCTTTCGACTGATTCGGCAGCACACGACGACACCGCTAGCGGTGGGCGAGGTCTTTAATACCATTTACGATTGTCAGCAACTGATCCAGGAACAATTGATCGACTACATTCGAACGACAATCGTGCACGGTGGTGGGATCTCGCATTTGCGCAAGATTGCCGGCCTGGCGGAGATGTACCACGTTCGAACCGGTTCGCATGGCGCGACCGACCTGAGCCCCGTCTGTATGGCAGCGGCGCTGCACTTTGACCTGAGCGTGCACAATTTCGGTATACAGGAATACATGAGACATAGCGATGAAACGGACAGCGTGTTTCCGCACGGCTACAGGTTTGCGGATGGACTCATGCACCCCGGCGACCGACCAGGCCTCGGCGTGGACGTCGACGAGCAGCTAGCTGCGCAATTCCCATACCGGCGGGCGTATCTGCCAACAAACCGGAAACTGGATGGCACCGTGCACAGCTGGTAAGTACGCCCTATTGTAAAAACGTTGTCGCTAGCCCCTCGCAGAATCCCGGTTGTCAGGATTATGTCACGTCGCCGTCATATGTTCGTGAGAGAGATCCTTCCGTGAGGAAATCGCGATACAGTGGCATGAGACGGAACCCGGCCGCGGCTAGGATGACTCCGACACCAGCGACGGTTCTGCTTGGTATCATTTGAGCAATATCCGTCCAGATCGAGATGCGGAAGGTGAGCACGTGGAAACTGTACTGGTAGTGGAAGACAGCCGCCCAATGCAAAGGACGCTCCAGCGGCTGTTCGAATCAGACTCATTACAGGTGGCGTTGGCCGGGGACGGCCCAACGGGATTGCACTCATTCCGGAAACAACCGCCTGATGCCGTGGTGCTTGACCTGAAGTTACCCGGGATGTCGGGAAAAGAGCTATGCCGGGAATTTAAGTCGCTGGCGTCCTCGGTTCCAATTGTCGTACTCAGCGCAAATTCCGAGGTGGACGACAAAGTCCTGTTGCTCGAACTTGGGGCAGACGACTATGTCACGAAGCCTTTCAGCCCAAAGGAGCTGCTTGCTAGAGTCCGGCGGGCAATGAGGCGAGGGAGCGCTAAGCCGGTTGCGTTTACGGGGATTCCCGCAAAAACGACGGAGCACCAGATCTTAACCTTTGCCGACGCCCGTATTGACTTTACCAGCATGGAAGCGAGCCGAGCAGGCGTACCGGTGGCGATGACCGCGCAGGAGTTCAAGCTCCTGAAGTTTTTCGCCTCTTCGCCTGGAATCGTTCATTCTCGGGATGCTCTGCTGAACGAAGTTTGGGGATATCAGAATTATCCTTCGAGCCGCACCGTGGACAATCATGTGCTCCGGCTGCGGCAGAAGCTTGAACCGGACGCGGCAAACCCGCGCTACTTCCTAACTGTTCATGGAGCGGGTTACAAATTTGTTTTCGACGCTCCGCACGCCGTAAACGACTAAAAGAAACCTCGGCTGAGCATGGCCCACATCGCACTTCGCACTCAGCTTTTGATCGCGACGGTAATAATCATCTGCGCGCTCACCGGAGCAACTTTGCTCATTATCCGACATACCGTCAGCACAGAAATCCAGAGACAAGTGAGGGACGGAACCCAGGAATCCGTCAAAACATTCAAGAATGTGCAAGAGCAGCGCGAAGCGCAGCTCTCGCGAACCACGGAAATGTTGGCGATCCTGCCCACAGTTCAGGCGTTGATGACCACCGACCACGCGCCAACGATCCAAGACGGGTCTGAAGTATTTTGGAAGCTTTCTGGAAGTGATTTGTTGGTGCTCGCGAAACCGGATCGGCAAATCATGGCTCTTCATGTAAATCAGTCGCGATGGTCGCTAGGCGCTTCGCAGCGAGAATTGGCGCGCTCGTTAGATGCCGGAGAGGACGCTTCCTGGTGGTACCACAACGGACTTCTGTACTGGGTGTTCTTGCGGCCAATAAGGCGCGGCAATACTGCGCAGGTGCTTGGAATCTTGGTTGTGGGCTACCAGGTTGATGCGACCGTTGCGCAACAGCTCGCAGCGGTAACCGGAGGGCAAATCGCTCTTACCACCGGGGACAAGGTCATAGCCTCGAATCTGCCGCCCGCGGACGAAGGAGAGGTGGAAAGTCTGCTACGCACTAACGAATTAAACAAGCAGGTGGACAGCAAAATCGCGTTGCAAACCGACAATTATGCGTCGGCGTCGATTGTCCTGCATGATGCGCCGCCTTCGGCCATCCGTTGCTTCGTGATGATGCCGCTGGCGCCAGCGAACGGTTTTCTGCGCCGGCTCAACCGCATCATTTTCGTCTCGGGCGTCGCAGCCGTAGCGTTGGCGGCATTATTGTTTGGATTCGTCGCGCGAACGATCACCAAACCCCTGGACAACCTCGTAGCAGGAGTTCGCGCGCTGGCTACCGGCGATTTCCACTATTCCATCAAGCCGGAAGGAAGCAGCGAAGTTCATGAGCTCGGTTCGGCATTTGCGCAGATGCGAAGCGAGCTGCTGGCATCGCAGCGGCAGCGCATCGAATCGGAACGCATCGCCGCGGTGGCGCGCGCATCGAGTTCGATTTCGCACGACCTCCGGCATTATTTGGCGACAGTGGTCGCCAACGCCGAATTTCTGTACGAGGCGGACCAACTTAACGTCGACAAGCGGGAAATTTATGAAGAGATCAAACTGGCCGCAACACAAATGACCGATCTCATCGATTCGCTGCGCGAACTCTCGTCGCAGCACAGCGCGATTTCGCCAGTGCCCGCAAATTTGACTCTAGTAATTCGCCAGGCTATCGAGGCCGTTCATGCCAAGCCAGAATTCCGCACGATACAAGTCTCACTGACCGGCGAAGACGATGTGCCCGGGGTATTCGACCCCAAGAAATTGCAGCGCGTAATTTTCAACTTGCTGTTGAATGCGTGCGAAGCAACCACGGATGCGAAATCGGCCGTTCACGTGGACGTTCGCACGACGGAAAATGTGTTCGAAATTCGAGTAATAGACAACGGACCGGGAGTAGCCGAACCCGTTCGCCAGACGCTCTTCGATCCGTTCGTCAGCTTCGGTAAGCCGAACGGAACCGGGCTAGGCTTGGCGATCGTCAGCAAGATCGTGCAAGACCATGGAGGATCAGCCAGCATTGAATCTTCCTCCAGCTCCGGCACGACAATTCTGGTGAAGCTACCTCGAGCAGAACATCCTGAGGCCACCTACTCCAAGATGAATGTTGCTTAACGTCGAAAGATGGGCCGCTCCGCAGTTTGCGTCAGGGCCGCGGGTAGTCCGTAATGGGCGGGGGCGCATAGTCCTGCCCGTATTTATTCTTGTGAACCTTCGTAAAGCCGGGATTTTCCGCGATCTGCACGGGCTCGATGCTCCTGCTGGAATCGGAGATGGAAACGACTTTCGTCAATTGCTTCAGAGCCTCGGGCAGCCCGCGCTCGGACCAATAATGCACTTCATACCTGCCATCGGGCACGTTGGCGATTGTCACGTTGCCGTCGGCGTCCGACACGCCAGAATACGGCGTGTCCACGGTAACGACCACGGCGCTCATCTCCGGATGGATGTTGCAGAACAAGAAGCTGACGCCGACTCGGTCAAACCGGACGGAGTTCGTAGCCCCCGCCTCATAGAGGCCTAAATCAAAACGCTTCCCTTCGAACAAGGAAAAAACGTTATGGAAGAACGGGTCGCGATTCGGAAAATCCACGACTGACCCGACCTGCACCACCAGCACGTGTGGTTCAAATGTCTTGTGGAACTGAAGCAGCTTTTGCCTCTTAGGCTGCGAGCTAGCACTAACGGGCACAGGGTCGAGCCGCTGCAACCAGACCACCACGCCATCATCCGTCTTGGCCTTTTCACCGCCATGACCTAAACGAACACGCGCGGTGACGGTAGGCTGTTGCGCCAAAACAGGGGGGACCAATATAAAAGTAATTACCAGCGCCGCACACCATTTCGCCACCAGCCGGGAACTTGCGATTTCGCGTGACACTAGAATATGTATCCGATAACTAAATTAACGTTGTTTGCCGTGTTGGCGTTGCTATCCAAAGTGAACGTCTTCAGATGCTTGTATTCTAGCGAAAAGATCAAGTCAGAGCGCGGCCTGTAGATAAAATTGACGAGAGACGTGAGATTCCTTGAGATCAGCGAATTCGCGTAAATAGGATTCGCGCTGAATTCGCGCAAAGTTGCAGCAAACGGACTGTCTTCGCCGAAGGCCCCGTTCAATTCAAGTTTCAATGTGGGCTTTAACTTGATCTGAGCCCAGCCGCCCACCGAATCCAACCCATAGACATCCGTGGCAGGGTCGGTGAATGCGCCATTCCAAAGTACACTTTGACCTATTGCTCCGCTTAAACCGCCAACCGCTCGGCCACGATAAAATTGTCCCGTAAACTCCAGGAGCCGGCCGATTGGCACACTCAGATCCGCCGTTCCTGCCCAACTATCGACGCTGCGACCGAAACCCCAATTCTGGCGGCCATAGTAGCCGCCGATTCCGGCGACTATTTTCTGCCCAAAGGTCGCGCGGTTCCATGAGACGCGGGCGGCCGTTCCTGGAGCGCCTGACCTTTCGCCCCAGGTCGCCGTTCGCTGATAGCTGATCGCAGGTATGTCTCCTGATAGAGTTTGCAGGATGCCGGCTTCAACGCTCACCGAAGATGCTTCGGAAAAGTGAAAACGGTGCTCGACACGAACTTGCGGGGTCCAGCCCCAGAGATTTCCTGAATAGGACATGGCAGGAATTGCCAACGATGCGTAGGACGTGGGTGTCAACGGAGAGAAGAAGAGATAGTCTTGTCCGGCTACGAGGGAGGTGTTGTTCCAATCGAAATGGACAGTTGCCGTGCGCAGACGCACCAAGCCCGCAACATCACCATTCGGCGCGCGCGGAAACCCGCCAGCGAAATCGAATCTGATTTCTGCGCTCGTGCGTGCGCCAGCGACGTCGGGGCCAAACGCGTCGAGTCCAAGTTGGGACTGGCGAAGTGAGCCTCCAAAAGTACCGGAAGAGTCCAGCAATCCGGCGGGTTTGGCAATCTGCGGTATGTCCTGGTTATCCACGGTGCCGCGGTTCGCAAAGAGGTTGAACAAGGCAAGCCCGCTTAGACGCACGCGATATTTTGAACTGCTCTCGACCTTGGTTTGGCTCTGTTCTTTGATTCTTGAGTCGGCCAGCGCGACGTCTTCTTCAATCCGCGAAATACGTTCATCCGTCGATTGTTGGGTGTTGCCGACGGCGGTGCCTGAGGCAGAAGTGTCAAATGTAGGATTTTCAGCCGACGCGGTGGCACTAACAATTGGCTCCGTTGCTTCCCGTAAAGCAGGAACTGGGGCATTTGCCGCGGCGAGTTGCGCCCGCAGCTTTACTGATTCTGCGACGGCGGCGCTTTCGTTCGCCTCAAGGGTCTGCACGCGAACCCGCAAACTTTGCACTTGTGATTGAAGCTGCCGAACCACCTCGGTTAGCGCCCTTAAATCGTCTGCGGGAGGCGCACTTGCGGAACTCGGAGAGTCCCTCTTTGCACCTTGAGCAGAGACGATCACCGGAGCTGTCAACGCAGCGACGAGCGCCAATCCTATTGTGAGAAGCCCTGCAAAGCGGCCATGTGCATTCATGAGGTCTCCTTCGCAACTCGTCCCGGTAGGCGGCGACACCAGTTGCCGATCCTTCCGGGCGCACTCGCACCAAGTTGTCTTTTTCGGACTCCGAGCCACCCTCAATATCTTCTCCAATGAAGCGCACATCGGAAAGGGTTTGTAGAAGTGAATGTCGGCTCGACGGCTTCGCGCCATACCCATGCTCCTAGCCCTATGCGAGACTACCGGATTACTTTTCGCGCCGTTGGAGCTGTAGGAAAGGTCGGCTCACACGGCCATGCTATAATTAAGGATTCATCTATAGGGGCGTAGCTCAGTGGTAGAGCAGCGGCCTTTTAAGCCATTCTTGCTATTCCGCCAGCAGGTGCCTGAATTCGTCAAGTTCCGTCATTTCAGTTAGATGCGAAAAATCCAGACTGACACACTCCGTCGCATTCTGCCTGGTTTTGCCAATCCAAGTGACCCCAGAAGTGACACCGAAAAACGGGGAGCAACCCGCTACTTTGACACACGAAAGCCTCGAAATCGAGCAGCTTCACAGTTGATCGCATGGTATTTTATGGCTGATCTTCGCGACAGGCATCTGCATTGTCCCCGCGCCTCGTTCGACGGCTCCGCAACGATCGATCCCCACCGACAGCATCTGCGGAACGATTTGATGCGGCAGAAACAGAAGGGCGCCGAGCGCCATGAGCGCCACGGTGAGGGCAGGCCCGAAGATCGAGCCTAATGACGCAACCATGAAGTTTTCCCCGAGATACTTGGGTTTCCATTCTTCCTCTAGGCCTCCCAACGAATAAAAGTGAACCTCGTACTCCATCAACATGGCGCTAAAAATCCCAAGGGCAAAGTACGCGTAGAGCAAACGATGTTGCGTGTCGGGCGGAGGATGTAACGGAACTAGCCCTTGAGCGAGCCCGCTCCAATCGGGATGGAGCGTCACCGCGGAGACTGCAAAGATGATCATTATGAGCCCAGACAAGCCAAAGGTCCGTTCGGTTAGGTTGCGGCAGCTGCAGTCGTCGAACGCGCCATACGTTAGACAAACCCTGGAACAAAGCGTCACTACCAGTTAGGAATGGCAGATCAAGTGAGGCAAGCAATGGAGAAAGGGAGAAAACGAACGACCGGCTGTACGGGCATCGTTACATTTCCGTGACAGTTTGCCCCAAAACAAGAAGAAGGAAAGGATCGCCGTCCGTATGCAGTTGAGAAAGCGAGGTGGCCCCCAAGCGGACGATTTTACGGCTTTTC
>Ga0075424_100003831_pt1 | contig 14119 bp, 10 predicted proteins | sample SoiMethybrSBSTD3_FD_75301 | JGI IMG/M metagenome (GOLD analysis project Ga0075424, IMG submission 75301) | Bulk soil microbial communities from a Populus tree surrounding site in Tennessee, USA - Soil MetaG P. TD hybrid SBSTD3 | ecosystem: Environmental > Terrestrial > Soil > Tree plantation... | reverse complement strand
ATCCAGGGCCGAGCAGGGCTCGTCCATGAGCACGATCTCCGGCTCCACCGCGATGGCCCGGGCGATGCAGAGCCTCTGCTGCTGGCCGCCGGAGAGCCCGAGGCCGCTCTCCCCCAGCCGGTCCTTGACCTCCTCCCACAGCGCGGCCCCGCGCAGGCTGCGCTCGGCCGCCTCGTCCAGGGTGGCCTTGTCGCGGACACCCGCGATGCGCAGGCCGTACACCACGTTCTCGTAGATGGACTTGGGGAAGGGGTTGGACTTCTGGAACACCATCCCGATCCGCCGCCGCACGTCGATGACGTCGGTGTTCCGGGCGTAGATGTCCTTGCCCTCCACCTTGATGGTGCCCGTGATGCGGGTGTTGTCGATGAGGTCGTTCATGCGGTTGAGGCAGCGCAGCAGCGTGGACTTGCCGCAGCCGGAGGGGCCGATGAAGGCCGTCACCATCTTGTCGGCGATGTCCATCGAGATGTCGTGGAGGACGTGGTTGTCGCCGTAGCTGAGGTTCACGTCCTTGAGCTCGATGGCGACGCGGCCCGTGCCCGCCGCGCGGTCCGGCGCCCGCACTTCCGTCTTGATCCGCAACCCCCGGTCGGCCGTGGTGTCTACCTGTGGCATGTCCTCCCTCAGAAGGCCGAGGTCTGGTACTTCCGCCGCAGCCGGTTGCGCACCACGATGGCGGTCAGGTTGAGGAGCACCACGATGGCCAGCAGCAGGATGGTGGTGGTGTAGACCATGGGCTTGGCCGCCTCGACGTTGGGGCTCTGGAACCCGACGTCGTAGATGTGGAAGCCGAGGTGCATGAACTTCCGGTCCAGGTGCAGGAACGGGAAGAAGCCGTCCAGCGGCAGGTCCGGGGCCAGCTTCACCACGCCGGTGATCATCAAGGGCGCGACCTCGCCCGCCCCGCGGGCCATGGCCAGGATGAGGCCGGTCAGGATGCCCGGCGCGGCGGCGGGTAGCACCACGCGCTGGATGGTCTGCCACTTGGTGGCCCCCGCCGCCAGCGAGGCCTCGCGCATCGACCGCGGCACCGCGGCCAGGGCCTCCTCCGCGGCCACGATCACCACCGGCACCGTGAGCAGCGCCAGCGTGAGCGAGGCCCACAGTATCCCGCCGGTTCCGAAGGTGGGCGTGGGCAGCGCCTCGGCGTAGAAGGCGCGGTCGATGGCCCCGCCCACCACGTAGACGAAGAAGCCGAGACCGAAGACGCCGAACACGATGGAGGGCACGCCGGCCAGGTTGTTCACGGCGATGCGCACCACGCGCACCAGCGGCCCCTGCCGGGCGTACTCGCGGAGGTAGAGCGCGGCCAGGACCCCGAAGGGGACCGCCGCGACGCTCATGATCAGCACCATCATGACCGTCCCGAAGATGGCCGGGAAGATCCCGCCCTCGGTGTTGGACTCGCGCGGGTCGCCGCTCACGAACTCCCACAGCCGGCCCGCGTAGACCTGCGCCCGTCCCCAGACCGTCAGCCGGTTGGGCCGGAAGGCGCGGAAGACGTCCAGCGTCTTGAGCTCCTTCTCCTGTCCGTCGGCGGCGGTGACCGTGAGGTAGCTCTGGCTGGTCGTCTCGACCAGCTTCTGGAGCTCCTGCTGCTTGGCCTGGTAGCGAGCCTGCTGGTCCGCGACCTGCCTCTCGAGCTCCGCCCGCCGGCCCGTAGCGTCGGCGTCGCCCCGCCGGCCCTGCTCCAGCTCCAGCTTGCGCAGGCCCAGGCGCGCCTGCTCGATGCGGTAGTTGATCTCGCCGATCTGGTTCCGCTCGATCTCGCGCAGCGCGGCCCGGTCGCGCCGGGCTCGGCGCAGGTAGGGCTGCACGGCGGTCCAGACGGCCTCGCTGCCCTCCGCCACCACCCGGTCCCCGTCCTTCAGCCGCGCCGGCGTCCCCAGGAGCGGGCCGTACTCCCGCCGCTCCAGGTAGACGACGTCGGCCGGCTGCTCGCGGGACGTGATCTGGTCCTCGTCGATCCACTTGAAGTCGAAGCCCAGCAGATCCCGGTTGCCGAGCTTGAGCTGGAGTCGCTGCCGCGTGCCGTGCCGCGCCGTGCCGGGATCGGGGATGGGCTCCCGGTCCACCACCTGGCCCAGGAACACGCTGCCGTCCTTGAGCGTGACCTTGGCCAGCGGCTGCGGCCAGAAGAAGCCCAGCCCGTTGACGAGCACCACGCCCACCAGCCACGCGATCATGAGCAGGCACACGCCCAGGGCGCTGGCCGTGAGCCAGACCCAGGTGTCGCCCCGCCTGCCGGGCGCCATCACAGGGCCCGGTACTTCTCGCGCAGGCGCTGGCGGATCACCTCGGCCAGGGTGTTGACCGCGAAGGTCATGGTGAACAGCAGCGCCGCGGCCAGGAACAGGACGCGGTACAGCGTGCCCCCGTAGGGGGCCTCCGGGATCTCCACCGCGACGTTGGCGGAGAGCGTGCGCATGCCGTTGAAGATGGACCAGTCGAGCACGGGGGTGTTGCCCGTGGCCATGAGCACGATCATGGTCTCCCCCACCGCCCGCCCGAACCCGATCATGATCGCGGAGAAGACGCCGGGGCTGGCCGTGGGCACCACCACGCGCAGGGCCGTCTGCCAGCGGCTGGCCCCGAGCGCCAGCGAGCCCGCGGTGAGGCTGCTGGGCACGCTGGAGAAGGCGTCGTCGGCGATGGTGAAGATGATGGGGATGACCGCGAAGCCCATGGCCATGCCGACCACCAGGCTGTTGCGCTGGTCGTAGGTCAGGCCGAGCGCGCTCTGCAGCCACATGCGGAAGTCGCCCGCGAAGAGCAGCCGCTCGGCCAGCGGCGCCAGCCGCAGGGAGGCCCAGGCCCCGAGGAGCAGCAGGGGCAGCGTCAGCGCCAGCTCCATGCCCGGCTTGAGCCGCCGGGCCACGCGGGGCAGGCGGTGCCAGAACAGGACGCCCGACGTCCCCGCCGCCGGCAGGAGGACGATCATGAGGAGGATCGCGACGACGTGGCGGTCCACCAGGGGCGCCAGGTACAGGCCGGCCACGAAGCCGATGACCACGCTCGGCAGCGCGGCCATGATCTCCACCGTGGGCTTGATGCGGCCGCGGATGTCGGCATGGACGAACTGGGAGACGTAGAGCGCGCCCAGGACGGCCAGGGGGATGGCGAAGAGCAGCGCGTAGAAGGTTCCCTTCAGCGTCCCGAAGACGAGCGGCACCAGGCTGAACTTGGTCTCGAAGTCGTTGGTGGCGCCCGTGGACTGCCAGACGTACTCGGGACGCCCGTAGCCTTCGTACCAGACCTTCCCGAAGAGCGCGCGCCAGGAGACCTCCGGGTGCGGGTTGGCCACCCAATACCGCGCCAGGCTGCCGTCGCCGCGCGCCACCAGGAGGCCGTCGCCCTTCGGCGTGATCATCGCCGCGGCCACGCCCTTCCCGCCCGAGAGCGTGAGCAGGGTCCGCTCGGAGGTCAGGTAACGAAGGACGACCGAGCCGTCCTCGCCCACGGTGACGAAGCTCTTGTCGCGGGTGGATGCGCCCATGGCCGTCACCGCCGAGCCCTGGGCCGGGAAGTCATGGGCCCGTACCATCCGGCTCTCGGCGTCCTCGTCGCCCAGCCGGCCCTCGAACCAGGCGCTGAGCTCGCCGTTCCGCGTGCCCGCCACGAAGGTGACGTCGCCCAGCAGGAAACCCAGGGCGGTGATGGGCGAGCGGCCGACGGGCGATACGCTCGTGAGCCGCGGCGCATCGGCCAGCGACCAGTGGTACACGTTTCCCTGCTCGGTGCCGGCCACCAGGCGGTCCGCGCCGCCCAGGGCCAGGCACGTGACCCGCTCGCCCGCCTGCGTGCGCAACGTGGCCAGCGCCTCTCCCGTGCCTTCCTCGTTCGTCCACAGCGCGATCTCGTCGTCGCCCACCAGGGCGGCCACGACCTTGCGCCCGGAGTCGGTCTCCGCGTAGCCGACCTGGCGCACCGCGCGGCCCGACCGGTCCACAGTGGCCACGCCGCGCTCGGCCACCGCGACGTCGAGGTCGGCGAGCTTCTGCCCCTGGTAGCGTGGGGTGAACTGCACCTGGGCCAGGCCGACGCGCCCGTCCGCCGTGCCCATCGCGACGAAGTCGCCGTGCAGGCTGCGGGAGGCCGCCGTCACCGCCGCTCCCTGCAGGGCGGCCAGCGGGTACTCGCGCACCCAGGGGCCATCAGGGAGACGCACCAGCTCGAGGCGCGGGCCGCCGCGCACCGCGTAGAGGTACATCTGGTACTCGTCGGTGCCCATGGCCTGCACCACGCCCGGCGGGAGCACGGGAGCGGCGACGGCTGCAGGAGCGGGACCGGACGGGGTCGGGACCGCCGCGGCGGCCGGGGCCGCCGGCAGGGACAGCGTCCCCGCCAACCCACCGCGCGCGGACCGGAAGAGCGGCCAGGCCTCGGAGAGGATGAAGACCAGGATCCCCATCACGCTGACGACGATACCCAGCCCGCCCAGGCGGATGAGGACGCCGGCCAGGCGGTCGACGCGCTCGACCGCGCGGATGCGGCCCCGCGCCGCCTCGAGCCTCGCGCGGATCCGGGGACCGCCGAACGTCGTCTCCGCGGTGGACACTGCGCTATTCGATCTTCCCGCGCTCCTCGCTCACGATCGCAACCGTGAGGGGCAGGTAGCCGTCCTTGACCACGACCTCCTGGCCCTCGCGGCTGAGCACCAGCTTCAGGAACTGGTGGACCAGCGGATCGAGGGGCTTGCCGGGGGCGCGGTTGACGTAGATGTAGAGGTAGCGGGCCAGCGGATACGCGCCGCTCACCACGTCGTCGTAGGAGCCGGAGGAGAACGTCGCGCCCTCCTTCTCGGCCAGGGCCACGGCCTTCACGCCCGAGGTCTTGTACCCGATCCCGCTGTAGCCCATTCCGTACTGGTCGTTGGTGACGCCCTGGACCACCGAGGCCGATCCCGGCTGCTCCTTCACGGTGTCCTTGTAGTCGCCGTTCTTCAGCACGTGCTCCTTGAAGAAGCCGTAGGTGCCGCTGGCGGAGTTGCGCCCGTAGAGGCTGATGGGCCGCGACCGCCATTCGCCGGTCAGGCCCAGGTCGCCCCAGGTGGCGGCGTCCTTCTGGGCACCGCGCTTGCGCGTCTTGGAGAAGGCCGCGTCCACCTGCGCGAGCGTGAGGCGGTCGAGCGGGTTGTCGCGATGGACGTAGACGGCCAGCGCGTCGTACGACGTCCGGATCTCGGTGGGCTTGTAGCCGAACTTCTTCTCGAAGGCGTCGACCTCGCTCGGCTTCATCTGCCGCGACATCGGCCCGAACTGGGCGGTGCCCTCGATGAGCGCGGGCGGCGCGGTGGAGGATCCCTTGCCCTCGACCTGGAGCCTGACGTTGGGGTAGAGCCGCGAGAAGGTCTCGCCCCACAGCGTCATGAGGTTGTTCATGGTGTCGCTCCCCACGCTCGAGAGGTTCCCGGAGACGCCGCTGGTCTTCTCGTAGGCGGGGATCGCGGGATCGACCTTTGCCCCCGCGGCCGGCGCCGCGGCCGCGCTGGAGGCGGCGGGTGAGGCGAGCGCCGGAGGCGGCGTGGCCTCCGGCGCCTTCTCGGCGCTGCAAGCCGCGGCGGCGAGGGCCAGCACGAGGGGAAGGCTCCGGACGGCGGCCGATCGATCGCTCATGGGACCCTCCCTGGGAATGCCTCCGCCCCGACGCCGCGGGCCTCCCACTCCACGAATCGTAGAAGCCGGACGTAACCGAGGCGTTTCCGGCGCGTTAATTGAGCGTTAACTCCCGCCGCGGGGGCTCAGCGGAGCTTGGCCAGCTCCTCCTGGACGATCTTCGCGGGCAGCGGGTAGTAGCCGTCCTTGACCACGATCTCCTGTCCCTCGCGGCTCAAGACGAGGTGCAGGAACTCCTGCACCACCGGGTCGAGCGGCTTGCCCGGCGCCCGGTTGACGTAGATGTAGAGGAAGCGGGCCAGCGGGTACTTCCCGCTGATCACGTCCTCGTAGCTGCCGGACGAATAGGCGCCGCCCGACTTCTCGGCCAGGGCGAGGTTCTTCACGCCCGACGTCTTGTAGCCGATGCCGCTGTAGCCCATCCCGAAGCGGTCCGAGGTCACGCCCTGCACGACCGAGGCGGAGCCGGGCTGCTCCTTCACGGCGTCCTTGTAGTCGCCGTTCATCAGCACGTGCTCCTTGAAGAAGCCGTAGGTCCCGCTGGCCGAGTTGCGGCCGTAGAGGCTGATGGGACGCGCCGCCCAGTCCCCGGTCAAGCCGAGCTGGCCCCAGGTCGTGACGGCCTTCCCGGCCCGCCGCCGGGTCTTGGAGAACGCACCGTCCACCTCGGCCAGGGTGGCCTTGTCCAGGGGGTTGTCCTTGTTCACGTAGACGGCCAGCGCGTCGTACGACGTGCGCACCTGGGTGGGCTTGTAGCCGAACTTCTTCTCGAACGCGTCGATCTCGGTCGGCTTCATGGCCCGCGACATGGGGCCGAACTGGGCGGTGCCGGCGATGAGGGCGGGGGGCGCGGTGCCCGAGCCCTTCCCTTCGACCTGGATCTTCACGTTGGGGTACATCTTCGCGAAGGCCTCGCCCCACAGCGTCATGAGGTTGTTCATGGTGTCGGACCCGACGCTGTTGAGGTTTCCGGAGACGCCGGAGGTCTTCTGGTACCCGTTGATGCCCGACTCGACCTTGACCTGGGCCAGGGCCGGCGCGGAGCCCGCGGCAAAGACAGCGAACGCGATGAGCAGACGCCTCATGATTTCATCTCCTGCTTGTAGCGAGCCTGCCGTTCTTTCCATGCCCCGCTCTAGAAGCTCCAGTAGAACGTGAGCCGGGTGACCACGTCGTTCTGGATCTCGGCCACCCCGGCCGGCTCGTCGTAGCGCACCCACTCGACGTTGGGGCTGAGCCGGATCGATCCCCTGAGGTAGAACTCGAGGCCCGTGAGGTAGAACTTGAACGGCGCGTCCTTGCTGAGGGCCCAGAAGGCGATGGTGTCGGCGCCGGGAAGGCCCACGTCGTCCCCGCCCTTGTCGCCCTTCACGGAATCGAACCTGCCGAACGCCGCGAACCGCTTGGGCTTGATGTCGTAGTTGATGAACGCGGACCAGATCTTGATGTCGGTGTCGGCGGCGTCCGTCCCGGACTTGCGCTCCTGCCACAGGTACTGCGCGGCGCCGCGGAAGGCGTTCTTCTTGAAGCCGATCAGGCCCTTGGCCGTGGTGCGGTCCTGGCCGCTCGGCCGCTTGCCGTAGTTGAAGACGCCCTCGACCCGCAGCCCCGACCTCGGCTCGTAGAGCGCGAGGAAGCGCCCTATCTTGAACTTGTCCTGCTCCGAGTTCTGGCTGGAGTCGTTGCCGAACTGCGCGCCGTAGCTGAACCCGCCCTCGCCGATGGGACCGGTCAGCGCCAGGCCGAAGTCGCGCGAGGAGTCGATGGCGTAGAGGTCGGCCGGGGTCTTCTCGATGTGGCGCAGGCCCCAGTAGGCCTCCTCGGAGTCGAAGGTCAGCGAGGGCTCGATGCCGAGCCGGGCCTGGTGTGCCCCGTGGTACTTCCACGTGAAGTAGGCGTCTTTGATGAACGGCGTCAGGCTGCCTCCGGCCATCAGCCCGTTGCTGTTCATCTCCAGGCGGGTGCGGATGCTCATGGTGGGGCTGAAGGCCAGGTCGTAGCCCAGGTAGACGCGGCGGAACCAGAAGCCCTGCTGGTGGTCGAACTTCGCGTCGTGGTGGTCGGGGAAGTAATAGAAGTCGCCGAAGGCCAGGCCGTTGACCTTGCCCGCGGGGAAGGGTGAGACCTCAGCCGGCTTGGCCTTGGGGAAGACCTCGCCCGGTTTGTCGTGCTTGAAGTTGTAGAGGTTCACCGCGTCCTCGCTGTCGAAGATCACGGTCTCCCCGTTCGGTCCGAAGCCCAGCCGGGTGATGGCCACGCCGATCTCGGCCCCCCCGCTCTGCTCCCAGGTCTCGTAGCGCTGGGCGTTGGCGAAGACGTAGATGCGCCCGTCTTTCTGAACCTCCCGGTAGAACATGTTCTGGGCCCATGTGCTCGCGGCTGCGCCCAGGATGAGGAGCAGGGCGGTGGCCAGGCCAAGGGCACGCCGTACGGTCTGAGCTGCCATCAACGGTGCCTCCTTAGTCGCTGCAGGAACGCAGTTCCGTCTCTCTCACACCGCGGCCAAGTTAGAAGGCCGGCGTGACAGCGGCGTGACGCGTGTGTGAACGGGATGTTAAGCCCGGCGGGCGCGGCCTACGAGGCGCTGGACATCTTCGAGGACGCCCTGGTGAGGGCCCAGTTCCCGAGGCCGGCCGCGTCGAGGGCCTGATCGAGGTCCTCGATGAGGTCGTCGCCGTCCTCCAGTCCGACCGAGAGGCGGACGAGGTCCTCCGGAAGGCTCCGCGCGCGGCGCACCTCGGCGGGGATGGCGGCGTGTGACATCCGGCAGGGCAGGCTGGCCGAGGAGTGGACGCCGCCGAAGCTCACCGTGGTGGCGAACAATCGCAGGGACTCGACGAGACGCGCCGACGCGGTCAGGGAGCCGGTCTCGAACGAGACGAGCGCGCCCGCGCCGCGCGACTGCGCCCGGAGCCGATCGTGGCCCGGGTCGTCGCGGAGTCCCGGGTAGCGCACCCTCAGCCCTCGGGACCACAGGTGCGACGCGACGCGCTGCGCGGTGGCCTGCTGGCGGTCCAGGCGCACGGCCAGGGTCTGCAGGCCGCGCAGGAGCAGGAACGCGTCGAACGGTCCCAGGCCCGCGCCCTCCGCGTTCTGCACGAACGCGATCCGCTCGGCCAGAACCGGGTCCGCCGCCACCACGCACCCCGCGGTGACGTCGCCGTGGCCCGCCAGGTACTTGGTCGCCGAGTGCACGACGAGGTCTGCCCCCAGCTCCAGCGGACGCTGGAGGTACGGGCTCAGGGCCGAGGCGTCCACGCAGAGCCAGGCGTCGTGGTCGTGGGCCAGGCGCGCCAGGTCCCGCAGGTCGGGCACGCGCAGGAGGGGGTTGGTCAGCGACTCCACGTGCACGAGCCGCGTGCGCGGGCCGATGGCGGCCCGGGCGGCGGCGGGGTCCGCCAGGTCGGCGTAGCGCACCTCGATACCGAAGGGCGCGACCAGGCGCGAGAACAGCCGGTAGGTCCCGCCGTACAGATCGTCGCCGGCCAGGAGCTGATCGCCCGGACGCAGAAGACGCGTCACCGCGGCCAGCGCGGCCAGGCCGCTGGCGAAGGCGGAGGCGCCCGCGCCGCGGTCGAGGCGCGCCAGGTGCGCCTCGAGCACGGAGCGGGTGGGATTGCCGCTGCGCGAGTAATCGTATCGGCCCGGCTCCAGCGGCGAGGCCTGGTCGAAGGTGGCGGTCTGGTAGATGGGCGTGGCCACGGGACGGAACGGGTCGTCCGGACAGGCGTCGAAGGCCAGGACCTCCGTGTGCGGCCTCACGCCGACACCCCGTCGGCCGCGTCCACCTCGGCCACGGGCCGCTCGCGTGAGAGGTCGAGCAGGTCGGCCATCACCGCCTCCGCGGTCGGCCACCGGCCGGCGCCCTTGCCGCGCAGGACGACCGGCGGGCCGCCCTTCACATGGAAGACGATGCCGTTCTGCTCGTCGCGCAGGGCGCCCAGCGGGTGCGACGCCGGCAGCCGCTCCGGACGCACCGTAGCCAGCAGCGTCTGGCCGCGCGGCTCGAGGCGGCCGACGAGGCGGACGCGTCCCCTCTCCCCGCCTCGCGACCGCTTCCGCGCCGCCACGTCCAGGATCCCGGTGCGCGCGACGGTCCGTGCCTCGCGACCGAACGCCACGCGGGCCAGGACGCGCAGCTTGGCCTCGAGGTCGATGCCCTCGAGGTCGCGCGACGGATCGGCCTCCGCCAGTCCCTCGGCCTGGGCGCGCCGCACCGCTTCCTGGAGCGAATGACCCTCGGCCAGGCGATCGAGGACGAACCCGGTCGTGCCGTTCAGGACGCCCTCCACGCTCTGGAGCCGGCGCGTCGCGGCCAGACGGGCGGCCGTCTCCAGGACCGGAACCGCGCCTCCCACCGCCGCCGAGAAACGAAGCGGCGCGCCGTGGCGCCCGGCACGTTCGGCCAGGCCGGGCCCGTGAGCGGCCAGCAGGGCCTTGTTGGCCGAGACCACGGCCTTGCCCGCGGCCAGCGCGCGCGCGGCCAGCGACGCCGCAGGCTCCTCGCCGACGATGGCCTCGACCACCACCTCCGCCGCATCGACGACGGCCCGGGCGTCGGTGGTCAGCAGCGCGGGCGGCGCTTCTCCGACGTGGCGCCGCGGGTCCCGCACGGCGATGCCCGTGACCTCGAACAGGTCACGGTGCGCCTCGAGCAGCCGGTACACGCCGAGGCCGACCGTGCCCAGCCCGAGGAGGCCGACGCGCGCCGGCCGTGGCGGCGGCAGCGCCCGGGCCAGCCGCGCCGGTCCCGCGCCCACGCGCGTCACGTCCGCCGCGCGCCACGCGCCGACCTCGAACTCCAGGCCCCGCGCGCGAGCGAAGCGGAGGGCCCGCGGCTGCACCACCCCCCCGCCCAGGCGGAGGGCGTCGTCCCACGACAGCGCCGCGTAGCGGCGGGCGCCGGGGTGGCGGGCGGGATCGCGATCGTACAGGCCGGCCGTGTCCTTGATCAGCCGGCACCGCCCGGCGCGCAGCCGATCGGCCAGGAAGAGCGCCGTGTAGTCGGACCCCCCGCGGCCGAGCAGCGAGACCGTGCCGTCCACCGTCCGGCCCAGGAAGCCCGGCACCACCGCCACCGCTCCCGAGCCGAGCACCCGATCGAGGACGACGGTATCCAGGTGGACGGGCTCGGCCTCCAGCAGCGCGCCGCGGGTCCGCAGGCCGAGGCGCGCCGTGTCCAACACCTCCACCGGCAGGCCGGCGCGGTCCAGGGCCAGGGCCAGGAGGGCCGCGGCGGCCTGCTCGCCGGTGGCCACCAGCGCGGCCAGGGCCGCGGGCTGCGGCCGCGCGCCCACGCGCTCGGCCTGCGCGATGAGCCCGTCGGTCGCTCCGCGGAGCGCCGACACCACGGCCACCACCGCTCCTTCCCGCGCCCAGCGGTACACCTCGTGGACCGCCTGCGCGAGGTCGCGCTCGCTGCGCAGGACCGAGCCGCCCAGCTTGAGGACCGTCAGCGGGCGGCCGGGCACGGCTCCTCCTCCGCGGCGGCGGCCGCGACCTCGATGGCCTGCCCCAGGTCGGCGATGATGTCCGCCGGGTCCTCCAGCCCCACCGACAACCGCACCAGCCCGTCGGTCACGCCCGCCCTCTCCCGCTGCTCGCGCGGCACGTCGCCGTGGGTCATGGACGCGGGATGGGTGACGAGCGTCTCGACGGCCCCCAGGCTCTCCGCCAGCGCGCAGAGCCGGACCGCGTTCATGAGCGCGGTGCCGGCCACGAGCCCGCCCTCGATCTCGAAGGCCAGGATGCCCCCGTGCCCGCGCTGCTGCCGGACGGCCAGCTCGTGCTGCGGGAACGAGGGCAGCCCCGGGTAGAGCACGCGCGTCACGCGCGGGTGGGCCTCCAGCCATGAGGCGACGGCCTGGGCATGGGCGGAGTGCTGCCGCAAACGCAGGGGCAGCGTCTTGATCCCGCGCAGGGTGAGCCACGACTCGAAGGGGGATTGGATCGAGCCGACGCTCTTGCGGACGAACCGGAGCCTCTCCAGCAGCGCCTCGTCGCGAGAGGTCAAGGCCCCGCCCACCGTGCTGTTGTGGCCCTCGATGTGCTTGGTCGTCGAATAGACGGAAATGTCGGCGCCCAGGTCGAGCGGTCGCTGCAGCACGGGGGTCTGGAAGGTGTTGTCGACGGCCAGGAGGACGCCCGCCTGCCGGCAGACCGCCGCCACCGCGGCGATGTCCGTCAGGGCCAGCGTGGGGTTGGCCGGCGTCTCAACGAAGACCAGGCGGGTGCGGGGCGTGATCGCGGCCTCCACGGCGGCCGGCGACTTCGCGTCCACGAAGCTGGCCTCGACACCGAAGCCGGACAGGATCTCGCGCAGCAGGCGCACGGTGCCGCCGTAGCAGACCTCGGAGACGACGACGTGGTCCCCGGAGCGAAGCAGGGCCAGCGCCAGCGCGGTCTCCGCCGCCATCCCGGTGGAGAAGCAGACCGAAGGCGGAGCGTCCTCCAGCTCGCCCAGGCACGCCTCGAGCACGGAGACCGTGGGGTTCGACGCCCGCGAGTAGGTGTGCCCTTTGTGGACGCCTACCGCCTGCTGGACGTAGGTGGTCGACTGGAAGATCGGCGTGAGGATCGCGCCGGTGGCCGGGTCGGGGGCCTGGCCGGCGTGGACGGCGCGTGTGTCTTCGTGCGTGTGGGGCACGGTGTCCTCTCCTTCCTCGAAGAAGACACCCGGAAACGCTCGCGCGCTCGGACACTTCGTTGCCTGCGCGACGGTCGCGTCAGGCCGCATCTCCCCTGCCGAGGGGAACGGCACCTTGGGATGTCCGTCCCAGGTTGCCGGGCCCGCCGTTACGGGCGGGTCGCTCCGGATGTCGGGGGCCAATATGGGCCGGTCCCCGTCCGGCGCGCAAGGGCCTCGTGCGTCATAGCGCGGCCGACGTAGATGCGCCCGGGATGTCAAGCCCGGGCTCCCGCGGCCACTCTTTTTTCGTTGAACGCCGCTCGCGCGTCGTGATACACGGGACTTCTCTCACGGAGGTCCCTTCCATGCAGGTGGTGTTCGAGTCGGCCATCGCCCGCGACGCGGCGGAGAGGCTGGAGGCGATCGTCGCGCGGTCGGTGGCCGACCGGCGCCTGCCGGAGGACGCCCGCGTCTACATCTCCCGCCCGCGGAACGGATGGTCGGTCTTCGTCTTCGGCGTGGAAGAGCATCCGCTGCTCCTCGCGGAGCAGATCCGCGCCGCGCTGCTCCGCGAGGCCCCCGAGGGATCGGCCCGGCACGCGCCGCTGCGGCGGCTGCGCGAGGTGTAGCGGGATCAGTCGATCATCGCCTCGATCGCGTCGGCTACCAGCCGCGTCCCCACCGCCAGCTTGAGGATGTCGCCGTCGACCATGACGTACTCGTAGCCCGTCGGCACGGGACCGAGCCGCGTCACCAGGACCGGCGGCAGCGGCTGGTACACGATCGAGGTGGGCAACGGCCGGCCGACGACGTACCGCTTCTTGAGCTGGCCGGGCGGCATGCAGAGCCGGTTCTTCTTGGCCAGGCCGGGCGGACAGTTCCCGCGGCCGTAGGTCTCGACGCGGTAGGTCCTGACGACGTCGCGGTCCCGGTCCGCGAAGACCACGACCGGGCGGCCGCCCTTGTCGGGCTCCACGACGGCGACCGTTTCCTTGTCCTTGTCCTTGTCCTTGGACTTTCCCTTCCCCTTGCCGCCCTTGTCGGCGGAGACGGGGGAGACGGCGAGCCCCGCGAGCAGCAGGGCGGCGACGAGCGAGCGCAGCATGAGAGACCTCCTACAGCGATTGTCGCAGGGATCCGGATGGTCAGGCGCGGGCCCGGGCGGGCGCCCGGGTGCCGGCCGCGCGCGGGACGAACTCCAGGCCCAGCGGGCGCTCCAAGGTTCCGGCCAGGAGCTCGAGCCGCCGCCGCGCCGCCCACTGCTCGAGGCCGGCGTCGCCTTCCACCTCGCAGCGCAGGCGGAGCCCGCCGCGGTCCTCGCGCACGGAGAGCGCCTTGACCACCGCGCGGTGGCTACGGTCCAGGGCGTCGGCCAGGCGCAGGAGGCCGGAGAGGATGCGCACCGCGCGGCGCTCCTCGCGGGGCAGGGCGCCGAAGACCGTGTTCTTCTTGCGCGGCATGCCCTGGCGGTGATAGCGGCCCACCAGGGCCAGGACCTCGATGTCCACGGGATGGAAGCCGCGGAGGTCTCCGTTACGGATGAGGTAGAACGTGTGCTTGTGGCGTCCGGGGTACGAGATGTGCCGGCCCACGTCGTGCAGCAGCGCCGCGAACTCCAGCAGCGAGCGCTCCCGCGGCCCCAGGCCGTGCACGCGGTGCGTCGCGTCGAACAGCTCCAGGGCCAGGCGCGCCACCTGCCGCGCGTGCGGCTCGTCGTAGCCGCACTTCTCGGCCAGCGACACGACACTGCGCCGGCGCACGTCGGGATAGGCGTCCGCGCGGGCCACGGAGCGCGGGTGCGCGCCCAGGTAGTCGATGAGCAGGCCCTCGCGCAGGGCCCACTCGCAGAGCACGATCTCCTTCACCTGGAGCG
>Ga0075424_100003829_pt1 | contig 14120 bp, 10 predicted proteins | sample SoiMethybrSBSTD3_FD_75301 | JGI IMG/M metagenome (GOLD analysis project Ga0075424, IMG submission 75301) | Bulk soil microbial communities from a Populus tree surrounding site in Tennessee, USA - Soil MetaG P. TD hybrid SBSTD3 | ecosystem: Environmental > Terrestrial > Soil > Tree plantation... | reverse complement strand
CAGATCTTCTTTAAAGGTGGATCGAATGCTCGGCCTCGTAGAGGTTTGCTGACTGGACTTGTAGAACTGGCGCTCGGGATAGAGCGTGTCAACCTTTTTGCCCCGCTGGAACACGTCGATCACGGCCCACTCGCTGCTGTAGTTGGCTTTGTCGTCCTGCGTATACGACTGGCAGACCAGATTGTAGGTGCCGATCTGGATCTGGTCGCCAAAGCCCATCTCTTTCTCTTTGTCCTGATTGAAGGCGGCACCCACAAATCCGATGATCACCACGGCCACACCAAAGTGCACGACATAACCACCATAGCGGCGCGTGTTGCGATGCCCCAACTGCACGATCGAGGCGAACATTCCCTGACCGGTGTGCCGGGAGATGACCTTGCCTCCGCGATAGAACTCAGATGCAACTGTCAGCGTGACCAAAACCGCGAGAAAAATCGCCACCAATGAATACAAGTAGCTGATCTGCTCCCAGGGACGCATTCCAAAGGCGATGCAGAGGACTGCGACCGCCAAAGCACCCACGGCTGGCCACAGGAAGCTGCGTTTCAGACTCTCGACCGAGGTTCTACCCCAGGCGAGCAGCGGACCGATCGCGGTCAGCAACAGGAGCAGCAGCGCCACGGGAATGTTGACGCGATTAAAAAAGGGAGGTCCGACCGTGACCTTCGTGCCTTGCACCCACTCCGAAAGCACCGGGAACAGAGTTCCCCACAACACCGTGAAACAGGCCACTACGAAAAGCAGGTTGTTGAAGAGGAAGCTCGATTCGCGGGAGATCATCGACTCCAGCTTGTGTTCGCTGCGCAGGTGGGGGTAGTTCATCAGGTAAGAAACCCCGCACACCAAGAACACAAGCAGCATAAAGGCCACAAACCATGTGCCGATCGATGACTGCGCGAACGCGTGTACCGAGCTCACTACGCCGCTACGCGTAAGGAAGGTACCAAAGATCGAAAGCAGGAAAGTCGAGAAAATCAGCCAGACGTTCCATGTCTTCAGCATGCCGCGTTTTTCCTGCATCATGACTGAGTGCAGAAACGCGGTGCCGGTCAGCCAAGGCATCAAGGAAGCATTCTCCACCGGGTCCCAACCCCAGTAGCCTCCCCATCCCAGCACGGAGTAGGCCCAGTGCGCGCCCAGGAATATGCCGCAAGTAAGAAATCCCCAGGCGACCATCGTCCAGCGCCGAGTGATATGGATCCATTTTTCGCCTGGATAACGCATGATCAAAGCACCCAATGCGAACGCAAAGGGGACGGTCATTCCTACGTAGCCCAGGTAAAGCATCGGAGGATGAATCACCATCTCCGGATATTGCAGAAGGGGGTTTAGACCGGTTCCGTCCTGCGGAATCTGTCCTTGCATTAGGGCGAAAGGGTGAGCCGCGAAATTAAGAAGCAGCAGAAAGAAGACCTGAACGCCCGCTAGAACGGCGGAAGCGTAGGCGAACAGTCGCTGGTCGGTCTTATAACGAAGCCGAAGGACAAGTCCGTAGATCGCCAATAGCAACGACCAGAACAGGAGTGAGCCCTCCTGGCCGGACCACAGGACGGCAAACTTGTAGGGCAGCGGCAGATCCCGGTTGCTGTGATGGAACAGGTAAGCGATTGAGAAATCATCGTTGAAAGCAGCAGTTACCAGGACCACAGCTGCCAGAAATACTGCGGCGAAGGCGGCGATGCCGGCCCGCCGGGCGGTCTCGCCCATGCGTTCCAGGCCCGGTCCACCGGCTAATGCAAACATGCCGGCGAAGAGGCAATAAACACTGAGGGCGAGCCCCAATAACAAGGCGAAGCTGCCAATCTCTGGCAGCGCCAGGCTACTTATCTGCGTCATAGCAAAACCCTTGGATATCTTTGCAGAAACAGGCCTCCAGAGCAACCGGAAGCATCGAGCCGAACCCCTTTTTCCAGCAGCTTTTGCAAGATTTAGACCGCTCAGGCGGCCCAAAGCGGCGTCCTAAGAAAACCCCAGTGAACTGCAGTGCAGGTCCGACGTGGTCAAGAACCTTTTCTCATGCGTGATGAAGCCGGGCAAGTGTCGGAAGTACAAGGCGAAAACAGCTGCTCGGTAAGTATCTGGAAACCGATGTAAAGGCAGCTTTTATGACGTGGTCGCTAACAATGACGTCTACCTTCGGGGCGTCCGGACGTAAATGTATGAACGCTTGGGCAGCAGTGCTGGCGCAGGCGACAGCTACGCCAGCTCTCCGCAGAATTGTTTCGCGGATCTGTACTTGTGCCATGTTGTCGTCGATGAGCAGGACTTGAGGCACGAAACGACCTTTAGGCACAGATGTGCGCAGGCCCGGCTTCTTATGTTCGCCGAGCCCGGATTTTAAGCGGAATGTTGACGCTGGACGTTGTAACGCCCGGTGACTTCTTTCTCGGCGAGCAACCAGTGCTCATTCTCGTGTCCGGGTTCGTGTCCGCGCTGTTCCCAGAGTTCATAGGCGCGGCGGCGGATCTCTTCGTCGAGATTGATTGGAACAACGTTCTGGCGAACTTCGGAGACGGCCTTTTTGATCTCTTTGAGTTCGGGTTGCGCGGCCTGCATTTCGGCAGTGGTTGTGACTGTTTCAGGCGCTGTGCCGTTGCCGTTGGTTTTGCTGCGTGTATTGGTACGAGGGGTCTTTGCTTTTGCCATGTTCGGGTACTCCTTGCAGTCTCCTAAATGAAGAAGTGAATCAAGTTGATGAATTAGCCACATACTTACACGTCACCCAGAACCGAGGGTTTAGCTGGAAGTTCGTAGCAGATGATGTCTCTACTATAGCGCGGCTGCCTGAGGATTTGTCGGGGTGAAATGCAAAAAATTGCGTGTGGAGACCGAAAAGTAAATTTTTTCCACGATCATTGTCGATTTCGACGTCTGTAAACGATTTCAATGAAAATCGTGTGAACTGGTTTCCGCCTTGGTCACGGAAAGCGGACACACGCGCTCGGCTTTTACGGAAATCACGTTGTCCTGATTTTGCAAAATGCCTTCGATCATCAAAAAACGTTCTGCGACCAACAAAATGCGATTTTGCTGGAGTAGGTCGGGTGTGACGATGGCATTGGCGATGCCGGTTTCGTCTTCGAGACTGAGAAATACGAATCCTTTGGCTGTGCCAGGGCGTTGGCGGGCAATGACACATCCTCCAATCCGAAGGCGTCGGCCACTCGGGATTGATTTGAGTTCCGAAGCGGCATGAATACCCAATGCTTTCATTTCGGCGCGACGATAGGCCATGGGATGAGGGCCAACCGTGAGGCCTGTGCCGTGAAAATCGGCGACCAGGCGCTCTTCATGGGTCATGATCTCGAGCGGGGAAGGAGAGTCCGGTTCGGGGAATTCTTCCAGCAGTGGACCGGAGCGGCGGATGGCTTTTTCGACTTGCCAGAGAGCGTCGCGGCGGTGCAACGAGTACCGAGTACCGAGTTGTGAGTTGCGAGATTTGAGCGGCAGGTTTCGAGTTTCTGGTTTCGAGAGAGTGATATCACCACGGAGACACGGGGGCACGGAGAAAGATTTGGGATTTTTGATTTCTGATTGCAGATTGGGTGATGGTGGTGGCGTTGGCGGCGGAAAAGCAGGTCCTTCGCTACGCTCAGGATGACAAACTTTTAAGGGACTCGGCGATTTCTCAGGGGAAGGTGCTCTCTTTTTGTCCTCGCTTTTCTCTGTGCCTCTGTGTCTCTGTGGTGAGTCGGAAATGGAATTTAACGCGCCAATCTCGGCCAGTGTAGTGAGTTCGTCTTTGCGGAGTTCGGGAACACGTCGTGCCAGGTCGTGAATGGAAACGAAAGGTGCGAGGCTGCGCTCGCGGACCAGGGCTTGCGCGGCGGATTCTCGCAGGCCGCGGACATAGCGGAGGCCGAGGCGGAGGGCGAGTTCGGGTGTTCGCTCTTTTTCACCACAGAGACACAGAGACACAGAGGGAGGATTGCACTCACTTGGCGCGGGGCTGGCGGGCTGTTGCTTTCGCCCCTCCGGGGCTTGAATTTCTTGTGGAAGTCTTACGCCCTGGGCTTCATTTTGCCGCTGCTTCGCAGCTGAAGTTGTGGTCGGTGAAGTTAGCCTTGAGCGATGCGTGTAGGAGCCGATTTCGTCCCAGGAGACGGGTGCGGCGGTGGCTTCGACTGGAGCGTCGACCGCAGAGGCTAAAGTTTGTGCGTGAGAACGGAGGGGAACACAAGGTCCCTCCACTCCGAACTCCGGCATGCTGCGCATGCCGGAGTTCTCCGGTCGGGATGACAGGATGAGATTTTTGGCGACGACTGCTTGTAGCCTGCCCTGAGCTGAGCGAAAAGACAGATGACCGACGACTTGCTCATGACCGAGGATGGACTTACGGTTAGGATCGGACTCTCTGAGAACTGAGAACCCAGAACTGAGAACTGGTTTCTCCACTGGTTCCAGCGTGCATTGCCACTCTGACTTCGTCACATCGATGGGAAGAATTTTCAGCCCATGGCGCTGGGCGTCTTTCACGATCGTGGCTGGATGATAGAAGCCCATGGGCTGGTTATTCAGCAAAGCGGCGGTGAAGGCGCCCAGATAATGACACTTCAGCCACGCGCTAGCGTAGGCGATCAGGGCAAAGCTGGCCGCGTGCGATTCGGGAAATCCATAGAGCGCGAAGGATGAGATGGCCAGAACGATCTGCTCCTGGGCTTCCTGCGAGAGGCCGTTGCGAGTCATGCCCTCGCGCAGTTTGACTTCGATCTCTTTCATGCGGGCCTGGGAACGCTTGAATCCCATGGCGCGCCGCAGTTCTTCCGCTTCGCCTCCCGTGAAGTTGGCGCTGATCATGGCGATGCGCAGCAACTGCTCCTGAAAAAGTGGAACTCCGAGCGTACGGGCCAGCACAGGCTCGAGCGATGGATCGGGATAGGTCACCGCTTCCCGTCCCTGGCGGCGTTGCAGAAAGGGATTCACCATCTGGCCGACAATAGGGCCGGGACGGATGATGGCGACCTGCACGACGATGTCGTAGAACTTTTGCGGGCGCAGGCGCGGCAGGCACGACATCTGCGCGCGGCTTTCAATCTGGAACATGCCGACCGTGTCAGCCTTCTGCAAGGTCGAATACACTTCGGAGTCATCAGCAGGCAGGTGGGCGAGATCGACCTCCTGATGATTGTCCTTGCGGATCAGGTTGATCGAATCCTCCAGCACCGCCATCATGCCCAGGCCGAGCAGGTCGACCTTGATGATGCCCATGTCCGCGCAGTCTTCTTTATCCCATTGCACGACAACACGGCCCGGCATCGAAGCTGGTTCCAGTGGAACGACCGAATCGAGTTGGCCCTGGCAGATAACCATGCCGCCGGAGTGCTGGCCGAGATGGCGCGGTAAATCCTGCACGGCGGTACACAGCTCAAAATATTTGCGCAGGCGCGGATGATTCAGGTCGAGACCGGCGTCATGGAAGCGGCGATCGAGTGCGTCGTTGGCGTCGCGATATTCCCAGGTCGCCACTGCAGCGGAAACTTTATTTAAGGTTTCCGGATCGAAGCCCATCGCCTTGCCCATTTCGCGCGCCGCCATGCGATTGCGATAGGTGATGACATTGGCGGTCATGGCCGCGCCCCGCTCGCCGTAGCGCTGATAGATATGCTGAATGACCTTCTCGCGCTGGTCGCCGCTGGGCAGGTCGATGTCGATGTCAGGCCATTCGCCGCGCTCTTCGGAAAGGAATCGCTCAAATAGAAGTTCCATCCCTACGGGATCAACCGCAGTGATGCCGAGCGAGTAACAGACTGCGCTATTGGCAGCCGATCCGCGCCCTTGGGCCAGAATGTTCTGCTCGCGGCAGAAGCGAACGATGTCCCAGACGATCAGAAAGTATCCGGCCAGATCGAGTTTCTCGATGAGCTTGAGTTCGCGCTCGATCTGGCGGCATGCGCGCTGTTGCAGGTCTTTGTTATGGAAGCCGTTTAAGGGGACTTTTTCGCCGGAGAGCGAAATTCCATAGCGCCAGCGAGCGCCTTCGTCCGTGCACTGGCGCAGAAACGACATTATGGTCTCGCCTTCAGGCACGGGATATTTAGGGAACTCGTATCCCAGATCGCTGAGCTTGAATGTGAGGCGCTCAGAAAGTTCGCTGGTATTCGCGATTGCCTCGGGCAGGTCGGCGAAGAGTTGCGCCATCTCCTCGGAAGATTTCAGGTGGCGTTCAGAGTTACGCGCGAGCAGACGTCCCGCTGTGAGCAGGGTTTGGTGGTGACGGATGGCGGTGAACACATCGCAAAGTTCGCGATCGTGTGGAGTGGCATAGCTGACGCCGTTGGTTGCCAGCAGAGAAAGGTTTAGAGAGCGGGCAATCTCAATCGCAATGCGGTTGCGGATTTCTTCCTCACGATGGAAATGACGTTGTAGTTCGACGTAGACATTGTTGCGGCCAAAAATGGCGGTAAGCTGATCGACGCAGCGGTAGGCTTTCTCTCTTCCTCCTTTTTTCAGGGCGGCGGCAAGAGGCCCTTCGTCGCCGCCTGTGAGACAGATCAATCCGGACGCATGTTGCTGAAGTTCGTGCTCGAAGACCGCGCCCTCGTCTTTCTTGGCACGCAGCTTCATTCGCGTGATTAGTTGACAGAGATTCTGGTAGCCAAGTTGGGACTCAACGAGTAGAGGAAGACGAAAATTTTCAATTGCCGATTGCTGATTGCCGATTTTTGCGGCGGCGAAGGGGCGACGGTTTTCAGTCGGCAATTGGCAATTGGCAATCGGAAATGGTTCACAGGTGATCTCTGCCCCAATGTGTGCCTTCAATCCCGCTTTCTTCGCCGCCAAATAAAATCGCGGGGATCCATAGACTCCGTCGCGATCGAGCAACGCCATTCCCGGCATGTTGAATCGATGACACACGGAGATCAGATCTTCGGGCAGGGTCGAACCTTCGAGGAAACTGAAGGCGGAGCGAGCGTGGAATTCGATGTACATCGCAAACCAGTTCTCAGTTCTCGGTGCTCAGTTCTCAGTTGTTACGGAATCGAGTTCGGTATTTCCTGTCCTGTTCATTCGTCACTCACAAAAGGGAGCGACGCGTGAAACGATCTTTATCTGCGAAGCAAGCTAGGGGACAGTCTTATCGCGATTTGATTGCTTGGCAGAAGGCGATGGTTTTGGTACGTCAGATTTATCAGGCAACGCAAGCATTTCCTCGCGAAGAACAATACGGGTTAACGAATCAACTACGAAGGGCCGCGGTTTCTGTCCCCAGCAATATTGCGGAAGGTCCAGCGCGTTTTTCCGCGAAAGAGTTTTACCGCTTCCTTAGTAATGCACGCGGGTCTCTGGTCGAAATCGAAACTCAGATCCAGATTGCCCTCGATCTAGGTTACTTAACAAAAGATAAAGGCACTCACCTTCTGAGAGCAGCAGCTGAACTGGGCCGCATCCTAAATGGCTTGCTAGCCTCAATTAAGATGGCCGTATAACGGTATGAATCCAGCAAGTCGACCTTGAGCTCCAATCGCATCTCCAACTGAGAACTGAGACCGCGAACCGAGAACTGTTTTTCAGTCATATATTCCTTCCACAAACCAACCGCCTTCGAGCAGATCGTGCGCCAGACGGTAAAGAGTCATACTGGATTCCTCTGTAGAGATTTGTGCATCCCGCGCGAATGATTTGTGGCCACTGGCCACTGGCCACTGACCACTGACCACTGTGTGTTTGCAAAGTGCAATGTCCCACTCATCGCGTGCCCAGCCATCCTGCTCCCACCAGTCGCCGGAAGAGCGCCATGGGCCAGCGATCCACAGAATTTCTCCGTGCACATCTTTTCGTTTGGGGCAGACGATGTAGACAGGCTTACCTTCCCGCAACGTCACCGTAGCGCGCAGTGGCGGGCGAAACATGCGCAGGGCAGTTACTGGAGCATTGGTCACGGCGCTGTCGGGCTCCTTTTGTTGTCCTTTGGGTGCACGAGGGGCGAAGTGTTGCATGCGAAAAGCCGTGGGACGGTGGGAATCCAGCAACTGCAGCGAGCCGACTCTTTCTTCTCCCACCATGCCGGCAATGCGTGCCAGCGTGAGTTCGAGTTTTTCGGGCTCAGGTGTGGGCGGAAGGAACAGGCCACCCTGCAATGTGCGCGGCTGGGCCGGCTCGGCTGACAAATGAACTTTGCGGATGGGTGCTCCCGGCGGATGCGCTTTGAGATCGAGTTGCAGCAGTTTGAGAAAGACTTTCGCGTCGAGCATGGGAACAGGCAAGCGAAGCGTTCGAGTAAATAAGGAGATTCGGGGCCTAAGTTCGCTCACGGCTCGTGAGATTTGAGTGGGAGCGAGGTGTCCTTCTTCTGTGGGAGAAATATTTTCTGTGAGTTCATCGGCAAGTTGATATCCACTCTCAAGTTCCAACCGCAAATGCAATTCCTGTGCTGCCAGGGCACGTGAACCGAGACGAGCGCAGATCTGGTCGAGCATGCGCGCCAGCAGAAATGCGAGCGGCTCCAGCAACACCAGCGGATATTCCAGTTCCATTGCTTCTTCAAAAATTAAAGGAGGTTCCACTGGAACCAGAGTTCTTGAAATGGCACCACGCGCCAGTTGCTGCAGGCGAACTCCCTGCTGTCCAAGCCGTTCGCTGAGTGCGATCTTCGGAAGAGCACATAGAGCACGCAGATTGCGCACTCCCCACAGGTCAAATGTTTCTAAAAGGTTCATGGCCTGTTCCGAAGAATCGGACGAGGCAAGTTCGGGGAATAAAACATCCAATGGCAAATTCCCCAACCGCTCAGCTTCTTTGCCTTCCGGAATCACGGTGACACCGGAGAAGCCGCGGGCCGCGAAGCGGGCTGTATCTGGATTGAAGGCAGTTGCGACATTGGCTTCCAGGCCAAGGTCTGAAGTTCGACGTGCAATGTCGCGGGCAATCTTGGGCAGCGATCCGAAGAGGGATTCGAGTCCAGAAAGATCCAGAAGAACCGTGTCGGGTGCTGTGTCTTCGATGCGTGGAGAAAATGATTGTGCACAGTCGAGCAGGGCAGCATGTGCCGCCGATTCCTGTAAGAGCGAACGGGGCCGCAGCACCAGTTCCGTGCAGGCTTCAATTTGAATTTTGGTCATGCCCGGCTCGATCCCGGCATGGCGAGCTTTTTCATTGACGCCGACTACTTTCTGAAGAGGAGGTTTGCCTTCGAGGACGGCAACCGCTTGCGACCGCAACTCAGGCTCAGCGCGCAGCACTGCTTCGACGGGAAAATCGGGAACGAAGATGCACGCGAAAGGCATGGAAAAACAGTTCTCAATTCTCGGTGCTCAGTTCTCAGTGGGTGGCGGCCCATGGATTTCTTGAAATCGGTTACCGCAGAGGTCGCAGAGAATTTCCGCAGAGTTGCAGGGAAACACGGCGAAGTATGCCAAGCACTCTTCGCGCTTTCGCGAGACTTTTGCGTTCTTCGCGGTTAAAACTTGCTTCAAGTACTCGCGCTCTCTCGATACTTAGTTACCTCCCATTCCAGGCCGCTTTGGTCGTAAAAGCTGTTTTGACCGATTGCGACGGCTTGCGCTCAGCACGAGAGCGCAGCACCTTCGCGTGAATTTCCATTTCATTGAGAAGTTCAGCGTGCGACGGCCGTTTGGAATTGCAGTGATCCTGACCATTGCATGCATGGTTCTTACCGGAAACTGAGCACTGAGAACCGGGAACCGAATTCAGAACTAATTGCAATGCCGCACACGATTGCGCACATGCTTGTTCGGCAATTACCAGAAATATGGTTGGAGTGTTTTCCACGGCGCGCTGGAAACGAAACCACGTAGTAAGCGGGATGCGGCGAGCTATCTTGAGCGGCACGCCGGCAAGGTCGATCACAACCAGGCCAAAGCCACTACTCTGCAAGAGCAGATCGGTAGCCCGAAGAGCCTGTTCCACCGGATCTTCTCGTCGCCGCCGTTCCCACTCTTCGAGACTTTGAGCTGGCCGGCGCCTATGCGAGGAATAAGAAGACGATGAATGCGCATTGCAGCGAATCCAGAGAAGCCGCTCCAGATTCACTCCGGCAGCGGCCGCCGAGTGCGGATCGAAGGCGTCGCTTACATCAATCAGGGTGCAGATTTCTTCCCGCAGGGTAGCTGCTCTCAGTGCGGAAAGCAGCAGACTGGTGCGGCCGGAGGAATCCGGCCCACAAACTTCGGTGAGGCATCCGCGGGGCAGGCCGCCAGTCAGGGCGTCGATTTGAGCAATTCCGCTGGAAGCTGTTTTCGGAGCTGGCCGTATTTCGAGGTGTGAAGCCTGGACTACGTTCGAGAGCTTGGGAATTTCGGAGAGTTGCTCCAAAAGAGCAGCACATTTTTTTTCCGTTCCCAAAGGAAAATAGGAGTCCGTAATCTCGAAACTTGCCGGGGAAGACATAGAATCCTTGAGAGATACCCAAAAGGGCCGCGAAGGTTCCTTCATTTTTTTTTTGCACTTTCGCTTTTTATTCGCCTATGATTTTGCTACCGAAGAGTTGGTTTGTCAAGAGGGGGAATTGTCTGGCCTACGGTCCTGGAACCGCGATTGATTAGGGTCGACTGATCAAAGGCCCGCCCTATCGGGTGCCTGTTAAGTTCATCCCATTACGAACGTTACCAGTTAGGACGTGGGCGTCACTGAATTTCCACGCGCCGCGGCATGAGACTGCCCACATGCGGCAGATTCTGTGCAAGGAGCCGATCTCTTAACAATCGTATTGCGGCAGGGAACTTCTATTTCTGGGCATGGCTCTGGGAATTGGAGCGCAGGCCGAGTTTCCCCTGCTCATATCCCAATGGGGAAGTAATCAGGTGCGGCGAGGTAGATTTCACGCCGACATTTGAAACGCCTTCTCGGGAGCGTCCAGGCAGGCCGGAGGAATCGCCTCCTGCAGGCAGCAGGCCTCATCTGCTCCGGTATTTCGGAGAACTTCTCGAATCCACTGTGATTGGGCTTCGCCCTTGCAAGACGCAAAGATCATAACCCCGTCCCGACTCAGGCGATTCGCATAGCGCTCCGCTTCACTCTCAGAGAGTCCCAGTCCCATCAGCCTCTCAGCCGAAGCAGAACCTGAGCTTGCTGGGCAAGGAGCGAGGACCGCGCGCAGGAATGCTCTTGATCCCACAAAGAAAGCCACTCCTGGAATGACAACTGCGCCCAGACGGGACAACCATTGCAACAGGTCCGACGCGGGCGTGACATCTGAGTTCAAGCTTGCCGGAGAAATTTTTGCGTCCCGCACCGCCTGCGCGATCGGATGCGATGGGGTGAGCAATAAGCACAAATCCTCGGCAAAACAGCCTGCGTCGTGAAGGCTGGCGACGATCTCCTGAACGGATGCCTCCATCGGATAAATGCCATAGGCTGCAGCCTGACTGAGGATCATTGAACTGGGTCTCCTTCAAAGGGACGAAAGTTTTTGAACGTCCCGAAAACTTGGTTGAAGCAGGGAAACCGATAGGGCGCCCCTAGCGCAGCTGTTGGTTCGCCTTACTCCGATCAGCGCCTGACGTTAGCGGGCGATGGCTGAAAACATTTTGTCCGCACTTCCGGACAGCGTCCATACAGTCTCTTCTGTATAGAGTTCGGACCGTTGTGCGTCAGAATTGGACTGATGTCAATGCAAGTAGAAAAGTCTATGTGCTGAATCACGCTCGAGGACAGCAGCACAATGGAGGTAACGATGAAACGAATGAGACTGGAGTGCTCGGTGCTGGCTCTATGCGTGAGCTTGGTGCCAAACGTCCTCGCCCAGGTAAGCGCATCAACCGCGAAGACGCAGATGGGTATGGCCTGGACGCAATCTCAAAAGCCGGATCCGGTGCCATCGCCGCAGCCGGTTCCTTTGCCGGACCAACAACCGGAGCAGCGGCCCGCCCCCGAGCAACCGCCCTCAGCATCTCCGGACGAGGGTCACAAGGACACAGCAGCGCAAACGTTTACCGGAACGGTATTAAAGCAAGCGAAGAAGTACGTTCTCAAGACACCCGAAATGAGCACCTATGACCTTGACGATCAAGATAAGGCCCGACAATACGAAGGCAAGAAGGTGCAAGTCATAGGGAAGCTCGACGCAAGCAGCAAGCTGATTCACGTGCAAGACATTAAGGCTAGCGACTAGCTAGCCTTTCTGCATTTCTGCACGCTGCGCCATATCCCGCATCCAGCGTTGTCGGGATTCCGTCTGAGCTGTTGGCGCGATCCAACTGGGTGAAATCAAACCATGGAGGTCATCATGCATAAAGTTCTTGCTTCCGCGATGCTTGCGATAGGACTGCTGTTAACTTCCGTCGCACTCGCACAAAACAACCAGCCGCCCGAGCAGACAAATCCTCCGGCGTCCAACTCTGCCTCTGACTCGATGCAGGTTCCATCGGGCACCCAAGTCTCGGTGCGAACGAACGAGGCAATCGATGCGTCGCAAGCGACAACGGGACAAACGTATTCGGCGGAAGTTGCTGAAGATGTCCACGGACCTAACGGCGAACTGTTAATTCCTCGCAAGTCGGAAGCTCAACTGGTAATTCGGCAGGTTTCGACCGGTGGAACGGTTGGGACCCCGGAGCTGGCCCTGGATCTGCAGTCCCTCACAGTGAATGGCCGTCAATACACGGTGAGCACTGCGGATTTATCTCGCTCTACCGGCAAACAAGGGATTGGCAAGAACAAACGCACAGCCGAGATGGTTGGTGGCGGAGCCTTGCTTGGGACGCTGGTGGGAGCGATCGCGGGTGGCGGCAAAGGAGCGGCCATCGGTGCGGTCGCAGGCGCCGCCACGGGTGGCACTGCCCAGGTTCTAACCCGCGGCAAGCAGGTGAAGGTTCCTGCGGAAACCGTCCTTCGTTTTCAGCTGGATCAACCTTTGCTGTTGAACAGCACCGAATAACTGCTCAAATGTTCCACAGGACTTCCTTCGGTCGCGCAGGGAAGTCCTGTGGGATGTTTTCCTACCTACAGTTGTCCTAGTTATTCGGAGGGAGCGTAATACCCGCTCTTTGCGTAAACGCGCAATCTTGCTGCGCTCTTAGCCAGTCGCATTCTCACCTTGATCTTGTGAAACCGGCCATCTCGACGAGCCTGGGTCGGGTTGTAGCCGAGTACGTATTGGTCCCGCAACTCGACTCCGATCTTGCGGGCTATCGCGGGGAGATCGTTTGGATTATCGACGCCGAAGGCGCGTCCTCCCGTTAAAGTCGCAAGCGTATTTAGAAGGGAAGGCCCGAGAGCCTCTTCCAGCGTTGAAAAGCTGTGATCGTAGATTCCCACGGCGTACATGATGACGTCGGCTTCGCGCGCCACTGACTTGATTTCACCCTCGGTGTAGCGGCTGTGATTGTCCCCGCCATCGGAGATGATGAGAAGAGCTTTCTTTTGGTACTTGGCGCGCCGCATTTTGCTGAAACCGAGATAAACAGCATCCAGCAATGCCGTGCGACCTTTGGGAATGGTTGTTACAAAGCGTGACTGCACATCTTCGATGGAGTCGCCGAAATTTGAGATCTCATCCGGGCTGTCGGAAAAGGTGACCAGGAAGAATTCATCCGCAGGGTTTCCTGTTTTCAGAAATGCGGTCACAGCCTCTCGCGCCCGGTCCATCTTGGTTTTCATACTCCCGCTGCAGTCGAGAACAATTCCCACGGAGATGGGGGCATCCTGCTTCGAGAAATGCTTAATCTCCTGCGGTGCCTTGCCGTCAATAATCTCGAAGTTTTCGCGGGCGAGGTTCGTAACGATGCGGTCCATCGGGTCGGTCACAGTTACAGGAACAAGCACAAGATTGACACTCACTTTGATGGGCTTCTCGGAAGCAAAGTCCATGGGCTCATTCGCCCGTGCTGAAAAGTCATGACCAATGTGGGGCAGAATATGGACTTGATCGAGGGGGTTTTGTGCGGCAGACCGGGAGGAGCTAAGTACCGTCGCGAGGACGATCAGTGCTAAGACCGTGAATACACGGCCCAGAAATGGTAGTGAATCGTGTTGCGGCAATGGAAACTCCTGAGTTGGTTACCCAACATGCGGAGTTTGGATATGAAAACTGGAAGGAAGGAAGATCGGGTGGTTTACCGAGGCGGTGGGAGGTGTTGCTGTAAATGCGAAGTCAGGTTTGCAGGCTATCTTCTGGGAGGCGAAAGAAGATTCCGCGCGAGCAGTGCACCGTGACGTGC
>Ga0075424_100003821_pt1 | contig 14133 bp, 10 predicted proteins | sample SoiMethybrSBSTD3_FD_75301 | JGI IMG/M metagenome (GOLD analysis project Ga0075424, IMG submission 75301) | Bulk soil microbial communities from a Populus tree surrounding site in Tennessee, USA - Soil MetaG P. TD hybrid SBSTD3 | ecosystem: Environmental > Terrestrial > Soil > Tree plantation... | reverse complement strand
AGGCAAGGGGAGACCGGAGAACGGCAGGAAGGCGGGTAGCGCCGCCGAACGTTTCCCCTCCTCCTTTTCCCACTCCTCCCGGGTTTTCGTCTTCAGCGGCTCGAGCTTGCGTTTCTCGAGCTCCCGGTTGACGGCGGCCACCTCGCCGCTCTGGAGGGCCTCCAGGCGTGAGGCGGCTTTTTCAAGCTGGCCGGAGAGAACTTTGGCGTGGTCGATCTGCGACTTCGTGGGGCGGCCGTCAAAGCCGTTGACGGAGCCATAGACTTTGGCCATTTTCTCCCGGAGCTGCTCCTCGCCGGAGAGCCAACCCCCTTCGCTGGTGGCGACCAGGGTGGCGCGGAAACCCTCCAGCGTTTCGGCGAGAGCACCGAGTTGCTGGCGGAGCTTGTCGCCTTTGGGCAGCTTCTCGGCTCGCTGCTTGGCCGAGTCCTCCAGCGACTTCACCGTGTCGGCGACGTAGGTGAGACGCCCGAGCATGCCATAGAGGGTCATCGCCGTTTCGTGCTGCAGGGCGCGGTCCGCGTCCGAGTGAGTGGCGCGGGGATCCGGCACCAGCTCCACCTGGCCGGTGTAGGACTTGTCGCCCGCGACCAGCTTGGCGGTGTAGGTGCCGGGCGGGACGCGCGGGCCGAACATGGCGAAGGAAGAGCCGATCACCAGCGAGTTGGCCGGCGGCAGCTTGGGCGGCGACAGCCGCATCGGCCAGCTCACCCGGTTGATGCCGCGCCGCTTGCCGGCCGGCAAAGTCGATACGAGCTTGCCCTGAGGGTCGTAGACCTCGATCTTGAGGTCGCCGAAGATATGGCGCTTCTTCAGATAGTAGGCGATGGTGGCGGACTCCTCGGGGTTGACGGCGTAGAACTCGTCGCCGCCCGGGAACTCCTGGGAGTCGGAGGGGATGGTCATCGCCGACGTGCGCGACGGCAGCATGGCCACTTCCGCGTCGAGCGCCTCGCGGGTCAGCTTCCGCAGCGGCGTGATGTCGTCCACGATGTAGACGCCGCGCCCGTGGGTGGCGATGATCAGGTCCGCTTCGCGGGGGTGGATGGCGAGGTCGCGCACCGCCACCTTGGGCAGCTTGCCGGTGAAGCGGGCCCAGCGGGCGCCGCTGTCGACAGAGACGAACAGCCCCTGCTCGGTGCCCAGGAAGAGAAGGTCCGGGTTGACCAGGTCCTGCCGGATCACGTGGGCGTAGCCGGCGAGGGCGTCGGTCGCCAGCGGCGTCCAGGTCGCGCCGAAGTCGGCCGTCTTGTAGACATAGGTCTTCATGTCGCCGGTCTGGTGGTGGTCGAAGGTGGCGAAAGCCGTCCCCTCGTCGAACCGGCCGGCCTCGACGCTCGACACCCAGGTGCCTCTGGCCACGCCAGGTACGTTCGGGGCAACGTTGGCCCAGTGGGCGCCGCCGTCGCGGGTCACCTGCAGGTTGCCGTCGTCGGTCCCCACCCAGATCACCTTGCCGTTCTTCGGCGACTCGGCGATGGTGAAGATCGTGGTGTAGTTCTCGGCCGTCGAGTTGTCGACCGTCAGGCCGCCGGACTTCTGTTGCTGTTGCTTGGACGGATCGTTGGTGGAGAGGTCGGGCGAGATCCGCTCCCAGGAGTCTCCCTTGTCGCGCGAGCGGAAGAGAAACTGAGCGCCGATGTAGATCGTCCCCGGCTCGGTGGGGCTGGCGTGAATGGGCGTGTTCCAGTTGAACCGGTAGGGAGGATCGCCGGCGCCCGGCAGCGGCTTGATCGTTTTCGCCTCGCCCGTCGACAGGCGCCGGCGCGAAACCTCGCCGCCCTGATACTCGGAGTAGACGAGGTCGGGATCAGTGGCATCGGGGAAAGCGTGGAAACCGTCGCCGCCGCCGACGTTGACCCAGTCGCGGTTGGCGATACCGCCGCTGAGTCCCGCCGAGGGGCCGCACCACGAGCCGTTGTCCTGCAGCCCGCCGCAGAGCCGGTAGGGCCGCCGCAGGTCGAAGCCGACGTGATAGAGCTGCGACACCGGCAGGGCCTTGAGGAAGCGCCACTGGAGCCCCTTGTTGTGCGACATGTAGACGCCGCCGTCGGTGCCGAGCAGCACCTCGTTGGGATTCAGCGGATTGATCCACACCGCGTGGTGATCGCCGTGCGGGCCGCCGAAGCCGATGCCGAAGGCGGAGGTGAAAGACTTGCCGCCGTCGGTGCTCACGGTCAGCATCAGACCCGGCTTGTAGACGGTGTTGAAGTCGGCGGGATCGACCGCGAGGCGAGCGAAGTAGAACGGGCGCACCTGGACGTTGAACGAGGAGTTGACCTCCCGCCAGCTCTCGCCCACGTCGTCGGAGCGGAAGAGGGCCGTCTTTTCCGACTCCACCAGTGCGTAGACCACGCTTGGCCGCGACGGCGCCACGGCGACGGCGATCCGCCCCTTGTCCCCCGCCGGCAGGCCGGTCTTCAACGGCCGCCAGGTCTCGCCGCCGTCGGTCGACTTGTAGAGGCCGCTGCCCTTGCCGCCGGAACGGAAGGACCACGGGGTGCGGCGGAACTGCCACATGCCCGCATAGAGGATCGACGGGTCCTGCGGATCGACGCCCAAGTCAGAGCAGCCGGTATCGGCATCGACGAAGAGCACCTTCTTCCAGGTCTTGCCGCCGTCGGTCGTCTTGTAGACGCCGCGATCCGGATGGCTGTCCCACAGGTGGCCGGTGGCGCAGACCCAGACCGTGTTGCCGTCGGCCGGGCTCACCTGGACGCGAGCGATACGCTCGGAATTCTCCAGGCCCACCCGCTGCCAGGAGTCGCCGCCGTCGGTCGTCTTATAGAGACCGTCGCCCACCGAGGTGCTGTTGCGGGTCCACGACTCGCCCGTGCCCACCCAGACGGTCTTCGGGTTCTTGGGATCGATGGCAATGGCGCCAATCGACTGCACGTTGTCGTCGAAGACCGGTTTCCAGGCTACGCCGCCGTCGGTCGACCGCCAGACGCCGCCGCCGGCCGCACCCACATAGATGGTGAGCGGGTACTGGGGAACGGCGTCGATCGCCGCGATGCGGCCGCCCATGACGGCCGGACCGATCGCCCGCGCCTCCAGGCCGCCGAAGGTGTTCGAATCGACCTCCGTCTCGGCGGCCTGCAACGCGCCGGCAAGCGCCATTCCGGCGACTGCCAGGCTAAGGAGAATCTTGGATCTCGGCTGCATCGGCGTGGCTCCTAGCGCTGCGGCGGCTTCGCCGGCGCCGAGTCCGGCTTCTTTTCGGGGGCCGCCGGTTTCTTCTCGGCCGCCGCCGGCATCGTGAAGCGGGAGTCGGCGACGCCCGGGTTGAGCTCGATCTTCGAGACGGTCATCACCATGCCGCCGGGCATGCCCACGACCTTCTGCTCGATGGAGTGCGGGAAGACCAGGCCGTCGACGGTCTTGAAGTCGCCGAAGATCATCTCGCTCTCGATCTCCTGGCCGCGGACCTTGGTCTTGCCGGTCTGCTTGAGCAGCAGGAACTGCTCGGCGTCGATGTAGAGGTGGACGACGTCGCCGCTCTTCTGGGTCACCTTGAGCTTGTAGACCGGCGTGCCTTCGAGGTCTTCCTTGCCCACCAGCTCGACGGTGCGCCCGAAGTCCTTGTAATCCATGAGCAGGCCGTCAATGTTCCCCTGCTCCTGCATCTTCTTCGCTTCCTCCTCGGGCGCCGCCTCGGGATCGGTCTTGCCCATGAAGGGCATCACCGACCAGCCGGTCTTGCCGTCGAAGGCCTGCACGCCGGTCATGCCCTGGACGGTGAACTCCATGCGCACCTTGTTCGGACGCGCCAGCTCCATCGTGAACGGCGCCTCCATGCCCTGGCCCATCACCATCTTGCCGGTGAAGCGCTCGGATTGGACGGCCTTGATCTTGTCCTTGCCGCCCATCGCCTTCTCATGCTTCGCGATGATCTCGTCAGTCGTCTGGGCCCACGCGGCGGCACTGATCAGGCCGGCCGCGAGCAGCCACGCAAAAGTCTTGCGGGTCATGGATTCTCCTCGGTTGGGTTTGAATGCGTTGCCACAGGGCGGATGTCGAGGCCCCAGCTTGATACGTTGGAGACTGGGAGAAGTTTACTCCGAGGTGGTCACAGATTGTGACCACCTCCCGGCGAAAAAGGTCTTAACCGATTGGGGGTAAAAGAGTTATCGCCAAGGTGGTCACAATCTGTGACCACCTCGGGTTCCTGCCCTACGATTCGTCGTAGCTGATCTCCATGCGGCGGATCCGCCAGCCCGAGACCGCCACCAGCACCACGGCCAGCGCGATGAGGCCCGCCACGGAGACCCAGGGGGCCGGCGCGTCGGAGAGCACCGCGAGCGGCCCCTCGGAGATCGGCACAGGGCAGAGCGACTGGAGATAGTGGATGACGCTGAATTGTTTGAGCAGCGGCGGCAGCAGGAAGTGGATCGACTCCCAGCCGAACATCCCCAGGGCCGGCACGGCGGGGCTCTTGAAGAAGAAGCCCAGGGCGAGGAAGACGGCGCCGTAGCCCACGCAGGCGAGGAAGGTCACCAGCAGGTACGAGGCCAGTTGGTGCAGGCCCGGGCCGTGGAAGACGAAGTGGCTGACCGCCGTCCAGTCGTGCGGCAGGTAGGCGAGGGCGAAGGAGATCACCGTCGACAGGCCGAATAGGGTGAAGGTGACGAGCACACCTGTCAGATATTTGGCCGCCACCAGCAGCTCCCGCCGGATGGGCGACAGGAAGTAGTAGTGCAGCGTGCGGTCCAGCACCTCGCGGCGGATGAGGTTGCCGAAGACGGCCACGCCGACGAGGAAGAGCTCCAGGCGGAGGATCAGCACCTGGTACATCCAGGCGTAGAAGTTGGTGCCTTCGGCGACGTCGGCGGTGTCGTGGACGGCATGGGCGGAGAAGAGGACCCGCATCAGAGCGATGAAGACCGGCACCGCGGCCAGCACCAGAAGAAGCACGGGACGGCGGAAACCCTTGCGCAGGTCGAGGCGGATGACGGCGCCCGCCTGCGACGCCCAGCGGCGCCAGGGCAGGCCCGTGGCCGCCGGCGCGGCCGGACCGGGGGAAGCCAGGTAGGCGGTCTCGCTCATGACTTTTCTCCGTTCGAGCCGATCAGGTACTGATAGACGGCGTTGACGTCGGCGTCGGCCGGGGCTACCGCTTCGACGGCGAGCCCGTTCTCCAGCACGACCTGGTTGAGCAGCAGGTGGAAGCGGTCGGCGTCGCGGGTGCGCACCAGCACGCCCTTGCCGTCGTCGTCGATGCGCGCCTCCATCACCGAGTCGAGCGCGAAGACCTGCGAGGCGAGCAGCGAAGGCCGGTCGCAGCGGATGGAGACCTGCGCCGGGTGCTCCTCCTCCATCTCGTCGCGGACGTTGGCGATGTCGCCTTCCGCGATCACATAGCCGCCGTGGATGAGGACCACCTGATCCGAGATCAGGTCCACCTCGTGCAGGATGTGGCTGGAGACGATGACGTGCAGGCCGCCGTCCGCGAGCTCGCGGAAGAGATTGATGACCTCGGACCGCGCCATCGGATCGAGGCCGTTGAGCGGCTCGTCCAGCACCAGCACCGACGGCTGGTGGGAGATGGCCTGCGCCAGCTTCACCCGCTGCCGCATGCCCTTGCTGTAGCCGGCCACTTTGCGGCCGGCGGCCTCGGTGAGCCCCACCCGCTCCAGCGCCTTCCAGGTCAGCGTCTCGGCTTCGGCGGCGGTATAGCCATGCACCCGCAGGTAGGTCCGGATGAACTGAGAACCGGTGAGGCCCGGCGGGAAGGCGTCGTACTGTGTCGAGTAGCCGACGTGCTTGAAGAGCTCCTCGGGCCGCCGCGGGTCCATCCCCAACACCGAGATCCTTCCCCGCGACGGGCGCAGCAGGCCCACCATGAGGTTCATCAGGGTGGTCTTCCCCGAGCCGTTCGGTCCCACCAGGCCAGTGATCCCCGGCGGAATGGCGAGGCTCACCCGGTTGACGCCCAGCACCTCGCCGTAGAACTTGGAGACGTTCTCGAAAACAACTTGGCGGTCGCTCATCGCACCACCTCGTAGGCCCGGATGCGCCGGGAGAGGAGAGCCAGGGAGATCAGGCAGCAGGCGATCAGGGCAAACCAGGCCGCCCCGAGAGGCATGGGATTGCCATTGTAGTTGGCCGCTTCCAAGGGGAGCCCGAAGAGCCGCGTCCACACCGTGGTCATGGTCGGCCACAGGGCCACCAGGAATCCCCACCAGGTATCCTGGGTGGCGTTCAGCACTTGAGCGAAGCCCCAGGGGACATAGAAGAGGATGAGGAGCGAGATGCGCGCCACCGGCTTCCACTTCACCCACGCCGACACGGCGAGCGAGAGCAGGGAGAGGACCGCGATCCAGATCCAACTGCCGAAGAAGATGGCCGTGCCGATTTCCAGGTTTTTCCCCATCCAGGAGGCGCCGTCCAGATAGCTCTGGAAGAAGAACAGCAGCAGCCCCGGCACCCAGGTGATGGCACTCATCAGGAGGGCCAGCACGGCGGCTTTACCCAACACGTACTCGGTGCGCGAGAACGGCCGCGAGAGATAGAGGGGCAGGCCGTTGTTGCGCAGGTCCGGGGAGATCAGCGCCGGCCCCACCATCAGCGAGAGCACGAAGCACAGGAAGCCCTGGAACTCCAGCCCGCGGCGGAAGAACGTGGCGTTGATCGGCAGCACTTCCTGCACGCGGTCGAGCGGCACGTTGATGAAGCTCAGCGCCGCCAGGTTGTGGTGCAGGTAGATGATCAACAGCCCGGCGAAGGGCAGCAGGAAGCAGAAGCCCAGGAACGCCACGAACAGGCGGCTCTGGAACACCTCCTGGTAGGCGAAGCGGGGAATGATCAGGAAGCGCGACCAGGTGGGTGTGCGCTCCCCCTGGTAGATACCGAAGTTGCGGTCATACACGGCCATGGCCGGCGACCTCCGTCTCCATGGCCTTCAGGAAGATGTCCTGAAGGGAGTCTCGCTTGGAGTCGAGGCGGCGGATCTGCACCTGCCGCTCGGCGGCGACACGATAGAGCTCGCGGATCTCCACCCCTTCGGGCAGCACGAGCTTGAAACGCTGCTTGCCGTCGACCGCCATCTCGCACCCCAGGGCCTCGACGGCGGCGGTGAAGGCGGCCTCGTCGCCGCCCCGCACCTCGAGCTGCAGGAACTTGCGGTTGGCTTCCCGCTCGGCTTGCAGGTTGCAGTAGGTGGCCACCCGGCCGTCCTTGAGCACCAGCACCTCCTCGCAGCAATCCTCGACGTCGCGCAGGAGATGGGAGGAGAGGATGATGTTCACCTTCCCCTCGTCACGGATGTCGCGCACCAGCTTGAGCATGCGTTCGCGGGCCGCGGGGTCGAGGCCGTTGGTGGGCTCGTCGAGGAAGATCAACCGCGGGCCGTGAACGAGGGCCTGGGCGAGCTTGGCCATCTGTTTCATGCCGAGCGAGTAGGTGTCCACCTTGCGGTAGCGCGCCTCGCCCAGCCCGACGTAGAAGAGCGCCTCATGGGAGCGCTCCAGGGCCTGCTCCGACGGCAGCCCGGACAGCTCGCCCATGAGACGGACGAAGCGGATGCCGGACATGCCGGCGATGAAGGCGTCGTTCTCGGGCATGTAGCCCATCAGGCCGCGGATCTCCTTCGCTCCGGTCTGGATGTCCTTGCCGAAGATGCGGGCCGTCCCCGCGGAAGGCGGATGGAACCCGAGCAGCGTGTGGAGCAGGGTCGTCTTGCCGGCGCCGTTGGGGCCCAGCAGGCCGATGCAGCGGCCGGTGAGGGAGGCGTTCAACCCCTTGAGGATCGGACGCCCCCCGAACTTGACCTCCAGGCCCTGGAGCTCGATGACAGGTTGCGATGAGTCTGCGGTCATCACGGTCTTAAGTCCTCCAGGGTCGCCCCTCGGTCACTCGAAAGCCCTACTGGGCCTCCGTCGCTTGCGAATGCGCCTGGTTCATCATTCCGACGAGGCTGCCCATGCCGGCCAGCGTGCCGAGGTTCAGACCCAGGGGGTTCTGGTTGCTGCCGGCGAAGACGATGCGGTCCGTCTCCGCGTAGGCGTAGTAGAGGGTCGGCCCCTGCGCGGCGAGCAGCTTGCCGAGCTTGGCCGGGCCGTCGGTGTGGTTCTTGGCGGTGCCCTCGGGCAGCACCTTGCCGGCGGCCTGCGCCAGCGGCCCCAGGTTCTGGTAGACCAGGGCGGAGACGTTGACCTGACCGTCCGGACCCAGCAGGTTGCGCAGCTTGGGTGCGGTAGCCAGCGTCACGCCCGAATCCCGCTGCTGGAGCGTGCGCTCGAGCAGCGCCTGGCTCGGGCCGGCCAGCAGGTAGCCGGCCTCGAACAAATAGTGGACCTCCAGCTTCGGGTCGGTCGACTGGATGGTGTAGAAGGTCCGGCTGCCCGAGGAGGTGTGGGTGATGGCGATGCTGCCCTTGCCATGGGCCGCCAGCTCGGCGTTGACCTGGACCACGGCCTTCTCGAAGGTCTGCTGCAGGCGCGCCGGATCGTAGACCTCGGCCACCAGCTTCCAGGAGGGCGAGGGGAGAACCGGACCGTCGAGGCCGATGGCGAATTCCGCGCCCATCGGCGCCACCAGGTCGTTGCGCACGTCGAAGCCGTGCTTCGCCTGGGCTTCCGCCAGGTGCTGTGCCAGCTCGGGGTTGACGCTCAGCAGCTCGTCGAGAATGCTCACCGGACTCTTTACGGCGAAAGCGGCCGCCATGTTTGCGTCCGGCGAGAAGAAGGACAGGCTGCCCATCGGCGCCGGCGCCGCCAGCCAGGCGGCCACGCCCCGCCGCGGCTGACTGAAGGTCAGGGCGGCGCGGGTCTCGGCCCGGCCGTCGATCTCCCGGCGGTCGACGATGAAGTGGTCGAGATCCAGGATGCCGAGTTGCTCGGCCTTCTGGTGCACGTCGGCGGACGCCTGGGCATGCCCCTTGGCCACCAGGGTGCCGAGGTCGGCCGCGAACAGCCAGCCGGCGCCGTCCTGGTAGTCCTGGGCGATGCGCTGGTGGAAGCTCGAAGCCGAGAACGGGTTGCTGCCGCCGCCAGCCAGGGCGGCGATCTGCGCGATCTGGGCGCCGCTGGGCGAGGCCACGAAGAGACCGTTGTGGACCCAGAGCAGCATCGCGTTGCCGGTCGCCGGAGCGGCGGCCGGGTCGTCGATGATCTGCAAGCCGGCTTTGCCTTCGCCGGCGTTGAGCCGGGCGACCTCGGTCGCCAGCGAAGCGCGGAACGACGCCTCGTTGGTCACCTCGGCCATCAGCACCGCCTGCCCCTTGCTGCCGTCGCTGCAATTCATGGCGATCGCCACCTCGTCGCCCAGGAACTGGCCGAGGTCGCCGAGGCGCTGGATCATGTCGTGGAACTTCGTCTCGTTCTGCGACGAGCCGAGGGTGTCCGCCCACCACTGGGCGAGCGACGGGCTCTCGGCGATCTTCTGGTCGAGGATCTGCTGCGTCTGGGTGAGGCTGTGCGACAGGTTGGGCAGCGCCACGAAGATGGTGGTGCCCTCGGGAGCGAGGTCGAGCAGGCGCGTCGAATAGCGCAGGCCCGGCCGCTCGACGCGGGCGTCGATGTCCCTGCCCACCGCCGTCAGCTCGGCGAGCAGGTCCTGGTACTGCTTGGCGTTGCGGCTCCAGGCGATCTCGTCCCTCACCGGCACCGCTTGCACGCTGGCGTGGGTCGCCACCTGGCCGCCGGGATGGAGGACGGTGTCCAACGCGCCTTGCCCGACGTGCACCTCACCCTCGATCACCGAGACGCGGGACCCCTTGGTGCCGCTGTTGACCGAGAAGATCGTGCCGGTGACGGAGACCAGGGCGTCGCGGGTGGCGACGTAGAGGTGCCGGGGGCGCTGCTTGGCGGCTTGGACGATGATCCGGCCGCGCTCGAGCTGAATGGTGTTGCCCTTGCGCGCGGCGTCGAGCGACAGGCCGGCCCGCTCGCCCATCTCGATGCGCGAGCCGTCGGTCATCCGCACCATGGCGGTGGAGCCCTTGGCGGTGCGAATCTCCTCGCCCTCGGCGATGACGGCGCCCCGGGCGAGCGGCTTGCTGGAGTCGCCGGCGACGCGGTAGAGGGACCCCTCCACCGCTTCGACGCGCGCCATCTGGCCGCCGCGGGCCAGCCAGTCCTGGATCAGCGTCGTGGTGCCGAAGCCCAGGGCCAGGAGAAGGACGGCGGCGAGCGCCAGCCACACCCGGCGGTCCGCGGGCTGAGCGGCGGCCGGGCGAGTAGCGGTCGTACTCGTCTTGTGGCCGTCGCGGGCCTCACGCAATGCCCGGCGGCAAGGAACGCAACTACGGGTATGGTCCTCGACGAGCAGCGCGCGCGCCGGGGACAGCTCACCCCGCAGGTAGGCGGGGATCAGGGACTGGTAATCCTCACAGCCGTGGAGGCCGTGCGGGACGACGGTGGCGGTGGCCGCGGTGACCGCGGCCGGAGAGGAGGCGGGGGCGCTCGCGGCGGTCCCGGTCTGGGCCGCCTCCTGCGACAGCCGGGCCCAGACGCGGGCGGCGGCGGCCTCGACCTCGCGGGGATCGACCGGATCGTTCGCCACCTGGGCGACGGCGTCGTCGAGCAGATCGTTACTCTTCGAGAACAGGCTCATGACAGGGCTCCTTCAAGCGACCCCAGCTCTTTCTGAAGCCGGTGCCGCGCACGATGCAATAAAACGGCGATGGAGGTCTGGGAGGCGCCCAGCAGGCGGGCGATCTCCAGGTTACCCACCCCTTCGAGATAGCGCAGGGTGAAGATTTCGGCCTGGCGGGGTGAGAGGCGCGACATAGCCTCCCGCAGCCGGGTTTTGAGCTCCCGGCTGCCCCGCAAGCGCTCCGGACCCGGATCGGCGGTGTCCACCAGCGACTCCCCGACCTCGTCCAGATCGACCTTGCGGCTCCGCTTGCGCCGCCGCATCAGGTCCAGCGCGGCGTTGACCGCGGCCCGATGCAGGTAGCTTCCCGCGCTTTCCGAGAGGTCCGGTTGCTCCTCTCGCCGCAGAAGACGGGTGAAAACGGTTTGCAGCACATCCTCCGCGTCCATGGCGTTGCCGGTAATCCGGTACGCGGCGCGATAAACCGCCCCGTGGTGCTCCCTGAACAGCATCTCCAGGGCGCCCGGGGGTGGGCTTGTGAGCGGGTTCTCATAGACTGCAAGTTGCACGCCTCCTGCCCTCCTTTCTCCTTCGTCCATGGAAACGCACCTCCCAGAGATTTCTTACAGGGTACTCCGGAAGCAGGCGAAAGGGGGATTGGTGAAGGTGTTGCCGCGCGGGAGAAGAAAGGGACAGCAGGGACGACAGGGACAACAGAACGCCGGCTCTGGTGACGCGGTTCGTTTCTTTGCTGTCCCTGCCGTCCCTGTCGTCCCTGCTGTCCCTTCAGGCTCCTAGGAGCCGCTCGGGGACCCTGCCGGACCCGAGCCCGTGCCGGGGGGGGCTGGCGGTGGGGGCGGTGGGCTGGCTTTCTTGGCGGCCTTCTTGGCGGCAGGCGCAGCCTTCTTCGCGGCCTTCTTGGCCGGGGCTTTCTTGGCGGCGGCCTTTTTCGCTGGAGCCTTCTTGGCAGCAGCCTTCTTGGCGGCCTTCTTCTTTGCCGGAGCCTTCTTGGCCCCGTACTTCTTGGCGGGCTTCTTCTTCGCCGGAGCCTTCTTGGCGCCAGCCTTCTTTGCGGTCTTCTTTACAGTCTTCTTCGCGGCTTTCTTGGCACCCGCAGTCTTTTTCGCAGCAGCCATGTCGCCCTCCTTGGATCGGTTGATCGGGAGATCAGAAAACGTTACCTAAATGGTACTCCGTTGTTTTCGACCTGACAAGGAAGGTGGCTCGAATCCTAGGAGAGAGCCTCAGGTTCCACTCTGTCCACGAACCCGTCCAGCAGCCGGTTGAACGCTTCGGGACGGTCCATCATCAGCCAGTGGCCGGTGCCGGTCATCAGTTGAGTGGGGAGCTCCGGCAGGAGGTTGTGGAGACTGTAGGGGAGCCGGTTCATGTCGCTGATGATGGAGAGCCTGGGCCCCTCGTAGCGCTCCAGGGCGGCGAGGGGCGGATAGCGCAGCGATCCTTCGGCGGCCTTGCTCGCGGCGTCCTCGTGAGTGAGGCGGAGATCCTGCAACACCCAGCCGGCGGCGTCGGGGTCGCCGCCCACCACGAGCTGGCGGAAGTACGATTCGAGCTCCGCCAGGGGCTCGGCGCGCAGGGACGCCAGGAAGGGCTCGGATTCCTTCTCCGGCAGCCTGCTCAGGTCACCGTTGGGATCCACCAGCAGGAGACCGGCGACCCGTTCGGGATGATGGCCGGCGTATTCGATCGCCACCGCGGCGCCCAGGCTGTGGCCGGCGAGGACGAAACGGCGCAGGCTGAGTTGGTCGGCCACCGCCGCGACGTCGCTCGCCAAGGCGGCGACGGAGTAGTCGCCATCCTCCGCCGGATCGGATTCGCCGTGGCCGCGAAAGTCGAGGGCCACCCCCCGCCGGCGCCGGCGCACGTGATCCAGTTGCAGGGCCCACTGGCCGCCGTTGCCGCCCAGGCTGTGTAGGAAGACGATGGGGAGCGCTTCGGGGTGCTCGTCGGCGCCGCCGTCGCGGACGTAGAGATTGCCGGCAGGACCGCAGAGCCAGAGCGCCTCGCCCTCCACCTCGGGGGTGGCGTCGTCCTCCGGCTCGGGCTCCTTGCGCCGCGGCTCGGGCGCCAAGTCGTCGAAGATCTCGCGCCGCCGTCCGGCAGCCAGCAGCGCCGTCGCCAGTCCTATGGTCAGCAGGCCCAGCAGTATCCAGAGGATGCCCGGAGAGCGTCGCGGGCGGGGATAGCTGGACCTCCGTAATCGTTTCGACCTCATCGCCTGGACCTCGATTGCCCCGATCGTCGGGCGACGCCGCGGCTCACGGCCCCGGGTCGCGACCGCCGCCGAAAGTAACACGACAGTCCGCGGCAATGCTATTCGTTATGCCGATGTAACAATTCTGAGTCGGCATTGAGGCGGAAGGTTGACACGTCTATCGAGGGTTGTGTATCAATGCGCTGCCCAAGCCGGCACCCAAACAAGGCCAAGAGCAGTTTCGCCTGCTCTTCCAGACACAAGGCTACCCAGACGGGAGGCATGCGTGCAGAGGAAGCTTCATCGACCTGTCGTCGGCGCCTGGCTCCGCCGTTTCGCGGCGAGCTCTCACCCTCTCTGCATCAGCTGCTTCGCTCTCAGTCTTTCCTCCCTGGCCGCGGCGGGCGCGGCCCCGATGCCGGCGCAGGAAGGTCTGGTCCGCCCGCCGCTTCAAGCCGCTGCCGCCGCGGTTCCGGTCTCCAACTCAGCTGCCAGCTTGACCATGCTGGCCACGAAGGGCGCGGTCACCTTTCCGGCGGTGGTCGAGGATGCAAAACAACCGCCAAGACCGGAGCCGAGACCGCAGATTCCGGCTGAAACGACGAAGCCGGCTGCCTCCGAAGCGCTGAAGCCCGCAACGGTCCCCGAGTCGTCGAAGCCCCAGGCCGCCGCCCCGGTGCCCGTCCCGCCGCCTCCCCCTCCAGCAATCCCTGCCGCGGCAGGTACGCCCGCTGTGACCACCCCCCTCGACAGACTGGAGCAATTGCGGAAAGCCGCGGACATGCTGATCGAGGTCAATACGGCCCTCGGAGCGCCCCGGTCCCCGTACGGTCAGATCATCTACGACATCGCGGTCCGCCACTCCATCAATCCCCAGCTCGTCGCCGCCCTCATCCACGTCGAATCCGACTTCAATCCCCGGGCCGTTTCCCGCAAGGGGGCTCGCGGTCTCATGCAGCTCCTACCGGCGACCGCCCGCCGATTCGGGATACATCGCAAGCGGGACCTGTTCAACCCGGTGAAGAACCTGGAAGCGGGGGTGAAGTACCTAAAGTGGCTGACCGAGCGTTTCGGGGGCGACGTGCAACTGACTCTCGCCGCCTACAATGCCGGCGAAGGGGCGGTGGACCGCTTCGGCGGCATCCCGCCCTACCACGAGACCCAGCAGTACGTGCAGAGGATCTTCGGACTGCTCGGCATCACCGCCCCCGAGCCGCTGGTTGCGCCCGCCGCTCCAGCTCCGGCTCCAGCCTCTACCGCCGCGGCTCCCTTGGACGTGGTGCCGGCCGGCCGGTAGCCGGATTCAGGTAGGCGTAGTCCGCGCCCCTTCCGGGGCGGACCCTCACTCCCCCAACCCCCTCTCTCCCAGCCTCCCCCCCGCC
>Ga0075424_100003820_pt1 | contig 14136 bp, 14 predicted proteins | sample SoiMethybrSBSTD3_FD_75301 | JGI IMG/M metagenome (GOLD analysis project Ga0075424, IMG submission 75301) | Bulk soil microbial communities from a Populus tree surrounding site in Tennessee, USA - Soil MetaG P. TD hybrid SBSTD3 | ecosystem: Environmental > Terrestrial > Soil > Tree plantation... | reverse complement strand
AAGGACGTCCTGCCGAAGCTGACCCGAGAGTACCGTGCGCTGAAGGCCGACTCGGCGCGACTCGAGGATTGGTGGGAGAAGCTTCGCGGCTGGCAGAGCGACCACCCGCTGGGGTACGAGGACTCGAGCGACTCGGTCATCAAGCCCCAGTTCATGGTCGAGGCTCTGTACGAGGCCACCGAGGGGGATGCGATCATCACGTCCGACGTCGGCCAGCACCAGATGTGGGCGGCGCAGTACTACCACTTCAAGCGGCCGCGCCAGTGGATCAACTCCGGCGGCCTGGGGACGATGGGCTTCGGGCTCCCAGCGGCCATCGGCGCCAAGGTCGCGTGTCCCGACGAGACGGTCGTGTGCCTGGCGGGCGACGGGAGCCTGGTGATGGTCTGCCAGGAGTTCGCGACCGCGGCCCACCACGGCATCCCGGTGAAGGTCTTTCTGATGAACAACGGCTACATGGGCATGGTCAGGCAGTGGCAGGAGCTCTTCTGGGACGGCCGGTACAGCGCGGTCGAGTTGGGCGACAGCCCCGACTGGGCCAAGCTCGCCGAGGCCTTCGGCTGGACCGCGATGCGCTGTGACGACAAGCGCGAGCTCACCGGCCAGATGCGAACCGCACTCGAGACCGGTGGCCCGGTGCTCCTCGACGTGCACGTCGACAAGACGGAGAACTGCTTCCCGATGATCCCGGCCGGGGCCGCGGCAAGGGACATGGTGGGGTGAGCTAGCCGTGGAGGCAGGAACTCCGGAGCTGGTCAGGCTCGAGGACCTTCAGGTCGGCAAGACCCTCACCGGCCGGAAGCACGTTCTGTCGCTGCTGGTCGAGAACAAGCCGGGCGTGCTGGCCCGGATCGCCGGGCTGTTCTCCCGTCGCGGCTTCAACATCGACACGCTGGCCGTCGGTCCCACCGAGGACCCCGACACCTCGCGTATCACGCTCACCCTCGATGGAGCGGTTCACCCGATCGACCAGGTGACGAAGCAGCTCCACAAGCTGGTCAACGTGATCAAGATCCGCGACATGGAGCCCGATCACACGATCGCCAGGGAGATGGCTCTGTTCCGAGTCCAGGCCGGTGTCGAGAACCGCGCCGACATCATGCAGTTCGCGGAGATCTTCAAGGCGAAGATCGTCGACGTCTCGCGGCGCACGCTGACCATCGAGGTCACGGGCACGAACGAGAAGATCGATGCGTTCGAGCGGATGATTCGCCCGCACGGGCTGATCGAGATGGCCCGCACGGGCGAGGTGGCGATCAGCCGGTCGCGTGCGGACGCCTAGCCGCCGGTGATCGCCGCGGCCGAAGCCCTCGGCTCGTTCGAGTCGCTGCTGGAGCGCGCGGGGCGGCGACGGGCGCTGATCAGCGTCACAACCGAGGTCGAGGTCGAGGATCCCAGCGCGATCGTCTTCGCCTCGCGCCGAGCGGACGACCGCTGGTTCTGCTGGGAGCAGCCCGATCGCCGCGGCTTCGCGCTCGCGGCCCTGGGCAGTGTCCACGAGGCCATCTCAAGGGGGTCCAGGCGGTTCGAGGAGGTCGCGGCTGCCTGCGCGGACGCCGTGCGCGGGCGCTCGCACGATGAGCCGCCTGACCTTCCCGCCGGAGCGGGGCCGGTCTGGGTCGGCGGCTTCGCGTTCGATCCGGATGGCGGCCGGGAGGGCTCGTGGGCATCGTTTCCCCCGGGCCTGATGGTCCTTCCGGAGCTCCTCCTTCACCGCGAGAACGGCCGCGCGCACCTGACCCTGTGCGCGATGAACGATCCCGCCGTCGATCCGGCCGACACGACGGCGCGCATCGCGGCTCGGGTCGCGGGCCTTCACGACCGACCCCTGCCGATGCCGGACCCGCACCCGACCGGAACCGTGCGGATCGCGAACGCCTCGCCTCCCGGCCGGTATGAGCAGGCGGTCGCCGCCGCTGTCGACCGAATCAGCCGGCGTGAGCTGGAGAAGGTAGTGCTCGCGCGGGAGGTCATGGTGGAGGCCCCGCGTGCGCACGACTCGGCCGCCGTGTTCGGTGCCCTGCGCGAGCTCTTCCCGAGCTGTTTCTGCTTCTGCTGCGGCTCGCCCGAGGGCGCGTTCCTCGGGGCGAGCCCGGAGCTCCTGGTTCGGCGCAGCGGGTCCAGCGCGGCCACCGTGGGGCTCGCCGGGTCCACGAGGCGGAGCGCCGATCCCGCGGTCGACGACCACCTCGGCGAGCAGCTCCGTACGTCGACCAAGGACCGCTCCGAGCACGAGATCGTCGTTCGTCGGATCGAGCGCGCCCTGCGCCCCTATTCGGTGTGGGTCCAGGCGGCCCACGAGCCCGTGCTGATCAAGGTCGCCAACATCCAGCATCTCGGCACGCCCATCCACGCTCAGCTCGCCGAGCCCCGGTCCGCGGCCGAACTCGCCGGCCGGCTGCATCCCACGCCCGCCGTCGGAGGCGAGCCGCGAGAGCGAGCGCTTCAGGCGATCGACGAGCTCGAGGATCTCGATCGCGGCTGGTACGCCGGGCCGGTCGGCTGGATGGACGTCGCGGAGGACGGTGAGTTCTGCGTTGCGCTCCGCAGCGCCCTGCTGCGGGATCGAACGGCCCATCTGTTCGCCGGGGCGGGCATCGTCGCCGAGTCGCAACCTCGCGACGAGCTCGCGGAGACCGAGTTGAAGCTCGGGGCCCTGCTGCCGCTCGTCACCGGCTGATCGCTGACAGCGCCTCTGCGGCTCGGTCCGCGATCCGGCGATGCACCTGGACGTTGGCGCGACGGTCCACTGGAACCTCGATGATCGCCGTCCCGGCCCTGGCCACATGCGCGAGCTCGGCGATGTCATCCACCCGGATGTGGCCGAGGCCGTGGAGCTCCGCGACTCTGGCCGGCGCGATGCCCAGCGGCGTGCCGAGGATCGCCTCGAACTCCTCGCGCTCGATTTGCTCGGCCTGCGGCAGGAATTCGAAGATGCCGCCGCCGTCGTTGTTCAAGACCACGATGCGGACCGGCGGACCGTCATCCTCCAGCGCGGCGAGGCCGTTCATGTCGTGGTACAGCCCCAGATCGCCGGTGACGATCCAGGTCGGTCGCCCCGTCGCACTCGCGGCGCCGATGCCGGACGAGACGAGCCCGTCGATCCCGTTCGCGCCGCGGTTGCACAGCACCCTGACCGCGGCGCCGCCGGGCCGGACGAACGCCTCGCAATCGCGAATCGGCATGGACGACGCCACGTAGACGAGGTCCCCGTCGCCGTAGAGGCGGCCCAGCGCGGAGTGGGCGCCGGGTTCCGTCGGGCCGTCGAGCCGCTCGAGCTCCTCCTCGATGACCGCCGCGACGCGCGCGTCGGCGTCGAGCCACGCGGCGGTCCATTCGGGGTCCGCGCCAGTGTCGCTGAGCCGGACGGCGAGCCCCTCTGCCGCCGAGCGACCACCGGCTCGAACGAGCGTCTCCGCTTGACGCGAGGGCTCGTTCCAGCCACCGCTCGCATCGACCACTACCTGTCGGAGGTCCGGCAGTGACGCGAGCCATGCCCTTAATCCCTTGCTCGTGGGCATGTCGCCGAAGCGGATGACGAGGTCGGGGACGAGGATCGCCGGGCGCGAGCGGGCGATCGTGTCGTAGGTCCACACGACGGCGCTGCGATCGTGGGCGCCTAGGCGGAGCTGCGACGTCGGCTCCGCGAGGATCGGGAAGCCCGAGCGGCGAGCGAGATCCGTCATCGGATCGGCCAGGTCGGGGTCCGGCTGCCTGCCCGCGACGATCAGACCCCGCCGCGAGGCGCTGATCCGCTCGGCGATCTCGTCGAGCAGCGCTTCGTCTGCGCCTCGCGGGCCGGTGGTCACGGCGGTCAGCGGGCGCTCCCCGCGGCCCGCGAGCGCCAACTTGGATGTGGCGGTGACGTCCTCTGGATGCGGCTCGGGGCCGAGCGGGTCGCGCCAGGCAAGGTTCAGGTGGACGGGCCCGGGGCGAGGGTCGCCTCGCGCGGCGGAATAGGCCCGGCACGCGACCGAGCGGTAGTGCAGCAGGCCGGCGTCGTCGGCGTCATGCGTCCCGACCTCGCAGAACCAGCGAACGGCGGACCCGTAGAGCTTCAGCTGGTCGATCGTCTGACCCGCGCCGATGCCCCTGAGCTCCGGCGGGCGATCGGCGGTGAGCGCAATCAGCGGAATGCCGGACTCGTCGGCCTCGCAGACGGCCGGATGCAGGTTCGCGGCGGCCGTTCCCGAGGTGCACAGCACCGCTGCCGGGCGCCCGCTCGCCTGAGCTGCGCCAAGGGCGAAGAACCCCGCGGAGCGCTCGTCGACGATCACCGCGACCTCGATCGCCGGATGCCGCCATAGGGCGAGGGCGAGCGGCGTGGACCGCGAACCCGGCGCGAGGGCGGCGTGCCGGACGCCGCAACGCGCGAGCTCCTCGACCATCGCCGAGGCAAGAGCGGTGTTGCGATTGGCGGGGTCCACCGATGCGAACGGTACCTGGGCGCGAGGTGCCGGCACTGGCGCGGCGCCGCTACAGATCGACCTCCACTTCCATCGCGCCCCCTCCCGCCCATTTGGTGTCGTAAGGGCCGAGCACCTTCTCGATCAGCGCCTCGATCGCCGCGTTCTCGGCGTGGATGAGCCCGGTGAACCTGGTGATGCCGGCTTCGCGCGCGCGTATGACCAGGGCATTCAATAGCGCCGTTCCCAGGCCGATGCGCATCCAGCGATCACCGACGCCGACTGCGAACTCCGCCGTCTCGGGCTCGTCGTCGCGGCGGACATAGCGCGCGGTGCCGAAGCTCTGGCCGCTCTCGGGATCGACCGCGATCAGCGCCTCATGGCGGACGTGATCGATGGCCGTCAGATAGTCGAGTTGCCTGCTCGAAAGCCGAGGCTGGGGGCCGAGGAAGCGCATGAAGATGGACCGCGCGCTGGCGCTCTGGAAGCCCTCGTTCAGCCTCGTCCGGTCCCCCGGATCGATCGGTCGGATCAACGCATGGGTCCCGTCCCGCAGCTCGACGATCTGACCGGTCTCGCCCATGGCTAGGTCCGGTGACGCTCGAGCGCGGCCTCGTCGATCTCGACTCCGAGGCCGGGTCCCTCCGGTGCGTGCAGCGCACCGTCGCGAACCTCGCATTCCGCCGAGGCGATCGTGTCGGCGAACAGGAGCTGGGTGGCCAGTCCCTGCGCCAGGCTGGCCCAGGGTGCGGCCGGGCGCAGCACCTGTGCGAGGTGCGCCGCAGCGGCGATCCCGACCGGCCCATCGAGCGCGCTCGAGAGGTACACGGGCAACTCTGCGGCGATCACGCGGGCGGGCCCCATGCCGCCGACCTTCGCGACCTTGACGGTGGCGAGCTGACATGCGCCGAGATCCTTCGCTCGACGGGCGTCCTCGGCCCCGTTCACGCTCTCGTCGGCGGCGATCGGGATCGCCGTCTGGTTGCGCACCGCCGCGAGGTCCTCGAGGTCCGCGGCCGGCTGCTCGGCGAGCTCGATGCCGTGACGTTCCATCGCCGTCAGCCGCAGCACCGCGTCCTGCGGGGTCCAGACCCCATTCGCGTCCACGCGCAGCTTCGCGGCCGGTCCGACGGCGTGGCGCACCGCTTCGACCTGGCCGACGTCGCCCGGCACCCCGACCTTGAGCTTGAAGGTTCGGAAGCCCAGTTCGGCCCAGCGCTCCGCATCCGCGGCGACGGCCCTGGGCGGCCCGGCGACCAGGGTCGCGTTGCACGAGACCGGTTGGCATGCCTCGGCACCGAGCAGCCGCCAGAGAGGCATCCGGGCGAGCTTCGCATCGAGGTCGAGCCGCGCCATCTCGACCGCCGCTCGTACCGGCGTCGAGAGGCCTCGCCCGGACCAGCGGGGCGGCAGCGGATTCGCAGTCGGATCGAGCCCGGTCAGCTCGGGGGCGGCGCTCTCTTCGATCTCCCGGGCGAGCGCCGAGGCCTCGGCGCCACCGCGCAGCGACATCGCGACGGCCTCGCCGAAGCCCTCGATCCCTTCGTCCGTCCGCAGCCTCACGAGGACCATCTCACGACGCTCGAGGCGACCCCTGGCGGTCACGTACGGGTGGTGGAACCGGAGGGCGAACGGTACGGCCTCGACCGCGGTGATCCTCATGTCCAGGTAGCGATCAGGAGGCCGGCGGTCAGCAGGAGGCTGAATGCCGCGAGCAGGGCGCCGGTCCCCGCGAGCGCGCCGTTGAGCGCCGGGCCGTCGGTGCGGGTCATGACGGCCGTCAACGGACGATGAACCAGGGGCGTGGCAAGGAGGATGAGCAGGCACCAGGCCGAGCCCCCGGTCGCCACGAGGACGATCGGAACGGTGACGAAGGCTCCGCCGACGAGGCTGGCGTAGAGGTTGCGCGTGCCCTGGCGCCCGAGCCGCACCGCCAGCGTCATCTTGCCCGCCCGGCGATCGGTGTCGATGTCGCGCACGTTGTTGACCACAAGGATCGCCGCTGCCAGGAAACCGATCGCCAGCGACAGGCCGAAGGGGAGCCAGTCCAGGCGCTCGAGCTGCACGTAATAGGAACCGTTGACCGCGACCAGGCCGAAGAAGAGGAAGACGAAGACCTCGCCGAGCCCGGCGTAGCCGTAGGGGCGCGGCCCGCCGGTGTAGAGGACCCCGGCCAGGATCGACACCGCGCCGACGATCAGGATCACGACCCCGGCCACCGTCGCCAGGTAGATGCCCGCGGCCACGGCGATCCCGAAGGCCACCCAGGTCGCCACCAGGACGCGCCGAGGGGCGACCAGCCCCGAGGAGGTGACCCGGACTGGGCCGAGTCGGTCGGCGCTGTCCGCGCCGCGCCTCGCGTCCGAGTAGTCGTTCGCGAGGTTCGTCCCGATCTGGATGAAGATGCTGCCCACGAGGGCCGCGAAGAACGCGGCGAGCCTGATGTCGTCCACGTGCTCTACGGCCGCGGCAGTGCCCACCAGCACCGGCGCGATCGCGGCGGGCAGCGTCCGCGGGCGCGCGGCCATGATCCACAGCCTCACCGGCCGCCTCCTCTGCTCTCGCTCCCTGGCGCTCCAGACATTGAAACTCGCTCGCTCGCTCTCGCGTCCGGCGGCGGCGGAGTCTGACCTACTACGGCCGCTTCGGGTACTTGCCGAAGTCCGGGCGGCGACGCTCCACGTAGGCGTTCCGGCCCTCCTGCCCCTCCTCGGTCATATAGAAGAGAAGCGTCGCATCGTGCGACAGCTGCTGCAGGCCGGTGATCCCGTCCTCGTCCGCATTGAAGCTCGCCTTCAGGAGGCGGAGCGCGAGAGGGGAGAGGGCGTTCATCTCCCGACACCACGCCACCGTCTCGCGCTCGAGCTCGGCGACCGGCACGACTGCGTTCACGAGCCCCATGCGGAGCGCCTCCTCCGCCGAGTAAAGCCGCAGCAGGAACCACACCTCCTTCGCTTTCTTGACCCCGATGTTGCGGGCCAGGAGGCTGGCGCCGAAGCCACCGTCGAAGCTTCCGACTCGCGGCCCCGTCTGGCCGAACCGCGCGTTGTCAGCGGCGATGGTCATGTCGCAAACGAGATGCAGGATGTGTCCGCCGCCGACGGCGTAACCGGCGACCATCGCGATCACCGGTTTCGGCAGGCGGCGGATCTGGACGTGCAGGTCCCCCACGTCGAGGCGACCCACGCCATGGTGCGCGACCTCGTCATCGCCCATATAGCCGTCGTCGCCGCGGATGCGCTGATCGCCGCCCGAGCAGAAGGCCTCGCTTCCCGCTCCGGTGAAGATCACGGATCCGACATCGAGATCGTCTCGGGCGCGGTCGAAGGCGTCGCGGAGCTCGGCGAGCGTCTGGGGGCGGAACGCGTTGCGGACCTCGGGTCGGTTGATCGTGATCTTGGCGACGCCGTCGGCCTTTTCGTAGAGGATGTCCGTGAACCCCTCCGCGCTCCGCCACTCGATCGGGGCGTAGAGCTGCTCCTCGGGCGGCGCCTGCTTGTGGCGAATCGGCATGTTCGGAATTATCCCTGCCCATGCCCAAGGGGGACTCCTCGCCGTGAACCTCGACAACTGGTTGGCCCAGCGGGCCGAGACCTGTCCCGACCGCGTTGCGGTCATCGCCGACGATGTCGCGCTGACGTATGAGCAGCTCGAGGCCGAGGCGACGCGCGCGGCGCGGAGACTGGCGGCTCGCGGGGTGCGCCGGGGGGCGAGCGTCGCCATCGTTCGGCCGGCCGGCCTGGAGTACGTGATCTCGATTCATGCGCTGATGAAGCTGGGCGCCGTCCTCCATCCGGTGAATCCGGATCTCGCGGCGCCGGAGCTGGAGGCGGGGCTGCAGCGCATAGCGCCGGCCCTCGTGGTGACCGAATCGGACCACGCGACGATGAGCGAGGCCGACCTGCCCCTGCTCGGCGAGCACGATCTCGATGCGCTGCAATGCCGAATCCTGACCAGCGGGACCACAGGCAGCCCCCGTCCCGTGGGCCTCACCTACGGGAACCACCTCTGGAGCGCGGTCGGATCCGCGTTCAACCTCGGCATCGACCCGGGCGACCGCTGGCTGTGCTGCCTGCCCCTCTACCACGTGGCCGGCCTGGAGATCGTGATGCGGTCGGTCATCTACGGGACGGGCACCGTCGTTCACGACGGCTTCGACACCGAGCGGGTGGCCGAGTCGCTCGAGCACGACGGGATCACACTCACATCGCTGGTCACGACGCAGCTCGTGCGGCTGCTGGAGGCTGGGGTGAACCTGTCGCGCCCTCGCGCGGTTCTCGTCGGCGGGGGGCCGGTCCCGATCGAGATCTTGGAGGAGGCGATGGAGCGAGGCGCATCGGTCGTGCAGACCTACGGCCTCACCGAGACGGCCTCCCAGGTGACGACGCTCGCCCCGCATGATGCCCGTCGGAAGCTGGGCTCGGCGGGCCGCCCGCTCCTGACGACGCACCTACGCATCTCGGAGGGAGAGATCTGCGTGCAGGGGCCGGTCGTCGCGCCCGGTTGCGCGGACGAGGATGGCTGGCTCCACACGGGCGATCTCGGGCGAATCGACGACGAGGGGTTCCTGTATGTCGAGGATCGCCTGGGCGACGTCATCGTGACCGGCGGCGAGAATGTCCTGCCCGGCGAGGTCGAGGAGGTCTTGCTGCGGCACCCCGCCGTCGCCGATGCCGCGGCCGTCGGCCGCGTCGATCCCGAGTGGCAGGAGGCCGTCGAGGCCGTCGTCGTCCTGCGCGATGGCGCGGCCGCGGAGGCAGCGGAACTGCGAGAGCACTGCGCCGAGTCGCTCGCCCGCTACAAGGTCCCGAAGCGGATCCGGTTCGCGAGCGAGCTGCCGCGCACGCCGTCGGGCAAACTGCTTCGCCGCGCGCTGCGCTAGCGACCACGAGGAGGATCGGATGGACCGAGCAGACGTCGCCCGCTGGCTCGACGAGTACGTAAAGGCCTGGAAGACGTACGACCGCGACCGGATCACGGCGCTCTTCACCGAGGACGTCGAGTACCGCTACCACCCGTACGACGAGCCCATCACCGGTCGCGGCGCAGTGGTGGAGTCGTGGCTCGGCGAGGGGGAGCACGAGGACGCCTCGAGCCGCGACGAGGAGGGCACCTACGACGCCTCGTACGCGCCCGTCGCCGTCGAGGGCGATGTCGCCGTCGCCACCGGCTCGAGCACCTACTACGAAGACCCGGGCGGTCCTGTGGACATCGTCTACGAGAACTGCTTCGTGATGCGGTTCTCGGACGACGGCCGCTGTCGCGAGTTCACCGAGTGGTACATCCAACGGCCGCACGCATAGCATCAAGCCGATGAACGACCAAGACATCTTCTACGACGGCGACGCTGACGTCTCGTGCCTCGAGGGCAAGACCATCGCGATCCTCGGCTACGGGTCGCAGGGCCACGCGCATGCGCTCAACCTGAAGGACTCCGGCTGCGAGGTGATCATCGGGCTGCGCCCGGATTCGGCGAGCCGCGCGGAGGCGGAGGACCAGGGGCTGGACGTGGTCGACGTCGGCGACGCGGCGAGCCGCGGCGACGTTGTGATGATCCTGCTGCCCGACGAGAAGCAGGCCGAGGTCTGGGACGCGGAGATCCGCGACGGGATCGCGCCGGGGAACCTGCTGATGTTCGCCCACGGCTTCTCGATCCACTTCGGGCAGATCGAGCCACCCGCCGAGGTCGACGTGGCCATGGTGGCGCCCAAAGGACCGGGGCATCTGGTGCGCCGGCAGTTCGTCGAGGGTCGTGGCGTCCCGTGCCTGATGGCGGTCCACCAGGACGCAACGGGCAACGCACGCGGCCTCGTGCTCGCATACGCGAAGGGGATCGGCGGGACCCGCGCCGGCGTGATCGCGACGACCTTCAAGGACGAGTGCGAGACGGACCTGTTCGGCGAGCAGGCGGTCCTCTGCGGCGGCGCGACAGAGCTCGTGCGAGCGGGCTTCGAGACGCTGGTCGAGGCGGGGTATGACCCGCGCCTCGCCTACTTCGAGTGCCTGCACGAGCTCAAGCTGATCGTCGACCTGATGTACGAGAAGGGGATCCAGGGGATGCGCCACTCGATCTCCAACACGGCGGAGTACGGGGACATGACCCGCGGGAAGCGGGTGATCGCGGACGAGACGCGGGCGGCGATGCGCCAGATCCTGGCCGACATCCAGTCGGGCGATTTTGCGCGGGAGTGGATCGCCGAGAACCGCGCCGGCGCCGAGAACTTCCAGCGCCTGCGAGAGGAGGCGGCCGACCACCAAGCCGAGCACGTGGGCAACGACCTCCGCAAGATGATGCCCTGGATCGAGGAGGGCGGCTAGCGGACCGCCAGCGCGGCGATCTCGCCCCGGTCAAGGGCGATCACCCACGAATGAAATTTCACATCCGCCGCCGATTCGCGTGAGATGATGCGCGCGATCCAGCAAGCCGCTCACGGCCGGGGTGCCGTCCATGAGTGACTACCGAACGGAGGGCAGATGACCGAAACGCCTGAGACGCCGGGAGCGCCGGAAGCGCCAACCGGCCCGACGGGAGGCGCTCAGCCGCCCGCCCCGCCTCCTCCACCCGCGACACCGGCGGCGGTTGGTGCGGCTGACTATCCCGTGCACCTGGACGTCGATCGGCAGGAGGAGTACAGCCGGTTCATGCCGCTGGTCAAGTGGCTGCTCGCGATTCCGCATTACCTCGTGCTGATCGTGCTCGGAATCGGGGCGTTGCTCGTCGTCTTCGTCTCGTTCTTTGCGGTTCTGTTCACGGGCCGTTACCCGCGCGGGATGTTCGACTTCGTGGTCGGAGTTCACCGGTGGGCGCTGAGGGTCACCGCCTACGTGTTCCTGATGGTCGATCCGTACCCGCCGTTCACGCTCGATGACGATCCGAATTACCCGGCGCGCTTCAACATCGATTATCCGGAGCGCGTGCAGCGCTGGCGGCCGCTCGTGACGTGGCTGCTGGTGATCCCGTACCAGTTCGTCGCGACGCTAATCCTGTACCTGGCGGAGCTCATGGCGTTCTTCGCCTTCTTCACGATCCTGTTCACCAAGCGCTTCCCGGAGGGGCTCTTCAACATCGCCCGGATCGGGCTGCGCTGGAGCGCGAGGTCGAGCGCGTACCAGTACTGGCTGGTCACGAGGTACCCGCCGTTCGTCTGGGACTGAGCCCTGATCACAACCTGATGACGTACAGCGGCGGGCCCAGACCGGGCCCGCCGCTCGTTTCGGGTTTCAACAAAGCTTCGGATACCTGGTTTCGGAAGCCAGCTTCGGCGAGCCCTTTGCGTGACTCAGGTCGATGCGCCCCTGGTAATGAGACTTTGTGAATGGGGGCCTCCCGATCGGCGTGTCCACAAACATCAAAAAGCCGGTCGCGCCGGCAAAGTCGCCCCGGCCTCCGACCACCCGGTGGGCACAGGTGCCCAGCTGCTCGGAGCCGTCCGACCCGAACTTCGCCCAGAAGTGGAACTTGAACTTCAAGACCCCCCTCGGCTCGCCCTTGCAGGAACGGTCGCGGTCCCGGTTGAGACAGCCCTTGAACCGCTCCTTGCCCTTCGCTCTGAAGACCGGCTTCTGGTCGAGCGTCCTGAACGCGGTGACCCGCCACTTGCCGCGCAGCCCTCCCGCCATCCGGTACTTGCCCTTGTCCGCGTTGACGACCAGCTGACGGCCGGAGACCCCGGCCGCGCTCGCCGGTGCCGAAGCGACCAGCGCCGCCGTGGCGACGAGCGCAACCAGCGACACGGAAATGCCAAGCCTTCCTTGGTGCATGTGCGTTCCTCCCTGAGGTTGGGCCATCCGTCGAGTCGGACGCCCTTCGCTTATGCCGACCCTACCGCCGGGCCATCGCCCGTGTCCAGGCATCGCGAACCACTTGGCAAGTAGATTTGCTGTGTCTTGCTTTCAGCGTCTCCGTTAATATGCATGCTTCCGGAATCCGAGGTTCGGGATTACCCGTCGGGACGCCCCGAACCCACGACAACTCCAAGGAGGGATAGGACATGCGAAGGAAGTTCGCAATTGGTGTCTGCGTAGCCGCGATCACGGCTTTGACCGCAAGCCCCGCCTTCGCCGGTGAGATCACCGGCAACGGCAACCTGAAGGGTGTGAACGGCAATTCCCCCTGCTCGTTCTCGGGACAGGAGGACCTGCAGTGGTTCGACGAGAACGGCGTGCGGTTGGAAGACCCGATCAAGGGTGAGCCGGGGGTACCGCACTCGCAGAACTGGGGTCACGTCAAGCAAGCCACCGGCATTACCGGGGGCGCGAATGACGTCTCGGCGGAGATCCCGGAGCTCGGCGGCTGCAACGCCCGCGATTTCGGGATGAAGCCGTGAGTTCGGGCTGAAGTAGCCCTTAGCCACTGGGGAAAGCATCGGGCAGGGGCCCCGAAGCCCCTGCCCGGCTGCTTCAAGCGGCCCTCCGACGAAGACTGTCGGCGACCGCCGGTGACTGACGTTTGCCGATTCAGTGAAAAGGCCGTGATCGGTTGCAGATGGCGACTTCGCCGCCCGGAATCGGTTAGGGTCGTCTCGTTCGTTGTCCGACGTGGAGGGACGCGCCGCGGGGGCGCACCCAAGGAGAGGGAAACATGGAGACGCACCGCCGGACCCGCGCACGAGTCGGGCTGAGGTGGCCCGTCGGAGTCTCGTCCGGCCTCTGTGCCCTGACTGTGCTCGCCTTCGGCGACGCCGCCCCGGCGTCCTCGAGCCTTGACGCGCGGACCGCGCTCCATCAAGCGGGTGGCGGCCACCCCGACCTCTACCGACTGCGACCGCATGTTCTCGCGGCCATCCACAAAGACGCTCCCCGCGCGCGGACCTGCTTCATGAAGACCGCGACGATCGCGGGTACCTCTGGCGACGATCATCTCGTCGGGACCCGCGGAGACGACGTGATCATCGCCCTCGGCGGGGAGGACCGGATCGAGGGTCGCGGTGGGAATGACACGATCTGCGGAGGCGGCGGAAGCGACCGCGAAGCGGGTGGCGCCGGCGGCGACGCCGTGGGCGGCGACGACGATCAGATCTTCGCGCGCGCCGAGCAGGGCAAGAAGACGTCGGACCGCGGCGATGCGATCAGTGGGGGGCCCGGCAAGGACTTCATCCAGTCCGGCGATGGCCACGACGTCGACAATGGCGGACCCGGGCGGGACACCGTGAACGGCGAGCGCGGCCCCGATCTCGTAAAGGGCGGCAAGGGCAACGACTTCGTCGGCGCGGCTCTGACGCCTGAGGATCCGGACCGCGACCGACTCCTCGGAAACACCGGCGACGACGTCATCGGGGGTGCCGCGGCCGGTGACGACAGGTTGCGTGGAGGTCGCGGCGACGACCAGCTGCAGGGTGGCCTCGGGAACGACCGGCTCGTTGGTGGGCCGGGTGCCGACAAGCCCGGCCGTTTCCTCTTCGGCGATCGCGAGCTGGGCGATGACCTCCTCCTCGGTGGATCCGGTGGGGATCTCATGCACTCCTCGCTAGGGCGTGACCGGGCGAGGGGCGGCAGGGGCCAGGACAAGGCCTACGGGCAGGCCGGCGGCGATGACCTGCGCGGCAACAGCGGGCCGGACCGACTCGTCGGAGGGACGGGCGTGGACGAGGTCCACGGCGGTCGAGGCGCAGACAAGTGCGCCGGCGAGCAACGCAAAAACTGCGCGCCGTAAAGCAGTACGGCCCGCCACATACGCGGCCCCTGGTCCTGTGTCGTGGCCGTCGCGTAAAAACGTCGCCGGGCCGAACGA
>Ga0075424_100003813_pt1 | contig 14143 bp, 12 predicted proteins | sample SoiMethybrSBSTD3_FD_75301 | JGI IMG/M metagenome (GOLD analysis project Ga0075424, IMG submission 75301) | Bulk soil microbial communities from a Populus tree surrounding site in Tennessee, USA - Soil MetaG P. TD hybrid SBSTD3 | ecosystem: Environmental > Terrestrial > Soil > Tree plantation... | reverse complement strand
GGCGCTGATAACGCATCGACATGAGCTCCAGCGGTCTGCCGGCTCCGCTCTGCGGATTCGGCGTAGCAAGCGCGCTGTCCGCGGTGCGCGAGCTGAGAAACACAACCCCTGTAATCAGCAGCAGCATCACGGCACCGGCGGCGACCTTGATCAAGGGTCGGCCGCGAAGCCCTTCAGTACCCCGGTCGAACACCGATCCTATGACAACTTCGCCGGGGCGGAGAGGTTCCGACGCCGGCGGCCCCATGGCGGTCGACAGTGCGGCAATGCGCGCACGTTCCCGCTCCCGCTCTTCGCGGCCCACGCGCCACGACAAGGCGCCGAAGCCTGCGGCGGCCGCGAGCGACAACGTGGTGAGAGTCAGCAGCACAACATCCATCTCTTTGCTCCGTTAACGCAGCGTGAATTCGACGGCCACTTCGACAAGCACATCGACCGGCGCGCCCTTTCGCTGCGCCGGCGCGAAGCGCCACTGCTTGACTGCGTCGATGGCGCGCTGCTCGAGGCCGTAGCCAAGACCCTGAAGCACATGCGCTTCGCCGACGCTCCCATCGCGCCGCACCACGACTTCGAGCAGCACGTCGCCGGTAATGCCTCGTCGCCGCGCTTCTTCCGTGTATTGGGCCTTCACCTCGCGCAGCAGCCGCGGCGGCTCAATGCCGCTGCCGGGCCGATACGGCCCGCCCCCCGTGCCGCCGCCTTCGCCTTCACCGATGCCCGATCCGAGTCCCTCGCCGTTGCCGGTGCCCTGGCCGGTGCCGACACCGCCCTTGGAGCCCGGGCCATTGCTTTCCGGCGCTTCGACCGCGTGCTCGATTTGCCCGACGCGATCTGTTTCGTTCGCCGCAACCGTCTGCACGGGCGCGATGATTTCCTTCGCGGGCTCGGGTTCGGGCGCTTCCTGCCTGGCCACGACAACCGGCTCCGCTTCCTTGACCGGCGGCACGGAAAGCTGCGGACGCGGCCGCTCGGTTTTTCGCAGGAGCTTCGGCGCCGGCTTTGGCTGCCGAAGACCGCCGCCGCCTCCGCCCCCGCCGGGCCCGGGACTCATAAGGAACACGAGGTGGGATTCCTCGTGCACCGGCGCTTCGAGCGGCGCGGTTTCCGTGCGGTCCATCGAGAGCAGCACCAGGAGCAGCGCCACCGCGCCATGCGCGCCGAACGACAACAGCACCGGCTTCTTCGTGTCGCGACGTGCATGCGGCGGCTCGAACAACGCCTTCGCCGGCTCGGCCGGCAACGTCAGCGCGGTCTCGCGAAGGCGCCGCGCTGTGCGTGCCGGGTTCACGACGTTGATGAAACGGGTGCCGGGAATGAAGCCCAATTCGCCGCGGCCGATCAGTGTGCGCACCGCCTCCGTGGGCACACCTGCTGCGCGGGCTACTTCATCCAGCGTAAAGACTTCATTGAGGAAAACCTGGGACATTGACGGTAAAGGCCACGAGGCAAAAGCCTTGCCTCGTTTCAGACGCAGATTCAGGCGGAATACGCCGGACAATCGGCCGAATGGGTGTCCCTCGGAAAGGTCGAGGTGTCCTCTAACCCTTGATTCCCTCCGCGAACTTGTAGCCTTCGCGTTCGGCGAGCATCCGCACTGGGCGGAACCCAGCCGCCTCGAGCGCGCCAACGACTCCGCCGCTCGCTTCGTACGACGGGTCGGTCCGTTGCGGCTTGAAGACGCCGGCGAGGCCGGTTGCCGGTCCAGCTTCGATCGTCATCACGCGGCCGCCGTGGCGGAGCACACGCCGCCATTCGCGCATCGCCCCGACTCGCGCCTCGGCATCAAGCGACGAGAGCAGGCCGCGCGTCGCGTGCACGACGATGAGATCGAACGCATCGCTCTCGAAGGGCAGCGACGCGAGCGGCGTCACCTGCACATCGACGAGGATTCCGGCATTTGCCGTCGCTGCCTGCGCGCGCTCAGCGTCGCGTTCCGCGGTCACCGCAATCGCCGCGTTTCCGCTCAATCCGACCTTCGCAGCAATCGCGGTTGCGACCGCCGGATCGTCGACGCCGATCTGCAGTACGCGCTCGCCCAGGCGAACGGCGCTCATCGTCACGGGAAGCGGTTCGATGCGGGTTTTGCGTAAAAACATGGGAATTTCGACATGGTATAGTCTGCGATCGTGACTTCACCAGTTCAAATTGCGCCTGCGCGCGGCAAGCTTGGAGTTCTCCTGGTTGGACTGGGCGCGGTTGCGACGACAACGATCGCTGGCGTTTTTGCCATCAGAAAAGGACTGGCGCCGCCGATCGGATCGTTGACGCAGATGGGCACGATCAGACTGGGCAAGCGCACGGAAGGACGCTCCCCGAAGATTAACGAGTTCGTGCCGCTCGCAGACCTCAACGATATCGTCTTCGGCGGCTGGGACATCTTCCAGGAAGACTGTTACGCCGCCGCACGGACTGCCGGCGTGCTCGAGAACGGGCAGCTCGACAAAGTGCGAGGCGAACTGGAAGCGATTCGTCCGATGCCGGCGGTCTTCGACCAGCGGTACGTGAAGCGTCTCAACGGCCCGAACGTCAAGAAAGGGAAGAACAAGCGCGATCTCGCGGAGCAGGTAATCGCCGACATCCGCGGCTTCAAGGAAAAGCACGGGTGCGATCGTCTCGTCATGGTGTGGACCGGCAGCACCGAGGTCTACATGAAAGAGGCGCCGGTGCACGCATCGGTGACGAGCTTCGAGAGAGGTCTCGAGCAGAGCGATGACGCGATTCCCTCGAGCATGGTCTATGCGTATGCCGCGCTGCGGGAAGGGATTCCCTTTGCCAACGCGGCGCCGAACCTGACGGCCGACGTGCCGGCGATGCTCGAGCTCGCCGCGCGCACGAACGCGCCTGTGGCCGGCAACGACATGAAGACGGGGCAGACGCTCATCAAGACCATCATCGCGCCCGGCCTCAAGGCGCGATTGCTCGGCGTCCGTGGGTGGTACTCGACGAACATCCTCGGCAACCGTGACGGCGAGGTGCTCGACGATCCCGAGTCGTTCAAGACGAAGGAAGAGAGCAAGAAATCAGCGCTCGACTACATCTTTCAACCGCATCTCTATCCGGATCTCTACAAAGATCTCTGCCACGTCGTGCGCATCAACTATTACCCGCCGCGCGGCGACAACAAGGAAGGGTGGGACAACATCGACCTGATCGGATGGCTTGGCTACCCGATGCAGCTGAAGATCAACTTCCTCTGCCGCGACAGCATTCTCGCCGCGCCGATTGTCGTCGACTCGGCACTCTTCCTCGATTTGGCGAAGCGCGCAGGGATGTCGGGCATCCAGGAGTGGCTGTCGTTCTACTTCAAAGCGCCGATGCACGCGCGCGAGGTGTACCCGGAGCATGACCTGTTCATTCAGCTGATGAAGCTGAAGAACACCCTGCGGCACATGCAGGGCGAAGAGCTCATTACCCACCTGGGACGCGAGTACTACGATTGACCCTTCGACACGGCCTCGGGATCGTCCCGACCAAGGTCGAGGGATGACGCAGCCGGTACTGCTCGGCGGCCTCTTTCTTGGAGTGCTGTCGGCACTGCCGATCATCAGCGCCGGGAACTGCTGCTGCCTCTGGACACTCGGAGGAGGCATGCTCACCGTCTACCTCGCGCAGCAACAGACGCATCAGCCGCTTCGTCTTCTCGATGGCGCGCGTCTCGGCCTTCTGGCCGGCCTCGCCGGCGCCGTCATCTGGCTTTTTACAGCTGCCGTCGTCGAAGTGCTGATGTCGCCGCTGCAGCAGCGCATGATCGACTTCGTCCTGCGGAACGCGCGAGACATCCCGCCCGAGGCGCGCGGGATGCTCGAAGGCTTTGGCCGGGAAGCGTCGATGGCGGCGCGCCTCGCCATCGGATTCATCTTTCAACTGTGTATCCAGACGCCATTCGCCGCGGTGGGCGGTCTGCTCGGCGTGGCGATGTTTGGACGGGTGGGGCAGCCGCAGCAGCCGTGAACGCTGGTGTATGCTAGCGCGCTTGAACACGTAACCCTTGGGACTGGACCCCGCCATGGCTGACAAGAAAGCACCCGCTGAAATCGCGGATTTACTCCAGGAAGATCGAAGCTTTCCGCCGCCGTCCGAATTCCGGGCGAAGGCCAACGTCAACGACCCAGGCGTGTACGAGCGGGCTGAAAGAGATCCGGAAGCCTTCTGGGCATCGTTTGCCTCGGAGCTTGAATGGTTCGCTCCGTGGACCAAAGTCCTCGAATGGAAGCCGCCGCACGCGAAGTGGTTTGTCGGCGGCAAGATCAACGCCAGCGTCAACTGCGTTGACCGCCACGTGCGTGGCCCGCGTCGCAACAAGGCTGCTCTTATCTGGGAAGGAGAGCCCGGCGACCGCCGCACCCTCACCTATTTCGATCTCTACCGGCAGGTCGGGCAATTCGCCAACGTCCTGAAATCGCTTGGCGTCAAGCGGGGAGATCGCGTTGCGATTTACTTACCCCTCATCCCCGAGCTCGCCATTGCGATGCTCGCGTGCGCTCGCCTGGGCGCCGCGCATTCGGTGGTGTTCGGCGGCTTCAGTTCCGACTCGCTTCGCGACCGCATCAACGACGCGCAGTGCAATCTGCTCATTACCGCGGACGGCGGATGGCGCCGCGGGTCGATTGTCCCGCTGAAGCAGATGGCCGACGAGGCCCTCAAAGGTACGCCGTCCATCAGGAACGTCGTGGTGGTGAAGCGGCTCGCCGAAGGGCAGGCACCCGTCCATGTGCAGGAAGGGCGCGATCACTGGTATCACCGCCTCATGCAGGATGCGCCGTATCAATGCGCGGCGGAGCCGATGGACGCGGAGGATCTGCTCTACGTCCTTTACACGTCGGGCACGACCGGCAAACCGAAGGGCATCATGCATACGACCGGTGGTTATCTCACCGGTACGTACGCGACGACCAAGTGGGTTTTCGATCTCAAGGACGAGGACGTGTACTGGTGCACCGCCGACATCGGCTGGGTCACCGGCCACAGTTATGTCGTGTACGGCCCGCTCGCCAACGGCGCAACGGTCGTGATGTACGAAGGTGCTCCCGATTGGCCGCAGAAGGATCGGTTCTGGGAAATCATCGAGCGCTACGGCGTCACCATCTTCTACACGGCGCCCACGGCGATCCGGGCGTTCATGCGCTGGGGCACCGATTGGCCGAAAAAGCGCGACCTCTCGAGCCTGCGGCTCCTCGGATCGGTCGGCGAGCCGATCAATCCGGAGGCGTGGGTCTGGTACCACCGCTACATCGGCGGCGAACGCTGCCCGGTCGTCGACACCTGGTGGCAGACGGAAACCGGCGCCATCATGATCACGCCGCTGCCCGGCTTGACGACAACAAAGCCAGGGTCAGCGACCCGCGTCTTCCCGGGCGTCAAAGCGGAAATCAAGAACGAGAGCGGCGAGAGTCTGGCGACGGGTGGAGGTCTGCTCACGCTCACCCGCCCGTGGCCGTCGATGCTGCGCGGCATTTATGGCGACCCCGATCGGTACGTGAAGCAGTACTGGAGCAAATGGACCCCCGACGTCTACTTCGCCGGGGACGGCGCGAAGCTCGATGCCGATGGTTTCTTCTGGCTGCTCGGACGCGTGGATGACGTGCTGAACGTCGCGGGTCATCGCATCGGCACCATGGAGGTTGAAAGCGCGCTCGTCGATCACCCGAAAGTTGCCGAGGCCGCGGTCGTCGGACGCAGCCACGAGATCAAGGGGCAGGCGGTTGCGGCGTTCGTCACGGTGAAGGAAGGCGTTCAGGCCAACGAGGGCCTGATGATCGAGCTCAAGGATCACGTGGCAAAGAAGATTGGCGCAATCGCCAAACCGGACGACGTGATTTTCACCGCCGATCTGCCGAAGACGCGCTCGGGAAAAATCATGCGGCGCCTGCTGCGCGACATCGCCGAGGGAAAAACGCTTGGCGACACGACGACGCTCGCCGATCCGAATGTGATCGCGAGGCTAAAGGAGCAGTACCAGGAAGAGCACTGACTCAGGCGCCTTCGGCCCTGGCGGGATGAGGCATCTTCGTTCCGTCAAGGTCGATGATCTCCACGCGATTGCGCCCGGCCTGCTTGGCGCGCGCGACCGCCTCCTCCCCCTGCCGCAGCACCTGGTCTGCGTGGTTGGAATTCTGGCCATCGCTGATCAGGACGGCCACACAGACGGTGACCTTCACGTGTTCTTCCGTTCGGTAATCCCGCAGGGCAAGGCGTTCCTCGATCGTCACACGCAAACCATTCGCGAGTGATTCGGCGTTGCCGCGGATTGTTTCGGGCATCAGAATCGCGAAGGTGTCCTCGGAGCAGCGCGTCACCCAGTCGTGCTCGCGGAAATAGTTGCGAATCACGATTCCAATACGCTCGAGGACGCGATCGCCGAATCCATAGCCATGCTTGGCATTGATCTCGGCGAGACGGTCGACGTCGACGAGAATCATCGCGAAGGGACGATGAAACCGTTCGGCGCGGCGGATTTCCTTTTCGAGCGCCGCCACCAGCACGGCGCGCGTGTGCAGCGCGGTCAGCGAATCGTGCAGCGCCGACTGGTCGGGCTCACGCGTGATGCGCTCGGCCACCGCGGCAAGGACATCGAACGAGCCGCGCCGTACCATCTGCGCAACGCCGGACCAACCCTCGGTGGTTGCACCGAGTGATTCATCGAGCGCGAGCTCGTCGAGCGCCGCTCGCTCGATCACGTAAACCAGCCCGAAGAGCTGCCGAACGGTCAAACCGAAGTCCATTGCCAGCTGGCGCAGGTCCGACACGCGACGCGTGCGGGGGTCGAGTTCGCCTTCCCGAATCGCCGCTGTCAGCAATTGAAGAATAAGGTCGGCGAGGTTGGCCGACCGGTTCCGATCCGCCGATTCCGCACCGGCGAACGGGAAGATTGCGACCGCGTCATTGAGGACAATTTCGGAATGCCGTTCGAGAACCCGCGCCGTCTGGGAACGCTCCTGCACGTTGTCGGTATCGGTGGATGGGGGGGCCGGCAACACACTACGTCCAGCTTTCCACCCCTAAATCCGGACGCCCCGACCGGGCGCTCTACCTACCGCCACAGTCGAGATCGGCCGAAAACGGAGGGGGGCCCACACTATTTCTCCCCAGGAGATTGCCAACGAGTGCGTAAGAAAATCGGTGAATGTCTCGTTCAGGCGGGACTGATCACCGAAGCGGACCTGCAGACGGCACTGGCCGAACACAAGCGCTCGGGTGAGCGCCTTGGTGCGGTCCTTGTCCGCATGAATCTGGCGACCGAGCGCCAGATTGCGAAGGCACTCGCCTACCAACTTGGTTTTTCGTACGTCAACCTCGCAGAAAACGTTCCCGACCAGGCCGCGGTCATCCTGATCCCCAAAGAAGTCGCGCTCAAACGTACTTGCATCGCGATCACGGTCGAGAAGAACCTGCTCACGGTCGCGATGTCCGACCCGCTGCTTTTCACACTGGTTCAGGATCTCGAATTCCAGACTGGCTACCGCATCAAGCAGGTCGTCTCCACCCGTCAGGAGATCGTCGACGCAATTCACTTGTCGTATCCAGACAAGGCGCTTGCGCGGCTGGACCAGCCGGGATCCGGCATTGCCGTGCAGGCGCCCGCCCGCTCTGCCGCGCACCCGGGCGAGAGTGCGCAAGCCGGCATGCTGGCTCCGCTTGCCGAGCAGTCCGGTCTTGCCGCCCGGCGGCTCGAAGACGATGTCTTCGAGCAGTCGGACCCGCTCAAGGGGGCAACGCCGGAAACGGCGCCCATCATCGACCTCGTCGATCTCGTCATCAAGAGCGCCCTGAAGAGTCGCGCGAGCGACATCCATATCGAGCCGACCGAAAACAACGTGACGGTGCGGCATCGGCTCGACGGCCTCTTGAAGGAGGTGATGGATCTGCCGAAGTGGGTGCACGAGGGGTTCGTCGCGCGCATGAAGATCATGGGCGGGATGGACATCGCGGAGAAGCGCCTTCCGCAGGACGGCCGTATCCGCGTGAGCGCCGACGACGGGCAGGAGGTGGACTTCCGCGCTTCGACATTGCGCACGATCTTCGGCGAGAAGATCGTGCTCCGCGTGCTCGACAACCGCAAAGGCGTGCCGCCTCTCGAGGAGCTCGGTTTCTCGGCCGCCTCTCTTGAACAGATTCGTTTCTTCCTGCGCCATCAGCACGGCATGATTCTCGTGGTCGGGCCGACCGGTTCCGGCAAGACGACGACGCTGTGCTCCGCGCTCACCGCGGTGCGTTCGGAGCGGACCAACATCATCACGATCGAGGATCCAGTCGAGTACCAGATTCCCGGCGTCAACCAGACGCAGATCAACGACAAGATCAAGCTGACGTTTGCGAGTGCGCTTCGCTCGATCCTGCGACAGGACCCTGACGTCGTGCTCGTTGGTGAAATCCGCGACCAGGAAACCGCTCGCATCGCGATGCAGGCCGCGCAGACCGGCCACCTTGTGCTCTCGACGCTTCATACCGACGATGCGCCCTCGTGTGTGACGCGTCTCACCGACATCGGGATCGAGCCGTACGTCAGCGCATCGGCGCTCATCGGCGTGGTCGCGCAGCGGTTGATGCGCAGGCTGTGCATGCACTGCAGGAGACCGTACACGCCGGATGCGGAGACGCTGCGCGCGATGAGCCTGTCAGAAGCGGAGGCCGGCGCCGTGACGTTCTACCGTCCCGTCGGTTGCGAGCAGTGCAATCACACGGGCTACCGCGGCCGCGTCGGCATTTACGAGATCATGCACGTCAGCGACAAGCTGCGCCGGTTGATTGCGCAAAAGGGATCCGAAGCGCAGCTGCGCGATGCCGCCATCGGCGGGGGGATGATCTCGCTCGGTGAAGACGGCCTTTTGAAGGTGAAGGCCGGGGTAACGACGCCGGAGGAACTGCTGCGCGTCGTTACCGAAGTGCGCGAAGCACGCGCGGTCTGTCCCGAGTGCGGCGCCGGCGTGTCGCCCGACTTCGCCGCCTGTCCCTCGTGCGGGCATCGCGTCGGCGGCGGCTGCCCGCACTGCCATCGGCCGGTGCAGAGCGGCTGGAAGTTCTGCCCTTACTGCGCCAAGAGCACGGAGACGGCGCCTGGCAGGCGGACGAAGACGCTGCGCGATCAGCGTCCCATGCGGGAACTGCCGGCCGCCACCAACGTCGCTGAGTTCAAGAAATAACTGCTGCCGTCGTGGCCAAACCGTTCTACGACCTGCTCGACGTCGCCCCGGATGCCTCGGTCGACGAAATCAAGCGGGCATTCCGTCGCGAAATCGCCAAGTATCATCCCGACAAGGTTCAGCATCTCGGCCAGGAGTTTCAGGAGATCGCCGCGAACAAGGCGGCCGAGCTCACGCGGGCGTACAAGACGCTGACCGATCCCGCGGCACGGGCGCAATACGACTCGAATGGCGATGCCGCCGAACCCGTAGCGGCTCGGCCGTCTCCGGCGTCTCCACCCGAGCCGGCGGCTGCGCCGTCGGCACCTCCGTCCGGTCCGGCGGATTCATCGCAAGACGGCGCGTCGGCATTTCATCAGGAGCGCGTCGGCGCAAGTGATCTCGTGCAGCGCGCTACCGTTATGCGCTTCCGAAATGCACTGACCGGTGAGTTCAGCAGCTGGGAGGAGTTTTCGCTAACCGGATTTCAGGTGACGTGCATTCCGAAGGCCGCATTCTGGAGCCTGAAGCTTCCGCCGAGGGTGCTGGGACGGTTCGTCCCGCAGGTGGACGGGCCGGTGCTGACCGAAACATGGAACCTGGCCTCGCGCATACCGAAGGACAGCCAGCGGAACGTCTGTCTCATCTTTCTCATGGGTCCCGCGATTGCGGGGGCCGGCGAACTCGCGGCAGCCATCGCCGATGCGCGGCGCAAACCGACCCAGACTAAGCTGTTGATGGTGCCGGTCAATACGAGGACGTGGAGCGCCCACGTGCCGACAGACGCTCCTCCGCTCGTGAAGTCGCTGCTCGCACGCCTGAAATCGGCGTGAAACCAACGACGCGCCTGGCGCGTAATAGTGTTGGCGCCCGTAACAGGCACCCGACATTACCGAATGGCTCTCATTGAAACGCGCGACCTGTGGAAGACCTATGTGATGGGGTCCGAGGAGATTCACGCGCTCCGTGGCGTGTCGATTGACATCGAACGCGGCGAGTACGTCGCCATCATGGGTCCGTCGGGGTCAGGCAAATCGACGCTGATGAACCTGATCGGCTGCCTCGACACTCCCACCAAAGGCAGCTACCTGCTCAACGGCAAGCAAGTCGGCGAGATGAACGACAACGAGCTGGCTCGGATCAGGAACGAGGAAATCGGCTTCGTCTTTCAGACCTTTAACCTGCTGCCGCGCGCCTCGGCGCTGCACAACGTGGAGCTTCCGCTCGTCTACGCGGGCGTCAGCGCTGCGGATCGCGAAACACGCGCTCGCGCGGCCCTTCAACGCGTCGAGCTCGCGGATCGCGTCACCCATCGTCCCAATGAATTGTCGGGTGGACAGCGTCAGCGTGTCGCGATCGCGCGTGCGCTGGTAAACAACCCGTCGATCCTGCTCGCCGACGAGCCGACTGGAAATCTGGACACGAAGACGGGCAACGAAATCATGGCGCTCTTCGCCAGGCTTCATCACGCGGGCAATACGATTGTGCTCGTCACGCACGAGGCGGACGTCGCCGCGTTTGCCGATCGGGCGATTCATATCCGCGACGGGATGGTGGAAGACGACATCCGCAGTTCAAAACTCAAAATGCAAAATGCAAACGCTACGTAATGTTTGCATTTTGCATTTTGAATTACCGAAGCTCGTCACACAGCCGCCCAGTGCTCCGCGCCGACCGCTTTCAGCGGCGCCTCTCTTTCGAATGACGACGGGTCGAGCTCGATGCGCTGGCGCGGCGCGTCAGGATCCAGCACAGGGATCGCACTGAGCAGCGCTTTCGTGTACGGGTGCGTGGGATTCGCGAACAGGGCGCTGGTGTCACCGAGTTCCACGATCTTTCCCATGTACATCACCGCCACGCGCGTGCAGATGTGCTCCACCAGCCGCAGGTCGTGGGCGATGAACAGGTACGTCAGCTTCAGCCGATCCTTCAGATCGAGCAGCAGCCTGACGACCTGGGCCTGAATCGACACGTCAAGAGCCGAGACGGCCTCATCTGCAATAACGAGCGCGGGATTGAGCGCCAGCGCGCGCGCAATGCCGATACGCTGACGCTGCCCGCCGCTGAACTCGTGCGGGTAGCGCGCGACGTACGACGGTTCCAGGCCAACAAGCTGAAAGAGCTCCGCGACGCGGCGCCGCCGCTCGTTCCTGGACCCCAGCTTGTGGATGACGAGCGGCTCCTCGACGATGTCGCCGACGCGCATCCGGGGGTTCAACGAAGAGTACGGATCCTGAAACACAATCTGCATATCGCGGCGGGCCCTGCGCATCCGGTCGGTCGAGAACTGCAGCACGTTCTCGCCGCGGAACAGGACCTCGCCAGACGTCGGCTCGATCAGGCGAAGGATGCAACGGCCCGTCGTGCTCTTGCCGCTGCCGGATTCACCCACGAGACCGAACATCTCGCCTTCATCAATCGTGAAGTTGACGTCGTCGACCGCTTTCACGACCGTCGCCGATCGGAACAGTCCCTGACTGCGGACGAAATGCTTGACGAGGTGACGGACCTCCAAGAGCGCCTTGCCCCGAGCGTAGTCGAGCGACATCAACGCGCTCCGGGAACTGCCGCGAGGAGGTTGCGTGTGTAGTCGTGCCGCGGATTCCGCAGGACATCGCGCACCGCCCCTTCTTCGACCAGCTTGCCTTTGAACATCACCGCGACCCGGTCCGCCATCTCCGCGATGACGCCGAAGTCGTGCGTGATGAGGAGGAGCGCCAGGTTGTAGCGCGCCTTCAGCTCGCGAAGCAGGTCCAGCACCTGGGCCTGAATGGTGACGTCCAGCGCCGTCGTCGGTTCGTCCGCGATGATGAGGGGTGGCCGGCAGGCGAGCGCGATGGCAATCATCACACGCTGCCGCATGCCGCCGGACAGTTGGTGCGGGTAGTCGCGCACGCGCCGCGCGGCGTCGGGAATCTTCACGGCGCCGAGCAGTTCGATGGCGCGCTCCCGCGCTTCGGCACCCGAGGCCTTGCCGTGGACGAGCAACGCCTCCGCGATTTGATCGCCGACGCGCATCACCGGATTCAAGGCGGTCATCGGCTCCTGGAAGATCAACGAGATGCCGGCGCCACGTACCTCGCGCATCTCATGCTCGGGGAGCGTGAGCAGGTCGCGTCCCATGAAGTTCACGCTGCCGCCCACGATACGACCGGGCGGTTGCAGCAGGCGAAGAATGGCGAACGCCGTGACGGACTTGCCACTGCCGGATTCGCCTACCAGGCCGAGTGTCTCCCCGCCGGCGATCTGAAAGCTCACGTCATCAACGGCTGGAGACGGGCCGCCGAAGGTGACTGACAGATGCTGAACGTCGAGAAGCGGCTTGTCCCGGGCGACGTCGAGGGGATCGGCCATCAGGGGCGGGCAGCCGTCGCGACCGGAGAGATGTCCTGGTGCTCGCCGAAGACGCCGCGCATTGCGTCGGCAATCTCGCCTAGCGTCGCGTACGCCTCGACGGCGGCGACGATCGGTGGAACCAGATTCGTGGTGCCACGGGCTGCGGCAACGACAGCGTCGAGTGCGGCGCGCCATTCGCGCTCGCTTCTGCCTGTGCGCACCGCACGAACGCGCTCCACCTGCCGGCGTTCGATATCCGGGTCAATGCGGAAGATGTCGGTCGCCGGTGCGGCGCCATCCGCGAAGCTGTTGACGCCAACGACCACGGTCTCGCCGGCGTCTATGGACTGCTGCGCCCGATACGCGGCGTCCTGAATCTGTTGCTGGATGTAACCGGATTCAATGGCGGAGAGGGTGCCGCCGACATTGTCGATGCGGTCCAGCAGCTCCGACGCCTCGCGCTCGATGCGCAGTGTCATCTCTTCGATCGCGTACGAGCCGCCGACCGGATCCACGGTGTTCGCGACGCCGCTCTCGTGGAGAATGATTTGCTGCGTCCGCAGTGCGACCGTGGCGCTTTCCTCTGTCGGCAGGGCGAGCGCTTCGTCTTTGCCGTTGCAATGCAGCGACTGCGTCCCACCGAGCACGGCGGCAAGCGCCTGCAGCGCGACGCGAACGATGTTGTTGTCGGCCTGCTGCGCCGTGAGCGTGCTGCCCGCGGTCTGGGTGTGGAAGCGAAGCTGCTGCGCGCGGCTGTTCGTTGCGCCGAAGCGCTCCCTCATGCGTCGTGCCCACAGGCGCCGAGCCGCCCGGAACTTCGCGATCTCCTCGAAGAAGTTGTTGTGCGCGTTGAAAAAGAACGAGATGCGCTGGCCGAAGGCATTCACGTCGAGTCCCGCCTCGATCGCGGACTGCACGTAGGCGCTGGCATGGGCGAGCGTGAAGGCCACCTCCTGGACAGCGGTGGATCCTGCCTCGCGGATGTGATAGCCGCTGATGGAGATGCTGTTCCATTGCGGCAGCTCGCGCTCGCAGAACGCGATGATGTCGGTGACAATCCGCAGCGAGGCGCGCGGCGGATAGATGTAGGTGCCGCGCGCGACGTATTCCTTGAGGATGTCGTTCTGGACCGTGCCGGAGAGCGTCGCCGGCGCAACACCCTGGCGCCTCGCGACGGCGATATACAGCGCGAGCAGGATAATCGCGGTCGCGTTGATCGTCATCGACGTGGAGACGCGATCGAGCGGGATCCCGTCGAAAAGCATCGCCATGTCTTCGATGGAGTCGATGGCGACTCCGACGCGCCCGACCTCGCCCGCGGCGAGCGGATGATCCGAGTCGTAGCCGATCTGCGTAGGAAGATCGAAAGCGACGCTCAATCCGCTGACACCCTGCGACAGCAGATAGCGGTAGCGGCGATTCGACTCCACCGCATCCGCAAACCCGGCGTACTGTCGCATCGTCCAGGGACGGCCGCGGTACATCGACGGCTGAACGCCGCGCGTGAACGGGAAGACGCCGGGGGAGGCGAGGTCTCTGTCGGGGTCGAAGTCTGAAAGGTCGGCGGGAGTGCGGTAGAAACGCTGACTCGAACCGCTCGTCATGGTGGTGCCTCGGGATTCTACTCCAACCCCTTGTGGGTCAGCGGTTAGGGCAATGATTCGACGAAGCAGGCGAGTCGTCTGTTT
>Ga0075424_100003811_pt1 | contig 14143 bp, 9 predicted proteins | sample SoiMethybrSBSTD3_FD_75301 | JGI IMG/M metagenome (GOLD analysis project Ga0075424, IMG submission 75301) | Bulk soil microbial communities from a Populus tree surrounding site in Tennessee, USA - Soil MetaG P. TD hybrid SBSTD3 | ecosystem: Environmental > Terrestrial > Soil > Tree plantation... | reverse complement strand
GGCGAGATCTGGTCCTATGGACTCCGGAACCCGTGGCGGTTCGCCTTCGACGCGCTGACCGGGGACATGATGATCGGCGACGTCGGCCAGTACGCGTGGGAGGAGATCGACTACGAACCCGCGGGCCAGAGGGGACGCAACTACGGGTGGAGACGGATGGAGGGAACGCACTGCTTCCCCAACCCGCCGTGCGACCCCACGGGATTGACCCTGCCGGTCGCGGAATACGGCCACCAGGTCGGTTGCTCGGTGACCGGAGGGAAGATCTACCGCGGCCCGGCTCTCCCGGAGTTGAGCGGCGTGTACTTCTACGGCGATTACTGCACGGGGCTCGTCCGAAGTCTCCGCATCGAGGGAGGCGTCGCGACCGACCCCCATGATTGGACGGCGGTGCTCCGCCGGCGCGATGGAGGCGCGATGCAGGGGCTCTCCTCGTTCGGCACCGACGGCAAGGGGGAACTCTATCTGGTTCTGCTGGGCGGGGAGGTCTACCGGCTGGAGCGAAAGCCCTAAGCGAAAGCCCGAACCGAAATCAAAGGCCGACTCGTTCGCTCCTTCGCTCGAAGAGCAGAACGTCTCGCCAGACGTCCTTCATCTTTCCGATCCGCTCCCGCCGTCCGACCTGACGGAAGCCGTGCCGCTCGTGGAGCGCCACGCTGGCGCGATTCTCGGGGAAGATTCCGGCTTGCAGGGTCCAGACGCCCGCGCTCTCGGAGGCGTCGATCAGGCGCCGCAGAAGCGCCACCCCCACTCCCTTCCCGCGCGCCGCGGCCGCGACGTACACGCTCACCTCCGCGACGCCGCCGTAGACGCATCGATCGGAGACCGGACTCAGGGCGGCCCATCCGTGGAGCACGGCGCCCTCTCGCGCCACGAACCGCTCGCCGGGACGGTGGGTCGCATCCCAGCGCTCCCACGTGGGCGCATCGGTCTCGAAGGTCGCGTCCCCGGTGGCGATCCCTTCCAGGTAGATCCGGCGCACGTCGCCCCAGTCGTCGGGCGACATCGATTCGATCCGGATTTCCACGCGCGAACCCTCCCCCGGCGCCGCCGCGGCGCCGCCAGGAAGTATCGCACGGCCCGGCTACCCTTGGCGCGGCCTCACCGGCACCTCGTCGAGGACCTTTCGCACCTTGGCCGAGATCGTTTGCCGGCTGAACGGCTTTTGAAGAAACGCGAGGCCGTCCTGCAAGATGCCGCGCGAGGCGACCGACTCGTCGGTGTAGCCCGACATGAAGAGGACTCGGATGTGGGGAGCGATCGTGGCCACGCGATCGACGAGGTCCCGGCCGCTCATGCCGGGCATCACCACGTCCGTCAGGAGGAGGTCGATCTCCTCCGGGCGCTCGGTCGCGATTTCGAGCGCCTCCCCGGGATCCGCCGCCAGGATCACGACGTACCCCATGCTCGTCAGGAATTCGCGGATCAAGCTCCGCACCAGGTCGTCATCCTCGACCACGAGGATCGTCTCGGTTCCGCCCACGGCGTCGGCGGGCGCCGATTCTTCGGGCGAAGCGTCGGGCGAAGGAGCGAGGGGGAAGTAGAGCTTGAACGTCGTCCCCCACCCCGGCTCGCTATAGACCCAGACGTGCCCTCCACTCTGCTTCATGATGCCGTGCACGGTCGCGAGGCCCAGACCACTTCCCTTTCCGGCTTCCTTCGTGGTGAAGAACGGCTCGAAGAGATGCTCCTTCACCTTGTGATCCATACCGATTCCCGTGTCGCTCACCGAGAGTAGAACGTAGGGCCCGGCCTCCACGTCCAGCGTGCCCCGCACGAGGTCCTCGTCGAGCACCACGTTCGCGGTCTCGAGAATCAGCTTGCCGCCGTCCGGCATCGCGTCCCGGGCGTTCACCGCCAGGTTGATGAGGACCTGTTCCACCTGGCCGGGATCCGCCTTGATCCGCCCGAGGTCGGCCGCGAGCTTCGTGGAGATCTGGACGTCCTCTCCGATCAGCCGGTGGAGCATCCGCTCGACGTCGGCGACGACGCCGTTCAGGTCCAGGTTCCGGGGCTCGATGACCTGTCGCCGGCCGAAGGCCAGGAGCTGCCGCGTGAGCCCGGTCGCTCGGTCCGCGGCGCGGAGTACCTCGAGCATGCGCGCCCGGCGCTCATCGTCCTCGTCGAGGCCGGCGAGCACCATCTCGCTGTAGCCGGAGACGACGCTCAGGAGGTTGTTGAAGTCGTGGGCGATGCCGCCCGCCAGGCGCCCCACCGCCTCCATCTTCTGCGAGTGGAGGAGCTGCTCTTCGAGCGCGCGGCGCTCGGTGACGTCGTGGAACACGATCACGGCGCCGACGATCTCGTCCGTCGCGGACGTGAGAGGGGAGCAGATGGCGAACGCCGGCAGGACGGTTCCGTCCTTCCGGATGAAGGAGTCGTCGCGCCGGACCGTGGTCCCCGTCTCCATGGCGTGGTGGAGCGCGCATTCGTGCTTGGCGAGCGGGGAGCCGTCGGGCTTTCGATAGTGCGTCATCTGGTGCAGGTCGCGGAACATCAGCTCCTCGCGCGTCCATCCCAGGAGCCGCTCGGAGGCGGGGTTCATGAAGGAGACCCGCCCGGCCCGGTCGATCACGTACAACCCCTCGCCCATCGACTCGGTGATGGTGCGGATGAACTCCGACTGGCGCCGAAGCGCCGCCTCCGTCTCCTTCCGGGCCGTGACGTCGCGAATCATGATCTGGGCCGCGGGCTTCCCTTGGTGAGGAAAGGGGGTCGCGGCGATCTCCACGTCGAGCACGCCGCCGTCGAGCCGGACCATCCGGGTTTCGAACGCTTCGACGCGTTGCTCCGAGTCGAGCGGGGCCAGCCGCGCGCGGGTCTCGTCCCGCAGATCGGGATGAACCAGGTCGAGCAACAGGGTGCCGACCAGCAATTGCGGCCGCTCCGCGGCGAGAATCTTGGAACCGGTCAAGTTGACGAAGGCGATCCGTCCGTTGCTCTGGACGAGCACGCCGTCGGGGCAGAGCTCCACCAGCCTGCGGTAACGCTCCTCGCTCTCTCGGAGCGCCTCGAGCGTCTGGTCCGGATTCTGTTCTCCCGGTCCTTGGAGCTCGTGCGGCTCTCTGGGCGCGTTCATGAACCCACCTCCAGAACGTCGGGCGCGTCGAGCACTTCGCGTAGTTTCCGTGCCAACGCCTCCCGCGTGAACGGCTTCGACAACATCTTGATCCCCGGCTCCATCATGCCGTGATGCACGATCTCCTCAACCCCATAGCCGGACATGTACAGAGCCCGGATGGAAGGGCGGATCGCGACCAGCCGGTCCACCAGGTCCCGTCCGCTCATCTCCGGCATCACGACGTCGGTAAGAACCAGATCGAGCCCCGTGGCGTGATTGCGCGCGATGCCGATCGCGTCACGCGGGTTTCCCGCGTCGAGCACGGCGTATCCGTATCCCTCGAGGCACCGGCGGACGAAGGCCCGGATCGCGGGCTCGTCCTCCACGAGGAGGATCGTCTCGCCGTATGCGGTCGCGGCGGCGGGGTCCGCCTTGTCCCCCGTCGCCGGCGCGCCATCCGAGGAGAGCTCGTCGGCGCAGGGCAGGTACACGCGGAACGTCGTCCCGGCCCCGGGGGCGCTCACGACGTCGATCTGTCCGCCGGACTGCCGCACGAGGCCGAACACGGTCGGCAAGCCCAATCCGGTACCCCGACCCGGGCCCTTCGTCGTGAAGAAGGGCTCGAAGATGTGCCGGCGGGTCTCCTCGTCCATGCCGACTCCGGTGTCGCTCACGGTCAAGAGGACGCAGGGGCGGCCCGGGAGGCCCGGCGTTACGGCGCTCGTGGAATCCGGGAACACGGCGTCCCGGATCTGGATGGTCAACCGGCCGCCGCGGGGCATCGCGTCGCGCGCGTTCAGCGCGAGGACCAGGATCACCTGCTCGATGTGCCACGGATCCGTGCGCACGCGCGCCACTTTGGGCTCGTGGACGGACACGATCTCGACCTCCTCTCCGATTAGCCGGCGAAGGGTTCGATCCACGTCGGTCACGAGCGTGTCGAGATTCACCACGCGCGGCGCGATCGCGGGCCGCCGGCCCAGGGTCTGGAGACGACGGACGAGGTCCGACGCCCGGTCCGCGGCGCGCTGGATTTCCCGCAGACGGGCGCCGAGCACGTCGTTCCGCTTCAGCTTGCGGGCGGCCTGCTCCGTCTGGCCGGTGATCACCGCGATCAGATGGACGAGCTCCTCGGCGACGCCGGCGGCGAGGCGGCCGACCGCCTCCATCTTCTGCCCGACGTGCTGGCCCTCGCCGCGGCGCTTGCTCTCGGTCACGTCGATCGCGATGCCCTGCACGATCGCCGCACCCTCGGCACCGTCCGCGACGAGGCCGAGGGTCGCCATCACGTCGACGACCTGGCCGTCCTTGCCGCGCAACCGCACGTCCACGTTCTCGACCCGGCCGTCGCGATGGAGCGCCTCGAGGGCCGCGCGCCCTTCCTCCGGATTGTAGAAATGCTCCGGCAGGCTCCGCGCCTGAAGCTTCTCGGCGCTCTCGTATCCGAGAATGAGCGCGAATGCCTCGTTGCAGTCGATGATGCGTCCGTAGACGGTCGCGCGGAAGACTCCCGCCAGGTTCCGCTCGAAGAGGTCCCGGTACTTCGACTCCGAGGCCTGGACCCGGCCCTCGACGCGGCGCCGTTCCCGCACTTCGTTCTCGAGCAGGGACGACTTTCGCTCGAGCTCGTCCCAGAGGGTCGCGTTCTCGTACACCTTGGCGAGCTGCGCCGCGAAGGTCTCCACCGCCCGGGCGTCTCCTTCCGTGAACTCCTCCGGCCCCTTGTGATTCATCAAGACAATGCACCCCAGCGAGCGGCCCTGGACCAGGATCGGCACGGCGAGGATCGACCGGACATCGGTCGCGCCGGACGCCGTCCCGAGCAGGGGCTGGTCGGAGGCGTCGCCCGGACGCCGGACCACTCTTTGTCCCCGGAGCACCTCGAGCAGGACCGGGATCGCCGGGTCGAGATGGGGCGCATCGTGCGAGTGCGGCGGGAGGGTGTCCGCCGGATCCGCGGCGACATAGCGAAGCGCGGCTCCCTCCGCGCCCCGCATGGCGATGATGGCGGCGTCCGCGTCGACGAGACGCCTCGCCGCGCGACTCGCGAGGCCCAGGATCTCGGCGCGGTCCCGCTGCCCGCCTAGCTCGAGCGCGAGTTCCACGAGGCTGGTCAGGCGGAACATCGTGCGGCTGGCGGCATCCGACGCGGCCGCGACGGGCACCGGAGACGGGTCGCCGGCGACCGAGTCCTTGCCTACGGAGGACGCGAGGATGTTGCGCACGGTTTCCAGCAGCGCTTCGGGCTCGCACGGCTTCGCGAGCACGTGGGCGACGCCGATGGTCCCCGCGAGGGCCCGCGCTTCGCGCGTGCGGTAGGTGGCCGTGTAGAAGATGATCGGCGTGTTCCGAAGCTCCGCGTCGCGATGGATGCGTTCCGTCAATTCGAAGCCGTCCATGACCGGCATGACGATGTCGGTGATGATCAGGTCCGGTCGTTCGCGCTGGGCGACCTCCAAACCGACCGCTCCGTTCGGCGCCTCGAAGACCACGTGCCCCCCGTATCGAAGGACCGTTTCCAAGACCTCACGGTTCACCGCGCAGTCGTCTACGATCAGGATTCGAGCCATGGTCAGTCCCCTCGTTGCGCCATCGTTGGTCTGTTCGTCGGAGCCGACGACGGTCGCCTGCCCGCGGCAATGAAGCCCTCCACTTGCTGGACGAACGTCTCCGGGAAAATCGGCTTGGGAATGTATCCGTCGTATCCCGCGCGGAGCGCGCGCTCGCGGTCTCCCGCCATCGCGTACGCCGTTACGGCGATCGCGGGCGTCCGATCGAGACCCCGGAGCGCGCGGAGGCGCTGAATCACCTCGTATCCGTCGATCCCCGGCAGATCCAGGTCGCACAGGAGCAGGTCCGGCGCCTCGCGGGCGATGAGCGCGAGCCCCTCCTCGCCCGACCGTGCCTCGAGTGTCTCGTGGCCGAAGGCGCGCAGCAGAAAGGACATGAGGTCGAGGTTCGTCTCGTTGTCCTCGATCACGACGATCCGCGCGTTCACACGTCCTCCTGCGGCAATTCCAGAGTGAATTCGCTCCCGCGCTCCGGCTCGCTCTTGACTTCGATCTTGCCGCCGAGCAGATGCGCCAGCTTTTGGCTCAGGTGAAGCCCGAGCCCGGTTCCCTCCCTCGGGATGCCGTCGGCGGCGTGAAGCCGCGTAAAGGGTCGGAACAGCTTCGTCAGGTCCTCCTCGGCGATCCCCGCCCCGGTATCGGTGACGCGGATCCGGACGCGGGGAGGTCCGTCGCCGTTGGTGGTCTCCAGCCCGACCAGCACCGAACCGCGCTCCGTGAACTTGACCGCATTGCCCGCGAGGTTCGTGACGATCTGGCGGACGGCGCGGCGGTCCGTTCGAATGACCACCGGGCGATCGGGAAGCGAGGAATCGAGACGGAGCCCCTTCGCCTCCGCCAGGGGCCGGATCGAGGCCGATACCTCCTGGAGCAGCTCCTGGCAGGAGGTCTCCTCCAATTTCAGATCGACGGCGCCGGACTCGATCTTGGCGACGTCGAGGATTTCGTTGATCAGGGAAAGGAGGTGCCGGGCGCCCACCTGGATCGTCTTGAGCTGGCGTTCCTGCTCGTTCGTGAGCGGGCCCGGCAGGCGCATGAGAAGGGTGCCGGTGAAGCCAATGACGGCGTTCAGCGGGGTGCGCAGCTCGTGACTCATTCCGGCCAGGAACCGATCCTTGGCCAGGTTGGCCCGCTCCAGGTCCAGGTTCTTCTCTTGGACCGCACGCTCGAATTGCTTCCGCTCGGTGATGTCGCGCGCGATCGTGGACGCGCCGATGATCCCGGAGGCCTCGTCCTGGATCGCGGACACGGTCAGCGACACCGGGATTCGCGTCCCATCGCGCCGCAGGCGTACGGTCTCGTAGTGCTGGACGTGCTCCCCTCGCTCGAACCGCGCCCAGAGGAGATCGATCTCGGCCATGCGCTCCACCGGCACCGTGAGCGCGATCGGCCGTCCGATCACCTCCGACGCTTCGTAGCCATACAGGTGCGTGGCGCCCGCGTTCCAGCTCTCGACCGTGCCGTCCAGCGAATGGCTCACGATCGCGTCGTCCGAGGACTCCACGATCGCGGCGAGCCGCCGCTGCGTCGCCTCGATCTGCTTCCGCTCGGTCACGTCGCGGAGGGCGAGCAGGTGACGTCCGTGGAGGATGTGGGGCCTTAGCGAGTACTCGACGTCGCGGACCACCCCGTCCGTCGAGACCATGCGGAACCCGCCCTCGACGCTTTCGCCCGACTGGCCCTCCGACCAGAGGTCGCCGAAGTCGCGATCGCAGGCAAGGACGTCGTCACAGCGCTGGCCGAGGAGATCCGGTTTCGAGCGCGCGAAGAGACGGCAGGCGGACGGATTGACGTCCACGATGACCCTGCGGTCGTCCAAGACCGACAAGGCGTCGTGCGCACCGTCGAAGATCGCGCGCAGATGGCGCTCGCTCTCCCGCAGCGCGTTCTCCGTGAGCGGAGTCCGCGTGTCTTCGGCTCCCGGCGCCGCGCGGACGGCCGGGACGGCGGTCTGTTGCAATGGCATCGGTCGATCTCCAGGACGCGATTGGGAAAGGCCCCGCGGGCCGGTTCCCTACTTCCGATCTATCGTCACGTATCGTCCTGAGACCGAGCGTTATCGATGCGTAGCGCTACCTGATTCGGGGGTTTTCGACCCTGAATTCCAAAGTCGGAGGGAGTCCTACAGCCTGTCGGTGGAGTGGGAACACGCGGCGGCCCGAGGGCCGTAAGTCAGTCCCCTTGCTTTGCCTTGCGGGGTCCGACGGATCGTTCGCGCTCTTGTGAGAGGAGTCCGCGCTGGACCGCGTACAGCACCAGGTCGGTCTGGCCGCGAATTCCCAGTTTGTGGAGCGCCTTCGCGCGGTGCGTCTCGACCGTGCGGGGGCTGATCTTGAGACGGCCCGCGATCGACGCGTTGGAGTGACCTTCGGCCGCCAAATGGAGAACTTCACGCTCCCGGTTGGTCAGGGTCTCGTACGGATCGGTCGACGCTTGTCCGGACTCCGCCTGGTAGGACGTGATGGCGGCCGAGGAGAACGGGGCGCTCAAGTACCGGCGCCCGGCGCACGCCTCGCGAATGGCCAGGAGGAGCTCCGACCCGCTCGCGTTCTTCGTCAAATAGGCCGAAGCCCCGCTTCGAAGCGCCGCGACCGCGTGCTCCTCGTTCGTGTGCATGCTGAGAACGACGACCTTGGTGCGCGGCGACCGCTTAGAGACGCGGCGGGCGACGTCGATTCCGCCGAGGCCCGGAAGAAGGAGGTCGAGGAGAAGGACCGAAGGCTTCATGCGCTCCGTCAGCTCGGCGGCCTCGATTCCGTCCGATGCTTCACCGACCACGCGGACGTCTGGCTCCGCCTCCAGCAGCGCTTTCAGGCCCTGCCGGACCACGTGGTGATCCTCGGCAAGGACGACGGTGATGATTCCGGTCTGAGACGAGAAGGTTTGCATGGCTCCCTCCTGAATCCGTCAGGCTACCGGGAACTCCGCCACCACGTCGGTCCCCTTCCCGGGCGTGGAGTGTATCGTCAGGGTCCCGCCGAGAAGGATCGACCGTTCCCGCATACCGATCAAGCCCGCACCGAAGCCGGGCGGGACGGCCTCGGGATCGAATCCCGATCCGGAATCGCGAACGCGGACCCGAAGCACGCCCTTGTCCTGGATCACGTCGACGGAGGCCGAGTACGTTCGGGCGTGCCGCGCGACGTTGGTCAACGCCTCCTGGACGATTCGAAACGCGGCCAGCTCCAGCTCGGCTTTGAAGCGGTGATCGAGCCCCTCGTGGTGAAGCTTGGTGGCGATCCCGGTCTGGGAGATGAATCGCTCCAAGTGCCAGCGAAGCGCGGGCAGGAGGCCGAGGTCGTCCAGCATGGGCGGCCGCAGGTTCATCGAGATGCCGCCCAGCTGGTCCGAGAGGTCCTGGAGCATCGCGCTGAACCGAGCGCGATCGAGACGCTCGGGCTCCAGGGCGAGCCGAAGGGCCATGAGGAGCTGCCCCGCCCCGTCGTGGAGCTCCCGGGCGACCTCGCGCCGTTCCTCCTCCTGCAGCCGGACGAGGCGATGGGAGAGCGCCTCCAGGCGGCGGTGTTCCATTCGAATTCGCTCGGCGAGGCGCGCGCGATCGACCACGAACGCGACGCGGTCCGCCACGATCTGGATCAGCGCTTGATTGCTCGCGGTGAAGTTGCGGCGGTTTCGGGTCAGCACGCTGAGGACGCCGATCGTCTTCCCTTCGACGATGAGCGGCGCTCCGAGGAACGACGCGAACTCCGCGAGAATTCCGGGGGAGCTGATATCGCTTTCGCTCAGGTCCGGGACGATCATGGGCTTGCCGCTCGCCGCGATTCGGCCGGAGATCCCGGAGCCCAGGGGGATTTCGACGGACCGGGCCGGAACGGCGCGGAGTCCGATCCACGCGCGGCGCCGGAGCGCGGTTCCGTCCTCCGTGAGCAGGTGCGCCAGCGCCGCGTCCGCGCCGAGGGCGGTGCGGAGCCGGGCCAGGAGCTCGGTGAGGAGGTTCTCCAGGGTGAGGTGCGCAAGCGCCGCGTCGGTGACGCGCTCGATCGAGGACAGACGCTCGAGGGCCGTCTCGGCCGCCGACGATTCCGCGGCGGCCCGTTCGGCTCGCTCCGCGGCGTCGCCGTTCGGGAGGTCGGCCATCTCGCGCATCGTGCCGATCAGTCGGATCGGCCGCTCGTGGTCCCCCTTCAGCACGACCCCGCTGTCCAGTACCCGGACGTACGAGCCGTCCCGCGTGCGGAAGCGATACGACAGGTGGATCTGATCGTCATCGCCCGAAAGGGGTGCGTCCATTCGCGAGAGCGCCCGTTCGCGGTCCTCCGGATGGATGCGCTCGGCCCACCATTCCGGAGTCTCACCGACTTCCTTGGCCGGATATCCGAAGAGAACCTCGAACCCTTCGCTCCTCCAAATGCGGCCCTCGTTGAGATCCCAATCCCAGACCGCGACTCGAGTGGCCATGGTGAGCGCGCGAAATCGCTCCGCCCGCCTCTCGCTGGCCACCTCGATCGTGTTGAGCCGGGCCAGGAGGCCGGCCCGACCCTCCGCCAAAGCGACCGCGCGCCGAAGGAGACTGGCCCCTCGATCGGAGATCGGGACGGGAACGATGGGGATGACCGGATCGGCGTGCTCGAGCCTCGGCGCCACCGATTCCTGGATGAGCGCGATGATCGGGGCTCCCGGCTCGCGCTCGCCGATGTAGGACACGAACGAGGTGGGAGGTCCACCTGTGGCGTCCGCCTCGACGACTCCCGCCGCGATCGGGCCGGGAACCGAGTCGGCGTGAATGGGCTCCGGCACGACGACCAGGGGAGGCACGGCCGGATCCGACATCAAGACCCCCCGAAGGAACGCTTCCGAATCGGGCGTGAGCCCGATCGCGAGTAGGGGGAACCCCATTCTGGACGCTTCGTCGAAAGAGGCTCCCGCGGACCCTGTTGACGTGTACTTGGATCGATTGGATGAAACCGTCCGGTTCATGCTCTTTGCTCCTGCCCCGACATCGACGCGCCTGGCCCCCCAAGTCGTGGATGCTTCAGGTGAATCCTCCTAGATCGTATCGCATAGAAGGGTATCCCCTCCATCCGTACAAATACGCGATTTTTCGGATCGAGGGACGGCGCGTTTCGAGGATGTGCTGCGGTTGCTTCGCGTTACGAAGCGTGCGACCGCCGCCTAGTTCCCCGGCGGAGGAGGAGGCGTTTCGGACGCCGGCGTCGCCGACGGGGCGTCGCTATTCCAGATGTCCCGATAGATCTTCCAGCCCCCTTCCGATTCCTTCCAGATGACGACGTACTTCCCGGCGTCGGCGACGGATCCGTCGTTCTGCAACATCCGATAACGGCCGGATTCCCAGGCCGTGTCGACGCCGCCTCCGATCTCGGACGTCTTCAGCTCGACCTCGGAGAGCGGCAACGCGAGCACGCCCTTCCACATCGCTTCGATCGCCGCGCGGCCCTCCACCTCGACCGCGCCCGGCGGGTAGGCGACCGCGTCCTCGGCGTAGAGGAGCCCGATCGCGACGCCGTCCTTGTGCGAGAAGGCGTCGGTGAACTGGCGGTTCGCCGCGTCGATGGCGCTTCGGAGTGCGGCCGGATCCTGCTTGGGGGCGGTCTGGCACCCGACGACCAGCGCGAGCAGCGCGAGTAGCGCGGCGGCGACGGTCATCCGGCGCGCGCCGGATTCGCGGCGGGCGGGGAGAAGAGCAGAGAGCATTGCCGCCTCCAAGAGCGTGGGGAATCGCCTCGGCCGTCAGCCTCGGGCCGGGTCATGGACCCTAGCACATTTGGGGCGTGGATCAGAGTCCGAGCCAGTACGTCAATTTCACCGCGAGGACGTTCCCCGGGCGCGTTCGGAAGATCCCCTGGAAGTCCCGAGAGAAGTCGAAGTCGCCCACCGAGGCCGTGGTCTCGCGATTCTGCTGCCAGACCACGAAGAGCGTCGACCCGGGGCGGTACTCCCAGCGGAGCACCGCGTTTCCGATCAGGGAGCGGAAGTTGAAGTTCTGGTCGGGCACGAAGAACGAGGGCGCCGGACCCGCGCCGTCGGGATCCACGTCGTCCCCTCCGGCGGTGGGGGTCACCGTGCCCTTGTCGCGACCGTACACGTCGAAGTCGTATGTGCGCGCCGCGCGAAGCTCCTTGAGGTCCCGGTAGTCGCCGGAGACGACCAGAGGCTGCGTGTAGAACTGGAGCGAGAGTTTGGGCGAGAAGGTCCAGTCGATGCGCGTGTCCAGGTTGAGCGTGGTCTGCTCGATCTGCGCGAAGACGTACCGGCTGCCGTAGGTGGAGGTCGCGAGGGGATCGCCCTCCGACTGCACGTACTGCGCCATGTCCCGGTTCCACTTGATGCCGGGCTCGAGGGTGATCCGAAGCGCCGAGGCCGGGCGGATGGAGAGGTCGCCGTTGACGGAGCGGACGGCCCCGCCCGCCACGTCCCACGCCGTGAGGAATTTCGCGCCGTAGGTCATCGACTTCCGCCCGTCGGAGTCGATCCGCATCTCGACGTTCCCTCCCGCCGGATACCGCGCCAGCGGGCCGCCGCGCGTCAGACGGTCGTCGTACGAGCCTGGATACCAATTCGTGCGGACGTAGCCCGACCAATAGTTCGTGAGCTGTGTCTCCGCGTGGATGGCGTGCCCCAGATAGGTCAGGTCGCCGCCGTAGTTCCAGGACGCGTTCGAGAACGTGAAGAAGGTGAGGTAGCGGTACACCTTGCTCGGCTTGTTCTCCGTGTACATGACGAGCGAGGAGATGCCGCGGCTGTCGGCGGCGTTCTGGAACCCGACGTCGTTGATCTCGAATCCCGGGCTCCAGTCTTGATAGGTCAGCGAGCCCCGCCAGTGCTTGCCGCCCGTCTTGTTGAGGGAGAGGAGCCCCGCCGCGCCGTTCAGGCTCGTCCGCGTCGGGTCGTAGGTCAGGTGGTCCGCGTCGGGGCGCTGGTAGTACCGCGCGCTCGAGCGCTGGGTGCTCGCGATCACGGTCGGGTCGCCCCGAACGGTGCTCGCGATCAGGTTCCCGTCGACCGACCAGCGTCGCCCGGCCCAGTAATGGATCCAATCCACACCGCCGACGTAGGCCTCTCTCCTAAGAAGGGTCTCGAGCGCGGGGTCGGCCAGATCCCGGTTCACGGCCGTGACCATCCCTCCCACCACCGTGTTTCCTTGCCTCAGGTCGCGACGGAAGCGCCCCACGAAGTAATTCGTGAGCGGCTCGACCGCGGTGCGGTGCGTCACCGCGAACGAGTCCGTGTACGACGCCCTCTCGATGGGCGTGAGGGCGTCCAGCACGCCGATCGTCCATCCGCTTCGCGTCTTTCCGGTCACCTTGGCGGCGGTGGTGATCGTCGTGCGCTCGGGGGTGTCCACGTGGAGGATCTCGGGCACGTCCGGGTCGTCGAGGACGCGCTGCGGCGGGCGGCCGACACGCCTCGCGTGGAACGGAATGGTGGTGTTGAAGTTGTTGAGCGACGAGGTCCCGCCGAACGCGAAGATGTCCGCGCCCTCCACGAAAAAAGGGCGCCGTTCCGGAAAGAATGTCTCGAACGCAGTGAGGTTCACGACAGCCGGATCGGCCTCGACCTCGCCGAAATCGGGATTCACGGTGGTGTTCAGGGTCAGGTTGCTGGTCAGACCGTACTTGAGATCCAGCCCGGTCGCGCTGAATTGGTCGCTCCCGTCCCGGAACGGATCGTCCGACGCGACGTGCTCGAATTCCCCTCGGACGCGCGCGAAGGGAAGGATCTCGAGATGACGCGGCGACCGAAGGCCGTCGAGTCCGGTCAGGGTTCCGAAGCGGGCGGTTGAGTACTGCTCCTTCTTGGGAACGAAAGCGAACGCGTCGAGCTCCTGCTTGCGGTAGATCCAGCGCCGCAGCTGCAGGCCCCAGACGCCGTCACCCCCGGTTCCGAAGTGGAGCTGCGAGAGCGGCAGCTCGATCTCGGCCGTCCACCCGCCCGCGTCGATGGACGTGTGGGCGTGCCACACGCCGTCCCAGGAATTGTCCTGGTTCCCGTTCGTCGCGACCGCGGCGTCGTTGACCGATCCCGCCGGATTGACCCGGAAGAGCCACGAGGTGAGGCGATCGTGATACGAGTCGAGGAAGACCACGAAGAAGTCGCCGTCGAGGTCCGCGTCCCGCCGCACGAGCCGCGCCCGGATCTTCCGGGCGTCCTGGTCGTACATCCTGGCCCCGATGTAGAGGGCGTCCTCCCCGATGAGGAAGCGAACCTCGGTCTTCTCGGAGGCGGGCTGGCCTTCGCTCGGGTCCTGCTGCGTGAATTGGGTGACCGGTTGGGCGGTCTGCCACGCGGGCTCGTCCAACTGTCCATCGACGCGGATGGTGCCGGTCAGCGGCGCGGCCCGCGCGGTGGGGGCGGCGGGGGCGGCGGGAGCGGCGGCATCCGGGCGCGCCGCAAGCGAATCCGCCGATTGGGCCGACGCCGTTCCGGCGAGGATCAGCGACAGGATGGTGGCGACGGCCGGCGCGCGCATAGGTACAAGACGTAGATGGATGGGGTTTCGGTTTCGTTGGGAGTGTCGTTTCGGCGATTTCGA
>Ga0075424_100003809_pt1 | contig 14147 bp, 12 predicted proteins | sample SoiMethybrSBSTD3_FD_75301 | JGI IMG/M metagenome (GOLD analysis project Ga0075424, IMG submission 75301) | Bulk soil microbial communities from a Populus tree surrounding site in Tennessee, USA - Soil MetaG P. TD hybrid SBSTD3 | ecosystem: Environmental > Terrestrial > Soil > Tree plantation... | reverse complement strand
TCCGCTTGATGACAGTTCACGGCGCCAAGGGATTGGAGTTTCCCGTCGTTGTCCTGGCTGACCTGACCTGTAAACTCGCACACACGGAACCCGACAAGTTTGTGGATGCCCGCCATGGGTTGGCGGCCATGAAACTCCTTGGCTACACTTCTTGGGACTTGCTGGATCACGCAGTGGAAGAGCAACAGCGCGATGTGGCCGAGGGAGTGAGAGTTTCTTATGTGGCTGCGACTCGAGCAAGGGACCTTCTGGTAATCCCGGCGGTCGGGGACGTTGCCCGTGAAGGCTGGGTCCAGCCGCTGAACAAAGCCATCTATCCACCCAAGGAAAACCAGCGAAAGGCAGAGAAGGCTCCGGGCTGCCCAGAGTTCGGAGATGAGTCTGTTCTCGAAAGGCCTGTTTCAGGAATACCGCAAAGCTCGGTAAAGCCGGGCCTGCATCGTGGGGAATGCGGTGGCTGCGAAGTTGTCTGGTGGGACCCGTCGGTTCTTGATTTAGACGTCCCGATGAACTTCGGTCTGCGGGAGCAGCGGATCTTGGCTGAAGACGAGACCGGGGAAGCGACCCGGGCCGGACTGGCCCAGTATCGGACCTGGAAAGATCAGCGGACACACTGGATAAGGAAGGCGAGCGAGCCTGCCTGTGAGGTGTTGACGGTGACTAGAGCACGGTCACTGCAGCCACCGCCTGTTTCGTCTTTGATTAAGGTTGAGGCACTGCCCAAAAAAAGTAGCCGACCCGATGGCGCTCGATTCGGTACGCTGGTTCACACGATCTTGCGGGATGTCGATCTTCTGCCAGACCAAAAAGCCATAACTGACTTGGCGAATATCCACGGAAGGCTTCTCGGGTCCTCCAAAGAAGAAGTGGAAGCAGCAGTCCAAGCTGTTTCAGCTGCACTCAATCACTCGCTAATCAAGCGAGCCGTTTCGTCCGGACAACTCCATCGAGAGTTTCCACTGCTCTTCAGGCTCGGTGAAAAGCAGCTGATCGAAGGTACGCTCGATCTGGCGTATGTTGAAAATAGAAAGTGGGTGATCGTCGACTTCAAGACCGACCTCACCACAGCAACTCAGCCTCACTACATTCGACAAGTGGAATGGTATGTCTACGGATTGTCCCAACTGATGAAGGCCGAAGCCCAAGGATGGCTGCTGGGAGTGTAAGCGTTCCTCACCCTGACTAGTTCAGCATGAGCATTTTGGTTCGCCTCCGCGTACCCACCGACCAAACTGTTTAAACACCGAGGGGCACGTCACATCGGCTGACGTCGCCGGAGCAAATAGTCATCCGCGTCGTCTCTTTTTCTCGGCTCGCTCTGCTGTGGTGACGCTCTCGACAGCAGGCTTCTTGACTGTCGTCGCCTGCGATTGCGCGAGGCTCTGCTTGAGAGCCTCCATCAAGTTGATCACCTTCCCGACCTTTACCTCTTGGGCGACGACCGGCGCCCCGGCGATTTTAGTCTTGATGACGTCCATGAGCGCACCCCGGTAGCGATCCGTAAACTCTTCCGGCTTGAAATCGGTCGTAAATTGCTCCACCAGTTGTTTCGCTAGCCCAAGCTGGGCAGAATTGACGTTTCCATTTTTGATCTCCTCAAAGTAAGGCGCCGCCGCTTTGATTTCCGAGGCGTAACGCAGGGTACTCATTCGGAGACCTTTTTCCTGAACTCCCAGGGCGACAATGTGCTCTCTGCCGGAGAGCACAACACGTCCGATGGCGACTCGATTCAACTCGCGCATGGCCTCCCGCAGCACGCGAAATCCTTCCTCAGCCACCGGCCCGTCAGGAGAAACATAGTAAGGGGCGTCCAAAAAGATCGGATCTAGCTGACTGGCATTTGCAAAGGAGACGAGTTCAATAATCTTGGTGGTCTCCAACCGGATTGCCGTGAGGTCCGAGTCCTCGATCACCACGTAGTTGTCGCTTTCGTACTCGTACCCTTTAACGATCTGTTCGCGATCGACCTCGCCGTGGGTGGGGCATACCATTTTCTGTTTGAGCCGGGAATTGCAACCTTTGTGGAGCTGGTTGAGAGAGATCTTATCGGCGCCGCTGATCGCATTAAAGAGTCGCACCGGAATGGTGATGAGCGAGAGTCTTAAATAGCCAGTCCAGGAAGCACGGAGCATCGGGTCACCTCTCAATTCTCCCTCCGACAGACAGCCGAGAGAGGGATACGAAACGCTTAGCATAGAATTGAAAAGGCAATCTAGTCAATTTGAGATCCGTAATTCGCCTAGTTCGCGGCCCAATCGATTTTTTCCAGCCATGAGATTGGGCCAACGTTCTGTTTTTGCAAGTTACCTAGCGGAACTTGATTGCGTGCAAGGGCTGCTCAGTGGCGAATAAAAGCGAATATGTTATCTTCCCGCCATGAAGCGCTGCCGGGTTTCATATCGGGATTCTGAAGGCATTGAGCACGCCGTGGAACTGGAAGCCAGCTCGCTCTACGAACCAGTGGGGCTAGCCATAGATCGCTTCCGCCGCTGTGAGCATATACTGCACGAGCCGAAGGGCCTCCACGAGCTCATCGTAGAACCACGAGAGCTGACTACGCAGCATCGCCTGACACGCAAGCTGTTCGACGAGTGGCTTCACCGACCGGGCAGAACCCCGGCAGATGCAGCCTTGAAGACACGGCTGAAGGCACCTCTGGGGGTTTCACCTTAGTAGCCAACAACCAACCCCAACTTAGACGTTGACTTTGTACCTTTGAGTAAATAGTGTTTCCGTGATTTCCGAGCGACACTTCATCTAAAGGCCAAGCTGAAAGCGACGCAGTCTGGATTCAGTCAGACCATGTCCAAGGTGGTTTGAGAGGCGGATTTTTCTGATGCCGAGATATTCACTCAACCACAATTGACGCCTCGTCTAGCTGACGCGGAAAGAAAACAGGAGGAGCACTATGGTTTTTGTGTTCTATGTGATTATGGCTCTGCTGGCATTCATGGCTGCACGGGCCATGGACAAAACGTCGGACCGCAGGGTCAAAAGCTTTGGAAGAATTGCCCGAGCTCTGGCAGGACTCTTTGCCATCCTTGCAATCACCTGCTGTCTGACGGTTATCCCTGCCGGCAATATAGGAGTGGTGGATTTCTTTGGGACAGTATCTCCTCACTCTCTAAAAGCAGGGATTAATCTTGTCAACCCCTTGGCCCGTGTGGTCAGGATGTCCGTCAAGACACAAGAAATAAAGGAAGTCATGGATGTACCTTCTAAGGAAGGGCTGACCGTTAAGCTTGAAATTAGTGTCTTGTATCACCTCGATCCCGAAAAGGCGGCGGAAGTCTACAAGACAGTCGGGGAGGACTACCCGTCCATCATTCTTGAACCTCAATTTCGCTCGGTGACACGAGGAGTGACAGCCATGTACGAAGCGAAAGCTTTGTACACTTCGGAACGAGAGCACTTGGCACAAGAGATTCTCAAAGAAATCACTACCGCGACAGCTCCAAGAGGAATTACTGTGGAGACGACTCCTTTGCGCCGTGTCACCTTGCCTTCCGGGTTGAGCCAGTCAATTGAGTCCAAACTCCAGGCGGAACAGGAAAGCCAACGGATGGAATTCATTTTGACGAAGGAAAAACAAGAAGCGGACCGGAAAAGGATTGAAGCCCAGGGAATTGCGGATTTTCAAAGGATTGTTGTCCAGGGCATTAGTGATCAATTGTTGCGCTGGAAAGGTATTGAAGCCACCGAAAAACTGGCATCCTCGGCCAACGCCAAAGTGATTGTCATCGGGGCGGGTAAGGATGGCCTGCCCCTCATCCTCGACACAAAGTGAGTTCAGACGCTGGCGCTAGGCCAACTCGATCCCACCCCTTTGTCGACCTCCGCCTGATTGAACCTTGGTTAGGATATAGACTCAGGCCAGTTGTCTTAGCGTTTCCCCCACAGATCCTTCCTTGTCGGCTAGCGTTTACCAAAGTTGACGTATTACGAAGCAACCACCGACGGGTCCGAGAATGCGAACATCGACGATCTGGTTATAGACCACCCCTTGGAGGCCCCCAATAAGGTCCTTTTTGAGGACCCTTAGAAATTCCGTAAGTCATTCCGGAATCCTCAGTTTCCGGTTACGCCGTAATACGACCACATGACGGGAGTGACGCCAAATTCGTGGTTTAACTTACTGCCGACGTGGGAATTCCCGCCTAGTTTCCACCGGCGTTCTATTCCGTCATTGTTTGTCAGTAGTTATGGAGAATAAAATCCACCGCTGCCCTTAACATGAACGCCTGGACCCAGTAGCCGGGCGGCGTGCCGGTTACCTTCTTGAACAGCGCCTCCTGCAGCTCCTTCACGGTGCGGACGTTGGCGTTCACCTCGTACAGTTCGTTGATGCCGCTTGGATGACAGTGGGCGTCAATGAAACCCGGCGTCACCGTCCTTTGATCGGCATCGATAACCTGTGTCCGCTGGCCCACGAGGTTCGTGATGTCACTCGTACGACCTACGGCAATGAACTTGCCGTCTTTGATCGCGAAGGCCTCAGCTCTCGGGTTGGTGTCGTCGATCGTATAGACCCGTGCATTTACCACGACGAGATCCGGCTCTGTTGTAGAGTGGCTGGACGCCGTCTGTGCTTCGGCTTCCAGCGAGCGGCCGAATCCAACAGCTCCTGCCAGCACGCCGCTGAGTTCGAGGAATCTTGCCCGGGTGATCTTTGTCATACGGCGTTCCTTCCTCTCGGAGGGTGGCTGTGCGCTCCCGCTACCTGGATCTTCCCTTTTGGCGAAGTTCTTTTAACGTTTGCTCCATCCTCGTGACTCGGCTGGAATTCTTCTCAGCCAAATTGTGTCCTTCTCCCGGGTCTTGGGATAGCTCATAAAGCTGAGTCTGCGGCGATTGTCCAGTCTCGGTGTTCGTGTCTGCCATGCGAGATGGGCCTTTGCCCGGTTCAATCATTTTCCATGGTCCTTGCCTGATTGATAGCACACTGGCGTGTTCGACCAAGTGGGTGCGTCCTCCCTCGCGGTCACCCAGCAAAGCGGAGAGCACGTCTACGCTGTCAGGTGCATCCTCCGGATTAAGCTTTTGACCGGTCAGAGCTGCAAAGGAGGCAAGAAAATCCGTCTGGCAGAGCAGAGCGTCTGAAATTCCCGGTTTCACCCGACGCGGCCAGCGCAAGAGGAAAGGTACGCGCGTTCCTCCTTCAAAGGCGCTGTATTTGCCCCCTCGCCATGGCCCCGCAGGCCGGTGGGCACCAAGCTTCTCAGCCGCCTGATCCTTGTACCCATCATCCACAACCGGCCCATTGTCGCTGCTCAAGATGACCAAGGTGCTTTCAGCGAGTTTCAACCGGTCTAAGGTCTCGAGAATTTGACCCGCAGACGAATCGAATTGCACAATCACGTCGCCGCGAGGTCCCATGCCGGTTCTTCCGACAAAGCGCGGGTGGGGAACGCGCGGCACATGGATGTCATGTGTGGCGAAATAGAGGAAGAAGGCCCTCTCCTGATTTTGCTCGATGAAGCGCACCGCCTTCCCAGTAATCACGTCAGCAATGTCCTCATCCACCCAACGAGCCGCTTTTCCACCAGACATGTAGCCGATCCGGCTGATCCCGTTGACAATGGTCTGGTTGTGGTCTTGACTCGGATGCAGCTTGAGCAGCTCGGGGTGGTCCTGCCCGGTTGGATCGCTACCAACCGGCTTGTCGTAACTCACTTGGATTGGGTCGTTAGGGTCGAGGCCGACGACTCGATGATTTTCCACGTAGACACAAGGCGTCCGGTCACCCGTAGCGGGGATTAGGAAGGAATAGTCGAATCCAATCTCAAGTGGACCTGGCTTGATCTCCCCATTCCAATTGGGGTTCTTCTCCCCCAGGCCGAGATGCCACTTCCCAACTACGCCGGTTGTATATCCTGCCTTCTTCAACATCGAAGCAAGCGTTGCCCGGCCAGGTTTGATAATGAGCGCCGCATCACCTGGCAGGATTCCTGTTCCCTTCCTCCGCCAGGCATATTCACCGGTCAGCAAAGCATAGCGCGAGGGGGTACAGGTGGCGGCCGCAGAATGAGCGTCGGTGAAGCGAACGCCTTCCCTGGCCAGGCGGTCTACATGGGGTGTCTGAACCTGAGTTGCACCGTAGCAACTGACATCGCCGTAGCCGAGATCATCCGCGTAAATCAGAATGATGTTGGGTCTCTCTATCGCTGCAGCAGATGCGGTATTGGAGATCAGTAGGAATAAGAGAGTCGTCCAAGTTGTGAGCGTACGGAACGTTTTGCCTTTTAACATGGATTTCGGTCCTGGAGTGACGGAGTCGACCATATCTTCTTCTTCGAGCCTCTCTTCACCACCACCGCGGCGGTCCTGGCACCGGAAGTGGCTAGGGATTTGGCCTTCATTTGACAGGCTCCCTGTGTCGTGGCGAGCTCCAAGGTATTCTTTCCAATCAAAGGCCCGAAGCCATGTAACGCTTGATAGCCGCCAAGGTTCTCTCGACCTCTTTGTGAGAGTTGTAAAAATGGGGCGAAAAGCGCAGGCCGGGCCGATCCAGTCCGAGCCTTGTGGCCCCTGCAATGCGATCCCTTTCGTAAAGGGCATCGGAGAGCTTTTTGATATCTAACGCGTCCGGCTGGAAGCTTACGACTGCGACCGACCGTTTGGGATCGGGATGCGTCCAGAGCTTTACACCATCGATCTTTTTTAACCCTTCGATCAGCGCCTGAGCCAATTCGCGTGCTCGGTCTTCGATCAGCTTCCGGCCAATCTTCGTTTGGAATTTGAGAGCTTCTCCGAACGCCATGATTGCTGGTTCGTCTCGCTGGCCGAATGTTTCGAATGTCTTGGAGGCGCCGATGGAGCCCGGATAGGCGCTGTAAATGCTGGGCCAGATCTTCGATTGGGCGCTCTTATGGATGTAGAGCACACCGGCTTCCTTCGGACCGCAAGGCCACTTGTGGGCGCTGCCGCTGTAGAAGTCTGGCTGAATCTGGCTTAGGTCAACATCCAGGAGTCCAAACGACTGGGCGCCGTCGATCAGGGTCAGTACCTCGCGCTCACGCGCAATGCGGCAAATTTCTTTGGCGGGGAGCAGATCGCCCACAGTGCTGGTCAGGTGGGTAAAAGCCACAAGCTTTGTGCGCGCGTTGAGTCGGCGCGTGAAGGCTTCGATGTAGTAATCGTCGCCAGGATGCGGATTGATCTGTTCGACAATATGGATCGCGAAACCAAACCGTTTGGCCTTCTCCTTCCAGGCGGCGTAATTACTCGGATGGTTATCAGAGAAAAGGATCACTTCGTCGCCCGTCTTGAGGTCAATGCCGCTCGACACCAGATTATTCGATTCACTAGTGTTGCGCGTGATGACGATCTCCTCGGGACTCACCCGCAGAAATTCAGCGAGCAATTTCCTGGTATTCTCCTTGCCTTCGACCATCTTGGCACGGTTGTTAAAGGACGCATCACGATCGATATCCCGTGTGTTGTTGTACATGGTTTCGAGCACGGGAATCGAAGAGGGGCAGAGGTTGGCGGCATTCATGACGGCCAGGTCCGGCGGCATCAAAAAATGGTCTCGGACTAGGTCCCAGAAGCGCTCGTCCGGAGATGCTGGAGGCGCAAGCAAATGATCCAGGCTTAGGGGGGTCAAGGCCGGAGTGGCAAGGAGTGTAGCCGAGCCTCCCCAAGCTATGCTACGAGCAAAATCCCTTCGACTCATTCCTTTGTCATGTCGTCTCTTGTGTTCCACGGTGGGCTCCTCAAAGGGAATTCACAGAGAAAGCACACAGCTCGCAGGTGAAAGGATGAAGGTAGGGCTCTGATCTGGGACTCGAAAAGGAAGGTATCCCTAAGTCTTCTCTTTTTCTCCAACAAACAACTGAGTGGAGCTGTGCTTGAATCGGAAAGCTACCAGATCCGGATCAGGGCTGGCAAGAGGAATTAGCGCTGCACCTTTCACTCTGAAACCGGGATATGTGCGGCCAAAATCTGTCTTTCGGACTAGGTGAAAGAAAATGGGGGTTACTCCGTTAGACCTGGAGAAGGCTGGTAGCGTCAACAATTCTCTAAGCTCGCTCCGACCCTTCTCAATAGCAAATCTAAAGGACGGAGAAACGAAACCACAGCGGATGCATATCAAATTAGGAGGGGCCACGGCCCTATTGCGGGTCAAGCAGGTGCATTCTATGCGTCCACTGATCAAACAAACGTTCGTTGTAAGGTACAGGAAGACGGATCAAGACTCTCAGACTGTCGTCATCGATGAGGTCGAAGTCAAGCCTCCACAGAGCTTGAATCAGGGTCCGCCCTGCTCCAAGCCGCGCGAGACATCGCAAAATGACCCAGACTCCACATCTTCTGCCGAAGGATCCCAGAGCTAACCAGCTGGAATCTAAATCTGGCCAAAGGTTTGCTCCCTTTGCAAGGACTTAGAACACTGGACTGCGTGTCGGTGAAAGGGAGAAGGAGGGCTCCTCTCAATAATCTAAGTCTTCTGCTAGCTACTATGTGTCCAAGTTGCAGTCGTGGGTGTTGTACAAAAGCCAAACATGGATAGCTTTAAATCCGGTAGCCCGCAACTCGGATTGTGCGGGAGGTGACTGCGCCCTCTATTATGTGGCTCTTTCTCAAGAAAGTGCGACGGAACTGGCTTGTGTGAGACACTGCCGAGGTGTTCGCACAGACTTTTTGGCCCAGACTGTGCCCCTGAAGATTCGCAGAGTTGCGAGTTACTCTTCAGCCGTGGTAGGCATCGCTGGAAATGTGACAACACGTGGCTCGCAATTCAGATTGTGCGCTTGGGAAGGCGGGCTTCTACTCGGTGGCCATCGGTTGCGGATAAATTGCCGAAAGCCCAGAGGAAAACGGGGTCAGGTTCGAATTACTCGGAGTGGGCCAAGCCATGATCACAGCAAGCCGCCCAGAGCGCCGATTCGCGACCTCGCCATGCTCGCAGGACAGCACCGTGATCAGCTCGCGTCGACTCCTTCGCCGACGTCCTCGTCGTCGGTCTGGATCCTCAGTCCTTTGATTTCGACCGTCGCTCCGTCGTTGGCCTGCTCGAACGTCTGATCCGAATTGTAAATCATGTATACTGGCTTCTCCGTGCTGACAATAGCATATACGCCCTCAAAGTACGTCTCGGGAAGATAGACAGTGAATTTGTTATCGAATGGCGTCGATTTCTTGAACGAACCTAGTGCTCGCTGGGCAAGATCTCCTTGGAAAAAAATGGTTCCCTTGATCCCATTCCCGTGCAGATTGGTTGCGGCCCAAATATCGATAACTTTCCCGATTGACCCCAATGGCACCAGCTTCGCATCGAGCTTCGCTTTATAACTGATAATGGTGAACGTCCCAAACGGCACGTCCGACCTCCTTGCAGGTTTGCGGATAGCAGATCCAAAGTATTTCCTTCTCCAAATCTGAAAGACAGATTCAGGCCGCAATCTTCCCTCACATTTCGCTGTGAATGTTCTGACCAAATCGATCATTACTGATCAAACGGCCCTGGGTAGCCTTTCGTCTGAAGTGCGGCACTGTGTTGTATCCCGACGGATCCAGCGAAATTGCCATTACCACGACCTGCGGAAGCACCGCCAGGACAGCCAATTGGGATGTTTGAGTAGCCTCAGCAGCTGAATCTTTAAACAGTTGGTGGGAGCTCAAACAGCTGATCCAGTTTTCTCTATGAGCAAACGTCGCGCCAGAGGCGGAGTGCTTAGGGAGTTTGTTGACACCCTCGAAGAAAAGAAACTTGTCTTGGTAATATTCGTGGACTAATTCGATTCCAGAATACCGAACCTTAAATCGTTTCGCATGCCCTTACCGTCCTTTGTACGGTTACGCCGTATTACGTCCAAGTGACGAGCTTGACACCAACTTGACCACTCCTCTGGCACCGCGTAATATGCCTCCATCATTGCTTTCCAGAGTTCTCAATCAGGCTGATCATGATTGGCAAGACCATTTCTCACTATCGCATTCTCGAGAAGCTGGGTGAAGGCGGGATGGGAGTAGTCGACCGTGCCCGGGATTCCAGGCTGAACCGGGAGGTAGCGCTGAAGGTACTGCCTAAAGTGTTCGCGAAAGATGGGGAGCGGATGGGCCGCTTCCAGAGGGAGGCGCAAGTGCTGGCCTCGCTCAATCATCCCAATATTGCAGCAATTCATGGGCTGGAAGAAGCCAGTGGTGTCCGAGCCTTAGTGATGGAGCTAGTGGAAGGGCCGACACTGGTTGATCGGATTGCTCAGGGACCGATCCCACTCGACGAAGCCCTTCCGATCGCTCGGCAAGTAGTTGAGGCGTTGGAGTACGCCCACGAGAAAGGGATCATCCACCGGGACTTGAAGCCGGCGAACGTCAAGTTGACTGCGGAGGGCACGGTCAAGGTACTGGACTTCTGATTGGCCAAGGCCCTGGAGGGTGGTACGGCGGCCAGCGACCCGGAGAACTCGCCGACCTTGACTTTGGCAGCGACTCAGGTCGACGTGATTCTGGGGACGGCAGCCTACGTGGCGCCGGAGCAGGCGCGTGGCAAGGCCTCTTAAGGTCAACCATTTGCTCCAACCTTGGAGACGAGTGATTGCTTGACCTTCATCCGCTTGGGCGCTGATCGGTTGTCCCTTTGCTTATGATTCCTGAACGTTGGCGGCAAATTGACAGGCTGTTGGAATTGGCTCTGGAGCAAGAATCCGAAGAGCGGGCTGACTTTCTCGCTAAGACGTGGGCTGGTGATGAGGAGCTACGCCGAGAAGTGGAAGCGTTGCTAAAGGCTCACGAACAGGCGGGAAGCTTCATCGAGGTGCTGCCGTAGAGTCAGCACCAAAACCAATGTCTGAGCAACCAATACCTTCTTGGATTGGACAGCAGCTTGGCGGCTACAAGGTTCTTTCCTTGCTGGGTGCGGGCGGGATGGGCGAGGTCTATCGTGCCGAGGACACCAAGCTGGGCCGGCAGGTCGCAATCAAGCTGCTGCTGGACGTCTTCGCGAGAGATCGCGAACGGCTGGCTCGGTTCGAGCGCGAAGCCAAGGTCCTGGCCTCGCTCAATCATCCCAACATTGCTTCTATCTATGGGCTGGAAGAAGCCGCTGGGAAACGCTTCCTCCTTCTAGAGCTGGTCGAAGGGCAGACCATGGCTGAGCGATTGCACCAGGGCCCGTTGCCGGTGGATGAGACGTTAGACATTGGCCGCCAGATCACCGAAGGGCTGGAAGCCGCTCATGAAAAAGGGATCGTTCACCGGGATTTGAAACCTGCCAATATCAAGCTTACGCCGGAGGGCAAAGTCAAGATCCTGGATTTTGGTCTAGCCAAGGCACTCCAGGAGGAGCCCGCGGCGGCTGGTCTCTCCCAATCCCCGACACTGACCGAGCAAATGAGTCGTCCCGGAGTGATTCTGGGCACGGCGGCCTATATGAGCCCCGAGCAAGCCAAGGGCAAGTCGATGGACAAACGCACCGACATCTGGGCCTTCGGCTGTGTGCTGTACGAGTGTTTGACCGGGAAGCGTGCCTTCGAGGGTGACACTCTAACGGAAACCATTGCCTCGATTCTGAAGAGCGAGCCGGACTGGTCGTTTCTGCCCGCAGAAACTCCTGCATCCGTTCGTGCAGTGTTGAGGCAGTGCCTTCAGAAAGATCCGCACCACCGTCTCCGCGACATCGCCGACGCCCGTGTGGAGATGCGAGAGGAAGTTGCTGTCCCATCCACTGTGGTCCCTTTCGCTCCACGATGGTCGCTCGGATGGCTGATCGCAACCGGCGTGACAACGCTTGTCATCGGGGTCTTGATTGGCTTAGCGGTGATGAAATACATCAAGCCGGGGGTCTCCCCGATATCGCAGCCCGTCGTGCGCTCCACGATCAGGTTGGACTCCGGACGCTGGCTCGCCGGAGTGCTGGTGCGTCCCCCTTCTGGGTTTGACCAGCCGACTCGGACGGCCGTGGCCATTTCGAGCGACGGTCGGTTCATGGTTTACAGCGCGGTCAAAGAGAATCCTGGCCGTCAGGACAAGCCACGCCTGTATCTGCGAAGATTCGACCAGCTGGAAGCAAAGCCCATCGCCGGCACGGAAGGCGGCGTCAGTCCGTTTCTTTCGCCTGATGATCGCTGGGTTGGGTTCTGGGCGGCCGGCAAGCTGACGAAGATATCAGTTGATGGCGGGGTTCCCTCAACCTTGTGTGACGTTTCGCTCCCTTTCGGCTTCAGTTGGGGAGCTGACAACCAGATCGTCTTCGGGCAATCGGATTTCTGGGGGATTTCAGGGCTTTCGAGGGTTTCGGCCGACGGCGGCCAAACGGAGACGTTGACGACCCCGGATAAGCAGAAAGGAGAAGTCTCTCACCGCCTGCCCCACTGTCTTCCTACCATAAAAGGAATCCTGTTCACCATCATGCGACACCTTTGGGACGTACAGCCCCGTGTTGCCGTCATGGAACTGGCGACGCGAAAATGGCGCGTGTTGCTGGAAAATGGCGCCGATGCTCGCTATGTCGCCACTGGGCATCTGGTTTTCCTGCGGCAGGGGACGCTGATGGTGGTCCCTTTTGATCCCGATAGACTCGAGATCGTTGGACAACCAGTTCCCGCTACTGCAAACGTTCTGCAAGCTCTGAACCCTGTACACAGTGACTATAACACGGCCGCTGGCCAGTTCAGCATCTCGGCTTCTGGAACGTTGATATATGCATCGGGGGGAATCGTCCCGGACATGGAAAATTCTCTCGTCTGGGTGGACCACAAAGGAAAGGCTGAACTGATTGCGTCGTTTAAGGCTCCGTTTGGCCCACCACGGCTCTCGCCCGATGGCCGGCAGATTGCTTACCCGACCTGGGGATTGGAACCGCACGTCTGGGTCTATGATCTAAATCGTGGTACGAAGACGAGGCTTACCTCCGAAGGTTGGCCAGGTTTTGTTGCCTGGACCCGGGACGGCCGACGAATAGTTTTTGACTGGCTTGAGACAGGTGCCCCAAATATCAATTGGCAAACCGTTGACGGCAGCTCGCCGATGGAGCGGCTAACACAGAGTGTGTACATTCAGTTCCCCGGATCGTGGTCTCGGGATGGAGAAAAGCTGGCTTTCGTGGAATCACACCCAGACACCAGATCGGATATTCAGCTGCTTAATCTGCGTGACCGCCGGGTCACTCCGTTTCTGAACTCCCGGTTCAATGAAGAGTTTCCGGAGATCTCACCTGACGGTCGGTGGATGGCCTATGTTTCGGACCAGTCGGGGCGCAAGGAGGTATACATTCAGCCTTTCGCCGGGCAGGGTGGCAAGCAGCCAATATCCAATAATGGCGGAGACGCGCCTCTCTGGGCTCCAAACGGTAGACAGTTGTTTTATCGGTCGGGAGACGTGGGAGACCAAGTTTGGGTCGTGGATGTTCAAACCGGGTCCGGCTTCTCCGCTACGAAGCCGCGCTTCTTGTTTGAAAAGCCAGGATACGATTGGGGTGCGCCGATCCGTTACTGGGACATCTCGCCTGACGGACAGCGATTCCTGATGGTGAAGCTCGAAGAGAGGAAGCCCCAACCCGTCACCGAAATCATCCTCGTTCAGAACTGGTTCGAGGAGCTGACACGCCTCGCGCCGACCAACAAGTAATTCTGCCGGCCATTGACTCTGCAAGTCCTTCCCGCCGAAGGAATGTTCTTAAGCGGAAGTATACTGATATCACTGCAATGAAAAGGCTGTGCCGGTTTCCAGCTAACTTAACCGGAAACTGAGAATCGCTCCCCAAGAACTTCAGCGAACCATTCGTCCAGTGAGCGCCGCTTCTGTCCCAGACGATAAGTCCTCCCTAGTCGGCTAATGGCGACCTATCGGAGCGTTTCGTCAAAGCTAAACACTACGGCGTCAGCGGCGGGTAATCGGCATCTGGCTTTCCTGGCACCTTCTGGGCGTAAGAGCGTTCTCAGCTGTTACTCATCTCTGAGCACGACGTTCGGGTCCAGGCGCGATGCGCGCCACGCCGGCAGCCAACTGGCGATCACCGCCACGGCCGTAATCGTTGCGATCACAAAGGCGATCGTCACAATATCTGTCGGTTGCACACCAAACAGCAGCGACGCAATCAGCCGATTTACGGCAAGCGCGCCTCCAAGGCCAATGGTGACACCGATCACCGTGACCTGAAGCCCTTGCTTCATGATCTGTGTGAGCACGTGGGAGCGAGCTGCACC